>Ga0247741_1000003_pt1 | contig 373092 bp, 332 predicted proteins | sample UWRJL213509R2_FD_180945 | JGI IMG/M metagenome (GOLD analysis project Ga0247741, IMG submission 180945) | Plant litter microbial communities from Arlington Agricultural Research Station in Wisconsin, United States - UWRJ-L213-509R-2 | ecosystem: Environmental > Terrestrial > Plant litter >...
TTTAATCGTCTCAAGCAGTTTCGCAGGATCGCCACCAGATACGATAAGACCAGAGCTTCTTTTGAAGCCTTCCTCGCGTTGGCTGCCGCAAAGATTTGGCTACCCTACTTTGTCAACAGAACCTAGGGTTCGGCACTTGTGGCCGGCTGTTTTTTGCCTGACCATTTTCATATCAGGAAGATGGTTAGGCGCAGGCATTGGCGAAAGCAGTCCTTAGACAGCTCGACACGGGAGCAACCAACAAGGGCACTGCGGGCGCCCTCGTTTCCAAGCATCAGAGCAGCTCGGCTCAACATGCGCTGATCGCCATTTTTGTCGGCCAAGGCGTCCGTCTTGGCTAAAGGTAAGAAGCGCGAGCGCCCGCCAATCTACCGATGCGACAAGCTGCCGACATTCATGAATGCCGGCAAGCAGCAGCTCGTGCGTGAGATGCTGGACAGGTGGCGGCGAGCCGCGGTGGCGACTGCGGCTATCCAGTGGCGGTGCTTCTTCGAGAACGGCAAGTTCGATCCGTTCTTCGATCCAGCGACTGCTCATCGCAAAGCGACGGTCGCCGTTCGGACGGGCCTCCTCTTGCAGATCGGCATGCATTTCGGGCAGACGGTCGATCCCGCAAAGGCGGGTGCTCGACGCAGGCTCCCCGAGATGGCGCCGGGGTTGGTCGATTGTCTCGCACAGATGAAGCAGGATCTCGGTCCAGCTCAGGTCCAGATGGTGCGCGAGCAGGTGCTAGGCTCGTTGAACAGCTATGTCTCCAACCGTGTCAACGACTTCAGGTCGATCGTCTTGGCCTCGACCGTCGACGAAATCACCCGGCACATGCTTCTCGTCATCAACAAGGCCAGGGCCTGGTTCGACCTGCAGCGCAAGATCGTCGTCGAAGGCATCGAGGTTCCGGCAAGGATTCGTCATCTCGCGCGCAAGATCATGGCGCACGTCATAAGCCGCAACCGGTTTCCGCGAATGGGCGGCATCAACATGATGGTGGACCAGCGGATTGCAAAGCTCGAGGCGTCGACGACTGCCTCGAACCACGATCTGTGGCTGCGCTTGACCGTCGCCAAGGGCGTGAAGATCGATATTCCGCTCAAAGGATTCGAGTACTTCTCCAAGCGTCTCGGTGAAAGGGCCAAGTCCTTTCAGATCATTGAAGATCGCGATGACGGCAAATTCTACGTCGGTGTGATGACCAATGTTGCCGAACCCTTCGAGAAGTCTCGCGAATCCTATGTGGCCTCTGTGAAGACCGACGCACTCGCCCTCGACTTCGGCCTCACCACGATGTTCGCGACAGACCAGGGCGACCTGCTGGGCAGAGGGTTCAAGGCGAAGCTGCAGTCGATGGATCGGACCATGTCGGCGATCGCTAGTCACGTGCAGCGGTCGGGCCGCAAACCGCGTTCGTCGAAGCGCTACTGCGCCTGGGTGGCCAAGGTCCGAGGTTTCATCAAGACCGAAATCAATCGTGTCATCAATCGGCTGATCGACGTGAAGCGCCCCTCCAAGCTTTACCTTGAGAAACTGAACTTTCAGTCGCCCGGCATGTCGGCCTGGATGAACCGGATGATCCAGAACTGCGGTCGCTCAGTGCTGAGTGTGAAGCTCAAGGCCATCAAACAACAGTTCGGCGTCGAGGCGACGGAAGTCGCTTCCGCCTACACCAGTCAGACCTGTTCGTGCTGCGGTTACACCGACAAGCGCAACAGGTCGGCCCAGAAATTCCAATGCCGCTTCTGCGGCAACAGAATGCACGCGGACGTCAATGCTTCGCGGAATGTCGGATCGGAACGTTTCCGGTTCTTTGGTTCCCCGACGCCTGGCTTCCGCCAAAGGATCCTCGACACGCTGGTGAGCCAGCATGTCGAGCGATATACACGGGAGCGTGGCGCTCCGTCCGACCCGAGAAAGTCGAACCCGTATTTTGCGGGGAAGGCGATCGAGGCGAGGTTATCGTCCCGAGTGGCTTAACAACCTCGAGGGAATGAAGCGGCATATGGGATGAAGCGCATCTTCAACCTCGGATGTCGCATAGCCAGGATAGCGCCTTCCGACCGGTTTTGGGGATCGCACGATCAGACAATCCGGAAGCAAGGTCGCTGTCTAATTTTCACGGCATTGCTCCGGCAATGGGCCCAACCGCGCCCAATACGGGCGAATGGAGATCGTGAGATGACCGTACTTCCAGACATAGGCAAGGTATCCTTCGTGGAAATCGATGGCGTCAATGTTCGCATGGCGACTGGTGGACGTCCTGAAGGAGTTCCCGTGGTTATCACCAGCCCCTGGCCTGAAAGCATCTATGCGTTCAGAAGCGTTCTGGCGACAATCGGAGATGCAGCTCCCTACGTAGCCATCGACTTGCCAGGGTTCGGCATGTCGCAGGGGCGCTCGGATCTCATGTCTCCAAGTGGGATGGCTCGCTTTATCGTGCGCGCCGCTTGGAAACTAGGAATCACGCGGATGCACGGTATCGGGCCTGATGTTGGCGCACTCGCCATGCTTTTTGCTGCAGCGGACCGTCCCGACCTCTTTGAAAGCCTTGTTGTCGGCAGCGGCGCCACGCGGGTAGATCTAGCTGCAGGCGGATTAGTTGACCTGATCTCATCGCCATCTGGAGCATTTGCCGAGGAGCAAGGTGGCGATCTGGCTGTTGGCTTCGTGACGTCCGCGTCCGCGAAGGCACCGCCGCCGTCCGTCATTGAAGACTATTGGCACTCTTCGTCCGCCGGGCGCTTTGATCGAGCAACGAATTTTGTTCGGTCATACCCAGAGGAACTTCCGGCCTTGGAAAAGATCCTTCCGCAGATAGAAGCGCCGGTGCTGGTGCTCGCGGGGCGTCACGACCCGATAGTCCCGCCTGCGAACGGCGAATTTCTGGTAGAGCGCATCGGACGATGCCGCCAGGTTCTGCTGGATGGTGGCCACCTGATATGGGAGGACGCTGCAGAAGACTACGGTGCGGAAATCAAAAGATGGATTGCTGATGGCTACGGAGAACTCGGCTTCGTCGATCATCGACATTGATCTTATCGCCGCGCGCTCCGGCGATTCATGAATACACGTAGCTTCTGAGAACGTGAGGGCGCGATCCTTCAATAAAAGGTCTCTCCAAGAGCGGATAACTCCCCCTGATTGGGCCGAGCGGCCGGCCTTAAGGTAGCGTTACAATGTTTCAGGGGGAAAACAGATGCGAGTTTTAGTTCTGTTTGCGCATCCGGCGCAACGGAAGTCCAGCATCAACACGGCGATGGCCATAAGCGCAAAGGGCCTGGAGAACGTCACGTTCGTCGATCTTTACGCAGAGTATCCCCGTTTCTCGATAGACGTCGATCACGAACAACGCCGGCTTCTTGAGCACGACGTCATCGTGTTTCAGTTTCCCGTCTTCTGGTATTCGACCCCGGCGCTACTCAAGCAGTGGCAGGACTTGGTTCTCGAGTACGGCTTTGCCTATGGCCCACGAGGCAAGATGCTAGCCGGAAAGCGTTTGATGGCGTGCATCACTACCGGTGGCAGTAAGTCGGACTACTCCGAGAGCGGCGGCAACCGCCGGGTTGTCGAGCAGTTTCTCTATCCGCTTGAACAGACAGCCACACTTTGCGGAATGGACTACCTGCCCCCGTTCATTCTCCATTCCGCCAATCACCTCGATGACGACGCGGCACAAGATCACATTCGATCCTACCCACGGCTTCTCGCCGCACTGCGTGACGACAGGTTCGCCATCACAGACGTCCGCCGGCTACCGACTTTTGGAAGCTCTGATCTAATTGAACTGGTGAGGAACTGACCGTTGGAAGGTTTTGCATTCTACGCACTCTGTTATCTCGCGGCGGCCGTGCTCGCTGTCATCGTCTCCCAGCGCATTGGATTGGGGTCTGTCGTCGGCTACATCGCCGCTGGCGTCCTGATTGGCCCCGTCTTCGAGATATCGATGGCGGGATCAGCAAACCTCGAGCAGTTCTCGGAGTTCGGCATTGTGATGATGCTGTTTCTAATCGGCCTGGAGATCGACCCTCAGATGGTCTGGCGGCTCAAGGACAAGCTCGTTGGTCTTGGCGGGCTACAGGTTTTCGCCACGATCATTGTCGTGACCATCGCAGGACTTGGTCTCGGATTCGACTGGCAGCAAGCCGTGCTCTTTGGCTTCGTGGCGGCCTTGTCATCGACGGCGATCGTTCTCCAGACACTTGAGGAGAAAGGCCTTCTCAGGTCTGACGGCGGGCAGGCAAGCTTTGCGGTGCTTCTGTTTCAGGATCTGGCGGTGATCCCGATGCTTGCATGTATCCCGCTGATCGCCGGAAGCGGACATGGATCAGCGACGGGGCATGGGAGTGCTGATTTGCTGTCAGGGCTTCCCGGCTGGGCGTCGGCGATCATCACAATCGCGGCTGTCGGAGCGGTGGTCGCTGTGGCTCATTTTCTGTCACGCCCGATCTTCCGGACAATAGCGCTGCTCGGTCATCGCGAGGTTTTTACCGCTGCGGCACTTCTGGTGGTTGTCGCTATAACGGTCCTTATGTCTGCCGTAGGCCTTTCGCCAGCACTTGGCGCATTCCTCGGAGGCGTCGTTCTCGCAAACAGCGAGTTCAAGCATGAGCTGCAAAACGACATCGAGCCGTTCAAGGGACTGCTGCTCGGACTGTTTTTCATGACAATCGGAGCCAAGATCGATCCTCAGGTACTCGTTGCAAACTGGCCAGTTGTGGTCCTCGCCACATTTGGGCTCATTGTTATCAAAGCGCTCGTTCTTCTTCCGCTCGCCTGGTATTTCAGAGTTCGCGGACCTTCCGGCTGGCTATTCGCTTTCGGACTCGCGCAGGCTGGAGAGTTTGGCTTCGTTCTGCTTTCAATCGGTGGAGATCGTGGAATACTTTCTCCACAGCTGGTTTCGGTATCGGTCCTGGTCATCACATTCGGTATGGTGGTGACACCCCTCCTTTTCACGCTTTCAGACAAGATCGTAGTGATGCTCGAAAAACGTGGAGGCCGTCGCAGAAATGCAGATTTGCCGGATGAAGGTACGATCATCTTGGCTGGCGTGGGGCGGTTCGGGCAGATAGTGAACCGGATGCTTCTCGCAAACGGCTATAAGCCAGTCGTGCTGGATTATCGGGCAGATGTAGTAGACAACGTACGAAAATTCGGAGTGAAGTCGTTTTTCGGAGACGCGGGACGCCCAGATCTGCTGGATTCGGCGGGACTATCCCACGCGACATTGCTCATCGTTGCGATTGACGATCCTAACCGCGCAACAGAGATAGTCTCCCACGCCCGCAGAAGTAATCCGGACATCCGGATCATTGTCCGGGCATACGACCGTCTCCATCACTACAAGCTGGTCGATGCTGGGGCGGACCACATCGTGAGGGAGCTGTTCGATGGCTCTATACAAGCGGCTGGGATGGCGTTGCAGTTGCTTGGAATGCACCCTTATGAAGTCGAGAAGCGGAAGGCAGTATTTGCGGAACAGGACACCGCGGGGTTGGCGCGGATGGCCGCGATTGTCGATGGCGACACTCCTGCCGCGAACAACCCAGACTTTGTTGCGGGTTTCAACGACATTGGGAAAGTGATCGAAAACGCGATGATGGGATACCGCTCTGGGTACGACGAGATGGTTTCCAGGGGATGGAACGCACCAGATGCGGCATCCATCCATGTGCCCAGTGATGTTGGATCCGAGCGACGTTCATAACTAGCGCCTAGCGCTACAGCGAAGCGGTAGTTCAAGGCTCGCTCATCATCCGCTGTTCTATTGAAGCCAGTGGCTATCGCGCAACGGACCGAACACATGCGCTCAATCTCGCAACATTTTGACGCTCTCGGGTTCTCTTATCCAATCGGCTGAGCTTGTTGCATCGTCAACATAGAAATCTGCCTTAGGTCTGCCGCGATCGAAGAAAACGCGTATGCATGCGCTAGGCTTATGTATACGCAGGCTATCTTGTGTGAGATTGGAACGCCACTGATCGAGCTAAATGTCGTTCACCACGTCAGACGGCGCATGCGACGCAGAATGATCGCCGCAGTACTTCTCGGCGTGCGGCTAAGGGACTGCTTGACGCGGGCAAAATCGACTTCTGTGCTTGAGATTCTTCGACTTCGCTAACGAAACGACCGGTTCCGGCGAGAAAATGCGCGCCCCAATGGGACGCGCACATAGATATTGATCGCTATATCAGGCAGCTTCGATTTCATCCGCGAGCTGCGGGCGAGCGAGGAGATCGTAGCTCGCAGCCGTGGTGACGTCCGCCTTCGGGTTGTCGATGGCACCGTCGAAACGTCCGACGACCTTGCCGCCGCTGATGAGTGCCGGGGCATCATGGCTGATCAGAAGGAAGCGAGTGCCAGAGAGTGCACGCTTGATTGCCATCTTCTCCTGAAGCGTTGACATAGCATGATTGCCCGGGATCGTCGGCTCGTGTGCAGCTTGGTCGAGGATCGGATTGATCAGCTGATCACCGAGATGGTAGGCGATGTCGCCCGCGATGTTCGCCAAGCCTTCGTCTGTCTCAACGAGGATCGAGATTGAACCAGGCGTATGACCGCCCGAGAGACGCACCGCTACTCCGGGGATGATCTCTTCTTCGAAGGTGCCGTCGACGTCAAACAGACGGAGCGCACCACGAGTATGCAGTCGGTCGATCAGGTGCTTGGTTTCGGTCGCGGTGTACATTCCGGGCCCCATCAGACCAGACGCCCGATGTCCACCACCGTGATGATGTCCCGTAGGGAACTTGAGTTCGCGGCGTGGCGCGCAAATTTCGGGAATTCGTGGATGCACGCAGATTGGCAAAGGGAAGGACTTTCTATGCGCGAGGCTCGCTACCTCCGGCCGCATCAAGTGCCTCCGGAGTGTCGATGTCGCAAACTGCCGCCAAGCCGATTTCCACACCGACCACATCCAGTCCACTTGCAGCAATTACTTTGCGCGCTCCGGTGTCCCCCTCAAGTTGGTCAAGAGAGCGAAAAAGAATTCTTGGGAGAATTACCGGATTGCCCGGCTGGCCGGTCGCCATGGCGCGTACCACCGACAAGCCTCGATTTTCTCTGAAGATCTCGATCATCGAAGATAGGTGGTTCTCGTTGATGAGTGGCATGTCTGCCAAGTGAATGAGAACGCCGTCACAGGTTGCAGGAACCGCCTGCAATGCGGCTCGAATGGAGGAGGAAAGTCCTGAAGCGTAGGAGCTGTTATGAACGATCCTGGCAGGAAGCTCACCGATTTCGTCCGTAATCTCAGTCGCCATATGGCCAGTCACGACGATCACCGGGCAACCTTGGCAAGCGACGGCGCGCGCCACCGAAAGTCGCACCAACGGCACTCCTCCAAAATGCGACAACAGCTTGTTAAAGCTCCCCATACGGGTCGACCGCCCAGCTGCTAGTATCGCTATCGCCACTTCTGACACCATCAAACCTTCTCCTATTACGGCGATAAAGAGCCAAGCGACAAGGCCCCGGCATACGCGGTCCTGATGCGAATTTAATTCGGCGGGCAGGGATTTCGATTCGGGAGAAAATCCGGCTGATCACTGCCAGCCAACATCATTGCCGCGTACAACTCAACGCTACTTAGATCGAGATCACGCTTTGGACAGTCAACTATAACCAAAAGGTATGGTCTCGGCACACCGTGGTCCGAACAGATTTCGGGCTCCAAGAAAGGCAACATCTGCTCATCGAAACACAAATCACGGAGAGCCCGATGAACGCCTACGCCCCGACCAAGGATCACAAGATCATCGCCGCAGCCTCGCTGGCAATCGTTTCTGAAATTGACCTGTCGCGAGCTATCTCTTCTTCCACGCAAGCTCCCGTGGTGCTCCCTGACCATTCTGCCGAGGTTGAGCAACGTGACCTGCTTCTTCCTTGGCAGCGGCGGAAGATCATGCAGTTCATCGAAGCCAACCTGACGGAAACGATCAAGGTAGAAGAACTGGCTGCCATGACGAAGCTCAGCAAAACCTATTTCTCCAGGGTCTTCAAAGCGGCATACAAGGAAAGCCCCTACAACTATGTCCTTCGTCGCCGCATGGAGTTGGCGAAGGAACTGATCACAGAGACGAATGCAGCTCTCAGCGAAATCGCGTTGGATTGCGGCATGGCCGACCAGGCTCATCTCTGCAAGACATTCCGAAAGGTCTTCGGCACCACGCCGAATTATTGGCGCCGGGCCGCCATGGTCGCCACTCGCGCTTCAGCGAATCTACGTTCTCGCGATCTCAATGGTGACGCGAACGCCGCCCGTTTCAATTGATTATCTTGTTGCAAGTCTCAAATGCTTGAAAAGCCGCACTTCACGCGAGCGCCGAAATTCAGCTATTCGGGCTTCGATGTGGACTGGTATGCCATCGGTAGTTCTCCACGTTGAACGATCAAGTCCTGGACTACTCCGTCAGGGCTTGCCGCCGGCGCTCGGAACACAAGTCCAGTTCTGCTGGGTTGGCGAAGGCGGAGGACCACATACCATGAGAGGCAAGCGTCCCGTGGATACTGGAATCCCTTGTTCTGTGCAGTACGTCGGGACGCGGAACGCGGTAGCCGATTTTCTTCACTTTGATTGTCCAATGGACATCCTGAAGCGAACCGAACCCGGCCTAGAGAGCCGGAAGGAGTTTCTTTTTTCCAGTCAGGCGCGATGCCGCGCCTGGTGTGATCTCCGCGGGCGACGCGCATGCGTCGGGAGCGTCGAAGGCGAGGTCAAGGCGTGAGGTGGATCGGTGAACTCTATCGGATCGAGGCGGAGTTGCTCGGTACTCCCGCAGACGCTCGCCTCGCTGCGAGGCAGTCACGGTTTGCGCCATCAATTGCCGACATGCGGACCTAGCTCTAGCATCATCGCCCCCGCGTCGCTGGCAAGTCGCCGCTTGGCGCAGCACTAGCTATATAGCGAAATACTGGGACGGCCTCTGCATCTTCCTGGGTGACGGTCGGATCGAGATTGACAGCAACACCGTCGAGCGAACCATCAGATGGATAGCCCTCAATAGCAAGAACGCGCTCTTCGCACGCCAGGATGCTTGGGCTGAGACTTGGGCGACCATCGCCATCGAAACATGCAAACTCAATGCAGTCGATCCGCTGGCCAACTTGACCGCCACACTCGCTTCCATCGTAAATGGCCACAAGCAGAGCCGGATTCACGAGCTTATGCGATGAAATCGGTCTGGGCGAGCAGTAGCAGACCCCTAAAGTCTCCTGTCGGCCCCAACCGGTCATCCGCCGTCGGAGAAATGGTCGTGAAAACCCTAATATTTGCGACAAATCACCGGCCCTGATTTTTCAGGTAAAAAGCTGTCGCAAAAGTCAGGTGCAAAAGTCGAACTTGTACGACAGACTTTCGCGACGATTTCGGAGGCTCATGGATGCGGATCGGGAAACCCGTGCCGCTCCGACAGAGCGGCGAGAATCTTGTCCTTCTCTGAGATAAACCCTCGGCCTTGATACGTGCCCGTTTGATGAGGTGACGTTGCCCCATCCGCCAGCACCAACAACGGGAGAAACTGGTTTTCCTCCCCCACAAGCCCAATGACCGGAAGCCTCGGCCGGGGCCACTCAATCCGTTCTACGTCGAGCTTCTTCGCCAGCTCCGGAAATGACGCTAATACCCCTTCCATGAGGGCGCAGTGCCAACAATAGAACCGCTGGCCCGGATAGGCCGGGTCTTCAAAATCCGGATGCAATAAAAAGAGCTTGTCGCGGGTCTTATTAATCCCTGATCTGCCGATTGAGATGGAAATACCTGAAACCTGCTTAAAAGTCTGGAGTAACGCGACAAGTCGATTTTATGACCAGAATTCGCGGGCAGGAGATGGCAAATTTTCTAGGCAGCGCTTGAATGCGGTTGCATCTACGTACTTGCGCAGAACGCACGCAACGTCATGGATCGCTGTATCGGGGGAGAAATTGTGATTCACACGAAGCTGCTTGACCTCTGCCGCCATCAACTCCGGGTCCCATGATTTTAGTTGAGGCTCATCAGTGTCCCAGTCGCTAACGAACAAGGCGCGAAGCATTGCAGGCAAAATTTGTGCGAATGAGATTGCTTCCTGAATACTTAATCTACGCCTGAAGCAAAAAAATACCCCTTGAGTCGTTGTATATGCTTGGTGTCTCGAACCCAGATTGGTTTCCATGGCGACATCGGCTAGAAACCGGTCAAAATCTTGGGTCGCAAGCCTGTATTCCATTGGTGTAGGCATTCAAAATTCCCAGTATTAAATCGTCGCGAAATTCCCGGATTTTGCTTGATATGTTACCCCGACTTTTGCAGCGTTGCAAAATCAGGATTTCCGCGAATAAACCGCTATTAACCGACCATTACAGGTCGGAAGGTTCTATCAGAGCCTTCTCCATATCTACGATCGTAAAACCCGGCCTCGCCGTATTCTGGCGACGTCCGGTTTCATAGTAGCCGAGCTTCCGATACAGAGCGATATTCCTGATCATAAGCGCATTGGTGTAGAGCGTCATGCGGGCTTTGCTAGCAAGGCGAGCGCGATGTTCTGCCTCTGCAATCAGACGAGGTCCGATACCTTTTCCTGCGTTGTCCGGATGAACAGCCACACTGAAAATCAGATGATGTTCATCACCCCGTTCAATAGCAACAAGCCCGAGCACCGATTCACCCTCGCAAGCCAGCAGAACGTCGCCGCGTTCGATGCGGGGGCCGTGATCGTCTGTCATGGGCTGGGGCGGATAGCCTAAAACGGGTAGCCAGACCGCAAAAGCCTTTTGCGTGATCGAGTGAACGACAGGCATGTCCTCAGGATTCGCTTCTCTAATCTCGATCATTAATTTCGTATCGCGATAGTGGCGGCGGCCCCGCCCAGAGCGACGGCTCCAATCCGGTTGGCAATCCGCGTGGCACGAGGGGTTCGCAACAGAAGCCGCGCCTTGTGGGCAAGGAAGGTCCAGGTCAGATCGATCGCGGCCAGCGTCATCAGGGTGACGGTGGCGAGGATCGCCCATTCCCGAACTCCTGTCTCCGAAAGGTCGATCAGGGATGGCAGAAGGGCAAGGTAGAACACCATGATCTTAGGGTTGCCCAAGGTGAGCGCCATGCCCGCACCGAACATGGACGCTGGCGAAGCCCGTCGAGGAAGATCGTCAGCAGCCCCGCCCACCGGTTTGCGCCACATCTTGAACGCCAGCCAGCAGAGATATGCGACGCCGAGCCACTTCAGGACATGAAAGCCGAATTGAAATGTTTGCGCCAGCGCGGTGAGGCCAGCCATCGCCATCGTGAGCTAGATCACCTCGCCGATCCACATGGCAGCGACGAAAGGAATAACGTCGCGCCAACCGCTGGTAATCACACGCGATACCAGCGCGGCGATGCTCGGGCCTGGAGTTCCCGCATTCAGAAGCAGGGCACCGGCAAAGATGGCAACAGACATAAATTCCATGGCTTCCTCGGGTTAGATTGACCTAGAAAACAAATCATAGCCCATCAATGATCGCTCTTCTACGCCGTCGCGAAAATCCCGAGATTTGCTCGATATCTTCACTCGACTTTTGCAGCGCTGCAAAATTAGCAATTTCGCTGTAGCAGGGCTTAACTGTCAGCACCGCGCTGTTGAGCTATCGCCATAGCGAACACACCGTTTCCAACGCTCCAGTCCGAATAGTCATTTTCGTGCATGAAAATGAAAACGTCTTTGGGCGACACAGCCGCCGCCGCTTGAAGGTTCCGGGTGATGGCAGCATAAAGATCGCGTTTCATGGCATCGCTTCTGCCCCTGCGCATCGTGATTTCCACGACGATTAGGTTTTCGGAACGGGCAATGCCGTTGAAGCTTCGATCATAGAAGAACTCGCCGTCTCCATATTCGCTTACAAGGTTGAACAACTCGTCCTTTGGCATACCGATACCCTCGACCAAGGCTTCATGAATCCCTTTTACAATCAGTTTCTTCCGTGATTTCTCTATTCCTTTAGGCATGGCTGTTCTGATAAATGGCATGGTTCACCTCATCGTTTCAATGACGCACTATCTATCATCGCCAGCGTGCTTTGCTTATTGACAGTTTGGCCGTTACATTGTGAGTTAAATTCACATGAAAAACCGTAAGAACCTACCCGTCGCCGCCCTTAGAGCCTTCGAGGCCGCCGCACGGCATGGCCAATTGCCATCGGCAGCCGAAGAGCTCGGGGTGACCCACGGGGCGGTTAGCCGCCATGTCAGCCATCTTGAGACATTTGTCGGCGCAGAATTGTTTGAGGGAGCGCGAAACCGTCCGAAGCTCACCGCAGAGGGCCGGATATTCGGCTTTGCCCTGACCGCTGCTTTCGATCAGATGGAGGACGCGCTTCGCATCATAGGGCGAGGCGATAGCGGCATTTTGGACGTGGCCTGCCTCAGCACCTTTGCCATGCGTTGGCTTATTCCACGTCTTTACGGCTTCACAGCTAAGTATCCACACTATGACGTGCGCCTCGCAACGGATGATCGGCACGCACGCGGCCACATCGATGTTCAGATTCTGGTTCTACCTGGAGAAACCGGTCTTCCGGAAAACTGTTCACTGCTTTTCCGCGAAAAGTTAGCGCTGGTCGTCGCGCCATCGCTTGCAGCGGATGACCAGACCGATATGCTCGCGCTGCCTCGATTGGAGACACGGACGCGGCCTGACGCCTGGCGCGAATGGGCGCGTCTGACGCAGACGGAGGGGCATAACGAAACCGGCGGAACCCGAATTTTCGATCATTACCACATGACCATTGAGGCTGCCCTCAACAGCCTCGGCATCGCAATCGCTCCTTGGCATCTGGTGGCTGAGGACGTTGGCTGCGATCGATTGCGCGCACCTTTTGGGTTTGTGGATAGCAACTATGTTTATGCCGTGCAGGTGATCCGGCCGGGGAGACCGAAGACAGAGCATTTCGTCGAATGGCTTAAAGAGGCGGTCCATCTGGACAGCCGCGTATTGTAGGATATTTGCGACAGCACCGTCTGCTTTGAACCAACAGCGGACGTCCTCGGCCATCGGTGACGCAAACGACGCCGATGCCGATATCCCTGCCGAATTCTATGAACGTTCCAACACGCAGGAGAGACGGGTGAAATCCCTGTAAAGGCTGGTAAGACGAAAAGGCAGGAACGCCGGAGGCAGGAGTAATGACCAGAGAAGAAATGCTTGGCTACTCTCAAGCGGTTTGCGATGGTCTTCGCGAGGACGAAGATGGGGTGAGACGCGAGGTTCTCACCCACGCGGGAAGCAGGTGGTCGCTCGGCGTGATTCACACCCTCGGTGTCTATGGTAGGCTTCGGCACGCAGATATCGGAAAACGAATGCACGGCGTAACGCAGCGGATGCTCACTCGCACGCTACGCCAACTCGAAAGAGATGGTCTCGTCACGCGTTACGATCTCGTTGAGGTGCCGCCTCGGGTGGAATACGAACTGACAGAACTGGGAATGGGTCTTCTCATTCGTATGATCCCATTGTGGACCTGGGTCGTGGAGAATTCCGAGCAGTTTCGAAAGTTGCGCGAGGATTTTGATTCGCGTCCGCCAGAAAAGCCCTCCTGGCAGAGGTTTTAACAATCGAGACATGCGGCGCTCCCCGTTTATTATCTTCTGTCGGTTTGCACCTCAGAGGCCATGTCAGTTGCCGCTCAGGTTCGCGTTGATCCAATCGGACACCTCCGTCACCTTGATGTCTTCGCGTGCGTTGAACGTGCCTGCCTTGTCCCACGCCATTCCTCGTCCAATACCAAAGGCTGCGCGATACTTGCGCATCATGTTTTGGGAGTCATTCGCCAGCTCTTCCATCAGGACGGGAACAGTCCATTCGGACCTATTGAAGGGCCGGTTCAAACCCGCCTCCAGCTTATCCGCAAGCTCACCATAGGTGACGGTGTCGCCCGCCAGGAACACGATTTCGTTGCTGACGGTGGGCTCGTAGAACACGATTTCAGCGGTGAGCATGCCGATGTCGTCGGGCGTCGTCAGCGTGACCGCGGTATCGAAGCTGCCAAGAGCGTTAACTGCATTTTTTTCCAGATCAACGACTCCGAATTCTGGTTCGAAGAGATAACTCATGAACATGCCGGTGGAGATGATGACCCAATCTGTCTTGCTTTGAGAGCGAAGGAGTTCACGCACATCGAGTTGAGCGTCGAAGATGTCCTGCGGGCCGCCTCGACCAATCGCCTCGAAATCGACACCAAACTGCCAGGGGAAATAGCGCGGTATACCGGACTGTAGCGCCGCCTTTGCCAGCTTCATCGGTGTATTGATCCCAGCCGCATAGCCAGCGCAGCCAATCACGGTATCGTACTGTGAAAACAGAGATGCCAGTTCATCGATCGAGCTGGTTACCAAATCGCCTGTTACGATCTCGATATCCAACTCGCGGATTTCGGCGACGTCGCGCTGTTTGGCTGGTAAGTCTGATTTTATGGCACTGGCGCGAAGCAAAACGCTTATCTTTGCGTCCTCAATGCCCTTTGCGCGACGTGCCAGATTACGAAGGACGGGCATGCCAAGTTCCCCGGCTCCGAGCACGAGAATGTTTCGCGACTTCACGTTGGAAACTGTCTGGTTCATCGATTTCAATCCTTCAAAAACTCTGTGTCACGGCTATTTGGCAATCCGGGACGACGAAGAACAGAAGGTACACGGATGATACTGCTGCAAAATATAAAGACGAAAATCCCGTAGTATTACTCTTCCGCGCATACCCGTCTGTCCGATTTGGGCCGGAAGTGGACCTTCATCGTTGTCGCAAATCTCCCGATTAAAGCGAGACTTGTTTTCCTGACTTGTGCGACGTTGCAGAATAGGGAGTTTTGCGGCAGCCGCAATGTCCGGTGTTGGCGCATTCCTGCCATCAATACCGCAGCGGTACCTCTCAGAACCGCCTACCGCGCTTGGTCAATGTGGGCGGAAAACACCGCGTACTTTACAAGCGGTAGGGCGATTTCATCAGATGTGGGCCCTTCACATTTGGAAACTAGTGTTCCGTGCGCGATGCGATGAACACAGTGCAAGCAACAACGCCATTTGGTCTGAAAGTTGACAAATCAGTGCTGACAGCGACCGCGGAATTGGGTAGCGACGCGATCGAGGAACAGCTCATGCATCTTCGATGCACTTAATCAGATCGTCAGCTAGGATCGGCTTCTTAAGAACGTCTCGCGCTCCGCCAGCTATGGCTCGGCGCCTTGTAACTTCGTCCTTAAGAGCCGTCATCATGATGATAGGCATCGTAGGCCATCGCGCCTTCACGATGTCCAACAGTTCAAGCCCGGTCATCTCGGGCATGTTCACGTCAGTCAATAATAGGTTGACCAGCTTGATATTATCATATGCGAGGAATGAGCGTCCGGAACTGAAGGGCAGCGCGTCATAGCCCATCGACTCCAGAAAGCCTGAGGTCGCCTCGAGAAGCGCCTCGTCGTCATCGACAATTGCCACGGATTTTTTGTCGCCAGACACCTGATGTTCCTTTTCCCTAACCACGGGCTATGACATCTAGTTAATCTGACTGGACTGATTTTGTAATAATACGATTGTATGGGTCGGCTCGATTACTGCGCCGGCCGGGCAATCTGGGCTTAGGCCAGCGCCTTGAGGATCTCCGCCTTGCGGACCAGATCGGCAAGCGATGTAACGTTCATCTTCCGCATCACGTTGCCCCTGTGAATTTTCACAGTCACTTCCGAGATATCGAGAAGATGGCCGATTTGTTTGTTGAGCAGACCTTTTACGACTGCATCCATGACCTCGTGTTCTCTCGGCGTCAGCGTGGAAGCTGCTCTAATCGCTTCGTTGGCTGCTTCCAGTTCGAGACGGCGTGCCCGGTCTTTCTCTATCGCCACGGAGACCGCATCAAGCATCTCTTGATCGCGGAATGGCTTGGTGAGGAAATCGGTCGCTCCGGCCTTCATCGCGCGCACGCTCATTGGAACATCCGCATATCCGGTCATAAAGACGATCGGCAACCTGTTGCCCATCGCGTTCAGCTTTGCCTGGAGGTCGAGGCCACTGAGGCCTGGCAAGCGTACGTCGAGTATCAAGCAACCGGGACGGTCGGGGAGGGGCTCGGCAAGCAATTCCGAGGTCGACGAAAATCCCAATGAGTCGATGCCAACCGACCGAAGCACATCCCGAACACCATCACGCATCCCATCATCGTCATCCACGACGACGACAATTGGCGCTTCAGCCGCCTCGTTCTTAATCTTCCGGTCACCTAAAGCAGCCGTCATCGGCGTGTACCTACATGGGTTTGCTATATGCATTGCGCGCAAGGCAAGACAAGCGCTCAAACGACACGCGAATAACTACTACGCACAGACCCAAAGCTCGACCTAGCTCTAAGGATAGGTTCTGAGAGCGGCCGGTTATTGTAAAGTTCCCGCGGCTTGGGGAGAGCCGCGAGTACAACGACTAGTCCCAGGATCGACAAGAATGAACGCCACTGCTCAGCAGACCGATACCGCACATTTCGGTGATGAACCGATGTCGAGCGGAATGACGTTCCGTGTCCTTATGTCCAGTCTGGTCGGTACATCCGTCGAATTCTACGACTTTTACATCTACGCGACTGCGGCAAGCCTGGTGTTCGGCCCGCTTTTCTTCCCGGCAACGGTGTCCTCCATGGAATTGATCGGAGCGTACGCCAGCTTCGGGATCGCATTCATAGCACGCCCACTTGGCGGAGCGGTCTTCGGACACTTCGGTGACCGGGTGGGCAGAAAGGTGACGCTTGTCGCGTCGCTTCTCCTAATGGGGGCATCAACCGCGGCGATCGGACTGTTGCCGACCTACGCAATAGCCGGATGGCTGGCTCCGGCCCTATTGTGCCTGCTGAGGTTCGGCCAGGGATTGGCGCTTGGAGGAGAATGGACCGGTGCGGCGCTTCTTGCGCTTGAAAACGCTCCGAAGGGGTGGAGAGCAAGATACGCCATGTTTGCTCCGCTCGGCGCCCCCATCGGGTTCGTGCTGGCGAACAGCCTATTCCTCGTCCTGACTTTAACACTCTCCCCAGAACAGTTCTCAGACTGGGGCTGGAGGGTACCATTTCTTCTAAGCGCGCCTCTGGTCTGGATGGGAATCTGGATTCGATTCAATCTGGTGGAGACGCGGGACTTTCATGCAGCGATCAGCAAGGCAAAACCGTCTCGTGTTCCTTTGCTGGATATTTTCAGGCTGCATATGGACCAGGTTGTTTTTGGAGCGTTCGGTGTCGTAGCATGTTTCTCGCTCTACTACGTGGTGACCGCGTTTGCCCTCGGGTACGGAACTTCGGAGCTGGGCTACACGCGATCGTCGTTCCTTATGGTCGAGCTCGGGGCGATCCTGTTCATGGCAGCGGGGATCGTCGTGGCGAGCTGGCTCTCGGATCGCATCGATCCGGAACGGATCCTTATCTTCGGATGCATCGGAACGATAATCTCGGGGATCGTTCTCGCACCGATGTTGGGAAGTGGCTCCCTTCTTGTCATCTTTATCTATCTGGCCTTTTCGCTCTGGGTAATGGGTTTTGTGAACGGGCCGCTTGGCGCTTGGCTTCCTGGTCTGTTCCCTACAAGGGTTCGGTACTCTGGAACATCGGTGGCTTTCAACACAGGCGGCATCATCGGCGGCGCGTTGACGCCAGTGGTTTCGCAGGCATTGTCGCAGTACAGTGGCTTGGTGGCCGTCGGTTTCTATCTCGCCATCACGGGTGGATTGAGCCTTATTGCGTTTGATGCAAGCGCTCGGCGCAAAGCCCTCGACGCTCTCGCGCAGAGCGATGTCAGGTATCGGTCTATCTTTGCGCAAAACCACCTATCGCTTTGTGAGGTTGATCTGTCTCGGCTTTGGAAGCGATTGGAACCCATCCGAGGGTACCCTCTGTCAGAACTGCGGACGTATCTCGATACCAATCCGGCGGTCGTCGATGAATGCGCGAAACTCATAAGGTTCGTCGACGTCAACGGCGCAACAGTGCAGTTGCTCGGCAAATCCAGTGAGAGCGAGGTTCTCGGCTCGATTGACCGCTTCCTTCCGCCACACAGCGAGCTGGCGGAAGCTATAATTTTGGGGGTTTGCTCCGGTGATGATCGAGTCGAGATGGAAGCACGACTGGTTCGAGGCGAGGGAGCCGAAGTTATCGTCATCTTTGTGATAGCGTTCCCGGAAGACAAGGACACCTTCGATCGCGTGGCGTGCGCGATGATCGACGTGACCCAACGCGAACAAGCCAAGGAAGCTCTCATTGCAGCGCAGGCCGAGCTCGCCCGTGTCGGGAGGGTTGCAACGGTGGGAGCGATCTCGGCGTCGATCGCTCACGAGGTTAACCAGCCGATCGGCGCGGTCGTCATGAGTGCTCAGGCATGCGTTCGCTGGCTCAAGGCAAATCCACCCGATATCGAAGCCGCCTCGACCGCAGCCGAGCGAGCCATCACCCACAGCATGCGGGCAAGCGATATTATCCAGCGGACGCGCGAGCAAGTCCGCGGTGCAAAAAGAACTCTGGGGACAGTCGACCTGCGAGACATTGTGACAGACGTCGTCGGACTTCTCGATCGAGAGCTGATAGCGGCATCTACAAAGGTCACCACGCACTTCGACACGCGCGAGTCGGTCGTTTTGGCCGATAAGGTGGAAATCCAGCAGGTCATAGCCAACCTCGTGACCAACGGTATTCAAGCCATGGCCGGTGTGCCCACCGAGCATCGTGGACTCAACATCTCCTTGTCGGCGGCTGAGCCCTCATTGGTTAGCCTACAGGTAAGAGACCATGGGACCGGGATAGCACAGGAGAACCTGTCCAAGCTTTTCAGCCCATTTTTCACAACAAAACGCGACGGCATGGGGATCGGCTTGGCGATCTGCAAAACGATCGTAGAGGCCCACGGCGGTTCGCTCACCGCACTGAATCATGACGATGGTGGGGCGATATTCGAGATCGTGTTGCCGCTATCGGTCGAAGAAGCACAAGATCCGCGTCGGACAGAGCCGGTCATTGCATAACTGCTGGCGCCAATCGTCCACATGTCGCCTTCGTATGCTTTGGCGCTCAGCAAGTCGTGACTTAAAGTGACAAGAACGCGTCGGCTTGGGTATCTAAGTTGGCGCGTGTTCGAGGCGTTTGGCGCCCGTATTGAAAATGGAGTCCCCAATGAAAAAATACCTGTCCAATCTCGTCAAAACCGCGCCGCTTAAGCCGAGCCGCCATGGTGCCCTTCTCGCGACTTCACTGAGTTTGGCGTTGGGCATTACAGCTCCAGTTCATGCTCAATCGTCCGCCGCGTTGGCTGTTGTGGACGCTGCCGCTGCACGCGAGGTAATTTCTGCAGCGCTCGTGGAAGCACAGAAGGGGCCGCCATCCAGCATCTTCGTGGTTGACAATTCGGGCGCCATTGTCGCTGCGGAGCGCATGGATGGTGCTTTCCCAGCAAGTGCCAGGATCGCGCAAGGCAAGGCGGAGACAGCCGCCGCCTTCTGGCAGAGTACGGGCAATCTGGAAAATGCGGCCAATGGTGGTCGGGCGGCGCTTCTGTCGTCCGGCTATGTCGTGATGCAGGGTGGCATTCCGCTTAAGGTGGGCGGCAAGGTCGTGGGGGCCATCGGTGTGAGCGGCGGCAACAAAGATCAAGACGAGGCCGTAGCCAAGGCCGGAGCTGCGGCGTTCGCTAAGTAGGCGCCTAGGTCGTGGATAAAGTGCATCCGCACAGCAAGCAGTTTTGAACACAGACGGGCCCGTTGAGTCGTTCGCTCAACGGGCCATTTTCATCTGGCCACATGATTCAGCCGTCATCGACGACAACTGTCTCTGGCCTGTCTCCTCCAAGAGCGTGCTCGCTTTTCCAGGTACCATCAGCGTTCGGATAGGTGATCTCGGCGTCTCTGCCCTCGAGGTGCTGCCGTTGGGCCGCCGCCTTGGCTGCCTTCAGTGCCTGATCGTGTGTCCTGAACGGCTCGGACCAAACACTGTCGAGACGATACGCGTAACCGCCGTCGTGCTGGCCAACATGGTATGTAATCTTCATGGGATACTCCTCTAACCCCGCGCACAGCGAGCGCGGGTGCTCCAACTAGTCACGAGCCCCGTTTGTTGCGAAGCCCGTGAGAATGTATCGGTCAGCGCGCGGCTTGTGGATTGTCGAATCCGCCCAATCAACTGCCGCCGCCGCGCTTGCGCAACGGTGAAAGCTCGGCCGGCCTGACTGTGCAGAACGAGATCGATACTTTCCAGAGGGCGGTTTCTGATGAGCACACTCAGCGCTTGGCAACGGGCTTGCCGTAGAGTTCAGGCATGTCGGCCAGATAGACGCGAGGTGCTGAGCTGGACCTGAATGTATCGCCGAACGCGACTAGGTAGCCGACCATCCCGGCCATCAAGCAAACTATGAAGAGCATTATGCGTCCCGTGCCGTAATTGTCATGACGGGATTGGTATCTGTCGCTCATCGATTTTCTCCATGTTGGAGCGGTTGATGAGCGAACGCTATGGCGATCGAGAAAAACACTATTGTAAGAATTGGCGGCAGATCACGACGGCAGGATTGTCCAAAAGCACCAGTGGGCTGCCCTGTTAGAGCAGTAAGATACAATCAACAAATCAAGCCGTCCCGCCAGACTGTCTCTCTGGAAATACCTCGAGAGACAAGGCTTCAACCATGAAACCCAACCACCCCGCCAGATCGCGGAAGCATGTGCGATCAGCTATATTCGCGACATTGGCCGCATTCAGTTCCGGCACCGCGACATTGGCACAGGAAGTTTCGGCCCCGCCGCCCGTTTCCGCTGCAAAGCCAGTTGTGCGCGAAGTCATCGATCAGGATGAGTTTATCGGCAGGTTCCAAGCCGTTGAGGAGGTCCTTGTCCGTGCTAGGGTTGGGGGATACCTCGACAAGGTCCAATTTACCGACGGCGCGCTCGTCAAAAGCGGCGACCCACTATTCGTGATCGATCAGCGGCCGTTCAGGACAGCGCTCGATGAAGCGAATGCAGCGCTAGAAGTCGCCAAGTCCACTCAGACCTATGCGGAAGCTCAGTTTCGGCGCGCGGAGACGCTATCCACGAATGGCAGCCAGTCAATTTCAGTGCTCGACGACCGTCGGCGGGAATGGCTTTCGGCTCAGGCCAACGTAAGGGGCGCCCAAGCGAGTGCTGACAGGGCAGCACTGGACATGGAATACACGCAGATCGTCGCGCCGCTGAGTGGTCGGATCGACAGGCACATGATCTCGCCTGGGAACCTGGTCCAAGCAGACCAGACCGAACTGACCACGATCGTTTCACTGGATCCGATCGATTTCTACTTCGACGTCGATGAGCGCCGGTTGCTCTCATACGCGGCACTTGCCCGTGAGAACGGGAAAGCTCTGCAGGAGGGTGGTGGGGGACTCGACGTCGCGGTGAAGATCGCGGACAGCAGCTCACGACCCTTCCATGGGAAGCTCAATTTCTCCGAAAACAAGGTCGACAGCCAGTCCGGTACGATGCGGGTCCGGGCACGTTTCCCCAACCCAGATCTTGTGCTTCAGCCCGGCCTCTTCGGCCGGATCGAGGTCGGAGCATCAAAAGCCTACTCAGCGGTGCTCGTACCTGACGAAGCGCTATCGGCTGACCAGAACGAGCGTGTCGTATACATCGTGGGTGAAGACGGGACCGTCACTACCAAAGCTGTACGGACTGGGCCGAAACTCTATGGCTACCGGGTAATTCGCGAAGGCCTCAAAGGCGACGAGACGATCGTTGTGAATGGCCTGATGAGGGTGCGTCCGGGTCAGAAGGTTACGCCGAAAATGACGCAGCTTCCCCAGGAAGCCACCGTGCCGGGAGCGGGACAATGAGATTCGCGCACTTCTTCATCAGACGACCGATTTTTGCGTCCGTCCTTTCGCTACTTCTGCTGATCATAGGCGGGATTGCGTATTTCAATCTCCCGGTCGCTCAGTATCCCGAGATTGCGCCGCCCACGATCGTGGTGCGCACGTCTTACCCAGGCGCCGACTCTCAAACGATCGCCGATACCGTGGCGACGCCGATCGAGCAGGAGATCAACGGCGTCGAAGACATGCTGTACATGTCTTCCTACTCAAGCGCGGACGGCGCGATGTCGATCACCGTGACCTTCAAGCTGGGCACTGATCTCGACAAAGCGCAGGTCCTTGTTCAAAATCGCGTCGCGATTGCCGAACCTCGCCTTCCCGAAGACGTTCGCCGTCTCGGTGTGACCACGGTGAAGAGTTCTCCAGATATCATGATGGTCGTTCACCTGCTTTCGCCGGACAGCAGATATGACCAACTCTATATTTCGAACTACGGTCGCAACCGTATCCGAGATCAGCTTGTCAGGCTGCAGGGAGTGGGCGACGTAACACTCTTTGGCGAACGAGAGTACTCGCTTCGCATATGGCTCGACCCAGAAAAGCTGTCTGCTTACGGGATGACGTCTGACGATGTAGTGCAGGCATTGCGCGATCAGAATGTTCAGGTTTCCGGCGGGTCTATCGGCAGTCCACCGTCAGCCGGCGGGAGTGCCTTTGAGTACACGGTGAGGACGGAGGGACGCTTCAGCGACGCGCGCCAGTTCCGGTACGTGATCGTAAAGTCGACTGACAGCGGGCGCCTTGTTCAGCTTCAGGATGTCGCTCGCATCGAACTTGGTGCGAAGAACTACGTTACCAACAGCTACCTTGATGGAAAACCAGCAGTCGGAATGGGCATCTTCGCGCGCCCCGGCACCAATGCACTAGAAGCAGCGGCTGCGGTCAGGAAGATTGTTGAAGCTGAGTCCAAAAACTTCCCGCCGGGCTTGGAGTACCGGATTGTATATGATCCGACCAAATTCATCTCGGAGTCTATCGACGAGGTCTACAAGACCATCTTCGAAGCTGCGGTTCTGGTGGCCATCGTCGTCTTGGTGTTTCTGCAATCCTGGCGCACAGCTCTCATTCCGATCATCGCAATACCGGTGTCGCTGATTGGGACGCTGGCGTTCCTCCTCGCGCTGGGTATTTCCCTGAACATGCTTTCGTTGTTCGGCTTGGTGCTTGCGATCGGCATTGTTGTCGATGACGCCATTGTGGTCGTCGAAAACGTCGAGCGTAATCTCCGTAATGGTATGTCGCCGAGCGAGGCGGCCCACGTCACCATGGACGAAGTCGGGACCGCCGTCGTAGCCATTTCTCTCGTTCTGATCGCGGTCTTTGTGCCGACGGCATTCATCCCAGGGATTACAGGCCAGTTCTACAGGCAGTTTGCGGTTACGATTTCCGTTGCGACAGCCATATCTGCCTTCAATTCCCTCACGCTGTCACCTGCGCTGGCGGCAATCGTCCTGCGACCTCATGAACATAGCCAGAGAGGTGGGTTCGTTGCTCGGGCAGGCCGATGGGCGGCGGACAAGTTCAACGGTGGCTTCGATCACCTCAGCGACGGGTACTCCTGGATTGTCCGAAGGATGGTGCAGACGAAGCTAGCGCTTGCTTGTTCCATCGTTGTCTTCTTAGGCTTGTTGGGAGCCACCTTCTATATGACACAGATCGTGCCAAAAGGGTTTATTCCGACAATGGACCAGGAATACGCGCTGGTGATCGTGCAGCTCCCGGACGGCGCCTCGTTGAGCCGCACCGACGATGTCGTTAAGCGAGCTTCTGCAATCCTGAACAAGATGCCCGGTATTGCCCATACCGCATCGTTTGCCGGGTTCAGTGGCGCGACATTCACGAACGCATCGAACCAGGGACTGATCTACGCCACCTTCGATCCGTTCGAAGAGCGGTTGAAGAAGGGGCAGACCGCCGACAAACTCATCGGCCAGCTGTATGCCAATATGCAGGTTTTGGAAGAGGCATTCATCATCGCGATCCCTCCGGCGCCGGTGCGCGGCGTCGGTAATTCGGGTGGTTTTAAGATGCAGGTCAAAGACCTCAACAATTCAGACATGAAACGCATATTGCCACTCGCTTACGAGGTAATGGCTGCCGCCAACAAAACGAAAGGACTGTCAGGTGTCTTCACAACGTTTAGCGCATCGAGCCCGCAGTATTTCCTGGACATCGACCGTGACAAGGCGCGCTCGTTGAACGTGCCCATTCCGAACATCTTCGACGCGCTGTCGATCAATCTCGGAACCTCGTATGTGAATGATTTCAATGCCTATGGGCGTGTGTATCAGGTGCGGGCACAAGCCGAGAAGAACTTCAGGATGGACAGGGACGACATTCTGGCCCTCAAGGTAAGGTCAGCCACCGGTGCGCTCGTTCCGATGGGAACGCTTGTCGACATTAAGGACACGGCCGGGCCGTCGCTGGTACAGCGCTACAACATGTACGTGTCGGTTCCGATCCAGGGACGCGCCGCGCCCGGCGTCTCCACAGGCAGTGCTCTGGATGCAATGGAACAGGTCGCGGCCAAAGTTCTGCCGCCTGGCACCAGCTTCGACTGGACCGAACTGTCGTACCAGGAACGGAACACAGGTAACACGGCAACCTACATCTTTATCCTTTCCGTGGTGTTCGTCTTCTTGGCGCTGGCGGCCCAGTACGAGAGCTGGACGCTGCCGCTGGCAATCATCCTGATCGTGCCGCTGGCGATCCTCGCAGCGCTTGTCGGCGTGCACCTGCGAGGCCTGGACAACAACATCCTTGTCCAAATCGGACTGATCGTACTCATCGGTCTTGCGGCGAAGAACGCGATCCTCATCGTGGAGTTTGCGAAGCAGGCGCAAGATGAAGGCGCCACCGCAGTCGAAGCCGCCATCAACGCGAGCAAGCTGAGGCTTCGACCCATCCTTATGACCGCGTTCGCCTTCATCTTCGGTGTCGTGCCGTTGATGATAGCTGAAGGGCCAGGCGCCGAGCTGCGGCAGTCACTTGGAACTGCAGTGTTTTCAGGTATGTTGGGCGTGACATTCTTTGGTCTGTTCCTGACGCCCGTGTTCTTCGTGCTTCTTCGGTCCCGTCACAAGCCGCATGTCGTCAACGAACTCGAGATGAAGACCTCCACTTGACCGTTGAAAGAACTGGTCCTGAGTCTAACGCCGACCTGGAAGGTCGGCGTTTTGCTTTGATAAGTATTGGGGTCGGATCGTACAAAACCATCTTTCTACCGAAGCGAATCTTGCAAGAATATCCGCTCGTTCTGACGTCTTATACATACAGGCGAGGCAAACGGTCGTATCTCCTCCCCACCGACCGCCTCTCCGTGAAGGTGTCCTCATCGCCTTCTCGTCGTAGGCCATCCGCCGTGGCTGCGACTTTGCGATCCCTGCTCCTGGTCCCCCTCCCAGCAAGAGCGGGGATCGCCTCTTTCACTTTCGGCAGGCTCTCAGCAGTTAGCGAAAGAGATTGAGACGATGTCGATGGGTGCAGGATTGTGCAATCCGCCGCCGGTGAAGTCGCTATCCACTTATCCCTATGCCCATGCGGCCTACGGCATGACGCCCCAGAGTTCGGGCGGTCGAAGATTTGCCAAGTTGGGTTTCGATGGATTTGAGCGCGGAAAGGTAAGCAAATGAGACGTTGGCGGAACTATATAATCGCAATCTGTTCCATCGCGGTCGCCGGCCTCGTCGGCGCGGCCGCATTCTTCTTCTGGCCGCACAGCCTTCCCCAGGTTGAAGCCAGCAAGTCCCAGCCAACAGGTGCAGAGCTGATCACACGCGGTGAGTACCTTACGGTCGCCGCCGACTGCGCCGCCTGCCACACTACCAAGAGCGGGAAGCCCTTCGCCGGCGGATTACCTTTCAAGCTGCCTTTCGGGACGATCTACTCTCCAAATATCACCCCAGACAAGGTGGCTGGGATAGGCGATTGGAGCGATGACGAGTTCGTCAGGGCCATGCGGTCTGGCATCGGCAAGCATGGCGAGGATCTGTATCCTGCCTTCCCCTATAGCTCATACGCGCTTCTTTCGACCGACGATATTCTGGCAATCAAGGCATACCTGACGACGCTCGCTCCGGTATCAGATCCCGCGCCAGAGAACGCACTCGCGTTTCCTTTCAATCAAAGACCGTTGATGCGCGGATGGAAACTACTCTTCGTGCCCTCGAGCCCGTTCGCCCCAGATCCGGGCAAGGACAAGAAATGGAACGACGGCGCATATCTCGTGGAAGCTCTTGCGCACTGCGGAGAATGTCACACCCCCCGCGGCCTGATGTTCCAGAGAAAGCAAGGAGTGGCGTTGTCCGGCGGTGACGTCGATGGCTGGAAGGCCTGGAATATTACCTCAGATAAGGAGTCCGGCCTCGGGAACTGGAGCGACCAGCAGATTGCTGACATGTTGGCCACCGGACACGCCAAGGGCCGTGGTGTTGCCGCAGGCCCGATGCGTGAAGCCATCGATCTAAGTCTTAGCAAGCTACCGCAGTCCGACATCGACGCGATCGTGGCTTACCTTCGTACGGTTCCGCCTGTGACGAGCGATGAAGATCACAAAGCAGTACGTCGCGAGGAAGGGGAGCTAAATGCCAGCTCTACCCAGGCTTCTCCTAACCTGCAGGCCGGCAAAGATATCTATGCCGGGGCATGTGCGAGCTGTCATGGCTGGAACGGTGCGGGGCAGTTCAATCCACGGGCTGCCATTTTGGGCGGACACGCGCTCTCTGACCCCACGGCGAGCAACGTCGTAAGGGTCATCCTGCAGGGTTCCTCTGACCATGCTTCTGCCCCCGGAAGGACCATGCCTTCATTTGCGAAGATCTACACAGACGCCGAGATTGCTGCCCTTGCGAACTTCGTGGTCGAGCACTTCAGCGGACGCAAAGGGACTGTCACCGTCGAACAGGTTTCCGAAGCCCGCTGATTGTACGAACTCCTCAAGGCCCTCGCACTGAAGGCGGGGGCCGCTTATCCAAACCCGTACTGGACCAAAGCGATGAACGCTCACGAACTTATCGCCGAAAGCACCGCTCCGAGATGTCAAATCGTTACTGATGATGCGGTCGAAATACTGCGCTACGCACGGGAATCCTTCAATGCCCGGATCCCGGTCGCCTTGGTCACACTCGTCGATATCCGCGGAGGAGCTGCTCGGCCGTTAGGAGCGCAGATGGCGGTGCGCCTCGATGGTCTCTACTGTGGATTTGTCTCCGGGGGATGCACAGAGACGGCTGTCGCATTCGAAGCGCTCGAGGCGCTACGTTCTGGCCACGACAGGTTCCTGCGGCTGGGGGAAGGCTCCCCCTTTTTCGACATTGTCCTGCCATGCGGCGGAGGCATTCAGCTGTCGATACACGTCGTCAGAGAAACTGCGGCTATCGGCAAAGTCCTTGCCCAACTGGCTCGTCGCGAAGAGGCAGGCTTTCTCTATGATCCTGGTTCGGAGGCGATATCCTACGTTTCGTCCGGACTGACGGGATGGCAACCGGGCGGCTTCATGAGGATATTCAGACCGTCCACGCGACTCATTGTTTCAGGTAATGCGTTGGAGGCGAATGCCGTCGCCCAGGTAGCCAGGGCAATCGGTTACGATGTCGAATTTTTTGGCAAATCCTTCGAAAAGAATGTCCGGGACGTATCTCCGGACAAATATTCGGCGTTTGTCCTGTTGAATCACGACCTTGAAGCTGAACTCCCCGTGCTCCAAGCGGCGCTCAATTCCCCCGCTTTTTATATCGGTGCCTTGGGCAGCCGCCGGACTCATGGCAGACGCAGGCAGGCGCTGGAGACGCTGGGTTACGGCGAAGCGGAAATCGATCGGATCAAAGCTCCGATCGGTATTTTTGACAAGGCGAGGGATGCGCCTTCGCTTGCGGTGTCGGTTATTGCGGACATCGCTGCACGCGTTGCCGCGAATTTCGGCGAAACGCAGGCCTCAGCTGTCTCGTCGGGGGGTTGAAGCTTCGCCGGTTTCATATTCGAGAAGTCCCATCGCTATCGACATGAAATCATCCAGCGATCGTCGATCATTCATGACCTTCATTCTCAACACGGTACCCTCCCAGCTGTTGATGAGGAAGCGAGCCATCTCGAGCGGTTCAAGACCGCTCTTGATCTCGCCGATCTCCTGCCCTTCCGCGATGACCCTTGCGAGCAAATCCGCCCAAGTGGAGAGTGAATCCTTCAGCGCCTCCCGAAGGAGCGGCACACTGTCTGAACTTTCCGCAGAAAGGTTGCCTATGAGGCAACCTTTGTCGAAGCCGTCTCTCTCATATCGCGAGATAAAGAACTGGAAGTGCTCCTTAATGCGGGCGAGGGGGGAGAGAGCAGCATTAGACAATATTTCGCGCTTGGATGATGCGACATATGTCTTCAACACTTCAAGAGCAAGACCTTCCTTGGTCTTGAAGTAATTGTAAAAACTGCCCTTAGGGACGCCAGCAGCATCAACAATCTGCTGGACGCCGCAGGCACTGTAGCCGAGCGCGTGGAAACGATCTTGTGCGGCAGCGAATATCTTATCTCTGGTCGGTGAGGCCATGAGGTTCTCCTTAAGTCCCGGCATATGAACGGGGCTTCTCGAATTCAAGTGCGGACTGTCGACGAGCGACAAAAATAAACTCAGTTGACAGGATAATACGACCGGTCATATCTAAATGCAAGGTAAGACGACCGGTCATATTTAACTCGTGATACCCGACGGAGATGCTTCAATGGCGACAGATGTCCCACACACGAACCTCACGCCTGCCTGGATAATGGCACTTGGCACATTCGCTATCGGAACCGAGGGTTTCATGATTGTGCCACTGTTGCCGAACATGGCGTCGGACCTCCAGATGTCGATCGCTGCGCTAGGAACGCTCGTCACTGTCTTCACACTGACCCTCGCGTTCAGTTCGCCAATCCTTACGACCCTTTTCGGAAGGGTGAACCGCCGGCGGCTATTGATCTCGACAATGATCTTCTTCGCGCTCGCAAATTTGGTCGCTTGGCAGTCAAGCGGGTACTGGGGAATCTTCGCTGCCCGCGTCCTTCTGGCTGTTGCAGCTGGGCTCTACACGCCAAACGCCAACGCGCTGATTGGCGTCATGATCGCTCCCGAGCGACGCGGTAGAGCGCTGGCCATCGTAAATGGCGGCATGACGATCGCCATCGCACTGGGGCTGCCGATCGGGTCTCTCGTAGGCAATGCGCTTGGATGGCGGGTAACGTTCCTCGGTGTCGGCATCCTTGCGGCGATCGCGGTCGCCGGCTTGATCTTCGGCCTTGATCGATCAGTCGGAGCCGGAATGCCCGTGCCTAGCCTCGCCACCAGAATTGCGGTAGCGAAGCGGCCATCCGTTTTGCTGGGGCTTGCTGTTACACTGTTTTGGGCGATCGGCGCCTATACGGTTTGGACCTACATCGCTCCATATCTGGAATCTGTCGCCGATTTCGGTCCGAATGGCATCAGTTTCATAGTCTGCCTGTGGGGTGTCGGTTCCGCGGTGGGTGTGTTCAGCGGCGGCGCGCTCAGCGACAGGTTCGGCGCGAGGGTCGTGATGGGCGCAAGCCTGGTGATGCTGGCCATGGCGTTCGTCGTCTTGTCGTTCACGGCATTCTTCCTAACGCCCTCGCAAGCCGTCGCTCCTATCGTGATTGCCGTCGCTGTTTGGGGCGTGACTGTCTGGGGCTTCTTCCCGGCTCAGATATCCAATTTGATCCATGTTGGAGGGCAGGCTTCAGCTCCTGTCGTACTCTCTCTGAATGCATCTTTCATGTACGGCGGTTTTGCCATCGGAAGTGCGATTGGCTCGTTTGTTGTCGCCCATGGTCACCTAGGCGACCTCGGTTTGGCAGCAGCTCTCGCGGAAACAATCGGCATCATTCTGCTCTTCGGTTTCGCCGCCAAGGCGGCATCACCCAAAACGTCGCCTGTTCGCTGAACATCAGTCGGTCGACGCATCTTTCCCAACTCAACCCTAGGAGAAAGACTATGAAACTCAATGGCAATACGATCTTCATCACTGGTGGCGGCTCTGGTATCGGCCGTGGCCTTGCCGAAGCGTTCCACAAGCTTGGCAACCAGGTGATCATTTCGGGGCGCCGCAAGGCAAACCTTGATGAGACCGTGAAGGCAAATCCCGGTATGGCGGCATACGAGATGGATATTACGGATCCTGCGAACATCGAGCAGGTCGCCGCCAAGATCGTTGCTGACTATCCGGCATTGAACGCGCTGTTTAACAACGCTGGCATCATGCCCTTCGATGACGCCGCCAAGCCGATCGACGAGAAGACGATGCAGGACATTGTCACCACGAACTTCCTCGGCCCGATCCGAATGACTTCCGCGTTGATTGAACATCTCAAAAAGCAGCCTTCGGCGGTCATCATCAACAACACGTCCGTACTTGCATACGTGCCGCTGGCCTATAATGCCGTCTATTCGGCGACGAAAGCTGCTCTCCATTCTTTCAGCATGTCGCAGCGCTTTGCTCTCCGCGACACCTCCGTGAAGGTCCAGGAAATCGCTCCGCCATGGGTCGACACTGACCTTATCAAGAAGAGCGGCGATCCGCGCGCGATGCCGCTTGATGCCTTCGTGAAGGAGACCATGGAGAAACTCGCGACCGACAACGAAGACATCTACGTGGATGCCATTCAGATGTTGCGCGACAATCCTGGCTCGAAGGAGCATGAGTTCTTCTTCCAGTTCAACGAGGCAATGGTCAAGGAACCCATCCCGGTCTGATCCGGGAGCTACGCTGGGCGGCCACTTAGCGGCCGCCCGCAATAGTAGCCCAACGGGGCCCAATAAGACGCCCGAAACGCGGCGCTTCCTAGAGGAAATACCGATGAACTACAAACTTTTGGTCGATGGCGAATTGATCGACGGCGCAAAGAGTGTTGCTGTCATCAACCCGGCGACCGCTAGGAATTCGAGACTGCGCCAAGAGCAGATACGACAATCGCGTTGAGAGCGATCGCAGCAGCAAAGAGGGCGTTTCCTTCTTGGGCGGCTCTGAGTTATGAGCATCGCTCGGGTTACGTGGAGGCGTTCGCCGCCGCACTTGAAGCCCGCACGGTTGATTTATCTCGCTTGCTCACGCTTGAACAGGGTAAGCCGCTATCACAGGCCGAAGCAGAAGTCCGCGGCTCGGTCGCAGCGCTGCGCTTCTTTGCGTCACAGGAAATCAAGCCGCGGATTATCCGCGACAACGAGCACGAATACATCATCGAGCAACGCTATCCCCAGGGTGTGGTAGCTGCCATCACGCCCTGGAACTTCCCGATCTCGCTACTGATCTACAAGGTCGGCGCGGCATTAATGACGGGCAATCCAGTAATCGCGAAGCCCGCACCGACAACGCCGCTGACAACGCTTCTGCTAGGTGAACTTGCATCGGCGATTTTCCCGGATGGGGTATTCCAAACCTTGGCGGATATGAACGACCTCGGACCGCTCCTGACCAGCCACGAAGATATCGCCCATGTGAGCTTCACTGGTTCGACGCCCCCCGGCAAGAAGGTCCTGGAGAGCACAGTAAGCACGTTGAAGCGCTTCACACTTGAGCTTGGCGGCAACGACGCTGCAATCGTTCTTGACGACGTCGATATCGATAAAGTCGCTCCCGCCATCTTCCGTGCGGCCACCCTTAACGCCGGGCAGATCTGCTTCGCCACTAAACGTGTATACGCACCGACGAAGCTAATCGAACCGCTGACCGATGCTCTCGTTGCGCTTGCGAATGATGCCAAGGTGGGCGACGGCCTGCAGCAGGGGACAACGATCGGTCCGATCCAGAACAAGATGCAGTATGACAAACTCCAGAGCTTCATCGAGGACTCGCGCCGTCACGGCCGGATCGTAGCCGGCGGAGAGCCTGCTGAAGGAGAGGGCTACTTCATCAAGCCAACGATTGTTCGCGACCTGCTTAACAACGCGCGCCTCGTCAAGGAAGAGCAGTTCGGTCCTGCCCTTCCGATCCAGGCCTATGAAAGCGTCGAAGAGGCGATCGCAGAGGCAAACAGCGTCGAATTTGGCCTGGGTGGAGTGATCTGGACGAGTGATGTCGAAAGAGGTGTGTCCGTCGCATCCGAAATCGAGAGCGGTACGGTCTGGGTGAATCAGCACATGTCCCTCCCGTACGATGTGGCTTTCGGAGGAGCGAAGCAGTCTGGAATTGGACTGCAAAACGGCATCGAAGGAATGGAAGACTTCACACAACGCCGGATAGTCAACGCCCGCAAGGCGGCCTGAGGGATCCACGCAAAAAGACACCTCGGCGCCTATGCCGCCGAGGTCATTTATGCAATTGCGAACGAGGTGTATCACCATGAAGCTGTACGCACATCCCGGAGCAAGTTCGCTCTCCGTGCATATTTTGCTACGCGAAACCGAGCTCCCTTTTGAGCTGGAAGTCGTCAACGCAACGGACAAGACTCGAGCGTTCGGCGGTGACTATCGCGCGATCAATCCAAGAGGCATGGTGCCCGCGCTTGAGCTTGATGACGGGACGATCCTGACAGAGAATCTTGTGATCGCCCAATATCTGTGTGACGTGGCGGGACGCCGTGACCTGATGCCCGCGCCTGGGACCAAGCAGCGCCACGACGTGATGGAATGGCAGAGTTTCATCGCGGCGGAGCTTCATAAAGCGACCTCGCTGCTCTTCTGGCCGCTCGACGAGGACGCGAAAGCGTTCGTGCGCAGGCGAATTTCCATGAAATATCGAATTGTCGAGGATGCCTTGGCAGGGAAGCCTATTGTGACGGGCGACCAATTTACTGCGGCCGATGCATACCTGTTCCCAATCCTTAGCTGGGCGTCGTTCTTCAAGATCGACCTGTCGAGCTTTCCCAACATCGAGGGTTTCCTCCGCCGCGTAGGTAAGCGTCCGAGCTTGGTACAGGCCCTATTGGCGGAAGGGCCTGGCTTGGTCACGATCCTGGAGGACGAGAAAGCGGCTGCGAACGTTAAAGGGGCATATCTCTCTGCGGGCACTATCCGTCTAAAAGCGCGCGCGCCGTATCGATGTCCGAGATAGAACTGCTGCAGACGAACTTCCCGAGTACAGATTCCAGATCATCTCGCGCCGCGAGAAGGTCCTCCGATGATGCGATCCTGAAAAGACAAGCGGCGCTCCGGAGCTCCCAAAAGATTGCTCCCTTCGCGCGGGCGAGTTGCAATGCCTCCTGGAGAATTTGAAGCGCTTTGACGCGATCCTGTTTAATGAGCGAAACTGCCTTCAATCTCAGCAGCTCTGGCCTACACCAGCCTGCGTCGCCAGAAAGAGCCCTATCCAAGGCAGCTGGAGACGCTCTGCATCCCGCCAGTATCGTCATATATTCCAGTCTCATGCCGACACTCTCGAGAAGAGCGCGTTGCAGCTCCGACTGAACCTCATCGGTTTGGGTTTCCTGGGGGATTATTAGTTCATATCCATCCACCCATTCCTGCCATCGGACCAACATGTCCTTGGCCGCGATCCGCTTTATACTAGCAAGCCTCGATCTGGCAGAATCGATGTCTCCTGCTAGATACGCGATCGGCACGGCGCTCAGCGACAGCATGAGGCAGGTCGAAATCGAATGCCCGAGGACCTCTGAGTCCGCGAGCAAATCCCGTACCCCCTCGAGGCTCTGGTCCACCTTCCCTTCGAGAAAGTCGATCATTGTGATGACGGACCGCGCGATCGTGCCTTGGTCGTAACCTGTGCCATAGTTTTGAGTCGTCCTGATCGCGCGACTGGCTTCGATCGTCGAAATCTCCGCTTGCTGGCGGGAAGCGAGAAGATCTCCGTGAAACAGATAGTTGTGCTCGAGCAGCCTGCTGAAACTCAGTGCGCCGGGAAATCTCGCCTGGAGGTCTTTGGCGATGTCGATGGACTCAAGGTAGCGACCGTTTGAACTTGTGACAGACGCCTTCCCCCCGAATGCCCTCATTATTCGCGCCGGATTGCCGAGACGTTCCGCCAGAGCGATCGCCCGCTCAAACTCCGCGATGGCCTCGCCGTCGCTTTTAAATCCTCGTGTATGGTACAACGCGCTTCCTCTTGAGATGCGCAACTGGACCTCGATGTCTGTGCCGACGTGCCGTGTTGACGGAAGAAGTGCAAGTGCGGTCTCGATTGCGATTGACTGCTCGCTCATCGCCCCCAGCTGAACCCAGATCACGTTGGAAATCGCAATGAGTTCGACTGCAAGGTCAAGGTTGCCGTCGCGTGCGCGCGCCCATTCGGCAGCAGCACGCAGGTCGTTGATCAGCGATCCGTATCGACGAGTAAAGTCGGCGGTCGATAGAGATCTCCAGTCGTAGTCTGCCCTCAGGAGTTCATCGCGGCAATAATGGGCATGGGAGAGGCGATAGGTTCTTTCCTGGCCGCTATCGGTAAGTTTTTCGGCAGCATAACCCTTTGTGGTGTCCAACAGGCGATACCTACCGTCAGCACTTGAGACAGCAACCAGTGACTTGAGAAGCAGACCATCGAAAGCATTGTCAAAACGTTCGCCAGAAAGCCACTCTTGCGCGAGAGCTTCCGCTCCTTGGTCCGAAAATGTGCCGGGAAAGACCGCGATCATCGAGAAAAGCTTTTTCTCGTCGTCGCTCAGACTGTCGTAACTCCAGTCCAATGTTGCCCTCAATGTTTGCTGCCTAGGAGGCGCTGTTCTTCGCCCTCTACGCAAGATGGACAAGGGGTTGTCCAAAGAACCGAGCACGCTTTTCAGCCCCAGGGTACTGACCCGAGATGCGGCCAGTTCTATCGCCAGAGGAATGCCGTCCAAGCTTCGAACGATCGCCGCAGCTGCCCGAAAGCTTTCTTCGTCGGCGAACTCCTCGATATCCGAAGCCAGTTTGACGGCCTCGACAAACAGCTCAACGGATGGAATGGAACGAAAGTCTTGAGACGATGTCTCCAAATCAGGGACTGGTAGAGAAGGCAGTTGTCTAACCTTTTCACCGGCTACTCGAAGGGGTTCGCGACTGGTCGCCAGGATTGACACGCCCACGGCTGCCTTAAGTATATGATCGACTTCCAGCGCGACAGCATCGATCAAGTGCTCACAGTTGTCGAACAGGAGGAGGATTTCGCTAGTCTCAAGAGCATTGAGGACCGCCTGTCGATAGTCCTTGGTATAAAGCACCAGGCCGAGAGACGATGCCAATGTAGGCATGAGGAGATTCCCGTCCCTCAAGACCGCGAGATCGACGAAAATGACCTTCTTCGATGCCTGAACCCTCATGGCGATCTCAAGAGCCACTGCAGTTTTTCCGATCCCGCCGGCGCCCGCAATCGTTAAAAGCCTCGTAGACGCTAACGCGGCCAACGTCGACTGGATGAATTCCTCTCGCCCAATAAGTCTACTCGCGAACCGGGGGAGGTTCGTGTCATGTGCGGAGTGGCCTGGGCTTGGCGTCATGGAAGCTGCAAGCGACAGCTCCGTAGGCGCGACGAAGATGTATCCCCGCCCAGGGATGTTTTCGATGTATCGCTGGTCGCTGTGCTCGCCGAGCGCTTTCCTGAGAGTCACGAGGTGGACGCGGAGCGCGCCCTCGTCGACAGTAGTCGTCGGCCACGCGGCACGGAGTAAATCGTCCTTTGGAACAATTTCGCCAGCTTTACTGACTAACGCTATCAATAATTCCAGCGCCTTCTTGCCGAGTTGGTATGGTCGGCCGGATTCCGTCAGCTTTTTGTTGAGGACGTCGAGCTCAAAGGTGCCGAACTTGATTACTGCCATCGTCGAACTGGTGATCCCGCCGGAATTAATCTTCCAGACGGATATCACACCAGTATGGCTTTAAGGCAACGGCAAACATGGTTCCGTAGCTGTCGTAACGACCAAAAGCCGACGGGGCCTGACGGTCGGATGCTCGCAATTCAGTTCACTCAGTCGACGGGGAGATCCGTCGGCCAATGGGCTCGCTCAATTTGGCCTTGCACTTGCGATGAGTGTTTCGAGCCGATCCACGTATTGGCACAGACGTGCGGAGGTCATCCGTGCGGCGTCGATGTCGGGCTTTTCTCGCCCAATCCACCGAAGATTAGTTTTTACGCCGAGTTTGAGAAGATAGAGAAGCTCAACCAACTCGGCAGCTTTATTCGGTGTTGCCAGAGACTCGTCACCCAATTGGCCCTGATCGGCCATGGGGTCACGAAGGGATCCAGCGATGTCCTTAGAGACCACGTTCAAATCTGTCATGCGCGTTGCGCCCCCGATAGATGCATTTCCCGAAACACTGCCGATGCTATGCGTCCACAAGCACACATTGTCGCATCCACCGCGTTTCGCACACCCTCGAAAGAGGGGGGGGTGAAAGGGCGGTCATCGACCGTGAAGGCCTATCTCGCAATTGACGGCTAGTCTCGCCAAACCCCCTACTTTTGTGGGCATCTGAAGGTTCAGTTGTCGACCAAACGCTTGTTAATGAGCTGCTATTCAACATAATCTAGCTCGTTGTTTCGAACTTGGCGGGACTGTCTTGCGCACCACTCCATTGGGTAAAATTTCGCTTAGGGCATGTCTTCTGGCAGTGCTCTTTGAGCTTTTCGTCATTTGGCCTTGTGCTGCACTTGCCCAGACAACTGATCAAGTCTCGACGGCCACCGTTCTGCCTGAGGTCATAACGAGTCGTCTCGTCCCAAAGAGCGATATCCAGTTCACTAGGATGTCGTTGTCCCAAGGCCTCTCTCAGACCCGCGTTGGACAGATAATTCAGGACGACGACGGTTTCATGTGGCTCGGCGCGCAACATGGCATCAATCGGTTCGACGGCTATACCTTTCAAGTTTTCAAGCATGATCGTGATGATCCCGATAGCTTGAGCGGAGTTTACATCTACTCCACCTTCAAGGACCGTGATGGCACGATCTGGATTGGTACTGATCAACTGTTGGATGCATTCGACAGGACTACCGGGAAGTTCCGGCACTATGTGCTCGACGCTTCCACGCCGACTGTCCTGCAGATCAGCCAAGATCGGAATGGTTATCTATGGCTTGCGACGTCGCAGGGCCTCTATAGGCTCGATATTGCGAAAGGAGTTGTGAAACGCTTTGGTCAGGTAGCGGGTCAGAACGATGGGCTGAGCACAGACGACATCAAGTCGACGGCGACAGACAGAGAAGGCGTCTTCTGGGTCGCGACAGGCAATGGGTTGGAAGCATTCGATCCCCAGACGGGCAAGGTTAGCCGCCGTATTCCCTTGCATATCGAAGCACGGGAGTTCCAGTTCTTCGAAGATTCAAAAGGCCTTTTTTGGATCCTGTGGGGCTCTGGCAGTGGGCTCGCGCTTTACGATCAAGCGTCGAACACAGTGAAGAAAATCTCCTTCAGCAACAGCGCCGATGGACTGATGTCCGGGATCTACAAGATGATTGAGACCCGGAACGGCGACCTCTGGCTCGTCAGCATGGGGGCTGGCCTTCTCAGGTTTAACAGAAGCGATTTCACTTTCGACCAGTACGTGAATGACCCGACTGATCCACAGAGCCTTGCCGAAAACCGGGTCATCGAGATATTTGAAGATCGACAAGGCAACATCTGGACTGGCCTTCATGCTAGCCCGCCGAACATTTTCACACCCGAACCGCTGCCGTTCCAGAAGATCTGGCCTTATCCGGGGCATGTGAACAAGCTGGGTGAAACCTTCGTCAACGCAATCTTGGAAGACCGGAAAGGCAACGTCTGGATGGGCACGGGAGGCGCGCTGACGCGCGTAGATCCAGCTGGTCAGCTCCGCATATTCGATCTCGCAGGTAATGGCGCATCAGTGGAGATCCTCTCAATGGTCGAGGACGGGGAGGGAACCCTATGGATCGGCACGATCGGCACTGGACTGATTTCATTCAACCCCAATACAGGCGAGACGCGGAAGTTCAGATACGAGCGTGGAAGGCACGATTGGCTCAGTAGCGATGTAGTGACACGTGTCTTCCTGGATCGGCACAATGTCTTGTGGCTGGCGACTTGGAATGGTCTCAATCGCTTAGATCCGAAGGCACTGACCTTCAAAACCTACCGAGCCGATACATCGTTGAACAAGGAACTATTTTCGATCGACGAAGACGACAAAGACAATCTCTGGATCGGTTCGAGGGTCGGCCTTGTCAAGTTTTCGACGAAGACCGAGGATTTTGAGGAGTTCCGTCACGACCCTGCGGATCCAACATCTATCAGCAACAACACCACCAATAACATTTTCAGGGCGAGGGACGGTCACCTTTGGGTTGCGACCCATAACGGGCTGAATATGTTCGATCCGGAAACCGGAAAGTTCAAAGCATTTTTCGAGAAGGATGGGCTCGCTGGAAATGCCGTCAGTTGTACCCGGCAGGATGCCGACGGAAACCTTTGGATAAGTACGAACCGAGGCGTTTCGAAAATGGACCCGACAACGGGCAGCTTCCAAAACTTCACTAGCGCGGATGGCTTGCCTGGAAACGATATGGGAGGATGGCATGCATGCAGCAGCGGTAAGGACGGTCGCATGTACTTTGCGGGCTTCCCCGGCGCCGCGGTCACCAACCCAACGAGAATTCGCTCCGCGGAGCAATCTTCGCCGGTTCTCTTCACAGACGTTAGGATTGCCGACAAATCCGTGCTTTATCCGCTGAGAGACGATAAAGCCGCCTATCAGCTTCGCTACGACCAGAACTTTGCAGTATCGTTTTCCGCCTTCGACTTTTCGAACCCGGCGGCCGTGAGATACAGGTATCGAATTGCGCCATTGGAAACAGATTGGCATCAGTTGCCTGCGACGCTGAGAACAATCAACTTTGCGGCGCTCCCGTCTGGGTCGTTCTCGCTCATCGTGGAAGCGGCTACTGAACGGGGACCATGGGGCGGTACTCGCTCCATGCCGATTGAAGTCGCGCCCCCGTGGTGGGCAACTTGGTGGTTCATTGCCTTAATCGGATTCTCGGTGATCGCAGTGCTCATTGCCGCCTACAAGGCTCGGGTGATGCAAATGGACGCGCTTTATAAAGCTCGCCTTGAAGAGCGGCTTGGCGAGAGGACGCGTGTTGCAAGAGATCTACATGATACCCTTCTGCAAAGCTTCCAAGGCCTGATCTATCGTCTCGAAGCAGTCAGAAGCCTCCTACCTGGCGAACCAGTCAGAGCTTCGGAAATGCTAAACGTCATTCTCCTCAAGAGTGACGATGCTATAGTGGAGGGGCGTGACACAATTCAGTCGCTTCGCGATCCCTCAAAGGCGAGCGCGGACATAGTCGCATTGATCGAAGAGGATGCCGCCGAGCTTGCCACACTTCAGCCAGATGAGAGACGTGTCGCTTTCTCCATGAGAATCGAGGGAACACATGCGCGCCTTCCAATCGAGGTACGGGATGAACTGCGCCAGATTTGCCGAGAAGCCCTTAGAAACGCCTATTTCCATTCGGAAGCCAAGAATATCAGTTGTTTCCTTAAGTTCGAAAGCTCGCGTATGGAAATGATCGTTACAGACGATGGAAAGGGCATGCCGGAAGATTTTGAAAAGGGTCGGGAACCCGGCCACTATGGCATTTCGGGAATTAGGGAGAGGGCGTCCAATTTGGACGCCACCGTCTCGATTTCTAGTCGGAAAGGTCATGGCACAAAAGTTGCTCTGAGCATGAACACAAACGAGAGCCGGCTTCGATCGATCACCCGCAAGCTGGTCGCCGACAAAGTAAGTTAGGGCCCAACATTGGTTTACGTGCGACTGCCGCAGTCTGAAGAATGCAAATGATACCTCGCCATCCGATCGCGATCGTGGAAGATGATCTTGCCGTCCGTCGGGCATACGCTGATTTGTTCTGTTCATATGATTGCGAGACTGTCGCTTTTCCGACCGCGGAAGAGCTGCTCGAGCACATAGCGACGCACGACGTTGCTTGCCTGATCCTTGATCAACGACTACCGGGGATGAGCGGACTCGAGCTTCAGAGCCTTCTCCATGAACGTGACGTTCCTTTCAGAACGATTTTCATCACGTCACAGGACGACGAGGCGACCAGGGCCAAAGCCATAGAAGCGGGAGCGGCGGCATTCTTCAGCAAGGGGAGTGATATCGACGTTATAATCGCGAGCGTTTTGGAACTCGCTGGTCAAAACACGGAGTGAGAAAGCGCAGCTTCGACGTCGATCGCAGCCGTAATCACACTGCAGGACGAGCTTCGCGAAACTGCAGTGCTTCGTTGGGGATGGAGAATTCGGCAACAGCTCCGCCACCCAGGCGGTTGTAGAGCCTGAGCGTTCCGCCAAAACTTTCAACTACGCTCTGGCAAACCGTAAGTCCAAATCCCAATCGGTTCGGCTTGGTCGAAAAAAAGGGATCGAAAAGCAGCACCAAGTGTTCTTCGTCTACCCCCCTGCCACGGTCTGAAATTTTCACTCGGAGGTCCGCCGATCGTGTTGGGCAAGAAATCTCTACCGATACCGGAGTTGCTCCGTCTGGCGAGCCTACTGACTCCAAAGCGTTCTGTAGGAGAGCGCAGACGACCTGCATTAAAGCTACCGGGTCAGCCACGACTAAAGGCAGATCACCATCGATCACAATCGATATCACCTTCTCCATATCTCTTAGCGGATCAATGAGAAACTTGCGGCATCGGGCCACCATCTCCGGGAGGTCTACATGCTCTCGATTATGTCGGGCTGGTTTCAGGCTTTCGCGGGTTCGTGAGCCGATCTCGGTCAGACGCTGCGTATTCCAGCGCAGTCGATCAAGGACCCTTATCAGAGCTTCAGAGTTGGTCGGCCCCGATGTGGCAAGACGCGTCGCGGTGGCCAAGTCAATCGAAATCGCGGTTACTGGCTGACTGATCTCGTGGATGAGTGAAGCCGAAAGTGCCGTTGCGGAGGCGATTCTATTGGCCTTGGCGAGGTGCTGCCTTGCGGATCCAAACATTTCGGCCTGCTGGTCGGCTTCACTTGCGTCGAACAAGGCAACTCTGGCTACGCCGCTTTCCGTAATCCAGAGCGAGAATGGATAGAGCCGAATATTGCCGCTGGCGTCCAGAAGTTCCGCGATGCCGCACGACGTTGGCGTCCTGGTCCTGATCGCGGTGAGAATTGCCATCTCGATGTCGAGGCTCCTAGCGCCCGCGATGCTGGCCCGTGCAGAGATCAATTGCGAAACATCAGCGTACCCAAGCGCCGCTACCGTTCGCTCACTGGCACGGGAGATCGAGATAATATGTGTCAATTCACGAGCAGCAGAAGGGTGCTTCTCGAGGTGCTCCCGAAAGTTCGTGGAGATAGGGTCGTTCAAGGCGCCTGATGCTGAAGCTTCTTGTCCAATCTGATACTCGATCCAACCAATCTCTCCAGGCTTGAAGACCATCTGGAGTCGCTGCTCAGCGCCACCGAGCAGCATTTCATACTCGTCGGCAATGGTCTGAAGGTCGAACTGCAGCCGGGCGATAGCCTCCTCCGACTCGACCTGCTTTTGAACGTCGATGAGGCTGCCAAACCATTTGACGACCTCGCCGGTAGGGGCCGAACTGACTGATTTTCCGCGAGATTCCATCCAACGGTATGAGCCGTCATTCATGCGTACGCGCGCGTGAGCTGAATAGGAAGAACTGCCATTCTCCACCGCACTTCGCCAAGCTTGATACATCTTGGGGCGATCGGCGGGATGAATGGGGTCGACCCAACTTTGGTCCTGTATTGCCTGCAGGCGCGGAATTCCGAACATATCCGTATAACGCTCGTTGAGAAATTCGCACCGCCCGTCAGCGGTCGTCCCCCAAAGAACATGGGGCAGGGCGTCGGCAAACTCCTGGCGTTCATCTGCCAGTGAAGACTGCTTATCGGAGAGATTATCTCGCTTTCTCCGATAAGCGAAAATGCAGATCGCCGTCAGAACTGCCGTCAGCGCAATCAAGTTGTAAGCCTGGCTCCACGCGGTGCTCAAAAGGTTCAGCAAAGATCCCTTTAAGGCGATGAGACACGAGCAGCCTAACGCCCAACATATGATGCCAAACGGCCAGGTGCTGCGCATACCGTGAGACGGCGTGGCTTTGTTGGGCAGTGAGGCGGCGGCCCTGCCAATCTTTGCCTTGCCAAGACACAGTCCAACGTCTGTGAAGGTGGCCCATTTCCATAGGCCGTTCCTCTCGGCCGGCGCGGGTGCTCGAAACCGACTCGACTTCCTGAACGGTACGCCAGCCGTTCGTCGTAATGGCCATTCCTCGTCTGGCAACCTCGCGAGCTCCTACCCAAGGCTTTATTTTGTCCGGGAGCTAACACCGATACTTTCAATTCGGATACCTATCTATTGTGGTAGGTCCCTCGGGCATCCCCATGAGGGGGCGTCTTAAGCGGTGCGTAAACGGCACTTTCGTTTTTGTGTCGCGTATGATCTTCATCCTAGGTGGAGGGCCATTGGCGCGTTGGAAAGCAACGCGCCTGCAATGCGCATCTCCGGCACATCCCCACGCCGTTCGAGCGCACTGTAGATTCGTTGCAGTTCACCTAGTGATGAGGCGCGCAGATCGGCAGCTACGTCGACCAAAGACACGATTTCCAATAGGAGCTTCATTTCTGCGAAAGGATTTCCCTGCGCACGTGACAACGCAAGTCCCTCTTCTATAGCTGAAAGGAACTCGGGCAATCGTCCGGCTTGCCGCCATTGAAAGAGAGCATTTTTTCGTAGGAGCTCAGCCGTGTATATATTGGCCCCGGTTTCACGTGCCAGCATCAACGCTCTCTCTGCTGACGCTAGTGCCTTGACCACATCGTCCTTACTGCCATATGCGTCTGTAAGATATCCGGTGTAGACAAGCTCGAGCATCCTGCTGTTGAATCCCCGCAGCTTCGCGATCGCTCCTTCGATTGCCAAGAGGCCTGAGTCGAGGCTACCCTGACAAACCTCCAGGATCCCTTGATTGGCCTCTGCAGCCACTCGAAATGGAACGATCCCGCTGCGCATCGCACTGTCTGAAAGCCGATCAACATAGATCTCGGCCAGTTCGACATCGTTTGCCCAGAACAGCACCGGCAACATCCATATTAACGCGATCGACTCCAAGGCGGCGTTTCCGGTTGACCGAGCTTCGGCTATCGTTTCGATAGCAACGCCCTTTGACCGAGTGAACTCGCCCTTCATCCAAAGGAGTTGAGCCAAAGCATTGGCTGACCAGATACGCTGATCGACGCCTGTCCTCAGCAAGTCCATGGGTCTTGAGATCGGCAGCACTGCGAGCGCTCTTTCCACGAACGGTATCGCGGCGTCCACGCTACCTAAGAAGGCCAGAGCGGTCCCCGTCATGCTGTCAGAAGCGCCGTTGAAGGAGGGACCATGCGTTTGGGCCAAAATTCTCGCATCTTCGGCTATCTCAATCATGCCAGGAACGTTTCCGCCGCGCAGATTGAACGCGAAATGCGCGGATAGGACCCGCTCCTCAATTTCCGGCTTCGCCAGATTGCGCGCGAGCCGCATCGTTTGGCGTATTTCCCTTTCAACTTCCGAAAAGTTGCCGTGCGTGAACAGGAGCGAGAGCGACGAATTTACCCTTAGCTCCAACTCAACTCGTGTCCCAACTTCACTTCCTTGCAAAGTCGCTAAAGCACATGTCGCCCAACGAGCCCCCTCGGCGAGCAACGCCAAGTCCCAGAAAAGCGGACCCGCAGCCAATGCGAGTTGTATTGCGACGTCGGGATCTCCGTTCTCCGAAAACGAGAACTCCAGTGCCGCCCGCACGTTCTCCAGTTCCCTTCTGAGAGGGGCCAACGTCTGATCTGGGTTACCTTGCCGGTATCCCTCCAGCTTTCGTAGATAGTAGAGCGCGTGCTGGCGATTGAGACCTTCGAGGTTGGGGCTGGCACTCAGGCGTTCTACGACATAGTCGCGGGTGGTATTCAATAGCTTGAAGCGGATTGGGTCAGAGCCCGTGTCTAGGGAAATGAGCGACTTATCGACGAGATCAGCGATGCAGTTTGCTACACTAAAAGTCGAGTTAAGGGTCGGGCCGACGACAAATTGGGCTGCTTTCAGAGAAAAAGAACCCGCAAATACGCCGAGGCGGCACAGCACGTCGCGCTCTTCTTGCGAAAGCAGGTTGTAACTCCAATCGAGCGTCCGTCGTAGCGTTTGGTGCCGAGGCAACGCAGTTCTCATGCCCTTGTTAAGAGAATCGAGCCTGCTGAAGTAGCCAGCCGTCGGCTCAGTTCCGAGAACAGAGACCCGACTGGCCGCAAATTCTATCGCCAAAGCAAGTCCATCGAGACTGCGGCAGATAGTTGCGACGGTGTTGGCATTTTCGTCAGAAAGCTCGAACTCGCTGTCGAGCGCATAGGCGCGCTCTACAAAGAGCTCTACCGATGCGAACTGCCTTGCCTCCTCCGCCGTAGTGACACGCTCAGGCGGGAGTGACAATTGGGGCAGTCTATGAACGCGCTCGCCCGCAACATGCAAAGGCTCGCGTGAAGTCGCAAGGATCAACACGTCCGGGGCCGCGGCGCGGATGTTTTGCAAAAGTCCGGCCACTTCCTCGGCAACGTGTTCGCAATTGTCTACCATGAGGAGAACGTCTCGTTTGGCGAGAACCTTGGCGATCGCCGCAAATTCCTGGTCTTCGCGGACTGGCAATCCTAGCGATGTTGCGAATGCAGCGTGGACCCCGCTGGCATCGGTCAACCGACTTAGATCTACGAATACCGTTTTGCCATCAAAGTCATCCCGGAGGGCTTCAGCTACGGCCAAAGCGACGGTTGTCTTTCCTACCCCTCCGGTGCCCACGATATTCACGAAACGAGAGGATCGGAGCTGATCGGTGATTTTCCGGATTTCGTCTGCACGACCCACTGGCCTCGTCAGCAAAGCCGGCGGTGAAGTAGCAATAGTCAACGACCCTTCCGGCGCAGGTGTATGTTTCATTTCCGGGGATAGCCGATGCCCCTGCTCGGTGGTGAGCGGGGCAACAAAGACATACCCCTTTCCTGGGACGTTCACCACGAAACGTCCGCCATCGCCGGCCTCGGAAAGGACTTTCCGAAGTTCTGAAATGTGCACCCGCAAAGTGCCTTCATCGACTTGCTGTTCGGCCCAGATCTGATGCAGAAGTTCTTCCTTGGTGACCAGAGCACCTGCGCGCTGACAAAGCGCTAGGAGTATCTCAAGTGCCTTGCCACCCAGTCGTACTCTCTCGCCGCGAACCTGTAGGCGCCGTTCTGCTAAATGAAGAGTGAATGGGCCGAACGAGTAGTTCGATGGTTGTCCTGTGTAATCGGAAGGATCAGGAACAAGGGAAGAGCTCATCTTGTGATATTCCAAACAGTTGGTTCTTGTCGCTGTCCGCTTATTTCGCCCAGTGAGCTTCGCACGCCGATTCGGAGCAGCCGCTGTTCTTGGGCTTCGTATTGACTTGGCCAAGACAGCCACGCACGGCTTCCCCGTTCACGCAAGCTGGACCGCTTCCGTGCTACAAAAGTCGGCCCCGCTACTCTTTCCGGTAGCAGCTCCGCAACTGATGTCTGATTGCGGCATCATATGCCCCTCCTTGAAGTCGAACACCCTCGAAAGAGGGGGGACTCCATTGAGGGGTCAGTTGGCGTCCGAATAGTGGTTCTGCAGACAATTAAGCGCGATCAGGTTTAGCAGCCTCTCCATGCGGGCATTTGTTCCGCGTGCGACAAGCCCCCCTTTAGAGGGTGGACAACAACGGGGAGCGTTCTACCATCGCCGTGCATTCACAGGTGCTTTGGGTTGTAGCGTCCTGTCCCGCTTGGGGCTATCAATGGATCGATGCATCGGACCGAGTAGGAGTAGGAATAAATGTCGTTACGGCAACTTACGTGTCCGATGTTTTGTGCGCGGAGCATGATGGGGAAGAATATCCTACGATCCCAGCTCAGGCGCCGAGGTTGTTGATATCAATGCCATCGCGTCCCATTCGAATCATGACCGCTGACGACCACCTGCTTATTCGTGAAGGACTGGCGGCATTGATTGCTGCGCATCCGGATATCGAGCTTGTGGGGGAAGCGTCTGATGGTGAACAGGCCATCAGACGCTATGGCGAATTGACGCCGGACATTCTGCTCCTCGATCTGCAATTGCCCAAAGTGCATGGGATCGACGTATTGACCGAGATTCGGAAGAGCCATCCGACCGCTCGTGTGATCATACTCACCACGTACGATTTCGAGCAGCTCGCAAGCAGGGCAATAGCGGCTGGAGCGCAAGCGTACCTTCTCAAATCTTCTGTCCGCAAGGACCTGATCAATACTATAAGATCGGTCGCCAGCGGACGACGGCATGTCGATGCCGAGGTCGCGAACACGCTTGCGACCTATGCCGACGGAGATTCTCTTACTACACGTGAAATTTCGGTGCTCGCGCTTGTTGCCGAGGGGAATTCCAACCGCGAGATCGGTATCGTCCTCTCAATTACGGAAGAGACCGTGAAAGGGCACATCAAAAGCATTTTGAGCAAGCTGGCTGCTAACGATAGAGCGCATGCTGTTGCAATCGGCATGAAACGCGGAATTATCAGCCTCTGATGGATCGAGCTGAGTTTTCTGGTTGGGAGCTCGAAGTTCGGGAATTAAGCTAGGCGTTGTAGCCGCCATCGACGTTCAATATGCTACCCGTGATGAATGCGGCGCCAGGACCGACGAGAAACATGATCGCTTCGGCGACTTCCGATGGGGTTCCAAACCTCTTCAGGACATTTGCCTCACGATCCGCAGCAAGGGCCTCCTTGGAGATGCCTTGTAATGGCTTTGACTCAATCGCTCCGATCTGCACGACATTAACGGTTATGCCGCGCGGTCCAAGATCGTGGGCGGCTCCCCTGCAGAAGGCAGCTATCGCAGCACGAGCCGCAGCGAAGTCGGCGAGGCCCGGTGTGCCTATGCGGTCTGCCAAGCTGGAGCCCAGCGCGACGATTCGCCCACCATCGTCCATAACTTTGGAGGCGGCCTTGATCAGAGCAATGACACTTCGCATGTCCGCGTCCATCTGATCGCTGATTGCGTCATCATCGACATCCTCGTCGTCAATTTGACCTTCCACGCGGTGCACAGTGTTGGCCACGAGCATATCGAGGCGACCGAAGGCCGATACAACGGCGCGCGAGAGTTGTGACGCCTGAATCCCGGTCGAGGTCTGGGCCATCGGGAACCACACCACTCGTCCGCCATAGGATCGTAGAGACTCCATGAAATGAGGGTCAGGTTCGCTGTCCGTCGCAAGGGCTAAGTCTGCGCCCGACCGAGCGAGAGCGCGAACCGTGGCTACGCCAATATCACTGGCCGCGTGTGTGACCAGGGCAACCCTCGCGGTCGTGGTCCCATCTGAGTTGTGTACCACCATGCTCAATTCATGCCTCAACAAGTTTGCGAAAACAGTCGGGCCGCGGGTAATGTGGGCACCTCGGCTAGCGGTTATCGAGCTGGCTAAAGCGAATATTGTAAAATCCGGCACCCGCCCTTTGTTAAGTGCGAGACCTTAACTCATAACTTCTTTTTACATCCTATAACTCGATTTCACACGTCCCAACACGGCAACCTCCCTGCATCGAAGCAGCGAGGATATCGCGATGGACATGTCTCTTTCTTTCAGAACCATATTGGATGGTGGCAGCGCCTCACAGATCTGGCATGCTGAAGTAGAATACGGAACGATCGATGGCTGGCTCGATCAACAGAACCTTACGGACCGGAAGGTCCCGGCGACCGTTGCCAAGGACAGGGTCCCATCCGGGCTCAGCGAGTGGCAGAGGAAGAAAATCATCCGCTACGTCGACGAGAATGTCGACGCCAGGCTTCGCGTTAGCGACTTGAGCGAGCAGGTACGCCTGAGCGTCAGCAGATTTTCGAAGGGTTTCAATGTCACCTTCGGACGACCGCCCTATGACTACGTCCTGTCACGACGCGTCGAAGCGGCGAAGTATTTGATCGCGTCGACAGACGAGCCACTCAGCCAGATCGCCCATGCCTGCGGTCTCAGCGATCAGGCGCATCTTTCCAAGGTGTTCAAACGCCTTGTCGGAACGACGCCACTGAAATGGCGGAGGAATGCGTCGATGTCCGTTACAAAGCGCTGGGACTATCTCACCGTGGGAACCCGCCCTGAGTGCGACCGCAGCATCCATGCTTCTCTGGCCTATTAGAAGGGCGAAGCTGGAGCACACCCCGGCACGAACTCAACGGACAACATCAATGGTCGATGAGCTTAGCGTCGGTGCAGGATCGTCCAATTTCCCCGTCCCGAAAGCTGTCACCATACACGATGACGATCTGATCGACGGCGAATAGCCGTGATCAGGCGTGTCGGTCAGGGGCACGGAGAAGAGGCGACAATGAGAAAGCTAACCATTAATGGCAAGGTCCACAACGTGGATGTGCCGGACGACATGCCGCTCCTATGGGTGTTGCGGGACGTGCTCGGGATGACGGGTACGAAGTACGGCTGCGGCATAGCTCAGTGCGGCGCATGCACGGTTCATCTAGGCGGTGTTGCAGTGAGAGCCTGTCAGACGACCATAGATTCGATCGAGGACATGCCGATCACGACTATCGAAGGCATAGGCGATACTCCAGTCGGCGCCAAAGTGCAGGCGGCATGGCTCGAAAAGGAAGTGGTGCAATGCGGATATTGTCAGTCTGGGCAGATCATGTCCGCGGCGGCACTACTGACTGAAAATCCCCGCCCCACAGACACGGACATCGATGACGCCATGTCCGGAAACATCTGTCGCTGCGGGACTTACGTCAGGATTCGCGAAGCCATCCACTCGATTACCCTGTGAGGGTCGCAATATGATCGAAAACCTCGTATCCCGCAGGAACTTCCTCAAAGGAACCGCGCTTGCAACCGCTGGCCTAGTTTTGGCCGTCCAGCTCCCAGGAAACGTTCGTCGAGCGGCTGCAGCAATGGGCGATCAGCCTCGGTTCGTACCGAACGCTTTCGTCAAGATCGACTCTGACGGCATCACCTTGATCATGCCTCATACTGAAGTTGGCCAAGGTATCTACACCTCGAGCGCCATGCTTATGGCGGAAGAGCTGGAAGTCGATCTTGACCAAGTTCGCGTAGAGGCCGCCCCGCCAGACCTAAAGAAATACATGGACCCCATTCTCTTCGACCAGGCGACAGGCGGCTCGACCTCAACTCAGTCCGACTGGGTTCGTTTGCGAGAAGCGGGCGCGTCCGCGCGCATCATGCTAGTCGGTGCCGCAGCCCAGGGCTGGGGAGTTGCCGCCGCTGAGTGCATGGTGGAGAGAGGAACCATCCACCACAAGGCTTCCGGACGTTCGGTGAGCTACCTCGAGATCTCGTCGGATGCAGCTACCCAAGAAGTGCCAAAGCAAGTTCCACTGAAGGACCCTTCTGAGTTCAGGCTGATCGGCACGAAGGCGAAACGCCTCGACACGCCCGCAAAGGTCAATGGATCTCTGGTCTACGGGATCGATACCAAGCTTCCCTCCATGGCATTTGCCACGTTGGCGGTCGCGCCCGTGAAGGGCGGCAGGATTGTCACCATGAACGAGGACGCCGCCCGTGCGATCAAGGGTGTACGTGACATCGTCCGCACCGAAGACGCCGTGGCGGTCATCGGGGAACACATGTGGGCAGCCAAGCTGGGTGTGGATGCGCTTGAATTGACGTGGGAAAGCGGACCAAACGGCTCTGTCTCGACGGAATCGATCATCAGCGACATGCATGAAGCCTCTTTGAAGCAGGGGGTAGTTGTTCGCAACGATAACGGTGCGGCCGACGCGATTCAGAAGGCAAAAACGAAGCTCGACGCCGTTTACCGCTCCCCATTCCTCTCTCACTCGCCCCTCGAGCCCATGAACTGCACGCTGCACATAGAGGACGACCGCGCCGAGTTGTGGGTTGGAACACAGGTTCCCGTCCGGGCGCAGAAGGCTGTGGCGGATGCAACAGGGCTTCCTCCTGAAAAGGTCATCGTCAACAATCAGCTTATGGGCGGCGCTTTCGGACGGCGCCTGGATATCGACACGATAGAGCAGGCTGCCAAGCTTCTTCGTGACATAAGATATCCGGTCAAACTGGTTTGGACACGCGAGCAAGATCTCACTCACGATTTCTTCCGTCCTTATTATTACGACCGGGTCTCCGCCGGTCTGGATGAAACGGGTCGCCTTGTTGGGCGAACCCACCGAGTGACAGGTTCTTCGGTCATGGCACGCTGGGCACCCCCGGCTTTCGTCAATGGAATTGACCCTGACTCTCTCGATTGCGCAGCGGAAACGCCTTACGACGAAGCCGCGGTGTTCGCAGACTACGTCCGTCATGAACCGGAAGGACTTACGACAGCCTGGTGGAGAGGTGTCGGCGCGACCCACAATCTTTTCGTCCTCGAGAGCTTTGTGGACGAAATGGCCCATGCGACCGGACAAGATCCTGTCGACTTCAGAAGACGGATGTTGACTAAGAACCCGCGGGCCCTCGCAGTTCTGGAACTTGCTGCCGAAAAAGCCGGGTGGAAGGAACCGTTACCCAAAGGCCGCGGGCGCGGGGTCAGTCTACAATTTGCCTTCAATACCTACCTTGCGCATATCCTCGAGATAGAGGTGGTGCCGGGCAAACAGTTGAAGCTGCTGCGCTCTGTCTTGGCGGTCGATTGCGGCATAGTGATCAACCCGGACACTGTTCGGGCTCAGATGGAAGGTGGCGTTTTGTTCGGCCTCGGCACGGCGATGTTCAACGAAGTCACCTTCAGCGGAGGCGCAGTGAACCAGAGCAACTTCGACACTTACCGGATTCTCCGGATAAATGAGGCTCCCAAGGTCGAGGTGTATCAGGTGAAGAGCAACGAGAAGCCGGGCGGCGTCGGCGAGGCCGGAACGGCCGCCGCTGCTGGCGCTTTGGCAAACGCGATATTCTCGGCGACGGGGAAACGCATAAGGTCGCTTCCACTGTCGCAGGTCGCCGTCTAGCTCGGCGACCTCCCAACGGGACATCTGATGGGCAAGTCATTTATTTGTGGGTCGATATGCGACTACGGGCCGGTGATGTCGTGGTGAGAGAGGCGTTTGATCAGGAAACCCCGACAAGCATGAGGCATTGTCTTCGCGATCGAAAACGCGCCGGCCAGAGGTGCGATCGCAAATGACGTGACGAGCGCCCAAGAAGCGCCCAAGTCAGAGTGGATCGGGAGGGGCATTTCGCAACGCCTCGGCAAGCGAGCCCGCTACTCCGCCTCGTCGAGAATTTCCTCAATTCGAGCCAGCAAGCCTGCTGTTCCATCGACGGCAGTGTGAACCAGGCTGAGGCTATCCCCGAACGTTGCTGCCGCCACGACATCCTGTCTAGGGACGGAACGTAGTGCAGGCGCCCAGATCTTCTCGATCACTAGATCACCATAGCGATTAGGCATGCTCAATACGCCTAGGTTTGTCATGATCGTGTCGAAGGGAATGTGGTTCACCACGCGCTCTCTGGTCGCCTCGTAGCTCGCGTCGTCGAGAAATCGCTTTGCAAGATCGGAGACCATCCAGATCCCCATGTTTCGTGCGCGGAATTTCGAGATTTGGGCTTGTACTCGACGAGCGTCTTCCCAGAATGCAGGCCTATGCCTCTCGAACGGCGTAATCGCAATAGACAGCGAAAGCCCAACGTGTTCTGGGATGGCAAATTCCGGCTTCAGGTCGATTGGCGACATCACCCGCAAAGGCACAGACGACCATCGATCATTGAGGTCGACCAGCGCTCTTCCATGTGCCGCGGTTAATACCGAGTTCAGAGTCAATCCTCGTGACTTCGCGTTGAGGTAAAGTCTTCTTAGATGGTCTTTGTCGATTTCGACCGAGTCGATGGCGACGCCGCTCAACGAAACAGAAGCGTGATCGTGATTGCCTTTATTGAAGTTCGCTCGGAGGTGTTTTTCTTGGCTGAAGAGCGGGACATCCAGTCCCATGTGGTCCTCCAACCTTGAAGTCGAGATTGGAGCTGAAAGCTCGCCACCGCTTAGCGCAACGAGTATTTCGCGCAGCACGAACATGGCGGCGAGTCCATCCACCACAGCATGATTGAACGTCAGCAGCAGGATGCTCGAGTCGGCATGGAGCGCGACAACCACGCGAACGAGTGGCGCCTCTCCGGAGACAAGCGGCTTGTTCATCTCGTCTTCTGCAAGTCTATGCCATGTTGCCGCTGATCCCGAATGCACTGAGACGGGAATGGGACGATCTGAGCGTACGAAGCAATGGGCGTCATTCTCGTCCCATGCCAACGACGCTCTAAGAAGAGTGTGCCTTTCCTGCACCTTGGCGAGTGCCACGATGACATCCGCTTCAGCCAGCATCCCCGAAACGCATGCCGCGACGGTGAAGTTCATCGTACCGTCTTCACCGTATGCCGCAAATAGATGCTCGAATGCGCCGAGACGCCTTGGTACTGCGGATGCTGCGATCTTCATGTCGAATCCTGTCATCAATGTTGTCGTGATGAGGGATAGCCGAGGCGTTTGACAGGCGATTGGCGAATTCGGGCCCCGCGTTAAACGAGCGGTCCATAGGCCAAGCGGTCGAAGCCGGCAGGATCGTCCTATTCCGTCCAGGATGGAGCGCTTAGTCATGGTGCTGTTCGTAGCCCATGCGGCGACCCGTCAAGAATTGGTGCCGAAGATGCCTCAGCCCTATCCCATACTCGTAGAAGCCCTTGCCCGTATCGCTGCATCCAACGACAGCATACAGATCTCGGAAATCGCACGCGAAGCAGCCCGAAATATCCTATCGGCAGAGGCCATCGCCCTGATCAGGGCGCAAGGTCTGGAGATGGTCGCGCCACAATCAGCGCCCCTTTTGGTGCTTTCTGCCAATCCTCATCCTGTCGATTCAAACGACGTGGTCCGGCCTTTGGCGGCTATAGACGGGGGAAGCCGTCCGCCAGGCTGCTGCCGGTCTGGGGCGTTCGGAAACGTCTACGAGCTCTCGCGAACTGTTCAAGCTGGCGCCGAAGGAATTAATAGGGAGAAGACCGCATACCTTTCCAATGCGATCGGCGAGATAGATGCGGCGCTAACACTTGCGCGCGCAGCCTCGGCGGCGATTTCCAGATGCGCTGTGTTTGCTGAAATGGCTAGTGCGAGTGTCCGTCTCGAACTTGAGCGCGACGAGGTTCGGCACCGCCTCAAGAACGTGTACGCCTCAGCGATCGGATTGGCCAATCTATCGCTGCCGAAAGAACATTCGACCGACTTTGCAGCTCGTTTGCGAACGCTGGCAGAAGTTCATCGATTCCTCGACGATGAGGGTGGGATGACGCCTGGCTTCCCACTTCACGAACTCTTGGCCGCCGTGCTTTCGCCCTATCAGGATCCTGAGTTTCCGCGAATTATCGTTGAAGGGCCCGAGATCGAAGTTGCCGCCTCCTTTGCCGCCGCGTTGGGCTTGATCGCCAATGAGCTTGCAACGAACGCACTCAAGCACGGAGCACTTTCGGTCGGCTCCGGACAAATTATTGTGCAATGGACCTGCTGTGATGGCGAGATTGGGCTCTGGTGGCGAGAGGTTGGAGGGCCGAAGAAGGACGGCTCAACTGAGGCCAATGAAGGATCCAATCTGATGCGGTTGCTAGTCGAACGTCAGTTGCGTGGGAAGATGGTTCATAATGTCACCGGGTCAGGGCTCCACTTCGCGGTCCTTTTCCCGATTGAGTGACATCGCTGCAACCTCCCTCCCTGTAGTTCCCGCCGATAAGACATTAGGTCAGATCTTACAATCTACTGATCACATCTGCTGATCTTCTCAATGGGATTGCAAACCCCATGGAGAACGGCAATGGCTCAGACAGAATCATATGACATTTTGGTCTTTGGAGGCGGCAAGGCGGGCAAGACACTCGCTATGGAACAGGCAAAAGCAGGAAAACGCGTCGCAGTCGTGGAAGCCGGCCTAATCGGCGGATCCTGCATCAACATAGCTTGTATACCCAGCAAGGCGCTCATCCGCAGCGCCGAAGTGGCTCATGCTACCCGCAGGGCCTCCGAGTACGGCACTGACGCTGACAATATCCGTACCAGTCTTGACCTCGTACGCAACCGCACCGCAAGCGTCGTCTCAGAGATGGTCGCCTTCAATCAGTCTATCTTCGATGCCAGCGGTTTCGAGCTTGTAATAGGCTGGGGACGGTTTGTTGCCCCCAAGACGCTGTCTGTCGAAACCGGAAACGGCGTCCGGACTCTAACTGGTGACAAGGTCTACATAAACCTTGGCACCACTGCAGCCATACCGGATGTACCCGGTCTGGCAGCCGCCGATCCGATCACGCACGTCGAGGCGCTTCAACTAGGCGACATGCCGACCCATCTTCTTGTTCTCGGTGGCGGCTACATAGGTATGGAGCTGGGCCAGGCTTTCCTTCGCCTTGGTGCCGAGGTCACGATTCTCGAAAGGGGCGCTCGTCTTGCGTCTAGGGAGGATGAGGACGTCGGGTCAGCGTTGCTCGAAGTGCTGAAAGGCGAGGGCGTCAATGTCGCGCTGGAGTGCGGCAGCACTGCAGTCACCGGAAAATCAGGGCAGGCGGTCAGCATCACCACCGCAGACGGACGTGTGTTCAACGGTTCGCATCTCTTGGTCGCCGCCGGCAGGCGCCCGCGCACGGACGGGATTGGACTTGATCTCGCAGGTGTCGAATTGGATGCCCGTGGTTTCGTGAAGGTCGATGACAAGCTTAAAACGACGGCGGAGGGCGTCTGGGCATTGGGAGAAGTCGCGGGAACACCGATGTTCACCCATGCGTCGCTCGATGATTACCGGGTCGTGTCGAGCCAGCTAAAAGGGGGCGACAGGACAACAGGCGGACGGCTGATCCCGTACTGCGTCTTCATCGATCCGGAATTCGCGCGGGTTGGTCTGAATGAAAACGAAGCCCGCTCAAAGGGAATAGAGTACCGCCTGGCTCGGCTTCCAATGGATGTCGTACCTCGTGCGCGTACGCTCTCCCAAAGAAAGGGGTTCATGAAGGCATTGGTGGCGAAAGATACCGATCAGATTCTTGGCTTCAGCATGCTGGGCGTCAATGCAGGTGAAGTGATGAGCGTTGTTCAGATGGCTATCCTGGGGCATCTCCCCTTCACCTCGCTCCGAGACGGAATCTTTGCCCATCCGACGATCGCAGAAGGTCTCAATATGCTTTTCGGTAATGTGAAGTGATACGTTGCCTAGGGGCGCCGAACCGTCGGCTCCCCTAGATCACCTCGTTCTCTCGCGGTATCTCAAAGAGCCTTCGGATCCTTGTCGCAAGGGTGTCTGGATGGGATCCACGGGAGAGTGCATTGGCGTTGGCTCGAAGTTCCATCTCCTCCATTCGCCGCGAGATCAGTCATCCACCCGCCAATCGAAACGACGAACCTTGGACGCCCCAAAGCTCGTCGGCCCCAAATGCCAGGTTCCAAGGTAACTGCCGCGCGGCGGGCGAAGTCGTCGCTATCGCCGAGATTTTCGAGGCCCCGGACAGGCGTGATTATACAATCAACATCATTTTGTGAGGCCCAAATAGTTTTGGCAATCTGGTCCCCGAGACTGGCCTCTGTGGAAACGCTGCCTCGTGAGGGAGCAGCGTCCAATCCCCGTAAATCTTCGACAACGCCAGCTTCTAGGCTGGGTCGCTAATACAGAAGGTGATTATCATGACCAAGGTTTCAGTCCATCAGGGTGGCCGCATCGCTGTCGTTGGCGCAACGGGTCGAATCGGCTCTACGCTTTTGTCGAAACTTGTCGATGACAATGTTGACATAGTTCCGCTTTCACGCAGTGCGTCTTCGGATCGATTGCGGGCTGGGTTGTTTCCCTCGATCATCGATTTTGAAGCACCTTCGACATTGTCCGAGGCGTTTGAGGGCGTCGACAAGGTGTTTATCGCCCACGGGACTTACGCAAAGCAGGTTGAAAACGAGATTGCTCTCATCGACGCTGCGGTCGGAGCTGGAGTTTCACATATCGTAAAAGTTTCGGTCATGGGTCCGCCTGTTCGCCTGCACCCTTTCGACTGGCACGACAAAATCGAAGCGCACCTCACAGCTTGTGATATCGGATATACCTTGCTGCGGCCCTCAGCTTTTGTTGACATTCTGGCACGAGCAGCAGTTCCAGTAGCAGATGGCTTTTGGGGCGGAGCTGCCGGAGATGGACGTGTGAACCTCATCGACACGCGAGATATAGCAGAAGTTGCGCGAGTAGTTTTGCTTGACGGTCGGTTCAACGACGTGCAACGCGCCTATCATCTGACAGGTCCAGCCTCTGTGAGTATGCCGGAAGTAGCCGCTGAACTTTCCGGACAGCTTGGACATGAGGTGAAGTATCTCCGGCGTACTCCCTCCGAACATCGGAACGTTCTACTCCAAATGGGAATGAGCGAGATGGCTGCAGATATCGCACTTGGGCTAGACCATCTTTTCGAACGATCAGTTCAAGCGGAAACCACCGCTACCGTCGCCGAATTGACTGGACACGCACCACGGTCAGTCGCTGACTGGCTAAGGGACAACATTTCCGCGTTCAGAAAGAATCCCAACACGGTTCAAGGGTAATTCTTGGTTCACGTGTGATCATAGCGGCACTGACGCTCAGTCTGTTCTAAGCTCGGCGGATTCGCCGGGCTCTCTGGGCTGCGAGACCGAAAGAGGCAGATCGAAGCTGAAGCATGCCCCACCCTGGGCAAGATTTGCAACCGTCAACTGACCGCCCATCGCTGCCACCGCAGACCGGCAGATCTCCAACCCCATACCTATTCCAGTCGGCTTGGTCGTGAAGAACGGCTCGAACAGCTTTTGGATATGTTCTTCGGGTATGCCGGGGCCTGTGTCGGCCACCCGTACTCCAACGGCCATCTCCTTGGTAATCAGTTCCATAGTGATGCGACGCGGTCCAGCTTGACCACGCATCGCGTCGATCGCGTTACTGACCAGGTTTACCAAGACCTGCTGCAACTCCACACGGTCGGCCTTGATTTCGGGCACTGGTGCCGCACAAATGACCTCAAGTTCGACATCCGACCTGTTGAGATCGTGTTGAATCAGCTCCCGTGTCTCGATTGCGAGACTGTGGAGATCGACCCATCCGAGCTCCCTTCGCCGGCCGACGAGACCTTCTCGGGTCCGCTGGACGATGCCCGCTACACGCTGAGCGTTCTTTTCCATGCGCTGCAGTATGCGGTCAATTCCTTCCATGTCCGGCTGGTCGCGAGACATCAGACGGATGCCCGTTCTGGCGTCGAAAACCATCGAGGTGATAGGCTGATTGAGTTCGTGAGCGATTGAAGCAGAAAACGCACCGACTGTTGCGATCCTGTTTGCGCGGGCCATCTCGGCCTGGGTCGCTTGCCGCATTTCCTCTATGCGGGCGCGTTCTGAGAGATCGACATGGCTTGACAGATGCAGACCTTCGGCAAGACGCGTGACGGTGAAGTAGACCGGGATCCGCCTACCTCCTTTTCCGACCAGCACGGTATGTCCATCGATATGGTCGACGCCGTAGAAGGACATCTCAAGCTGGCGTAGCAGTACTTCTGCCCCGTCTTCCGCGTTTTGCGCGGGTGGATTCGAGACGAGATCGGCAACGCTGTCATATCCCATAAGCCTCGCTAGTGCCTCGTTCACTCTCGTCGTCTGGATGGTACTCAATGTTCGCGCGAGTTCTTCCGGCCGCGCCGACATGTACGCTCGCAGATCGGTCACCCCGGTTGCCTTTATCGTGTCGAGGATTTCTTCGGCGGCGCTGAAGTCCATTTCCGCGAAGGTCATGTTGCTTACGTCGAAGAGCCCAGCGTATCGCTCTTCGGTACGCAATAGTTCGGAAGTGCGTTCAGCAACCCGATGCTCGAGCGTCTCGTTGAGTTCCTTCACCCTCTGGTGTGACGCCACCTCCGCATCAATATCGGATATTCCGCCGTAGTACCGGACGTCCTCTGAATTGTCTCCGAGTCGAATTGGCCGTCCAACTAGCGACATCCATCGATAGTCGCCATTGGCATGGCGCAGCCGGAAGGTGCCGCGGATCTCGGTGCGGTTTAAGATGGCGTTCTTGGATAAAAGCTCGAAGTTCGCTCGATCATCAGGGTGGATATCGTCTGCATGGTTTTGTTGAGACATCGTTGCTTGGACATCCCTCCCAGTGATTTCGGTGTAGCGGCGATTGAAGAAGTCAATGTCACCGCTTGAATCGGCGCGCCACAGGATCTGTGGCACCGAGTCTGTGAAGTTTGCGAGTTCAGTCCTGCTGATTTCCAGCTCGTCCCGGACGTGCTGAAGCTCTTGTTTAGCGACTACCTCGTCGTGAACGTCAGAGAGTCCGCCGAAGCGCTCTACTTGTTGGGTCAAGGGAGAGAAGGCGGGATTGTCATAGATTTGCATCCAGCGGTATGAGCCGTCCGCCTGTCGAATTCTTACTTTGAGGTTCGTAACCGTCCTGTTGGCGACCGCGGCGGAAACCGTCTCGTTGAGGATTGGTATGTCGTCGGGATGAACAACGTCATTGTAGCGTTGACCTTCCAGGACTGTCCAACGATCCAGACCCGTTACCGCGGTCCAACTAGCGTTCAGATATTCAATCTCACCTCGCGGATTAGATCGCCACAGGACATAAGGAACAGAATTCGCGAAAAGATCGACTTCTGCCCGGCTTCGCTCGAGATCGTGCTTGGTCGCTTCGAGCCGTTTTCTACTGACCAGCAAAGCCGCTGTAACTCCAATGGCGATGCATGAAAACAGGCAACGCAGAACGCTCGATGCAGTTGGCCCATGTAAATGCACGATGATCCATGCCAAAACGGTCAGCCCGACACACGCCTGAGCTGCTCGTACGACCTCTCTCGCACTGCCCACGGATGAAACGAGTACGAGTGCCGCAAGGTACAGAATTGCGACCGAGGATTCGTATTCTGCTATGCTGTCGATCCAGAAAACCAAGGCCGACATGGCGATGGCCATTCCCAGAAACAGTTGTCTTCGCAACCGCTTAGTCATCCATCGACGCCCTTGTCTAGTCCGCCCTCGCAGCGGCACCCACCCTTAATTTCGAATACATGTTTATCTGTTTTTTGTCGCGCGCCATCAAGATATCTCAACGGCGGCCGGGACACGGTATCTGCCACGGCATACACGGCGTATTGGCGCGGAATTGATTGGGACGTCCGGATGGAACGGCGCGATTGTGCAAGAATTAGAACTCGCCGACCTGCAGACTTCACTGATCCCAGATAGGTCGCGATATCGCGTGGCGTATCCCGCAACACGCTATGGAAAAACCGATGGACCACGCTCTGCACAAAGTTTCCTTGAATACTCCCACTGACCTTGGCGAGAACGCACGCGCCGACATCGCTGGAGCGCTGACCGCCTTGCTGGCGGACGTATTCGCGCTCTACCTCAAGACGAAAAACTTTCACTGGCATCTCTCTGGCCCCCATTTCAGAGACTACCACTTGATGCTCGACGAGCATGCCGGACAGTTGGTGGCAATGACTGATGTTATTGCGGAGCGCGCCAGGAAGATCGGTGGCACGACGCTCCGTTCCGTCGGCCACGCAGCACGTCTTCAGCGACTGCTCGACAACGATGCCGATTTCGTCACCGCCGGCGACATGCTTGCCGAACTCAAAAGCGATAACGAGCAGCTCCTGACGATCATGAGGGAAGTCCACGATCTCGCCTCGGAGCATCGGGACGTAGCCACGACGAGCGTTATCGAGGGCTGGATGGACGAGGCAGAAGGTCGCGTATGGTTCCTGTTCGAGGCAAATCGGCAGGGGTAACAAATCAACAGCCACGGTCAGAGCAAAGATCTCGCGATCGCCACGTCGGGCACGTCCTCCAGATAGTCAACCGCTTCGAGAGCGCTAAGGAGATGGCTTCGAGATGAGTTCATCTGATCAGAGGGTGAATGCAGGTATAAGCTGGTCGCGCACTTCAACGTAAACGCTCCCGCAGCCTGTCGTTTGGCAAGCTCGAAAGCCTGCTGGAGGAGCGCGCGTCCTGCGATCGGCGACGTCTGCATCGCTAATTCACCTCTGAGTCTTAGCACCTCCGCACCGCACCAATTTCCGTCTGGGATGATCAATTCGAGAAGATCTGCTTTCGCTAGATTACCTCCCATAACGAGTGAATTTTCAAAAGCGGTGCCCTTCAGAGTTGACACGGTCCCGTGGAAGGCGATCGGATTGTGCTCAAGTTTTGCAGCGATCACAGTCTCGTAGGCCTCCCCCCAGATTCTCCACCTCATAAGAGAGTTTTTGGTGGCCACCTCCCGGAGCATCTCAAGCAGTTTGATACCCGTAGCGATATCTCCAATCTCAAAAGCAGCTGGAGTGGCGGAGGCAGCTAGAAACAGGCATGTCGAGATGGCATGGTCTTTCTCAATCACCTCCTGAAATGCGTCGTCCAGCGTTGATCTCGCGGCGGAATAGCGCCCCTGGATCCAGTGTGTCTTAACGATGGTGCAGAGGGCGCTAATGCGCAGATCGAAGTTGCTTCCATGGTTGGGCGGCAGTCTCGTCGGTTCGGTGGGAGGGATTAAAGCAAGCCTGGCATGCTCCATGGCGCTGTTGAAGTCGCCCACGTAGTGATAGTTGTGATTGAGTAGGTGGCTACGCGCTTGCGGCGGGAACTGGCCGAATTCGGCGTCGAAGCGATGTACCAGATCGATTGCCTTCTGATAGTGACCGTTCGAAGTGTGGATTGCCGCGATCCCAATCATAGCACGCATCAACATCGTGCTGTCCCCGGCGTCCACGGCGAGGCTGAGCACTGTTTGATACTGCTCAATTACCTCGGCGTTTCTTTCGAATGTCTTCGAATGGTAGAGCGCGAGTCCGTAAGACATCCGGAGCCTCATTTCGAGGCTCACATCTGGGGTATTCCGCACCTCGAACAGCCGCAGGGCTCGCTCCGATACCGTGAGCTGCTCTGCAATCAGGCCGAAAGGAACCCACAGCGTGTCTGATGCCATGGCGATAGCGAAACCAAGTTCTTCGTCTCGATCTTCGAATAGTGTCCATTGGATGGCAGTGCGGACATCATGGACAAGCTCGCCAAACCGGGCACGCCAAATTGGTTGCTCTATGTCCCGCCATTCTTCGGTGGCTATTCGAAGTTTCTCAACGCAATATGTCGCGTGTGCTTGCCTGCAGGACACCGAAAACGCCGCTTCATCGAGCTTCTCGCGTGCGTATTCCCGCGTCGTCAACAGAAGGCGGAAATTTCCGCCCCGCTGTGTTGCCACAAGGAATGACTTGAGGAAAAGGCCATCGAAAGCTTCGTGGAAAGCATCGATGCGCTGCACGCTCTCCCAAATAGATAGAGCTGCGTCCGTCGTGAATGTGCCGGCGAAGACAGACAGCTTTAGAAGCAGTTCCTTTTCGTCGTCCGAGAGTGTGGAATAGCTCCAGTCGAGCGTCGCGCGCATCGTTTGCTGTCTGGGCGGCGCCGTTCGTCGCCCGCGTCGGAGGAAGGCTATCGGATCGGCCACCGAACGGTGAACGGTAGGCAGATCCATATCGAACAAGCGGGCCGCCGCGAGTTCGATTGCTAAAGGTATGCCGTCGAGGCTGCGTACTATGTCGCCTACGACCTGGAGGTCTTCCCGTCGGGAAATCTCCGCCCCGTTGCCCGCCAGGGCAGCCAGAGACACAAATAGCTCAACGGCGGGATAGGCGCCGAGATCAAAATCCGTTTCTGGGGCGATCGGAAAATCTAATGGCGGAATCTGCCTCACCTTTTCCATTGAGGTTCTCAGCGGCTCACGTGTTGTCGCCACGATCTGGGTCGTCGGCGACTCGCGTAGAATGGTCTCGGCCGCACTCGCTGCAGCGTCAACAACCCTTTCGCACCCATCAAAGAACAATACGGTATCCATTCGCGAGAGCTCGGCGAGAACTCCGGGGAGGACGTTGTCTCCGAAGGTGTTGAGCCCAAGGTGTGTCGCAAGTGAAGAGAGAAGAACCTCGCCATCGGCAAGCGTCGCCATGTCTACGAACACGACCCGTTTGTCTCCGGCAAGGACGTTGGCACAGATCACCGCCACAGCGGTTTTGCCTATACCTCCTGGGCCCGCGAGCGTGAGCAGACGGGTGCTCTCAAGCAATTCTAGGGTAGATCGGATGCACTCTTCTCTACCAACTAGCCTCTTCGGAATTCTTGGTAGGCTACCAATAAGGGGAGAAGCCATCGCCTGCGCCGCCGCAGCTATCTGCCCTTCTCTGGCAATCGACCGCACATCCGCAGCGAAAACGTAGCCGCGACCTGGGATGGTCTCGACATAATGTCTGGCCCGGTCTCCGAGCGTCTTTCTAAGAGCGACGAGATGCACTCGTAGCGAGCCCTCATCAACTATGGTCGTGGGCCAAACAAGACTGATCAGTTCCTCCTTGGTCACTACTTCACCCGCTCTGGACACCAGCGTACCCAGAATATCGAACGCGCGACCGCCAAGTCGCAACGGTTGCCCCCGCTCGGTCAGTCGTCGTTGCTCGATATCGATTTCGTAGTCGTCGAACTGAAGGAGCGACATAGCGGAAGCCTTTCTGGTCAGTCGCAGTTCTCTACTGGCGAAGGTCGGGCGAGATGCATTCTGACCGCCGCGATGATTTCCGCAGAATTCACGCCTGCCTGCGGCCCGCCGAACCCGATCCATCTGATGACGCCACGGCTGTCTACCAGGTAAGTCGCCGGAAAATGCGGTGCCTCGCGGGTGAGGTTGAATCCGTACAAGCGTGAAACGAGGCCGATCGGCTCCCAGTCGCAAAGGACGGGGAAATCAGCTGAAGCCTCGCTGCAGTGACGAGCCGCAACCTCACGATGGGCGCATATTATGCCAACCAACGTGACGCCCAGAACGCCGAGCGTCGGGGCAAGCGCATTGAGGGACTGGCTCTGCACTGACCAAGATGCCACAGCACTCGAATAGAAGTGAATAATCGACAGACTTCCAATGAGCTCCGCAAAACCAAGGGAGCCACTGTCGCAACGTGGCAGCACAAATGCAGGAGCGTATTCCCCTACTGGGATTAGTGCATTGAGGACAGGAAGAGTATCGAGCTTCCCCTCGCGATGGCGATCCTGGGCGGTGGTGACTTCATGCCAGGGTCTGGGAAGGGGATGGATGTTCGTCATTGCGTCGCCTTGAAGTGCCATGCCAGAGGTTCCGGCGGGGCAATAGCCGCTACCGTGAGGGCCGGTCTCGCCGTGAGCGGTGCCATGCAGTTCTCCACACCTATTTGCCGTATGGCGAACAGAGCGCGGGCACCCAATACGCCTGTTGCTATCTTCACTGAAAACGTGAGTTAGAGCATGTGAAATGTTGTTAAGTTTGAGCTTTATCGAGACAAGAAAGGGACGTTTGGCCCCATTAGGGCGGAACTAGTTTGCAACTAAAGGCGTTTCTGCCCGCAATCTAATCTGAGATGCCGGTACCGGTGTTGTACTTGGCAGGGGCGAGAACTTTGAAATCAATTCCGATAGTAGCGGTGGTCGATGACAATCAGGGCGTGAGACTGGCGATCGACGACCTTCTTAAGAGTGGAGGGTATTCGACAAGTAGCTTCTCAACGGTGGAGAGTTTCCTCAATTCGACGGCGTTGTGGGAATGTGAATGCGTCATCAGCGACCTCCATATGCCCGGAATGACTGGTGTTGATCTCATCCGAACGTTGCGCTCCAAAGGGATAGAGACTCCTGTCCTTGTCGTTTCTGCTCAAAGTGGCGGAACTCAGGCGGCCGAAGCTTCCATATTGGGGGCTTTCGCTCTTCTCGAAAAGCCTTTCCTGCCAGAGCGCTTTCTGGATCATGTCAAGGCTGCTGTCTGGCGTGGAACGCCTCATCGTATCGCACTAGGTTCCGGCATCTAAGCATCTGTCGAACGATATTTCGAAGAGATCCAACACCTGCAGGGGTATTGCGAATTGCAACTGCGAACGTCGCAAGCTACATCTTCTCGCGAAGGGATCTAGTTCGGCCACGTTAATACCGACTAGGGGAACCGCTGGAGTCAAGGGTCTCGTAGTGCAAGAGAAGTCGTCATCATCTCCGCTTATTCGCATTGTCGATGACGACAATTCGGTACGCGTCTCCCTTTTGGACCTCTTTAGTTCGATGGACTTGAACGCTATCGCATACGAATCCCCCAAAGCTCTGCTTGAGGCTGACGATCTCTCTACACCGGGATGCATCGTGCTCGATGTCCGTTTCTCCGGAGCAAGCGGGCTCGATTTTCAGTCCGACCTGCAAAAGGCGGGAAATCGGATGCCAGTAATCGTTGTAACCGGGCACGGGGACATCCCCATGACTGTAAGGGCGATGAAGGCCGGGGCGATCGATTTCCTCACCAAACCCTTCAGAGAGCAAGATTTGATCGATGCTGTGACAGGCGCAATCAAGCGTGACGAGCTGATAAGGGTACAGTCTCAATCTCGATCAGACATAGAAAAGCTTTGGGAGAGTCTCACGCCACGGGAGGTGGAAGTCACGAACGCCGTCGTCAACGGTTACATGAACAAGCAGATTGCAGGTCAGCTTGGGATCAGCATGGTCACCGTGAAGCTTCATCGCTCAAATGCGATGAAGAAGATGCGCGCGCGCTCAGTTGCCGACCTTGTCAAAAAAGCTGAGTTGCTCGCTCAAGTGCAGACCATGCATCAAGGGGAAGACTAAGCCGCTTGACCTACCAACTCCGATGCATCCCGCTCCGAGCGCGGCGCGACGTTCTTCATTTGACGCTGAGGAAAATAGGCGTGCTCGATAGGCGCACGCTGCATGGCGCCGGCCGTGGATCCACTGGTAGACACCCGCAGCTTTTCCGAGGCGTACTCCCTGATCAATCGTGGCAGCGAGTAGCTGCCGCCTCTTTGCTGCCCATCGATAAGCGATTTGACAATTAGCCCATCGAAGGCCTCTTCGAACTCGGCTGGTCCGAAATCACGCACATATCGTTCTCGCGCCAGCTCCTTTGTGAACTCCGCATCGAAGGCGGAAAGCAGACCGAGTAGAGACTGCATCTTGCTGTCGAGCAAGTCATAGCTCCAGTCGATGTTGGCCCTGAGTGTCTGTTGGCGTGGATGCGATGTCCGATTACCGCGCCGCAGCGTTCGGAGGGGGCGATCAAGCGAAGTGACCAGATATTCCAAGCCGAGGTCTGCGACACGGGAGGCGGCGAGCTCGATAGCTAGAGGATTGCCATCGGTCATGCGAACCACTTCAGCGGCAAGCATCAGGTTATGCGTGCCGTCGATAGCGAACTCTTCCGCGACCATTGAAACTCGTTCAGCAAAGAGCTGAATGCCGCTAAAGGCAGCCAGATCGTCGATGTCCTGTACTGACTCAGGGATGGCCAAGCCTTGGAGATAGAGCCTATTCTCGCCAATGATCCCAAGTGGCTCACGGCTTGTTGCCAGAATCGCGATGTCAGGATTTCTATCGGCAATTGATTCAGCGATTAAGGCGACCCGATCGATCGACCAGTCGCACCCATCGAGAATGAGAAGTGAAGACTCCTCACTTAGGCTTTCTACGACCTCGCCGAGCATTTCGGGCGTCAAGTTTTCTGCTTTGAAGGCCAAACTTAGTGGACCATGCGCGTCACCTGCGCCATCAGCTACATCGACAAATCGCACTCGGTCGTATGCATCTGAAAGGCGATGCGCGATCTGGATTGCCATGGAGGTCTTCCCCACGCCTCCTTGTCCTACGATGGTGGTAATGCCAGCGCCTATCTCGTCCGACCAGCGCGCGATCAAATCTTCCCGGCCGATGAGCCGGTCACATGCAATCGGCAGCGCTTCAGACTGAGGTGGTGGTGAGGACACACGAAGGCTTGCATTTCCCTCAAGCTTGATAACAGGGAGGGTGAAAGTGTAACCGCGTCCAGCGACGTTCTCAATCATTTTGGTGGGGTTGTTCCCATCCAACACCTTGCGAAGGGCGACGATGTTGACGCGTAGGGAACTCTCTTCAACATGAGTTTCCGGCCACGCAGCCTCTATGAGTTCAGCCTTGGAGAGAACTTGCCCCTGGCTCGAGGTCAGGGCTTTCAGCAGATCGAAAGCTCGCGATCCAATTCGAACGCTCTTGCCGCCACGCTTCAGGCCTCGGCTTTGGGTATCCATTTCGAAATCGTCAAACAGCAAAATCGTCATTGTCCACCTGTGCCCACGTATTAGATCGACCTGAGGGATTTGCTCGGTCGATCCTGATGTAGATGCCGAGGACAACGCTCTACGATGCCCCATGCAATCGATATACGACTGGCGGTGGGGAACAATTGTACTGTGGTCTGGTCAAACCTATCCCAAGAGACAGGTCGGGGCTCTGGCTGGGATTGGTCGGTGGGCCTCGCGGGCAAGCACGACGGTGAAGAGAGCTGCGCCGATGCTGATGTGGCCGTCCGTCCTCGTTGGCGCCCCTGGCCGGGACTGATTTCCCGCGCTGCGCGGCGCAGCGGGACGAGGCGGCTCGGATTTTGGACAGCTCAACGCTGAAAAGCGGGGATAACGCGCGCGTCTACATCAATATTGGATAGCGGAAAATCTGGTCTGCGTTTCAGTTTGCGGAGAGTCTGAGGGCTTCGATGGCAGTGTGAAGCCTTGCGGACCGCTTCTGCTCCGGAAAACGTAGATCGAGACGGCCCTGAGCTGGACATGTGCTCAATTCCTTCACTCGCTCGGCCTGCTTTTGCGCCGCTATCTCAAGAAACTCTGCAAACCATAATCGGTCAATTCCGTCAGCTTCATTAACAAGCGCAATCATATCGTCTGCTATGGCTTCCTGAAGAGTGAAGCTCTCGGTCATTGGCCAACTCCGGTTTGTTTGTCGATGACGCTTGGGTCAGGCTACACATCGCGGTCGCCTTTGCACGTGTGTGCAAAGATGCTTGCTGGCGGCCGCCGGTGGCAAGTCTGCCTTACAATCGGCGGCGACGCAGCGCCACGCGTCGATTTACATCGTCAGGACTATGCGGAATCTCGGCTTGCCGTGCATCATCTTGTCGTATGCCTCGACGGCCCTCTCAAGAGGGAATTCCTCGATCATGGCGGAGATGCCGAACAACGAACTGAAACGCAAGGTCGTGTCCCCGGTTGCAGGATCTCCCGTAAGCGCTCCGCTGACTGATCGCTCCTTGAAGAAGAGGTCCCCGGAAGCCAGTTCGATCGGTTCGGCAGTGGCGCCGAGAACGATGGTCGTGCCGCGAGGTTTGAGACCCTTGACTGTTTCGGCGACACCCTTGCCGCCGGACGCGGTAGCGAGAACGAGATCGGCGCCGCCCAGCTTTTGAAGCGCCTCGTCGACAGCCTCTACCGTGCTGTCGATGTAGTGGTGAGCGCCTAGCTTCTTGGCAAGTTCGCCAACTGCTGCACCGCGTCCGATGGCAGCGACTTCGTATCCCATACTTCTCGCGTACTGCACGGCCAAGTGGCCCAGGCCGCCGATCCCAACGACGGCGACGAGATCTCCAGCCTTAGCCCCGGAGTTCCGCAGCGCGCTGAAGGTGGTGAGGCCTGCGCAGAGGAGGGGGGCCGCCTCGACGTCTGTTAGGTCGTCGGGTATCGACATGAGCCCTGAAGCTTTCGCCACCATCCACTCCGCATAGCCCCCGTCGTCATGGACACCGGTGAATTCTTGGTTCGTGCAGTTTACCAGATGCCCAGAGCGGCATTCGGAGCAGTGGCCGCAGCTTCCTGCAAGAAACCCGACTCCGACGCGCTGACCAATACTCCAGCCTTCAACACCTTCACCAAGCCAATCGATCTTGCCAACCACCTCGTGGCCGGGAACTCTGGGCCAGTTGATCGGAAATACACCTTCGACAGTCGCCGCGTCCGAATGGCACACGCCGCAAGCCTCGATCTTGATGCGGACCTGGCCGGGAAGGGGCGCCTGCATTGGCTTTCTGGCAAGTTCAAGTTTGCCGGGCGAGACTGCGTGAACGGCGAGATAGGTTTCTGGCGTGTCGATCATGTCGTGCTCCTGCTCATTGCTTTTCCGCTTGTGCGTTGTTCCAGAAGAGCAAAGCAGGTTCTTGTACGATCGGGCATTGGCCCGACGCAGTTGACGAGATGCGCCGGGCGGCGTGGCTAGCGCCGCCCGATCACACTCTTCTCAAGAAAGCTGGAGGTCTCGGAGGTCGATCGACACTACCAACGGTTCTGCCATAGACTGGCCGTCGGGCTGTCTTGGGTAAATGCGGCGGCTCGTCGGAATTTTGATGCCCTGAACATCTGTGTAGCCGTCGATGTAGTGAGCTCCTGGGGTGTTGCCCGCGATCTCGACGTCGTAATCGTGGCGCTTCAACAGGCCGTCGTCGCCGAAGTAGATTGTCTGGACTGTGCTGTGGGTCGCGACGTTGTCCGGGAACGTGACTTTGAGCCTGTGCCAGGTTTCGCCCTTCTCGGACCAGTCTGGCAGCTCTTCGACCACGACGCCCTCATTGGCAAGCAAAAATGGCATGTTCAAATACGTCCACATCGCGATGCCCGCGAAATAGGCCAGTTGAAGCTCGCTCCACGGCGTTTCCAGAGTGTGACCCGCGAACGACGAGCGCGGGTCGCGGAGTTCTTCGAGGATCTTTCCTTGAGTATTGCTCAGAGCAACTCTGCCGGGCTCGAAACTTGAAACCTTTGCCTCAGGCCCAAAAGGCGAATGGGACGCCCACTCTCTGACCAGATCCACGGTGACGCTAGTCTCGGAGAGTGTCGTCGGCTGCCCCTTCAGCGTCCATAGTGCCCCGCCCTGGACAAGGCGCGCTTTGAGGAGAGAGAACTTTCTCCATTTTTCAAGGCCGCCATGAGCGTCGAGGATCTTGTTGACGAGCGAATTCATTTCATCATCCTTTCAATCAGTGGTTCAGAGTTCGAGGAAGGTTTTGACGTGTGCCACAAACGTCTCGGGGTACTGGAAAAGCGCGCCGTGACCTGCGTCGGGATAGAGAACGAGGGTCGCATCCGGCATGTTTTTGAACATTACGTAGGCATTGTCAGAAGGAAACATCGTGTCATTGCTGCCGTGCACGATGAGCGTAGGGGTCTTGACGGCCTTCAATGATTGGTGATCCGGATCGGATTTGGCGCACCAGTCAATTATTGCTTTTGTTTGCGGCTTGCTGACCGAATCTCCCCTGTCGGCATCGCGGTCATGTGTACGCGCCAGCGTCCGTTCGACAAAGGCTTCACCAGCAGCTTGGCTCTTCTCCGAGGGGGTGAAAAACAGCGGCAGGCGAACGTCGGAGGCGCCTTTCGCGAAGGCATCAGTGACAACTTCAAGCAGATGCTCTTCTCCGCCCATAGGCGCGCTGCCCGCTATGACCATCCGGCCGATCACTACGTTCCGCCGAGCAGCCATGACCTGAGCGAGGAAGCCTCCAAGGGAAAAGCCAATGAGATCGACCTCGCCGAGCTCCAGCGTGGAGATGAAAGCTTCGGCGTATCCTGCCATCTCCTCGACGTTGTCAGGCGTAGTCCCTGTCGAAGCACCCACGCCAGCGTTGTCCAACACAAACACCTCGCTGACCTCCGCGAGAGCGTTCACTACGGCTGGGTCCCAGCCGTCCATAGTCCCGGTGAAGTGCTGCAGCAGTACGAGCTTTCTTGCGAAACGATGTCCGATCCTGCGGTAGGCGAGTTTGGAGCCTTGCACGTCCACGTATTCGGTGAGTGCGGTTTCGAGTGTGGCGGTCATTTCGGGTCCTCACATTTGAAGGGGTTGCGGTGCCGCTTGGTGCCTGTAGACGGCAGCCGGCAGGCATCTAGCTGGCAATGCAGGCCGGGCCAGATGGTCGGAAAGAGACGTTGGACGGTTACGCGGGCCGCTGACGGGCCGGCGCTATTTTTGCGTGGTGGCTTGACCGTACATCCTGCCGGAAAGCAGGAGCCATACGGTCATCACTGCGAGCCCGGCGACAAAAACATTGGCAAGAGCAAAGGTAACTGGAGCAATCACCGAGACCGCCGAGCCGTCACCGTGCTCGAGAAGCCTGATGGGTGCCGTAGCAATGGAGGTTGCTCCGAAGCTGAAGGCCCAGAAGCCCATGACGGCTCCCGCCTCACGCAGCCACGGTGAGAGACGCAGAAGAACAGCAAGCTGGAGGATGGCGTAGCCGATTAGCGCATGCACGAAAATGTCTGGCGCGCCGCCACTGATGGAAATGTAGGCGACAGCACCAACTGGGGCCGGAGCTAGCTGAACGCCGATGGTGGGCCGGAGCGCAGGCGGGGTCATCGGGCCTGTAAGGAGGCGATGGAGTAGCACAGATTCTATAGCAAGCCAGGAGAACATGCCTGCCCCGAAAGCAAGTTGACCCCAATCCTGATGCCCAAGAGAAGATGCCACGGTAGCGGTAACGAAGCTTCCGGCGACCGTTGGCAGATATAGCACTGCAGTGGTCGTCGCAGGGTCACGTTCACCGTGCCAGAGGCCGCCCGTACGCCAAATCGCGAAAACCGCGGTGAACGCAAAGCCGAGAACAAAAAGCGTTGCGCCTGCAGAGTAGGAATAGGGCTCTATGGCACCTGCGATCAGCATAGTAGCCACGCCGATCAAGCCGATGAAGCAACATTGAACAGGGTGGTTGATCTCTGTAGCGAGCTTGTCAGCAGCCAATACTGCCTTCACCGCAAAGAGCAGAACCAGGACTGCCCAGACTGCGGTCGCCAGCGCAAGAATGTACTCGGACACTCCGACGCTGATATGCCACGTCTGCTCAGCTGCACGCCAGGCGTTGCCTAGCCCAGCTAGGCCCAGAACAACCCCAAAGTACGCGGCCGGGGTTTTGGCTGCTATGCCGGATATCCAGCTGACTTGAAGCTCCTGGGGCTTGGGCTGATAACCGCTAGTGTCGATGGTCATGTTACACCTGTGTCGGGAGTTGGTCTGACTTGGTCGCCGTATCGTTGACAGCAGTCCGACGTCGTTGCCCGCTGTGTCAGCGGGCGCCGTTGTCGAGTTCTTGGAATTCGTTATCGGAAAGCTCGATACGAGCCGCAGCTACGTTCTCCTCGAGGTGGTTCACCTTCGAGGTTCCGGGAATAGGCAGCATCACCGGACTACGTTTAAGCATCCAAGCAAGAGCGATCTGACCTGGCGTCGCTGCATGGCGCTTCGCGAGCGAGTCGAGAACTCCTCCAGGCCGAACGAGATCGCCTGCCGCGAGTGGAAACCAAGGAATGAAACCGATCCCATTCTTTTCGCAGTAGTCGAGAACACTCGCGCTTCCGCGGTCGACCAAATTGTAGCGGTTCTGAACCGTCGCGACCTTGAAGTAAGTGGAAGCGATCTCGATCTCGGAGATGGAAACCTCGCTGAGACCCGCGTTTGCAATCACTCCTTCGTCGAGGAGCTGACGGATGGCGCCGAACTGGTCCTGCATTGGCACCCGTGGGTCGATACGGTGCAACTGCCAAAGTCCGATCTGTTCGACCCGCAGCTTCTTGAGGCTGCTCTTGGCACGTTCGATAAGGTACTCCGGACGACCGTGCGGCATCCATTGGTCTGGACCAGGGCGCCGAAGCCCTGCTTTAGTGGCTACCAGGACGTCGCTGCGACCCGCAAACGCTTCTCCGATCAATTCCTCCGCGACGTCCGGGCCGTACGAGTCAGCGGTGTCGATGAAGTTGACGCCGAGTTCCGGGGCTCTGCGGAGAGTGGCAAGTGCCTGTTCTCGGTTAGCTGGAGGTCCCCAAACGCCGCGACCTGTCAAACGCATGGAACCGAATCCGAGCCTGTTGATAAGGAACTCGCCGATCCTGAAGGTTCCGGAATGGCTACCGATGGTTTTGGTGTCGTTCATTTCTACGCTCCCATTTCCAGGGCCAGACTTGGCGTGTTCTTGGCCGGTAACTGATGGACCATTTGGCATTGTGGAAGCAGATTACGCCGGTGAAGCCGCCGGTTATTGTATTATCGTGCACGCCGGACATTTGGGCGCTCTCTATCCCTAGGGCTAGGTGGACTGCGACTCTCGTTATGATAGAGTCGCGGGCATGTTCGCGATCCGGCGGGCGAAACGTCCATGGGTGAGTTTACAAAATCGTCTCCGCCCATTTCCCTTTAGGCTCTCAGGTGTCGACGCATCATGTCTCAGTTTATCTCGACGCCATCGTGGGCAACTCCGGTTAAAGGGCTGCGCCCGAACGGCCGTACGCAATAATAATGTCGCAAAGCCTTTGCAGCTTCTCAAAAATGGGCCATCGGAGCCGAACGAATTGCTGACGATTGCCATAGTTGAGGATGACGATGGAATACGGCTCGCATATGCGGACCTGATGTCATCCTATGGGTACGGGGTGAGGGCTTTCGCTTCCGCTGAGGAATTTATCGCCGCAAACTGCCAAAGCGAAGTCGAGTGTCTTATTCTCGATCAGCGGCTTCCCGGATTGAGCGGCCTTGAACTTCAGGCAATGCTCAAGCGGGAGCAATGTGGCCTTCCAATCATTTTCGTTACCTCGCACGACGACGACGTCACGCGAGCCAAAGCCTTTGAAAATGGCGCATTGCATTTCCTTAACAAGCCGATTGATGCCGATGAGCTCGTGCGCTGCGTGGCCGAAGTACCGGGGACCGGCCGACAGTAGCGTCGTAGACAAGGGCGTCGCAACTTACAGGCCGCCCTCCTTCGCCATGAGTTAAACGTCCCCTCATGAGATGACAATCATCTCAGCGCGCGCGTTCGATTTTGAGCTGCGCATCGCCTCCTCGTATGCGTGCGCCCGAATCCATCGCTGCGGGTGCGACGAACCGGATTTTGCAATAACGTCGGTTGTTTAGCTTACTTTCGGCTTAGCATGTTGCGAAAGCTGGCCCTGTTTTGAGCATTTTCTTCTTGCCGTCCGACAAGTACGGTTCCCAATCACAGGCATCGGTGCCAAAAGAAACATCAGCGTCGGCTTGAAAGTGAAGTCATAGAGCGAACGGATGTCATCTCAGGTCGAAATTTCCAGTCCAATGGACGATCATAAGGCGGGCTCCACCGACTCCGAACAGCATCGGAGCTTCCACGCTGCGCTACAAGCGGCGAGAGGTAGCCTAGCCGCTGCTGATCTTGCATCCGCCGACCGGCATATCCTTCTTGCTTCGGCATTGGCACAGACCAAGGTTGAGAAGGCCGAGATTTGTTGTCTAACCATAGATTGGCATCTTCGTCGGTCCGAGGTTCCTGAAAGCGTTGCCGCAGGTCTGGCATGTCTGAAAGAGCTCGGTCTTGATATTCCACTCCGGCCAGACCAGGTCGATCTCGAGACCGCTACTATAGGCGTGTGGGAGCGGCTCTACGGACGCAACGTGGAAGAACTCGTCTATCTCCCCACGATGGATAATCCCGAGGTGGAGGCGGTGATCAGCGTCCTCTCCGCCATGACAAATTCTGCACAGCTAACTGACGAACGACTGCTGGGCGTCACGCTCAGCCATATGGTCACCCTCACTCTCGATCACGGTATCACCAAGGCTGCCGTGCTCGCATTTGGCCTCTTCGGCTTCTTTCTCAGCAACCATTTCGGGCGTTACAAGGATGGTCTGAAATTTTGTGAAGTCGCGCGCAACCTGATCAAGGTTCACGGATTCTGGGAGCACGAAGTCAAGGCAATCAGCTTTATAGAACTGGTCGCAGTATGGGCGCGTCCGTTGCGAGCGGTCATCGACCTGACTAGATCATGTATAGCGGCTGCTGCTGTCAGCGAAGATATCCCCTATTCCTGCTACGCAAGGGTGCGCATCGTCGCCTACCTGCTAGCTCAAGGTGACAGCCTTCTCGACGTCTCGGCAGAACTCGACAGTTCCGAAGGTTTTGTGAAAAAGGCGAGCTTTTCAGCTCCATTGATGGCTCTGCACTCACAGAGAGCTTTTCTCTCCTCGATGTTGTCGGGACCGGGGGCTGAGGACATTTTCGACCGAGATGGTTTCGACGCCCGCGCCTTTGAGGCTAAGTTCATTCCAGAACAGACGCCGACTTACATTTGTTTCTACTGGATCCTTAAGGCGCAGGCGTCCTTTATCTATGGCGATTTCGATAAGGCCGCGGACGCGATAGGGCGAGTTTCCGGCCTCATTTGGGCATGCACCGGACACTTACAGCTCGCGAATTACCACTTCCTCGCTGCGCTGGCACTCGCAGCGGTATTCAAAGACAGCGCCGCGGCGGACAGAGAAGCGATCGTTGGCCACGTTGACTGGCTTGCTCGGTGGGCAGAGACCTGCCCCGAGACATTCCAGAGCAAGCGGTTGCTCGCCCTTGCCGAGCTCGCCCGGATTGACGGAGCTCCAAAGCGAGCCGAGCGTTTGTACGAGCAGGCGATCGATGCCGCGGCGCGGTTCGGTCTGCTTGCTGACGAGGCCATGGCATGCGAGATTGCCGGTCGGTTCTATCTGGCATCCGGCATGGAGCAGTCCGCGAGATCCCATCTGATTAGATCAAGGGCCTGTTATCTTCGGTGGGAGGCCAGAGGCAAGGTAGCGCAGATCGAGGGCGACTATCCCGAGTTCGTAGCGATCGAGGCTCAGAAGCCGGCGCCCATCCTAGGCGCGGGCCATCAGCTGGAAACCGTTCTTGCCATTTCGCAAGCCGTGTCCGCCACGATGGGATATGCTCCTCTCGCCGAGACCATTATCAACGCTGCGTTGGATATCTCCGGAGCGGAAAAAGCGGCTCTGATCGAGGTGGAAAGCCAGGAAATCTGGGTTCTCGCAACCGGCGACCGTCAAGGCGGCGAAACAAGCCTTCAAGTCGAACGTAAACTTGATAGCGAAGCAGAGTTTTCCAAATCTGCTATTCTTGAGGCCACACGGACACTGGAGCCATTGTCGGCCAGGAGCGGCCGAGCCGTCGGATCAGGCCACGAGGACGGCCGACATTCTCACCAGAGAGAGAATTATTTCCCCCTCGTGAAGAAGTCGCGATTGATCGGCATTCTTTGTGTGTCGAGCACCCCGGAAGACGGACAGTCCGCACAGGAGGCGTTCGATACGCTAATGGCAATCGCGCCTTATGCGGCGATTGCCCTCGACAACGCTAAGCTCTTTGCTGAACTGGAAGCAGAGAAGGCTGATCTCGCTGAGCGCGAACACGAATTCCGGATGGCGAACGACACTATGCCATCGATGACTTGGAGTGCTGATGCCAACGGTGCGAACGAATGGTTCAACAAGGAATGGTACGAATACACTGGGCTAACTCCCGAGCAAGCCTGTAACGGCGGTTGGAAGTATGTCTTTCATCCCGACGACCGAGCGGAGTCGGCAGCCACGTGGCACCGCATCGTAACAAAGCGCGAGATGAGCGGGCTTGAAGCCCGTAAACGGCGGCACGATGGCGAGTATCGCTGGTTTATCGTCAGAGCGAAACCACACTGCGACGCTACCGGACGGATCGTGAGGTGCTACGGCGCCGAAAGCGACATCGACGATCTGAAGAGAGCCGAAATTCTCCTTGCAGGAGAAAAGCGCTCGTTCGAGATGATGACGACCGAGCAGCCGCTTTCGACAATCCTGGATTCCCTTTGCCAGACGTTGTCAGTGCTGACGGATGCATCGTTTGTTACCATCATGCTTCAGGATGAAGAAGGACGCACGCTACAGCCGGGCGGCGGGCATAAGTTGCCAGAGGGTTTCAGCGAGGCGGTCTGTGGAATTCCCGTCGGGCCGGAATTCGGATCCTGTGGAACAGCGGCTTTTCGGCAAGAACCGGTCTGGGTCGAAAACGTCGATACCGACCCACGATGGGATTGTGCGCGTGACCTCGTCAGTCGTTTTGGTTTCAAGGCTTGCTGGTCTACTCCGATAATGTCCGGGCGTGGATCGGTTTTCGGCACGATTGCCGTCTACTCGAACACCCCGCGCTCAGTCGGAGATCGTGAACGGCAAGCGATTGACCGGTTCACGCAGTTGGCGAGCTTCGTTCTGGAGCGCAAGCTTTCCGAGGACGCTCTCAAGAAAAGCGAGGCCATGCTGGCAGAAGGGCAACGCATCTCGCATACGGGTAGTTGGGCCTGGAATGTGTCTACGAACAAGCTCGAATGGTCCGAGGAGCACGGCAACATTTTTGGCTACCATGTCTCCGAGGTCGGGGGGACGGTCGACGACATGCTTGAGCGAATGCTTCCGGAGGAGGCCGCCATCGTGAGGAATTCGATGCGGGAAGCGGTGGCGGGAAAGCGAGATCTTCAGTTCGAGTATCAGGCGACGCTGCCAGACGGAAACGTTATCCAATTGCTGTGTACGGGGCGTGCTGTAACCGGCGTGTCAGGGGATGTGACAGGCTACGTCGGTACGACGATGGATATCACCGAGCGCAAAAGGGTTGAATCAGAGCTCCTCAGGAGCGCAGCACACCTGAGAGAGGTCCAAGCGGAGCTTGAGCATGTCGCCCGCGCGACAACAATGGGTGAGCTCGCCGCTTCGATTGCACACGAAGTCAATCAACCTCTGACAGGTATCGTTGCAAGCGGGGGCGCCGCGCTGCGCTGGCTGTCGAAGGCCACGCCTGATGTGATCAAAGCAAGGGAAAGCCTGAAGAACGTTATGGACGACGGCAGGCGCGCTAGTGAGATTGTAACCAGAATACGCAAGATGTTCCGGAAAGAGATGGCCTCGGTAGAACCCATCGGTATGCCGGAACTAATAGGCGACGTGATTTCCCTGACGCGTGGAGAACTCCAGAAGAACAAGGTCGCACTTAAGTTGGAAATTCCAGATGACGTTCCTGCGATACCCGTGGATCGCGTCCAGATGCAACAGGTCTTCGTCAATCTCATTCTCAATGCCATCGAGGCGATGAGAGAAACGCCGGACAAGGATAGAACTCTCACCATTGACGTCGCATCAGACAGTGAGGTGATGACCGTCGGCTTGAACGATAGCGGGCCCGGCGTGCCGCCGGACCGTGCCGACAATATTTTTCGGCCGTTCGAAACCTCCAAGGTCAACGGCATGGGCATGGGGCTTTCGATCTGCCGCACCATTGTTGAAAGCCATGGGGGGCAGATGCGTCTGGTACAGTCAGGCGCGCCGGGTTGCCGTTTCGAGTTCACCTTGCCCGTCAACATTGCCTAGATGTGTTGCGGTGCGTCTGCCTCGAAGCGCTTGAGCATTCGCTGGAGAGAGCGGCGATCCAACTGCAGCTTGCGTGCTGCGTCCGAAACGTTCGAGCCACTAATCCTCATGATTTCCTCGACGTGCTCGCGCCGGACACGTTGAGGTGTCTCTATCCTGCAGTCGTGCGGTACTCTATCAGTCCCGAAGAGTAGGATGCTGATAAGAAACTCTTGGTCGGTAGGCTTGGGCACGAGATCGGACGCGCCGGCTTTCGTAGCGGCAACTGCGGTAGGGATGTCCGCAAACCACGTGTGTACCACGATTTTCGTTGATGGCAGATGGCTCGCAATCCAGCGGATAAGCGCCATTCCGGAACCATCGGGAAACCGCAGTTCCGATAACACAAAGTCGGGGCGAGTATTGAGGCACATTGAGGTGGCATCACCGAGCGTCGTGCATCGGATAACATCGTATCCAAGTTCGCACAGTCTCAACGCGACAGGCGCCGTGCGCTCGATAAACGGGTCTGCAATGAGGATCGTGCCGACGGCAGCTCGGCCTGAGCCGGCGTTCTCAACGTGTTGCATGGTCTGCCTCGCATCTGCTGACAAGGCGAGGATACTGTCTGAGGCAGAAAGGGAATTGTAATATTTAGCATTGGTGCAGACAGGTCCACCGCGAGCGGTCTAGTGCGACCGAAGTGGCGCGTCCTTGGCGGAATTAAGTTACGTGGAAGGGCCATCGATCTGGCGCTAGTTGAGGCTCAGGTCCAAGCCCAGTGCTCGGCTAATGAGAAAGGCGACTAGTCCCACGCTCACGAGCGCTACCACGAACAGTCCGGCCATCCTGGCGCTGGTACGAAGCGCGGCGCCTCTCTTCGGCTTCTCTAGTTGATCGTAATGCCACTTAATCGCGAAGTACATGCCCGTTCCCAAGGCGAGAATCTTAAACGTAAAAAAAACTGTAGGGAACCACTCCATGGCAATCATCCTCTGCTGCAGCACCTTGGGCCATCCGATCTCATGTCGGGCAGACGCGTGCAATGTATGCCGGTATGTGATCGCAGGTAGTGGTTTCAGGCTTGTATCATTGAGTTGTGGCTGTGGCGCCGATGACTAACACGGACATCGTATGGCTTGTCACGTCGGGGACGCAAGTTCGCGATACCAGCAATTGGAACGCTGCAAAGATCAGTGAGATGGGCTCACGTCGGTTTGGGGGGCGACGTCAGCCGATCTCTTGCTAGCTGCAACGCTGGCAACGCAGGATGCGCTCATTTCTCCCAAGCGGCAATCCGGAACGGGAATGTGGGCACTTTGGTTGAGGGCAAGGAGCCACGCATGAACTTTGTTCACCGCGTCTCGATCCAAAGGCGACGGCGCATATAGAAAATCATCCAAGCGTTCAGGACGACATTTCGCGCAATACGCAGAAGTGATCGAAACGTGTTCAGGAGGCAGCCACGCTCCTGTCAACGAGGTTGCTGCAGATTGCAGTTGACGCCGCTGACGAAACAGCTTTGCATTTGAGGGCATTCTGAGGAGAGAGCTCGATGACGAAGCAAAAGATTGAGACCTGCAGCCGCGAGGCCATGGAGAAGAAGCTCATGGAGAAACTGAATAAGCTCTCGATCGAGGATCTACGAACTGTATTGGCAGCAGCGACACAAAGCGAACAAATGAGCGACCAAGATTTCGCCGAGTGGTGTCGGTCAATTTCGCCGCGTTAAGGTTCCGACAAATGCGCTAATCTCCCACATGGCCCGCAGTTTGTGCCGGGACGGTATCGTGCAGCCGCGACGTTATTTGATGCTTTGTCCGACCTTAGGGACGCTGTCGCCGGGATAGCAGAGGCTCAGGGCGAAGTAGCCCTCAGGACAATCTCTCGCCAGAGACTGCACATAAAGCCTTTCGCGGCTTGAGTTCACAAGCCATTTCGGCTGATGGTACCGTCAATGGTTGGATCGTCACCGACAAGCGGGACATATCCGTCTCGTCTGATAGCGTGGTTCGTTGTGATCACCATGGCCAGCAGATCGGATTCGTTTTGAGGCTTGATCCCGAACTCGGCTTCTACAGCTATCGACCTTTGATACTCTACGGTCGCGAAGCCCAGGTTCAAAGCTTCGTCCGGGAGAGGCATCCTAACCCGGACTCGCCAAGGGAAGAGCCGACAATCACCTCTCCGGTCAATGTGTCGCGATAGAGCAGGGAGTGGCTAACCTATCAATGCCCTCGTTTTGGCTCGAAAGGCTTGCGAAGCCAATTACCTCAGATTCGCTACTCCGCCACATGGCACCTTGATTGACATACCATCGTAGCGCCCTTTCGCTTTCAATCATCCTGCCGTCCACTTCCCACGCAATAGTCGCTGCCTGTATCTCTTCCGTCGTGAATCCGAGGGACATTAGATTCTCCAGAGACCTTTGGTGCATCTCCCCACGCATCGTCGAATAAAAGCGATGCGACCTGCCAATCGCGTGATCAAGAAACCGAGCTTTGAAGCGATCTTTGACAGCAGAGATTGGTCGATCGTTGGCGTCGACCCAATGGATCGCTTGTAGAAAATGCCGCTGCTGCTCTAGGTGTTCGATCGCCGGGTTCATTTGATCCTCCTCTTTAGAAGGATGATCAGCCTCGGCCACGCAAGAGCCGAGAAAGAATGGCTCGTGGTAAAGAGGTTCACGCGGGTCGGCGCAGAGATGCTGATATCGCCATAGCCCCTGCTCGGACATCGATCGGACCAACGCCTGAACTTGGGCGCTTCACCGTAAGATCTGACCACAGCCGCTCAAGAATCAGGCAGACGCAGAAACGACGTTAAAGAGCCTTGCTGGTCCCCGATACGTTGAACGTTCTTCGCCCCGACGGACACTATCCCTCTCGAACACCTCATCGCTGCAGCCTCGCCGAAGACATTCGTGAAACACTGCGACATGTTTCACGACCTCGGAGCGATTGCGTACGAAGACCTAGCCGCAGGCGGCAATGAGTTTAAGTCGCTCAAGTCACCGGGCGCCGATGATGTCAATGGTTCGAACGTGGATTTGTCGAACGCGCGATGACGAGACCATCAAAAGGGGCCTCGGCAGCAACGGGCGGTCGCAACCTATGGGAGCGGTGGCCCTTACCATCGTTGTGCGGCCGCACAAGGGATGACTCGCTTGATTATGGGAGATGGAAGCGGATGAACGCGGCGACGATTTCAACGAGGGCAAAAACGAGTGAGCGGCCGGAACAGAGGTCAATCTAAGCGCTCTTTTTCTCGCGTCTCCTATCGAAGAAGTCTGACGAGCGCAGGGCTCAGTAGATCGAACAAGGCGTTCTGGCTCGACCATCTGATTGAAGCGTGAAAGTGCAAGCTGCAAAAAGCGTTGAAATGAGAAGCGAAAGGCTGAATCGGCCGAGCCAAGCATCACCGTAAGCTACACCAAATAATGGCGCACTCTATATCCAAATCTATTTAAGATTGATGTCGAGGTTGTGACGTAGTGTCAAGTCTCCTGACGCGTAATACAGGTCGCCGATCCGCCTGCTGTCGTCTCCTCCAGAACGGTTTCCGGAATATCGTCGAATGATGCGTAGTTAAGATCGTAGAGCCGGGCGTAAAGCTTGCGGTTCGCCATCAATTGCTGATGGCTGCCGCTCTCGACCAGTTCGCCGTTCTGCAGAACGATGATGCGGTCCGCCTCGCGAATGGTCGCCAGCCGGTGTGCGATGACCAGTCCGGTGCGTCCCTCCAGCAGCGTCACGAGGGCTTTTTGAATCAGCATCTCGGTATAGCTGTCGATGTTCGCCGTCGCTTCATCGAGCACGAGGATCTTCGCGTCGGCGACGAGTGCTCTGGCGAACGATAGCAGTTGCCGCTGTCCGAGCGAAAGATTGCCGCCGCGCTCGCCAAGCATGCTGTCGTAACCATCAGGCAGTCGCATGATGAAGTCATGTGCACCGACCGCCTTTGCCGCCTCGATTACCTTCTCACGCGTTGCTTCGAGCTTGTGATAACGGATGTTCTCGAACACGGTTCCGGTGAACAGGAAGGGCTCCTGCAGCACCATGGCGATCTGGTCGCCGAGCGAATCCTGCGTCAGTGCGCGAACATCGTGGCCACCGACCAGCACCTGACCCTGCTGCACATCGTAGAAACGATGGATCAGCGACATGCAACTGGACTTGCCAGAACCGGTCGGCCCGACGAGTGCCACGGTCTCGCCCGGCTTCACCTTGAAGCTTACATGCTTGAGCACGGGATGCTTCGGGCTGTAGCCGAACACGACGTCACGGAATTCGACCGAGCCATCCATGTCCTTGGACAAGGCTATGGCATCCGGCGCATCTTGTATATCGACCGGCACGTCGAGCACTTCGGTCAGGCGCTGGCCCGACGCCATGGCGCGCTGCATCACCGAATACTGCAGGGTCAGCGAACGGATCGGGTCGAAGAAGCGCTGAATGTAAAACAGGAAGGCGACGAGCACGCCGACATCAAGCGCCTGGTTCAGGACACGCGCGCCGCCGACCACGACCACCAGCGCCATGGCGACGCCGGTAAGAGAATCGACGATCGGCACCATCACCTGCGCGTAGCGCGCCGCCGTCAGATGGGTCAAAAGGTTTGCCTTGGCCTTGTCGTCGTAGAGCGTGAAGTTGACACCCTGCCGGTCCATGCTCTGAACCGCGCGGACGCCATGGATTGCCTCGGCTAGAGCGCCGTTGGCGACCGAGTTGGTCTCGTGGGCGGCCATGAAGGACTTACGGGCTAGAGGCAGCCAGAACAAGCGGACGATGAACAGGATCGGCAGCACCGACAACGTCAAAAGGCCGAGTTTCGGGTCAAGATAAAGCATGACGCCGACGATGCCGATGAGAAGCGTGATATCGCCGACCGAAAGCACCGAAGTTTCCAGAAATTCCTGCATCGAATTGACGTCGCCCTGTAGCCGCGACATCAACCGGCCGACCTCTGTCTTGTCCATAAACGACAGCGACACGCGCTGCAGATGTGAGAACATCTGTCGCCGCATATCGAACAGCACATTTTCAGCGACGCCGCCGACCAGCGTCTCCTGGGCGTAGCTGGCGACATAGTTGATCACGATTACCACGAGGAACAACACGATGGACCAAGTCAGCGCCGCATGGGTTCCATCACGCTGCATGCCGTGATCGATGGCGTAGCGAATGATCAGCGGGATCAGCAACTGCATCAGGGTGAAGGTCAGCACGGCGCAAACTGATAAAATGACCTCGCGGCGATACGGTCGCACGAACGCCCATATACGCTTGACAACATTGCCGTCGAACGCCTTGCCGAACATCTCTTCTTCGACCCGTTGCGATCCGACGACAGCACGCGGCGGGCGACGTCCATCCTCGCGAACGTCCGAGCGCTCGGTCTCCAGTTCCTCGGCCATGTCGTCCTCCCTATGCACTCAACACGTCGTCACCCGGCCGCACCTGCAGATCGTATAGAGCCCGATACCGCCCTCCCGTGGCAAGGAGCTGCTCGTGGGTTCCGCGTTCGACGATCTCGCCGTCTTCCACGAACAGGATCATGTCTGCATGCATCAGCGAGCTTAGGCGATGGGCAACGATGATTGTCACGCGGTCGGCGGCATATTTGCGCATGGCGGAACGGATGCGCTGCTCCGTCGCAGCGTCGATCGCCGCCGTCGAGTCGTCGAACACCATGACAGCGGGCTTCAACATCAATGCGCGTGCGATTGACAGTCGCTGACGCTGGCCACCGGAAAGCGAGACTCCGCGCTCGCCGACGACGGTGTCGTAACCGGTTGGCAGGCCAAGGACATAGTTGTGCAGCTGGGCGCTTTCGCTGGCGCCGGCAATCCGGCCGTCCTTTGCCCACGGGTCGCCATAGGCGATGTTGTTCTCGATCGATGTCGTGAACAGAAACGAATCCTGCTGCACGATCGAAACGGCGCGGCGGAGCGATTGGAGTGTCGCCTTGCGCACGTCCTGACCGTCGATGGTGATGCTGCCGCTGGTCACGTCGTAAAAACGAGGGATGAGGTGGGCGAGTGTCGACTTCCCGCTTCCCGGGGGGCCGACGATACCAATCGTCTCCCCGCGTCTTGCCTCGAAGGAGACGCCGCTCAACGCAAGCTGCGATGGCGTGCTTGGATAGCTGAAGCTTACATTGTCGAACTTCAAGGTTCCGTCTTCTACCTTCAACTCGCTGGCATCCGGTGCGTCGCGCACGGCGATCTCGAGGTCGAGAAGCTCAAACAGGCGGGTGCCGCAGGTGGAGGCACGGGCAAAGGCGTTTACCATCAGGCCCAACTGGCGCACCGGCATCTGCAGGATGGTCATGAAGGTGAGGAACGAGGCTAGCGTGCCGACTGTGATCTCCCCGGACATTACCTTTCCACCACCGACCCAGAGCACAAGCCCCATGGCGGCGAAGAAGGAAAACGTCATGGCGCTGGTGTTGACCACGCGGATGCCGACGCGCTGGTGCGCAAGCTCCAATGCGCTCTGCGAAGCCTTTTCGAATTTCGTCATCTCGTAGGCCTGCGCGGCAAAGGCACGGACTACGCGAATGCCGCCGAGGTTCTCTTCCATGATCCGCGTCAGCACCGACAGCCGCTCCTGCAGCACGAGCCAGGTGGCGCGCAGTCGAAGCTGCGTCACCGAGGACCGCCAGCCGACGAAAGGCACGAAGCTGAGCGCCAGGAGGCCGAGCAGGACGTCGGTGGACAGAAGCATGTAGGCGCCGATGCCAATCAGCAGGGTAAGCAGGACCGTACGTACCAGTGCTGTCGAGAAATACATGCGGACACCTTCGAGATCGAGCATGCCGATGGTGATGAGGTCGCCGGAATGCACGCTGTCGTGAAAGCTGAAGGAGAGCCGCTGGATCTTCTCGTAACAGGCAATGCGAAGCTCATAGCCCATGTGGTGGCCGACGCTCTCGCTATAATAGTTCTGCACCATGGTGAAGACACCGCGCAGAACGCTTGCGCCGAGCAGCAGCAATGCCGTGGTCAGCAGCGCATCCTGGGCCGCAAGACCGGCCGTGCCGCCCTCGACCACCGCCTGGGTGTGATCGACGGCGCGTCCGAGAAGGCGCGGGATCATCAGCTGAAACGCGGACGCGATAAGCGTTGCGCCAATTGCTAGGCCGGATTGCCACGGATGGCGGAAGGCCATGACCGTAATGCGGACCAAAGTGGAGAAGCCTTTGCCCCATCCGGCTGCCTTCGCCTTCGCCATCGATGCGGAAGGCTTCGTGACACGAGTCAAAGCATCGCTGCTCACTGTTTCATTCCAGAATTGAGGTTTGATCGGCGCGGGCCGAAGGGGCGGTGAACATCCGTAGTGGAATTGGTTAGTGCGCTTAGCTTTGACGATTCGAGCCGCGCATTCAAGTAAACAATTCACCAGTTGGTTATTTTATGGTGAGCAGTGCGTGCGCCTTGCGCCGAAATAAAAATGGCCCGCTTTCGGCGGGCCATCTGACGATCTCATGCGCGTGGTTTTTGCTTGGCTCAAGATACCTTGATTGCCTTTTCGGCCACTGCGTCGTCGTCCGTGCGGCTGGAGAAATAATTGGCGATCAGCGCGCCAGAGATATTGTGCCAGACGCTGAAGATAGCGCTTGGCACGGCCGCCAGCGGAGAGAAATAGGCAGTTGCGAGAGCAGCACCAAGGCCGCTGTTCTGCATGCCGACTTCGATTGCCAAGGCTTTCCGCTTGTAGAGATTGAGGCCGAGGGCCTTGGCGGCGAAAAAGCCCAACAGATAGCCAAGACCATTGTGCAGCACGACGACGGCAAAGATCAGCAGGCCGGACTGGGCGATCGCGCCCTTGCTGGCGCCGACGACTGCGGCCACGATCAGGACGATGCCGATGACACTGACCAGCGGCAGGACAGGAATCGTTGCCTGAACCAGGCGCGGGAGGAGTTTCTGCGCGGCAAAGCCGAGCGCAAGCGGCAGGATGATGACTTGCAGAATGCTCATGAACATCGCGAAGGCATTGACCGGCAGGTACTGGCTTGCAAACATCCAGACAAGAAACGGCGTGACGATCGGGGCCGCCAGTGTCGTGACGCTGGTGCAGGCAACGCTCAGGGCAACGTCGCCCTTGGCGAGATACGTCATGACATTGCTGGATGTTCCGCCGGGGCAGCAGCCGACGAGGATAACGCCGGCGGCAACTTCGGGTGGCATCGGGATGATACGGGTGAGCAGCACGGCCAGCGCCGGCATGATGACGAAATGCGCGACAACGCCGATTGCCACTTCATGCGGACGGCGGGCGAGTTCGCGGAAATCATCCGTCGAAATCGTCAATCCCATGCCGAACATGATAATCCCGAGCAGGGTGACGATGTAGGGGACGACATGCTTGAAGACATCAGGCAGGAAGAAACCCAGGACCGCGAAGAGAATGACCCAGAGGGCGAACGTTCGGCCGGCGAACGCGGAAAATGATGCGAGTGCTTTCACACTGGCCTCCCAAGAACAGAAAAAGTTCCCCCGCCTTCGTGTTTGCGGCATTCCCTGTCAAGGCCGTAATCGGCGGTTTTGGTTCGGCTGGCGGTGTTGGCCGGCGTTTCGGCCGGCAAACGACGTCGAGACGGCACAGAATGTGGTGACGTGCCGATGGCTCGATAAATCATGATGACGATATCGGCCGCCTTGGCCGGGAACGGATACGTGGGTCGCTGCCGGTGCCAGCGCTTGTCAGCCGCCAGCCTTATACTGCAATACGATCCTGCACGACCGAAAGGTTGCGATAGCCAGCACCCGGGTGTGGCGCAGCCAGTCTGGCGCCGTTACCGAACAGCTTCTCCCGCAAGGTGCCCTTGCGATAATCCGTCTTGTAGACACCGCGCTTCTGCAGTTCCGGCACCAGCAGGTCTACCGCATCTTCGAAGCTCTCGGGCGTCACCGCGTACGCCAAGTTGAAGCCGTCGACATCCGTGTCCTCGACCCACTCCTGGAGCAGATCTGCAACCGTCTCAGGCGAGCCGACGAAAACTGGGCCGAAACCGCCAATGCCCACCCAGTCTGCCATCTCGCGAACGGACCAGACCTTATCTGGATCGATTGTCGTGAATGTCTCGACCGCCGATTGCACGGCATTCGTATGTCGGTGACGCAGCGGCTCGTCCGGCCCGAACTGGCCAAAATCGATGCCGGTCCATCCCGATATCAGGGTTTGCGCGCCTTCGAGCGAAGCGTAGCGGCGATAATCATCAAATTTCTTCTTCGCTTCCGCATCTGTTTCCCCGAGGATGACTGTCTGAAGATTGAAGGCAAGGATCTCGCGTGGATTTCGTCCAGCACGCTCGGCCGCTTCACGCACATTTGCGACATAGCGCTTCAGCACGGGCTTCGAAGGCGCAGCCACGAAAATGCACTCCGCATGGGCGCCGGCGAAATCCTTGCCGCGACTGGAGGCGCCGGCCTGGTAGAGGACCGGCGTGCGCTGTGGGGATGGCTCGCTCAGATGAATGCCGGGGACAGTGAAATGCTTTCCGGAGTGGCGGATCGGATGGACCTTTTCAGGATGCGTGAAGATGCCGGCGGCCCGGTCTCGCACCACCGCGTCGTCTTCCCAGCTGCCTTCCCAGAGCTTGTAGCAGACCTCCAGATATTCCTCGGCAAGGTCGTAGCGATCGTCGTGCTTCGTCTGTGCGGAATGGCCGATGTTGAGCGCGCCGCTGTTCAGATAGGAGGTGACGATGTTCCAGCCGACACGGCCCTTGGTCAGATGGTCGAGCGTCGAGATGCGTCGGGCGAAGGTGTAGGGGTGTTCGAAGGAGAGCGATGCCGTGAGGCCGAAGCCCAGATGCTCGGTGACGTAGGCCATGGTCGGGATCAGTTGCAGCGGATCGTTGACCGGCACCTGGGCCGAGTGCTTTAGCGCAGCATCGACATTACCGTTGAGCACATCGTAGACGCCGAGAACGTCGGCAATGAACAGCCCGTCGAACTTGCCGCGTTCCAGCGTCTTGGCCAGATGGACCCAGTAGTCCATGTCCTTGTAGGTCCAGGACTTGTCGCGCGGGTGGCGCCACAGGCCCGGTGACTGGTGGCCGACGCAGTTCATGTCGAAGGCGTTCAAGCGGATTTCACGGCTCATGTCATTTGTCCTGCATCTCTTGTCGGCCGGCACACATCAGGCGCTGGCGGTTTTCCGGTTGATGAAGCTGAAGGCGAGCACGGCGAAGATGAGGGTGCCGGTGCCGACCTGCTGCCAGTAGAAATTCAGGCCAGTCAGCAGCAAACCGTTGGCGACGACGCTAAGCAGAAGCACCCCCAGCACGGTGCCCGCGACATTCGGCCGGCCGAGTGGCGACAGCGTCGTGCCGATGAAGGTGGCGCCGATGGCATTGAGGAGAAATGCGTTGCCGGAGGAGGGAATGTAGACGGTGACCGTCGCTGTCAGGATCAGCCCGGCGATGGCGGCGATCAAGCCGGTCAGGATGAAGGTGACGGCGACATTGCGGTCAAGCCGGATGCCGGAATAGCGCACCACGTTGGGCTGGATGCCGATCGCCAGCGCGACGCGGCCGAAACGGGTGCGGTCGAAGATGATGGCTGCGGCGATGATGACAATGATGGCGATGAGGAGCGGTACGGGGAAGCCGGCAATGTTTCCCCGGCCGAGAAAGCGGAAGGCCTCGGGGATACCTGATTGGGGCAGATAGACAGGATTGCCGCCATTGGTCAGCAACTGCTGGATACTGCGGCCGATGAACAATGTTCCGAGCGTTGCCAGAAAGGGTGAGACGCCGATCCCTGAAATTAGAATCGCGTTGAAGGCACCGACGACCGCGCCGGCGGCAAGGCCGCCGAGCAGGCCGATGGCAACCGGCTCACCGGCCAGTACGAGCGACACGAAGGCAAAGCTGGCGAAATCGATCGCCGTACCCACCGACAGATCGATGCCGCCAGTCGATACTGCAAACGTCATGGCGATCGAGACGATGGCGAGCAGCGTGAAATTGTTGACCAGAAGGCTCTGCAGGTTCCCCGCCGTCAGGAAGGAGGGCGTCGTTGCCGAAAAGACTGCGGAGACAAGAACCAGTGCGATGACGAGGCCATACCGCGCCAGCAGCGCCAGCGGCCGGTGGCGAGAGGCGCCGGTAGGGGAGATGCTATTGGAGGCGGACAAAATCAAATCTCCCGTTTGCGCAGCAGCGTCGTCGCCGAAACGACGATGAGGATGAGGATGCCCTGGACGCCGCTGACAAGCGTGCTCGATATGTTGAGCAACTGGAATCCATTGATCAGGAAACCAACCAGCAGGACCGAAAGCAGCGTGCCCGAAATCGTCGGGATGAGGCGGCGTGAAAATACGACGCCGAGGAGAGCCGTGACCACGACCGGCAGCAGCATTTCGCCCGAGCCCGTGGTGCTGCCGCTGAGATAGGAGACCGACAGAATGCCGGCGATGCCGCCGCACAATCCGCTGGCAATAAAGGCGCCGGCAAGCAGGCGCTTGAGCGGAAGCCCGGCAGCCCGCGCCGCATCGGGATACTCGCCGACGGCGTAAAGCCTGAGGCCCGTCGGCGTATACTGAACGATTGCGGTCACCAGGGCCGTGAAGCCAAGAAGCACATAAGCGAGCAGCGGAATGCCGAAGCGATCGGACGCCGACAAAATGGTGAGGAAGTCCGTCGATGCCGGGACCACCGTATTTTGCGTCAGCACCAGCTCAAGGCCGGCAACCACGTTCATGACGGCAAGCGTTGCCAAAAGCGGCACGATGCCTGCCAGGACGACGGCTGCGGCATTCACGGCGCCGATCGCAAGGCCGGTCAGCAGCGCTCCGGCGATCGCGATGGGATCGCTGTAGCCTAGCTGCGCGAGCGTCGCGTACACTGCAGCACTGAGCCCCATGTTGGCGGCGAGTGACAGATCGATGCCGCCGGTCACGACATTGGCGCCGCCTGCAATCAGCACGATCGTGAGGCCGATCGCCAGTACGCCCGAGATCGCCGACTGGCCGAGTACGTTGCCGATATTGCCGATACTGAGAAAATACGGCGCCGTCAGCGCGAAGACGGTAAGGATGAGCGCGAATGCTACCAGCGAGCCGAACCGAAGCGACGCGGCAGCGAGGTTGCCGGCGGATCGCCGCGGCGCCTTCTCAGAGGGGAAATCGACGGCGTCGCCGAATTGGATATCAGCCGACATTGCCCAATCTTTCCGAAGCGCCCGTCGAAACGGCTAGCACTTCATCTGTTTTGGTTTCCGAGGAAATGAATTCGCGGGTCACGCGTCCGCGGAACAGGACGAGGATGCGATCGGTGATGCTCACCAACTCGGGAAGGTCGCAAGACAATACGATGATCCCAGCGCCGCGTGCGGCGAGCTCGCCGATCAGCGTGTAGATCTCGACCTTCGAGCCGATATCGACGCCCACGGTCGGCTCGTCGAGCAGATAGACATCCGAATGACGGCTCAGCCATTTGGCGATCGCCACCTTCTGCTGGTTGCCACCCGATAGCGTTCGCACCAGCGCATCCCGGTCGCTCGCCTTGATCTGCAGCCGCTTGATGAGGTCGTCGCTGTCGCGTGCTTCACGCCGGTGGTTGAGGAAGCCGAGGGTGGTATAACGACCGAGGCCGGAAAGAGTGACGTTCTCTGCAATGCTGAGATCCAGCGCCACGCCATGACCACGCCTGTCCTCAGGCACAAACGCTAAGCTGCGCGCTACGGCCCTAGCCGGGCTGCGGGCAGGCTTCGATGTCCCGCCGACGTCGATCTTTCCTGACTGCGCCTGGTCGAGGCCGAAAAGCGTCCTCACCAGATCTTTTGCGCCGGAGCCAAGCAGGCCGGTGATCCCCAGCACTTCGCCGCGGCGAAGCGTGAAGCTGATATCAGTAAACCGGTTCGCAACAGTCAAACCTTCAACCTTCAGAATTTCATCGCCCAGTTCGACCTGTCGTTTGGGGAACATATCGCCGATGTCGCGCTTGACCATCAGCCGTGCAATGGCGCTCGCGGAAGTCTGGACGATCGGCTGCGAAGCGACGTCCGTGCCGTTGCGCAGGACAGTGACATCGTCGCACAGTTCCTCGATCTCGTTGAGATAGTGCGAGATGTAGACGATCGTCACGCCCTCGTCGCGCAGGCGCCGGATCAGGCGGAACAGGATATCGGCCTCGCGCCGGACAAGCGCGGCGGTAGGCTCGTCGAAGACCAGAACTTTCGGCTGGGCCAGAAGTGCCCGGGTGATCTGTACGATCTGACGCTCGGCCGTCGAGAGTTCGCTGATCAAGGCGTGGGTCGGCAGGGTTAGACCGAAATAGTCGAAAAGCGTTTCCTTCGCCCGTCGCTGCATGTCCCGGCGGTCGAGGAAGGGCGTGCCGGCGATCCGCAGTTCGCGTCCAAGAAACAGCGCTTCGCCAACCGTGAAGGTCGGCACCAGCAGCCGGTCCTGATGGATGAAATGGATGCCGTGGGCTTCGGCCAGATGCGGTGTCAGGTGACCGATCTGCTGCCCCTCGATTTCGATCGTTCCTGCGTCTGGCTTATGCAGGCCGGCGAGAATCTTGATCAACGTCGATTTTCCGGCACCATTCTGGCCGACCAGACCATGGACGGTACCGCGGCGAACGGCGAGCGATGCGCCGGCTAGCGCCTGCGCGCCGCCAAAGCGCTTGATGATACCATCGAAGCGGATGATATGATCATCCGCCTGCGCCTGCTCTACAAGTGAAGCTAAGGTCATATTGTCGATCCCGATGAGAGGCGCGGAGATGCTGCAAGGGCAGCATCTCCCGTTTTTCGTATCAGCCGATGCCGAGCTTCTTCGTCACCTCGGCAACATTGGCCTTGGTTGCCAGCAATGCCGGAACGTAGCTTTCGCGCGGCAGCGTCTGGCCGGCGAGCAGCTTGGCGACGTTTCGGATCGCGGTCCGGCCGATCTCGGCCGGCTGCTGCGCAGCGTCGGCGCCGGCCGGCGAGTTCGGATCGGCCACGAGCTGCAGGACTTCCGGGCTTCCATCGACGCCGTAGGTGCGGATTTCGGTGCGGCCTGCCGCCGCAAGCGCCTGCGTGGCGCCGAGTTGCGGGATGTCCCAAGCCGACCAGATCGCCTTGATCGAGCCCTTCTCGGGATACTTGTTCAGGATCGCGGTGATCTGCGTGAATGCATCCTGCACCGTGTTCGGAATGACATCGCGCAGCTCAGGCTCGACGATCTTAACCTTCGGGAAGTATTTGACGACATTGACGAGCTGGTCATAGCGGATCGCGCACGGGGTCACGCCGTAAAAGCCGTTGAACACCACGATGTTGCCTTCGCCGCCGATGTCGGAGACGAGCTGTAGCGCCAGATCCTTGCCGATGCCCCAATTGTCGGAGGTGGTGTTATTGAGCGAGTGAGTGGATCCGACATCGACCGTCAGCACCGGAATGCCCGCGTCGCGCGCCTTCTTCAGCCACGGGTCGATGACGCTCAGCGTGCCGAGGATCTGCACGATCGCATCCGGCTTCTGCGCCACAAGGGTCTGCAATTGCGCGACCAGCTTGCCGTCGTTACGGCCGGCATCAACCGCGATCGGCTCGCCGCCAAGCCGCTTCACTTCCTCGATCTGGGCGTTGTAGGCCTGCAAGTCGAAATAGTGGTCGGTGCCGGTGGCGCTTATGCCGATGCGCTTGCCCTTCAGTGACAGGCCCTCGTCATCGGCAGCGCTTGCGGCCTTGCCGGCGAGCAGACTGGTACCCGCGAATGTCGCGCCTGCAACAGCAGCAAACTTCAGGATTTCGCGGCGTCCAAGCCCTGATTTGGTTTCGTCAGTCATGTGGTGTCCCTCTTCCTTTAATATCCATAGAATATGTAGATTATCGGGAATTGAGAGAAACGCTTTTCCAAATGCGGGCGTCTCGGAGAAATGATCGCCGGGATGAAATGCATGGCCGTAGGCGCTTTTCATTGGCTTGTGTTTCGTCAAGCGGCGCGTTCGCCGCTCGCCCCAGAAAATAACCGCCGGACATGAACCCGGCCGCCGTATCATTCCCTATCCTACGTAAGCGGACTGACGCCGTCAGCCGCCGTATTCGATGATCTCGAGACCTGCATTGTAGTCCGTCGCGTAGATCAGTCCCTGCGCATCGACGAACACATCTGCCGATTGGATGACTTGCGGGCGACCGGGGCGCTTGTCGGTCATCGTTCTCGGCGCGGCGGGAACCAGCGCGCCGGTTTCGCGCGGGTGGTGCGGATCGGAGATGTCGAAGGCGCGGATGCCGGCATTTTGCCAGGTGGCAAAGATCAGCGTCTCGGAGACGAAGGAGCCGGGGCGGTTTTCGTGCAGGTTGTGCGGCCCGAAGTGGCCGCCCTTGGCGACATAGTCCGCCTCGTCGGGAATGGGGAAGGTTGATATGCTGACCGGGTTCGAAGGCTCGCGGATGTCGAAGATCCAGGTGTGCTTGCGCCCGTCCTCTTCATTGTCGAGCACCGCCTCGTCGGCAACCACCAGAAGTCCTCGACCCGGCAAGGGAAGCGGTGAATGCGTGCCGCCGCCATAGGGCGGAGACCAGTTGCGGTGGGCGATCAGCTTCGGTTCCGCGTGATCCTTGATGTCGAGCAGCGTCAGGCCGCCGTCCCGCCAGCAGGCATAGGCCGTGTCGCCCGAAACCAGCGCGTGGTGCAGCGCGTAGCGTTTTCCTTCAGGCGCAGCCGACGTCTCGCCCGCGGCGGTGTTCATGCCGGGCAACCACCAGCGGCCGACGATTTCCGGCCGGGCCGGATCCGCGAGATCGATCGTCACGAAGATATAGTCGGAAAAGCCGTCCAGCAGCGCCGAGGCGTAGGCATAACGACCGCCGACATACCAGAGGCGATGGAAGCCGACGCCATCCGCATCGAGCTGCCCGATCTTGCGCGGCTTATCGGGGGTCGAGATATCGAAAACCGTCATACCCGCCGTCCAGGACCGGCTCTTCTTCCTACCCGCGACGGTCTCGCCGACGGACTTCGTGTAATATGTCTTCTCGTCTTGGAACGTCTCAACGTCGGCGAAAAGGTCGAGGGCGTTGATCACCAGCAGCAGATCGTCGTGCGTCTGCAGATGGATGTTCCAGGTGTTGGCGGGGGCCGGCACGTAGGTGACGGCGCCCGGCCGCTTCGGATCGCGGACATCGACGATCGAGAAACCCTGTGACCATGGATGCGCGACATAGGCGTGACCCCGATGTACCATCAGCTGCAGTCCGTCGCCGCGGCCATCAATGTCGGAATGGCCGATCAGTTTCATGTTGCTTGCGAAATCCGGGCGTGGAAGATCGTTGGCGTCAGCCATTGTCGTCACCTGTATCTTGTCGGATGATATAAAAAAGCGCCGCCGGTAAGGGCGGCGCTGCGATGTGTGCGGCCGATCAGTTCAGCGGCTGGATCCACGGCGCCGTTGCAGCGTCGCTCTTCAGAAAAGCCGGGAACTTCTGCTGCAGGTCCTCGATCTTGTTGATCTTGTTGTTGATCAGATCGTCGCGGGTAACCAGCGTCGGCTTCAGCAGAACGGAACGGCCGGGAAACTGGCCCGCAATATCAAGGGAAAGCGCACGAACCGATACTTCGCCGACAACGGCGGCATTGGTGGCGGCGGTCGCGACCCAGGCGCTGTCTGGCTCGATCATCAGTTGGATATCGGCGGTCGATGTATCGACACCGTAGATCTTCACCTTGTCGGCAACGCCGAGTTCGTCGATCGCAAGCTTGGCGCCCTTGGCGAATTCGTCCCACGGTGTGAAGATCACCGAAATGTCAGGGTTGGCGCGCAGGATAGCCTTGGTCTGGTCGGCGACGGATGCCGGAACGGTATCGTTGACGACGCCCCATACGGGCTTCTCGGTCAGGTTATGCTTGGCGACATAATCCTTCCATACGGCGTAGCGGCGGTCGAGCGGCGCGAAGCCAGCAACGTAGACGGCGCCGCCGACGAAGCCTTCGCCCTTGTCTTTGATCGCCTGATCGAGAACGAGGCTCGCCATGTCTTTATCGCTTTGTTCAATCTGCGGAATAGCGGGATTGTCGAGATCGACGTCGTAGGCGACGACCTTGATGCCCGCATCAAGCGCCTTCTGCGCAACGTCTTTCAGAACTTCCGGGCGACCGTTGTTGATGATGATGCCGTCGACGCCGAGATTGATTGCCTGTTCGATCAGCGTGCGCTCGGTATTGTTGTCGTTGCGTGCCTGCGAGATGGTGGCCTTGATGCCGAGTGCGTCGGCCTGGCGCTTGACGCCGGCCTCGAAGGCCTGCAGCCAGTCGCCACCGCCGAGATAGCTGACGACGGCAATGTTGACCTGGCGCTTGTCGAACGGCGCGGGGGCGCCATCTATACCGGCGGCAAGCGTGCTGCCGGCCATCAGCGTTCCTGCAATCAGCGTCGCCGCCAACGTCTTCAATGTGTTCTGCATGTGAAATCTCTCCTTGGTCTATGGCTTGTCGTTCATGGATTGCTGCGGCCGAGGCCGTAGGTCAGGGCGAGCGCTCCCGCCAGCACGGCGCCCTTGACGAAATCCTGGGTGTAATAGGGGGCGTTGAGCATCGTCAGGCCGTTGAGCAGAACGCCGACGAAGACGGCCCCGACGATGGTGCCGAGAACGTTCGGTCGGCGCAGCCCCATGACCGTGAAGCCGATCAACGAGGCGGCCACGGCATCCATCAGCAGCGAACCGCCCGAGGACACGTCGCCACGACCGACGCGGGCCGCGACGATGATACCGCCGAGCGAGGCTAACGTGCCTGAAATGACATAGGCGAGCGTCTTCAGCCGGGTGGTGGATGCGCCGGCGAGCCTCGTCGCCACCTCGTTGCCGCCGGTCGCATAAAGCAGGCGGCCGATGCGGGTGCGCTCGGTCAGCACATAGAGAACGAGTGCCACCAAGGCCATCAGGATGACGGCCACCGGGACCGTGCCGCCGATGCTGTAGCGTCCGATCAGCAGGAAGCGCGGATCGTAGGCGCCGGGTGCAGTGGTGCCATCAGGCAGGATCAGGCCGGCGGAAATCGACCGCCCGGCCGTCGGAATCAGCTGCAGGCCGGAGAGCAGGAACATCATCGATAGCGTCGCCAGCAGATCGGGCACCCGCAAACGCACGATGACGAAAGCGTTGATCAGGCCGATCAAGGCACCAAATGCGAGCACGAGCGGCACGGTGGCAAAGGCATCCAGCCCCAGCACGATCATCGCGTAGCTTGCCGCCATCACGCTGGATGCCGCCACCGCACCGATCGACAAATCGAAGCCGCCGACGGCAAGCGTCACCGTGACACCCGCACCGAGAATGGCGACGACCGAGACCCCCTGGAGAATGCTCATCAGATTGTTGAGGTTGATGAAGGCGGGCTGCGCCGCCGTGAAGCCGATCGCCAGTGCCACAAGCAGTATGAAAATGGCGCCGGATCGGATGACGGCGGCCGAACGGCCGAGCAGCGCGCTTGCGCTTGATGTGTCAGCCTTCGCGATTGTGTCGTCAGGTGCGGCGCTCATGCGGGAATTCCTTCGAAGGCGGCTTGGTCCGGGTGGTGGCCGGCGGGTCTGATCGTGTGATGATCGATAACGAGAATACGGTCCGCCACTTCGTATGCTTCCTCGGGATCGGAGGTGGCGATCAGCGTGGCGCGATCACGGCGGCCTCGGATCGCCTCGATAATGTCCTGGCGGGCGCCGACATCGACGCCCTGGAAAGGCTCGTCCAACAACAGGAGGCGGCTCGGCTCGGCGTCCCAGCGAGCCAGAACGGCTTTCTGCTGGTTGCCGCCGGAAAGCGTCCAGATCGATGCGTCAGGGCCAGAAGCCTTGATCCGAAGCCGGGCGATCGCCTTCCGTGCCTCGCGCCGTTCCCGGCCGCCGTAGAGAAAGCCGTGCGGGTACCATTTGTTCAGATGCGGCAGGCTGATCGTGGCGGCGACGCTGTTGCCCGGCCATGACGGTGGCATCAGGGATGAGTGATGCCGGTCTTCCGCCGCCATCGCCACGCCTGCTGCGATTGCCGCCGCGGCGCTCATCGGGCGGTGCGGTCTGCCGTCGAGCGTCATGATGCCCGATGCAAGTGAACCTGTCCCGAAGATTGCTGACAGAAGCCGGCTCTTGCCGGCGCCAAGCACGCCGGTGATAGCGACGACTTCGCCTTCGCGGATCGACAGGTCGAATGGAAGGCTATCCGGCCTCAGCCGCGCGTCGCGCATTTCGAAGACGACCGGGCCCGTTCCCTCCCGTGCGCCCGGCCTTGCGAGTTCCAGCTTGCGGCCGATCATCGTTTCGATGGCCGCGTCGAAATCGATCGGCCGCCGGAACGAGCCAACCACCCGCCCCCCACGCATGACCAAAGCGCGATCGGCAATGGCCTGAAGGTCGGCGGTGCGGTGCGAGATGTAGAGAACGGCAAGGCCTTGGCCGCGCAACCGCAGCAAGACATCGAACAATCGTTTGCTTTCGTCGATCGACAGGCTGGCAGTCGGCTCGTCAAGGATCAGAAGGTCCGCCTTGTTGGCAAGCGCGCGCGCAATTGCCACCAGCTGGCGGTCGGCCGCGCTGAGATCGGCGAATTCGCGATCGAGCGGCAACGCGAATCCGGCATCGTCGAGCATCGCCTTCGCGCGGGCACGGATAAGTCGCTTCGACACGAAGAACGGCTCGGTGCCATCGGCGAAGCGGTTGAGCAGGAGCACGTCGGCCACCGTCAGTCCCGGTGCGCCGACCAGATCGGTGGACTGATGCACGGTAACGATACCATGGCTCGCCGCTTCGGCCGGTGTTCTCGGCGAGAAACGCCGTCCATTGAAATGCACGACGCCCCCATCGGCAGGCAGAACGCCTGAAAGGATCTTCACCAACGTGGATTTGCCGGCGCCGTTGGCTCCCATCAGGGCAACGATTTCGCCGCGATCGATCGATAGCGATGCGCCCGACAGCGCGCGCGTCGATGCAAAGCTGCGTGTGAGATTGTCTATTTCAAGCAGGGACATAGCCGATGACAATTGATGACGAATGCGACGATATAGAAGGATCGAAGCTCGTCGGCCTCAAGGATATCATGTAGATTTTTATACCGATTATTTAAGTGTTTGTTTCTTGAATACTCTTGCCAGGAGAGCCGTTTTTCCTGCTCAACTTGGCTGCAAGTGGGCTGAAAGGACAGGCAAAGCGTTTCGCTGCTTCAGGTTAATTCGCACAAAGATTTCCCGTCGCACCGAAAAATCGGATCAAAATATCTACTAAAACGGTAGACTATATTCCCTAATGAAAGGGCGGCTGGATGACCGCGGATCAACTGTCACCGTATCAGGAGCGCATCATGAAAATATTCACCCGCCTGGCGCTTTCCGCCGCCGCGATCTCTTTCGTCTTTGCAGGCGCCGCCAGCGCCGATGGATTGCCGGGCGCACCTGCACCATTCGACAAGGGCGGCGTTAAGCTTGCGCTTATCAGCTACATCTCAGCCGGTGACTTCTTCCAGGCCTATCAGGCCGGCGCGGAGGCGCAGGCTAAGGCGCTTGGCATCGATCTGCGTGTCTTTCCCGGTCGTCAGAACGCCGCCGAACAACGCGAGCAGATCCTGCAGGCTGTCAATCTCGGCGTTCAGGGCATCGTCGTCGACCACGGGCTGCCGGAATCGCTGGGCGATGTGGTCCAGCAGGCGCTCGACAAGGGCGTGAAGGTCGTGGCTTTCGATGTCAATCTCAACAATCCGAAGATTCCGCAGGTCGAGCAGAGCGACCACGAGCTGGCGAAGCTTGCGCTCGAGCAGGCGGTGAAGGAGAACGGCAGCAGCTTCAATGCCGGCTATGTCTACGTCGCCGGCTTTGCGCCGCTCGACCGTCGCAACGAGATTTGGGACAAGTTCAAGGCTGACAACAAGGGCGTGGTCGAGAAGGCGCGGTTCGGCAATGTCAGCGACACCACGGCAACATCGACGGCGGACCAGGCGAAGGCGGCGCTGACGGCCAATCCGGATATCAGCGTCGTCTTCGCACCGTATGACGAGTTCGCGCGCGGCGTGAAGCTGGCGGCAAACGACCTCAACCTCTCCTCGAAGCTGAAAATCTACTCCGCCGACGTCTCCACAGCTGATATCCAGGAGATCACCGAGGAGGGTAGTCCTTGGGTGGCGACCGTGGCGACCAATCCGGCCGTTGTCGGCGCGGTGTCGATCCGCGCAGCAGCCCTGCAGATCGCAGGCGAGGACGTCCCGCACAACATCACTGTCAAGCCGACGCTCCTCACTCAGGAAGCGTTGCGCAAGGCGGGCGTGAAGACGATTGAGGATCTGGGAAAGAAGGTGCCTGCCTTCAACAGTAGCGATGTCGTAACCGCGCCGTGGATCCCGGCGAAGCTTTTCTAATCAGGTGGCCTCGCAAGTCCGGTGGGTCATCATGCCCACCGGCTCATAGCGTCAACAAATCCGGAGTTTCCGATGAGCCAATCCAACGTCATTCACGTCGCCGGTCGGGGCGCCACGCGCGATGAGCTTTTCGCCCGCGCAGAAACGATCTCCGCGGATCTCGCTCAACGTGCCGCAGAGCTTGATCGCGAAGGGCGTCCACCGCTCGGCGAGATCGTCAAGCTGAAGAATGCCGGCCTACTGAATGCGTTGCATCCGCTTTCTCTCGGCGGCGGCGGGCTTGATTGGCTCGACGGGCTGAAGCTTGTGCGAATTCTTGCCCGCGGCGAAAGCTCGATCGGCCAGTTGCTCGGCTATCACTTCGTCAACAGCCAATACATCGACTGGGCGATCGACGACAGGGCGCGCGCGCAGGCGCTAGCATCTGAAACGGTCGCCAGGAACCTCTATTGGGGCGCGGCCGTCAATCCGCGCGATCCCGGTCTCGTATTGACGAAGCGTGGCAATGGCTACGTGCTCAATGGCAAGAAGTCGTTTTCAACGGCAGCCCGGATTTCCGACTACATCAACGCCAATGCAACGCTGGACGGCAAGATTGCCAGCTTTGCGGTTCCGACCGACCGACCTGGATATATCGCGAACGACGACTGGGACAATATTGGTCAACGTCTGTCGGATAGCGGTAGCGTCGAGTTCCGTGATTTCCCGGTCTACGAAGAAGATCTGATCGGCGAGCCAGCCGTAGAGGGGGCGGAGCCGTCGGTGTTAGCGAGCTTCAACACGCCTCTGATCCAGCTCGTCTTCGTGAATTTTTATATCGGCACGGCTGAAGGCGCCCTCTATCAAGCGCTCGACTATGTCCGAAACACCACCCGACCATGGGTCACATCAGGCGTCGCGCGCGCCCAGGACGATCCCTACATCCTCGAGCGGGCCGGCGAATTTACCGCGTCACTGAAGGCCTCGGCAGCGCTGGCGGATGTGGCGGCGTTGGGGGTGCAGAATGCTCTGGCGCGGGGCCGCAATGTAACGGCGCGCGAACGTGGCGAGGCCGCGACGGAAGCCTACGCCGCCAAGGTGCACGCGACAAACGTCTCGCTCGATATCACCTCACGGGTCTTCGAACTCACAGGTGCGCGCTCGACCGCCGACTCCTATCGCTTCGACCGCTACTGGCGGAACGTGCGCACCCATACGCTGCACGACCCGGTTTTCTACAAGGCAAGGGAAATCGGCGAATTCGTGCTGAACGACAAGATCCCTGCCGTTAGTCTCTATAGTTAAACCGCGGTCCTCCCAAGACCGAAAAGCCCCGCTGCAGTATCTGCAGCGGGGCTTTCATTTGCGGGCTCGACGTCAGAGCGCGCCGCTTCTGGGTGGTGTCGCGCCATTGAGGTGGTAGTTCCCGACGACGTGGTATTTCCAGCGGACCGGGTCGTGCAATGTGTGGGTACGCGCGTTTCGCCAGTGCCTGTCCAGATTAAGGCCGGTGCTGGTCGCCGTCGTGCCGGCGAGTTCGAAAAGGGCGTTGGCGGCGTCGAGCGCGATCTCCGAGGTCAGAACCTTGGCGGCTGCAACGGCAAGCGTCGCGGCAATCACGTTTTCCTCGGTGGTATCGATCTGAGCAATATCGACCTTGAGGCCGGCGCGATCAACGAGGGCGGTTGCTGCTTCCAGCCGGATTGCGATCTCGCCGACCTTGGCGATGGTGAGCGGATCATCTGTCGCCTTGTCGACGCCACTGTTGGTCCAGGGGCGCGAGCGCGTCTTCACGAAGTCGATCATGTCGGCAAATGCGGCCCGGGCGATGCCGAGATCGATGCCGGCATGAATGATCTGGCCGACTGAGCCAATGGTTGTCGGTCGCTCGAAGCCTTTATGGTGTTGTACCACGGCATCGGCCTGAACGTAGACATTGTCGAGAACCGTCGTGCCGCTGCCTGTCGTGCGTTGCCCGAAGCCGTCCCAGTCGTCGATGATCTCGATGCCATCAGTTCCTCGCTGGACGAAGGACATGGTCAGATGTTCGTCCTCGTTCAGCGCAAACACCGCAACCCAGTCCGCGAAGATGGCGCCGGTCGAATAGAATTTCCGACCGTTGACCCGATAGCCGAAGCCATCGCGTGTGAGGCGGGTGTTGTAGTGCCCGACCGTCTTGGTGCCGCGCTCGGAAAGCGCGTTGCCGAACCGATCACCGGCCAGCGCGCGGCTAAAGAAGAAGTGCTTCTGCTCTTCCGTTCCATCGACCCGCAACGCTTCCAATATGTAGAAGTGGTTTTGGGGGATTTGGCCGATCGATCCATCGGCCTCTGACAGGATTGCCGTTATTTCCGCCAGCACGCTGTTGGACACGTCGAGCCCGCCATACTCCGACGGCACCGTGATGCCCAAAAGGCCGGATTGCGAAAGTGTATCCAGTTCGTGGTGGGGCAGGATGCGATCCTGATCGCGCTGCGATGCTCCATCGGCGAAACGCTTCGCCAGCTTCCGTGCTGCCTCGATCGCCTCTTCCTCGCTGGCCAGACGCGCCGTGAGCTGTCGGATCTTGTCCGTCGGATGTGGTATTTTGTCCATTTTGCTCTCCCAGACTGACCTACGCTAGGGATGGAAGATGCCAAGCTGAAAGAAAAGAACATTAAAACTATAAACTATTACACGGAGGAAAAGTCATTTCGCCGCGCTAGGCAAGAGGCCGCGGCCGGATTGCCAAGAATTCCGATTGCGATCGAAATTCTTGCATTGCATAGGTTCTCACGAATTTTGTCGGAGTGTTCTCGATGTCGCTAGCCAGCCTCGCCATGTATATCAGTCCAGCGCCGGTCAAGGAAGCCACGGCACTGTTGTGGCAAGCATTGGGCGCGCGGCTTCGATCCTATGGCCTCGACGCGCCAGAGGCGCTGGACCAAGAGATCGGCTATGCGCAAGCATGGACCCAGCCCGGCCTGCTGCTCGGCCAGACCTGCGGATACCCCTATATCAAGCACCTGCGCGGCAAGGTGCAACTCGTCGCCACGCCCGTATACGGACTGCCCGGCTGTGATGGTCCCCTTAAATGCAGCTTCATCATCGTCAATGCCAATTCACCCGTCGAGACGATCGATCAGTTGCGCGGCGCGCGCGCTGCGATCAACGAGCCCGGCAGCAATTCCGGCTATAACCTGTTCCGGGCCTTCGTGGCGCCGCATGCGGTCGGCGGCAGATTTTTCTCCGACGTTATCGAGACGGGCGGCCACCGCGCGAGTATCGCTGCGGTATCGAGCGGCGAGGCCGATGTTGCGGCGATCGACTGCGTGACGTTCGGCAACACGCTGCGCTTCGATCCAGACGGCGTTGCCGGTGTGCGTATCCTTGCCGAGACGGCGAAGGGTCCTGGTCTGCCGTTCATCACCGCTGCCGGGACGCCGGAAGAGGACGTGCTCATCCTACGCCGCGCCCTGGCGGAGACCATTGCCAATCCCGACCTCGCTGCGGTGTGCGATACGCTATCGCTGCGTGGCATCAGCCTGCTTGGCGATGCCGACTACGAGCGACTGGCTGAACTTGATCGCTTTGCTGCGGCGCAGGGCTATCCAGTAATCGCCTGAAGCCCGCTGTCAATTCCCGCGTTTCCTGCGCCGTCGCGAATTTCATGCAACGTTATCTGTAACTGGACGCCAGCTGCCAGATGGTCGAATCACCGCTGGCAATATATGAATTACATAGACGAAAATATTTTGCCCAGAAGGCGATTACGCGACCAGTTTTTCCTTTGACGCAACTCTGCGGCAAAGCCATGCGGCGCGGTGCACGAAGGCGGCTTTTATAGTGCATGCGAAGATCAATGCTTGTTGAGGCAGCCAGACCCGCTCCATGTCCAATCATCACTCGCCGCATGATGTTGTCCGCCCGAAATACTCGCTCTCCGCTGTTGCACGCATTGAATGGCAGACCGTCGCATTGGCGACTATCATATACTGCGGATTCTTTGCGGTTACGTGGTTTTGGCAGTCGCTGCCGCTCCTTTTCGTGGTGATCGTCGGCGGTTGGTTGATAGCCTGGCATGGCTCCCTTCAACACGAGGTCCTCCATGGCCATCCAACGCGCAACCAGCGCATCAACGATGGGATAGGCTGGCCTCCGCTTTCGTTGTGGCTTCCCTATGCCGTCTATCGCGAAGGGCATCTGATCCATCATCGCGACGAGCATCTGACAGATCCGATCGAAGATCCGGAATCCTCCTATTTCACGCAAGCGGCGTGGGAGCGAATGGGTGCCATTGGTCGAAGCCTGGCCGTCTGGAACACAACGCTTCTCGGACGACTGACACTTGGTCCCCTCGTGATGATCGTCAATTTTCTGGTTCAGGAAGCGATTCTGATGGTCAGGGGCGATCGGCAGCGGGTGCTGCTTTGGGCTCGACACCTAGTCGGCGTAACGGTTGTTCTCGCCTGGGTGACCATCGTCTGCGACATGCCGTTGTGGCTTTACATCTTCGGCTTCGTTTACGTCGGCGCGGCGCTTACCCGGTTACGTTCTTATGCTGAACATCGATTTGCCGACCATCAGGACGAGCGCACGGCGATTGTCGAAAACAGTCCGTTGCTCGGATTTCTCTTTCTCTACAACAATCTGCACGTCCTGCATCATCAGCGGCCCGGTCTGCCGTGGTACCTGATACCGCGCCTCTACCGTCGCGACCGCAGCGACCTGATCGCCGCCAATGGCGGGCTGGTCTACGATGGGTACAAAGACGTCGCTCGGCGCTTTTTTCTGAAACCTCACGATGATCCCCGCCATCCGCGTTACCGGTCCGGCGAAAGCTTTTCTGTAGAGGCGCAGAACTTTGACGTGTTGCCTGAAATGATTGAGGTGACAGGTGGCACTGGCGGATGACGCGTCTGATGGTTTCTTTTCAAACCGCCAAAGGTTTCCATTAGCGCAATAGTGTAATCGCTATTCCAGCATGATCATCTGCGATGCGAGTTGCTGCTCGAAGAACTTCGAAAATGTTGCAATACGGGGCGGCAGGCTTTGGTAAGGCGGATAATACAGCGTCAACCATAGCTCTTGCGGCGCCCATCCGGATAGGACTTGCACAAGCCGACCGCTTCGTATGTGCTCCGCAATATGGAAACCGGGCAACATCGCAACACCCGCACCGTCCGCGGCCATGTCGGCGAGGACCTCGCCATTGTTGGCGCTGAACGCTCTTCCGGCCGGAATGGTGATGCTCGATCCGCCGTCTGAAAGAGCCCAGTTCTCCCGACGGCTTTCTCCGCTATAGGCAAGGCAATCGTCCGGGGTCAGTTCGCTAGGATGCTGCATGTCAGTGAAACGGCTGCCGGGTGCTGCCACCAGGATCCTCGGCACGGCCCTGATCTTGCGCCAGATAGTGAACTTGTCGGACGGCGCCGACGAGATGCGGATCGCCAGATCGTAGTCGTCGTCGACGATGTCGACAAGACCGTCCGAAAGCGAAATCTCGAAGCTCATTTTCGGATAGAGTTCGCGGAAGCCTGAGAGGATAGGCGGCAGGACAGCCTTGCCGAGCCATGTCGGCGCGCTGATCCGCAGTCGGCCCTGGTCAGCCTTGTGCGCGTTCCTGACATCCTTGCGGGCACTTTCCAATGTGTTTACCGCCGGCTGAATCTGCGCGGCAAAAACGGCGCCATCGGTGGTCAGCGAGACCTGACGGGTAGTGCGGACGAATAGCTGGACACCAAGATCGTCTTCCAGCGCTGCGATTGCCCGGGTAACCGCGGCGGGTGTCATGTCGAGTTCGCGGGCGACCTGCGCGAAGTTGCGCTTCTCGGCGGCCAGCAGAAAGATTCTCAGCGCTTTGTAATCGTTCATCTCAATTATTTCAAAAAAAGCAATTCATTCTCAATTAATATTGCAATTCCGCGCTTCAATCAACTGGACTAAACCTTCTGTCAACAGAGACGAACAACAGCTACGGAAGGCGCGGCAATGATCAAGGACATCAAGGGACTGCATCACATCACATCCATGGCGTCGGATGCGCAAGAGAACAACCGGTTCTTCACCGACACGCTCGGTCTGCGCCGGGTGAAGAAGACCGTGAACTTCGACGATCCGAGTGTCTACCATCTCTACTACGGTGATGAAGCCGGCACACCGGGCACCGTCATGACCTACTTCCCGTTCCCCAACATGATGACCAGCCGCCCCGGCGTTGGTGAGGTCGGCGAAACACAATTCGCGATCCCCAAGGGTACGCTTTCCTTCTGGAAGGATCGCTTTCTTGCCCAGGCAGTCGCCGGCGTTGAGACAGACACCGTGTTCGGCGCCAACCGCCTGCGCTTCCTCGGACCCGACGGTGACGGCTTTGCATTGATCGAGGCCGCTGACGATAACCGCGCCGGCTGGACCGGTCAGGGTGTAGGAGACGACGTTGCTATCCGCGGCTTTTCCGGCGCTCGCTTCAACCTCCATGAGACGGCTGCGACGGAAGAACTGCTTCGCTTCATGGGCTATGAGCGTGCGGAAGTCGAAGGTGATGTTACCCGGTTTGTCATTCCCGGCGGCAACGGCGCCGACACGATCGATCTGGCGGCGCTTCCGAAAACGCCGTTTGCTCGCCAAGGCGCTGGCTCGGTCCATCACATCGCCTTTGCGGTCGAAAACCGCGAAAAGCAGCTTGAGGTCCGCAAGGCGCTGATGGATACGGGATACCAGGTGACGCCGGTGATTGACCGCGATTACTTCTGGGCCATCTATTTTCGCACACCTGGCGGCATCCTGTTCGAAATCGCCACCAACGAACCCGGCTTCGACAGGGACGAGGATACCGCGCATCTCGGCCAAGCGCTGAAGCTGCCAAGCCGCTACGAAGAATTCCGCGATCAAATCGAGGCAAGCCTCGAGCCTCTTGCCGCCTGAAGCCGGTATTTAGAACCTTACGATCCAACCGAAACACAAAGCTGAATATCGACCCGGCTGCCTGAAGCAGGCAGCCGATTGCCGAACGCGTCCCAAATCCCAATAGCCGCAACGCGGCGACCCATCAAAACGGAGAATTCAAATGTCCAAGCTCGACGTCCTGACCCCCGCCAACAGCCAGCTCATCTTCATCGACCAGCAGCCGCAGATGGCATTCGGCGTCCAGTCGATCGATCGCCAGGTGCTGAAGAACAACGTGGTTGGCCTCGCCAAGGCTGGCAGGATCTTCAATATCCCGACGACGATAACGACGGTCGAGACGGAATCCTTCTCCGGCAACACGTTCCCGGAATTGCTCGCCGTGCTGCCCGACAACGACATTTTGGAGCGCACCTCGATGAACTCCTGGGACGACCAGAACGTCCGCGATGCGCTGGCAAAGAATGCCGTCAATGGTCGCAAGAAGATCGTGGTCTCCGGCCTCTGGACGGAGGTATGCAACACGACATTCTCGCTCTCAGCCTTGCGCGACGTTCCCGACTACGAGATCTACATGGTGGCGGATGCCTCTGGCGGTACATCGTCCGACGCCCACAAATATGCTATGGACCGGATGGTTCAGGCAGGCGTCATCCCCGTGACTTGGCAGCAGGTTCTGCTCGAGTGGCAGCGTGATTGGGCGCACAAGGAAACCTACGATGCTGTGACCACGCTAGTTAAGGAGCATTCCGGTGCTTATGGCATGGGCATCGATTATGCCTACACCATGGTTCACAAGGCTGCCGAACGTGTCACCCATGGAAAGCGCATCGGCCCGAACCCGGCCAAGTAATTCGACAACAAGGATCGCTCCGGTGGGGTTAGCCCCCGGAGCGGTGACGTTTTGCGGGTCCTATGACGGTTTTCCTAAAGGCTGTCGATGTCCCTCTTGGCCACCGCCGCCTTGAGTGTGATTTGCCAGAAGCTGACCTGCAGCGGAGCAGGAGATCCAAGTCCTAAATGCTCGAACGAATGTCGAAGCGACCGCGTAACGATCTGTATGCCTGCCGTGACGCATGGTCGCTAATCGCAAGATTGGATTTGCATTGTATCAAAAGCTGCCCCATTTCAGCAGTGTGTCCGCTAGCGCGACGAATTTTCGGGTGAAATGCGTCACTGTTCAATCTCGCGCCCTTTGGGTGAGACCCTTTTAAAATATGAAGGACATTCCAATGGCACTTAAAGACATTCTCTCAAGCAAGCTCGGTTTCGGCGCCGCTCCGCTTGGCAACATGTTTCGAGACATTCCCGAGGAGGAAGCTCTCGCCACGGTGAAAGCCGCGTGGGACGACGGTATCCGCTATTACGACAACGCTCCCTTCTATGGCGCGGGCCTTGCAGAAATCCGCATGGGTGAAGCGCTGGCCGGTCGGCCGCGCGACGAGTATGTGATCTCGACCAAGGTCGGCCGCGTCATCCTTGATGAACTGGATGACGTCAGCGAAAGAGGTGAAGTTTTCAAGCATGGACGACCGAACAAGGTTATCAACGACTACTCACACGACGCGACATTGCGCTCGATCGAGGATAGTCTGAAGCGTCTGAAGACCGACCATCTCGAGATTGCCTTCGTGCATGATCTGGCCCAGGATTTCTGGGGCGACATCTGGCTGGAGAAATTTGAGGAAGCCCGCAAAGGCGCTTTCCGGGCGCTCGACCGGCTGCGAGACGAAGGGGTGATCAAGGCCTGGGGGCTCGGCGTCAACCGTGTCGAGCCGATCGAGCTTGTATTGGAACTGGGCGAACCGAAGCCCGACGCTTTTCTGCTCGCCGGCCGTTATACTCTGCTTGATCATGACAAGGCGCTGCAGCGTGTGATGCCGATTGTGGCTGAACGCGGTCTCGGTGTCATTGTTGGCGGTCCCTACAGTTCCGGCGCTCTAGTCGGAGGGCCGAATTTCGAATACGCGCCGGTGACGCGCGAAATGAAAGCGAAAATTGCTCGCATCAAGGCCATCGCCGATCGCTACGGGGTCAGCATGAAAGCGGCGGGACTGCAGTTTTCGCTAGCCAATCCGGCAGTCGCGGCCGTTATTCCTGGCGCGAGCCAGCCGTCACGCATCGCCGAAGACAGTGCCGCGCTGACGGAAGTCGTGCCGGCAGATTTCTGGCAGGAACTTCGCGCCGCGGAACTGGTCAATCCGCAGGCGCCGCTGCCGAGTGATCTGCACGGTGGTGTGGCCAATGCCCGCTGATCGCGCACTGGCAATCTGCGTCGGCAAGCCTTCGGGTTCGCTGACGCACACCGACGGTTCTGCCGTTCGGTAAACTCCTAGCGTGGCATTGCAACGCGGCCGAGCCGTGCGCGCCGCAGATGCGATTCCGACGCGGAAAATAACCGCTTGTTCAGCCCGGCCAAAAGTACATTCAAGAAACGCAATACAACATTGGCATATTTATCTTAAGTTGCTAACATTGAGCATCGTAAGTTGTTGTCATTATTTTGGCGGTACTTGTGGAGCTCGGTTCGATCATCGGTGATTTCTATGAGGCAGCTGCGAACGACGGTGATTGGCTGTCTGTCGGCAAGGCACTGTTTTCTCGCCTGGGGGCAGATGATGGAACCCTGCGCGTCCATGGTGTCGATGGTCGGTCAGCCAATGTCTTTCAATTGTCAAAGCCAGGCGAAGACCGGTACACCAATCACTATCTCAAGCTTGACCCAATCCGGGCAGCTCTTGCCGCCATCAGTCCCCGGCCGGATGGGCGTTCTGCCGTTTTTGTGATTGATGACCTTTTAGACGGTGACGTGTATCACCGTTCCGAATTTTATCAGGACTTCGCCAAGCCAAATGGCCAGGAACACATGTTGCTTGGGGCGGTGGGTGATCGCGATCAGACGACGATCGGCTTCTTTCGGGAACATAAGCCTTTTGGGACGAAGGAGCGCAGGACGCTTTCCCTTTTGCTGCCGCATTTCAAGCGCGGACTGCAGTTGCGCGAAAGGTTGCACCGCTCAGAGTTTGATGCGCGCATTGGCTATACGGCGTTGGAGGCATTGGCTGGCAGTGCCATCGTCGTGGACGCGGAGTGCAATGTGTTGTTCGCCAATACATCGGCTTCGCGATGCCTTTCACGTCGCGGCTTGCCGATTTCTCTGGCCTTGCTTTTGAGCAGCGGCGCAACACGGTTACTCGTCAACAACAGCAGCGAAGGCGCGCGCTTGCGGTCGATCGTTCGTAACGCTGCACACGGCGAAAGCGGGGGCGCGATACGCCTCGAGTTCGATGCGCTGGACAACGATCGCATTGGCCAGTTCGCCATTTTCATCTCGCCGTTTCCGCAACAGTTGCCGGGCAATGAGGCCTTTGGGGCTGGCGGCGCGCCGGTCCTGATCCTTATCAACGAATTGTCGCAAGCGCGCGCGGCGCCACCGTCTCTCTTCAGCGACCTGTTCGGCCTCAGCGCTGCCGAAGGCGCTGTCGCCGCAGCACTTCTCGGCGGGCAGACGGCCGAGACCGTCGCCCGCGATCGAGAGGTGTCGCTCGATACGGTTCGAACCCAGATCCGAACCATTTTAAGGAAGACCGATGCGGCAAATCTGCGCGACTTCGAGCGTATTGGAGCCTTGCTGGGGACGATGGCGCGCTAGCTGACCAGCCGGGCGATGGCAGGCATCCATTTCGTTTTCTGCGCCGGCGGCAGCCATCTCCGGTCCACAGCAGGTTGAGTTGACGGTAACGAGGCTTCCACCGATAGCACTGAGTCCATATCGAGTTGTTTGGACCGATCCAAATTGGAATTTGGGTAAGGCGGCCCTTTTCCCCTAGGCGATAGGCCATATGATGGAAAATCCCATCATATAAGGGATAGTAGAAACAAAGAAGTTGTTAAATATCAATGAGATGAAAAGTACTACGTTTGTTGACCCAACGTCGCCCACATCTTTTCTAGAAAAGACACTTGACAGAATTGGAACGTTCCAATTATTAACGATCTTGGTTGGCGGGAGGCCAATGGAGGATTGTAATGGGCAAGGGACGGGTCACCGTCATTGACATCGCGAAGGCTGCCGGCGTTTCCAAGTCGACGGTGTCGTTGGTGTTGCAGGCCTCGCCCCTCGTCAATGAAATCACCCGTGGCAAGGTCAACGCGGTCATGCGTGAGCTTGGCTATGTCTATAACCGCGGCGCTGCCAACCTGCGCCAAGCCAATGCCCGCTCGAAAATCATCGGCATAGTCGTCAACGATCTCACAAACAGTTTCTTTGCCGAGCTTGCCGTCGGCGTCGATACGGTCGTTCAGTCGGCGGGCTTCGTTCAGTTCCTGTCGAATACCAGCGAAAGCATCGACCGCCAGCGCGAGGTCATCGCCTCGATGCGCGAGCACGGGGTTTCTGGCCTGATCGTATCGCCGGCGAGGGGCACCGAGGCGATCGACATGAAGCCGCTGGTGGCTGCCGGCATCCCCGTGGTGCTCGTCGTTCGCAGCGTCCCGGGTGCCAAAGTGTCGTCTCTGGTGTCAGACAATCACGCCGGGACATCGGCGGCAGTCGAGCATCTGACTTCGCTCGGACACCGGCGCATTGCCTTCGTTGGCGGATTTCCTGATACGGCCGTCTTCGATGAGCGCCTCAGTGGGTATCGCGAGGCGATGTCCCAGACGAAGGAAGGCTTTAAGGAGGAACTGGTCATCTCGTCCGCGCCGTCACGCGCCGGCGGCGTGGAAGCCATCGGGCAAGGGATGGCCATGGCGGAGCAGCCGACGGCGGCGGTCTGCTTTAACGATGCCGTCGCGTTTGGCGTCTGCGATGGATTGCGGGCCCGCCGTATCGAACCGGGCCGAGACTTTGCGGTTGTCGGCTTCGACAACGTCATTGAAGCGAAGACCGCGGTGCCGGCGCTGACCACGATTTCGGTCGACCCGCAGGGGATCGGCCAGCGCGCCGCGCAGATGCTGCTCAAACAGATCAATGCCGGAAAGCCGGAGGCGGAGCAGGCCGTCAGTGCCGTTCGCCTGATCGTGCGCGAGAGCTGCGGCGCGGCAGACAACAATCCTGGGAGGAGATTGGCATGACGTTTCGTTGGGGGCTGATCGGCGCGAGCACGATCGCGCGTGAATGGGTGATCGGCGCAATCCGCGCCACCGGCGGCGATGTGGTGTCCGTCATGAGCTCGAGCGTCGAGCGCGCCCGTGTCTATGCGGAGGAAAATGGCATTCGCAAGCACGTGAGCGATCTCAACGCATTGCTTTCCGATCCCGAGATCGACGCGGTCTATATATCGACCACAAACGAGCTTCATTGCGCACAGGCCATTGCCGCTGCGCGCGCCGGCAAGCACATCCTCTGCGAAAAGCCGCTGGCTCTCTCGCTTGAGGATGCGCATGCGATGAAGAACGCTGCCGACGAGGCCGGCGTCGTTCTCGCGACAAACCACCACCTTCGCAATGCGGCCACGCACAGGGCGATGCGCGACGCGATCGCCGCCGGACGGATCGGCACGCCGTTGTCGGCGCGGGTGTTCCACGCCGTCTATCTGCCGCCGCACCTTCAGGGCTGGCGACTCGACAAGCCGCAGGCCGGCGGTGGCGTCATTCTCGATATCACCGTGCACGACGCCGATACGCTGCGCTACGTGCTTGGACGCAATCCGGTCGAGGTCATCGCGTTCTCGCAAGCCGGCGGCATGGGCAAGGAAGGCCTTGAGGATGCGGTCATGGGCGTGATGCGGTTCGAGGACGAGATCATCGCCCAGTTCCATGATGGCTTCACCACCAAATATGCCGAGACGGGCTTCGAAGTCCACGGAACAGAGGGCTCGCTGATCGGGCGAAATGTCATGACGCAGCGACCGATTGGTACGGTCACCCTGCGCAACGCGGATGGTGAGCACCAGCTGCCGGTCGAGGGTGGCAATCTATACGAGACTGCGCTCGCTGCGTTTCATTCAGCGGTAGCGGTAGCGGGAGACGGTACGCCGTCGGCCACGGCCGCAGATGGAATCTGGTCGCTCGCAGCAGGTCTGGCGGTGGCGCAGGCCGCGCGCAGCGGTGCGGCCGTTGCGGTGAAGACAGGACTTTGAGAGAGATGAACAAGCATATCACCCCGGCGGACGCCGCAGCCCTGATCCCCGATGGCGCCATCGTTTCGGTCTCGTCATCGAGCGGTCTCGGCTGCCCGGATCTGATGCTGAAGGCAATTGGCGAACGCTTCGATGCGACGGGGCATCCGCGCGACATCACCACGCTGCACCCGATCGCCGCCGGCGACATGAGCGGTATCAAGGGCGTCGATCACATTGCCAAGAAGGGGTTGCTCAAGCGCATCATCGGGGGGTCCTATCCGTCAGGTCCATCGACGGCAGAGCCGCCTTTGATCTGGCAGATGATCACCGGCAACGACATTCCGGCCTACAACATTCCGTCCGGCATCATGTTCGACATGCACCGCGAGGCTGCAGCCAAGCGCCCGGGCGTGCTGACGAAGATCGGCCTCGATACCTTCGTCGATCCGAAGCGCCAAGGCTGCGCGATGAACGCCGCCGCCGGCGAAGCGCCGGTGGTCAAGCGCGTGTCGTTCGAGGGGGAAGACTGGCTGTATTTTCCTGCAATCAAGCCCGACGTCACCATCGTCAGGGCGACGACGGCTGACGAGCATGGCAACCTGACCTACGAGCACGAGGGCGCTTATCTCGGCGGGCTCGATCAGGCGCTGGCTGCACGCAACAATGGCGGCATCGTCATCGCGCAGGTCAAGCGCGTCACCAAGCAGGGCTCGCTGAAGCCGCACGACGTTCGTGTGCCGGGCATGCTGGTGGACTACATCATTGTCGATCCGGAGCAGAAACAGACCACGCAGACGGTTTATGATCCAGCCATATCGGGCGAGATTTTCCGGCCACTCGAGACGTTCCGCGTTCCCGAGTTTAACATCCACAAGGTCATCGCGCGCCGTGTCGCGCAGGAGCTGCAGGCCAATAGCTGCGTCAACCTCGGTTTCGGCATCTCGGCCAATGTCCCGCGCATCCTGATGGAAGAGGGACAGCATGGCGCTGTCACCTGGGTGATCGAACAGGGCGCCGTCGGCGGCGTGCCGCTGCTCGACTTCGCCTTCGGCTGCGCCTCCAATGCCGATGCCTACATGCCGTCGCCCTATCAGTTCACCTATTTCCAGGGCGGCGGCTTCGACGCGTCGCTGCTGTCTTTCCTCGAGATCGGCAGGGACGGATCCGTCAACGTCTCGAAACTCTCCTTTCGCCCGCATGTGACAGCCGGTGCCGGCGGCTTCGTGGATATCACCGCGCGTGCGAAGAAGATCGTTTTCTCGGGCATGTTCAACGCGGGCGCCAAGCTCGCTATCTCGGACGGCAAGCTGGTGATCGAGAAGGAAGGCAAGCTCAAAAAGCTCGTCAACCAGGTCGAGCACGTCACCTTCTCCGGCCGTCGTGCTATCGAGCAGGGGCAGGACATCACCTATGTTACCGAGCGTTGCGTGATGAAACTGACGCCGGATGGCATCGTCCTCACCGAGGTCGCGCCGGGGATCGACGTCCAGACGCATATTCTCGACCAGTCCGAATGCCCCTTGATCGTGGCAGACGATCTCAAGGTGATGGATGGCAAACTGTTTTCCGAAGAGCTGATCGGCCTGACGCTGCCGCTGAAAGGCGCCCGCGTTCTGGAGGGCACTTTCCATGACTAGCGGAACGGTACGGGTCGATATCGAAGGCCATATCGCGGTCATGACCGTTTCGCGGCCGGAGAAGCTGAATGCGCTCGATCTCGATATGCTCAAGGCTCTTGCGGTTGCGACCGACGAGGTCGAGGCCAACGCCGCTGTTCGCGTCGCGATCCTGACAGGAGACGGCAAGGCTTTCTCCGCGGGCGGCGACATCAAGGCATGGGGACATATGGACGCGCAGCAATTCGGACACGCCTGGGTGCGCTATGGCCACCGCGTGTTCGAGCGGCTGGCGACGCTTCGCGTGCCGCTGATCGCGGCGCTGAACGGTCATGCGCTTGGCGGCGGGCTGGAGCTTGCCGGAGCCGCCGATATCCGTATCGCCGAGGAACAGATCAAGATCGGCCTGCCCGAGACAGGGCTCGGGATGGTCCCGGGCTGGTCGGGGACGCAGCGCCTGGTCAAGCGGTTCGGCGCGCAGGTCATACGTCGGATGGCGCTGGGTGGCGAGATATTCACCGCCGAAGAAGCGCGCGAGTTCGGCGTGGTGGACAAGGTGGTCGCTACGGGTGCAGCGGTTGATGCGGCCAGAGATTATGCGAAGCGCATCGCAGCACGTGGGCCGGCTGCGCTGGAGGTTGCGAAGCTGATGATCGCCTCGGCGAATGGTGAGGACAACGGGACAGCGGTCGAGGCACTTGGGTCGATCCTCGTTGCCAAGACCGGTGACCTCCGGGAAGGCGTCGCCGCGTTCAGCGAGAAGCGCCTGGCAGAATTCAAGGGAGAATGGTGATGACAGTTCTGGTGAACCCGAAGGCGCTGAGCGATCTCAAGGTACGCGACTTCAAGATGCTGATCGATGGCAAGTGGCTGTCCGCTAACGGCGCACCGATCGAGCGCGTCGCGCCAAGCCACGGCGTCGTTGTCAGCCGCTTCCAGGCCGGCTCGAAAGCCGACGCCGAACGCGCCATCGCCGCCGCCCGCAAGGCGTTCGACACCGGCCCTTGGCCGAAGATGACAGCATCGGAGCGCTCCGCGATCCTGTTGAAGGCTGCCGATCTGATCGCCGCGCGCGCCGACGAACTTGCCTATCTCGATGCGATCGAAGCAGGCAAGCCGATCACCCAGGTCAAGGGCGAGATCGGCGGTTCGGTCGATATCTGGCGGTACGCTGCAGCCCTTGCGCGTGATCTGCATGGCGAGAGCTACAACACGCTCGGCGACGGCACCTTGGGCGTCGTGCTGCGCGAAGCGATAGGTGTGGTCTCGATCATCACACCCTGGAATTTCCCCTTCCTGATCGTCGGCCAGAAGCTGCCTTTCGCGCTTGCAGCCGGCTGCACCTGCGTCGTCAAGCCGTCGGAGCTGACATCGGGCTCGACGATCGTGCTCGGTGAAATCCTGCAGGAAGCCGGCGTGCCCGATGGCGTCGTCAACATCGTCACCGGCACCGGCGCCGATGTGGGCGCGATCATGACGTCCCATCCCGACGTCGACATGGTCTCCTTCACCGGTTCGACCGGCGTTGGTAAGCTGACGATGACCAATGCCGCGCAAACGCTGAAGAAGGTATCGCTGGAACTCGGCGGCAAGAATCCGCAGATCGTCTTCCCGGATGCAGATCTTGAAGGCTTCATCGATGCCGCCGTATTCGGCGCTTACTTCAATGCCGGGGAATGCTGCAATGCCGGGTCACGATTGATCCTGCACAAGAGCATCGCAAAGGATGTCGTTGCACGCGTGGCGGCGCTAGCCAAAAACGTCAAGGTCGGCGATCCCCTCGATCGGACGACGCAGGTGGGTGCGATCATCACGCCGCAGCATTTCGACAAGATCGCCGGCTACGTCGCGGCGGCCAAGAGCGCCGGCGCCGAAATCGCCCATGGCGGCGAGGCGCTCGATCTTGGCATGGGCCAGTTCATGGCGCCGACCATTCTTTCTGAGGTTACGCCAGGCATGACGGTCGCACGCGAGGAAGTGTTCGGCCCTGTTCTTTCGGTGCTGACATTCGAGACCACCGAGGAAGCGATCGAGATCGCCAATTCTATCGACTACGGCTTGTCGGCCGGTGTCTGGAGCAAGGATTTCGACACCTGCTTGACGGTCGGCCGGCGTGTGCGGGCCGGCACCGTGTGGATGAACACCTTCATGGACGGTGCATCGGAATTGCCGTTCGGCGGCTACAAGCAGTCCGGCCTCGGGCGCGAACTTGGCCGCCATGCGGTCGAGGACTACACCGAGACGAAGACGCTCAACATGCATATCGGCGCCCGCACCAGCTGGTGGATGCCACGGAGCTAAAAGCCGGCGGCTGGCCGGCTTGAGGAAACCACGCTCGAGGAGGGCGGGGGAATACGGAACGGGAATGGGTCCCGTTTCGCGAACTTGAAAACGGGAGGTTTTCAAATGCGCAGATTTCTAACGGCGACTGCCATGGTCGCATTGGCAATTGGTGCTGCGGGCGGTATCGCGCGCGCTGCCGATGTCAAGGAAGTGCAGATGCTGCATTGGTGGACATCTGGCGGCGAAGCGGCCGCACTCAACGTTCTGAAGGGCGATCTGTCGAAGGAAGGCTACGCGTGGAAAGACGTGCCGGTCGCTGGCGGTGGCGGTGACGCGGCCATGACCGCGCTGAAGGCGATGGTTGCAGCTGGCACCTACCCGACAGCCTCGCAGATGCTCGGCTACACCGTTCTGGACTACGCGCAGGCCGGTGTGATGGGCGATCTTACCGAGACTGCGAAGAAGGAAGGCTGGGACAAGTCCGTTCCGGCAGCGCTGCAGAAGTTCTCCGTCTATGACGGCAAGTGGGTCGCGGCACCTGTCAACGTGCACTCGGTCAACTGGCTCTGGATCAACAAGGCGGTAATGGACAAGATCGGCGGCACCGAGCCGAAGACCTTCGAAGACCTCGTTGCCCTGCTCGACAAGGCCAAGGCCGCTGGCGTCACGCCGCTGGCACTCGGCGGACAGAACTGGCAGGAAGCCACGATGTTCGATTCGGTCGTGCTGTCGACCGGTGGGCCTGAGTTCTACAAGAAGGCATTCAACGATCTCGACGAAGAGTCGCTGAAGTCCGACACGATGAAGAAGTCGTTCGACAACCTCGCAACCCTGATCAAGTACGTCGATCCGAACTTCTCGGGCCGCGACTGGAACCTTGCGACCGCCATGGTCATCAAGGGTGACGCGTTGGTGCAGGTGATGGGTGACTGGGCGAAGGGCGAATTCGTGGCGGCGAAGAAGACGCCGAACACCGACTTCCTTTGCTACCGCTTCCCGGGCACCGATGGCAGCGTTATCTACAACTCCGACATGTTCGGCATGTTCAACGTGCCTGACGATCGCAAGTCCGCCCAGGTGGCGCTTGCGACGGCAACGCTGTCGAAGAGCTTCCAGTCGGCGTTCAACGTCGTCAAGGGTTCGGTTCCCGCTCGTACCGACGTGCCGGATACAGACTTCGACGCCTGCGGCAAGAAGGGTATCGCCGACCTGAAGGCCGCCAACGAAGGCGGCACGCTGTTCGGTTCGCTGGCACAGGGTTATGGCGCGCCTCCGGCGGTCGCCAACGCCTACAAGGATGTCGTCTCGAAGTTCGTTCACGGCCAGATCAAGACCTCCGATCAGGCGGTCGAGGAACTCGTGAAGGCGATCGACGACGCCAAGTAAGCAGATCCGCGAACGGTCTTCCCCGCCTTTTCAGGCGGGGAAGATGTCGACTGCCAACGTCACCCTTGGGAGGGGGATGAATGTCATGAGTATTATCGCTACCACCAAAGCCGAGACACCAGCACAGCGCGGAACCTCGTTTTCCATGCGCGGCTGGCTGCAGGACGCGCTGCCGAAGATCGTGCTGGCGCCGAGCTTCGCCATTACGCTGGTCTTCGTCTACGGTTTCATCCTGTGGACGGTCTATCTTTCCTTCACCAATTCCAAGACCTTTCCGTCCTATGTGCTGACCGGGCCCCGCGCCTATCAACGGCTCTGGCGCTGGACCTTCGAAAGCGACCCGCCCTCCAGCTGGTACACATCGATCACCAACATGGGGATCTTCGGCTTCCTCTATATCGCCATCTGCCTTGGCCTCGGCCTGCTGCTGGCGATCCTGCTCGACCAGAAGATCCGCGGCGAAGGGATATTGCGGCCGATCTTCCTCTATCCGATGGCGCTGTCCTTCATCGTGACCGGCGTCGCCTGGAAATGGTTCCTCGATCCCGGCCTCGGGCTGGAGCAGACGCTGCATCATTTGGGCTGGACCAGCTTCCACTTCGACTGGATCAAGAACAAGGACTTCGTGATCTACACTGTCGTCATCGCCGGCGTCTGGCAGGCCTCCGGCTTCGTGATGGCGATGTTTCTGGCGGGCCTGCGCGGCATCGACAGCGAGATCATGAAGGCGGCGCAAATCGACGGCGCATCGACGGTGCAACTCTACCGCCGCATCATCATTCCGCTGCTGCGGCCGGTCTTTCTCTCTGCCTTCATCGTGCTCGCCCACATGGCGATCAAGTCCTACGACCTTGTCGTGGCGCTGACCTCGGGCGGGCCCGGCGGCTCGGCCTGGCTGCCGTCCAACTTCATGTACGAATACACCTTCAAACGTAACGAGATGGCCGTCGGCTCTGCCAGCGCCGTGATCATGCTGATGACGATCTCGGCGATCATCGTCCCCTATCTCTATTCCGAACTGCGGGAGAAATCACGATGAGCGCAGTGACATCGGATATACCAAGTTCATCCAACCTGGCACGCACCCGGCTTTTCAACAGGATCTTCATTTACGGCATCCTCGCGATCTTCGCGATCATCTACCTGATGCCGCTCTTCGTCATGCTGGTCACCTCTTTCAAGACGATGGACGAGATCCAGAACGGCAACATGCTGTCGCTGCCGTCAGCACCGACCTTCGAGCCTTGGGTCAAGGCATGGGGAGAGACCTGCGTCGGGCTGACCTGTGCCGGCATCAAGGGCTACTTCTGGAACTCCATCAAGATGGTCGTTCCCGCCGTCGCGATCTCCACGATCCTCGGCGCGCTGAACGGCTACGTGCTGACCAAGTGGCGCTTTCCAGGCCACACGCTAGTGTTCGGGCTGATGCTGTTTGCCTGCTTCATCCCGTTCCAGTCGGTACTGCTGCCGATGGCGACCATTCTCGGCAGCCTCGGCCGTTTCGGCAACACGCTGACGAACGAGATCGGCGTGTCCCTCGGCTTCGGCAATCCGACCGTCAATCTGGTCATCGTCCACGTCGTCTACGGCCTCGGCTTCACCACGCTGTTCTTCAGAAACTACTACGAGGCCTTCCCGACGGAACTCGTTCGGGCGGCGCAGGTGGATGGCGCGAGCTTCTTCCAGATCTTCCGCCGCATCATGCTGCCGAACTCGCTGCCGATCATCGTGGTCACGGTCATCTACCAGTTCACCAATATCTGGAACGACTTCCTGTTTGCCTCCGCCTACGCCGGTACCGGGGAATCCATGCCGATGACGGTGGCGCTCAACAACGTCGTCAATACCTCGACGGGTGTCGTCGAATACAATGTCAACATGGCCGCCGCGATGATCGCCGCCATGCCCACGCTCCTCGTTTATATCCTCGCCGGCCGCTACTTCGTTCGCGGACTGATGGCGGGCGCGGTCAAAGGATAATCCCATGGCTTTTCTCGAAATCTCAGGTCTCAGAAAGCGCTTCGGCGCACTGGAAATCCTCAAGGGCATCGATCTCGAGCTGGAAAAGGGCGGCTTCCTCGTGCTGGTCGGCCCCTCCGGCTGCGGCAAGTCCACGTTGCTCAACACGATCGCCGGACTGGAAGCGATCACCGAAGGCGATATCCGCGTCGACGGCCGCGCCATCTCCGATCTGCATCCATCCAAGCGCGATATCGCCATGGTGTTCCAGAGCTACGCGCTCTATCCGAACATGACGGTTGCGGGCAACATCTCCTTCGGCATGGAGATGCGCGGCGTGCCGGCCGACGAACGCAAGTCAGCGATCGACAAGGTCGCCAAGGTGCTGCAGATCGGCCATCTTCTCGACCGCAAGCCGAGCCAGCTTTCCGGCGGCCAGCGCCAGCGCGTTGCCATGGGCCGTGCACTGGTGCGCGATCCGAAGCTCTTCCTGTTCGACGAGCCGCTGTCCAACCTCGACGCCAAGCTGCGCGTCGACATGCGTATCGAGATCAAGAGGCTGCACCAAGCCACCGGCAAGACGATCGTCTATGTCACGCACGACCAGATCGAGGCGATGACGCTGGCCACGAAGATCGCCGTGATGAAGGATGGCGAGGTCCAGCAGTTCGGCACGCCGGCGGAGATTTACAACAACCCCGCCAACATGTTCGTCGCCGACTTCATGGGCTCGCCGGCCATGAACCTGCTCTCGGGCACCATCGAACAGAGTGCGACGGGGCTGTCAGTTTCGCTCGCACGTCCGAGCGGCGAACCGATCCGGCTGCCGATCGCGCCGGGCCGCGAGGCGCTGCAGGCGCATGCCGGTCGGCAGATCGTTTTCGGCATCCGCCCGGAAGCGCTGACCGACCCTGATGGCGCCGACCGCAATGCGCAGACGCTTGCCGAGGGCGATTGCCTGATCGACGTGGTCGAGCCGGCCGGTTCCGACACATTCGCGGTCACCAAGCTCGGCGGCAAGGAAGTCGTGGCCCGCCTGCGCGCCGACGCCCGCATTCAGCCCGGCCAGAACGCGCGGCTGGCGTTCAACCTCGACAAGGTCGTGTTCTTCGACCCGCAGAGCCAGGCGCGGATTGCTTGAGGCCGAAGGCGGGAACAGCATAGTGGACAAGACACCTGATATCGTCATCATCGGCTCGGGTATCGGCGGATCGACGGTCGCCGCCGGCCTCGCCGCAACCGGCGCCGAGATCCTCATCCTCGAGGCCGGCGAGCGGATCGCCGATCACCCCGTCAATCGCGACCAGCGCGCGATCTTCCAGAAGGGCCACTTCCGCCCCAAGGAGACATGGTACGAGGCGGATGGAACCGGCTTCAATCCCGGCAACTACTACAATGTCGGCGGCAACTCGAAATTCTTCGGCGCGGTGCTGTCGCGTTACCGCCGCGAGGACTTCGAGGAGATGCAGCACGGCGAAGGCGTATCACCGGCCTGGCCGTTTGCCTATGAGGAGCTTGAACCGTGGTATGGCCGCGCGGAGCGGCTCTACCGGGTACGTGGCGCCCTTGGCGACGACCCGACGGAACCGTCTCACTCCACACCTTACGATTATCCACCGGTGCCGGAAGAGCCGGCGATCGCCGATGTCAGGGCACGGCTGAAACGAAAGGGTCTGCATCCTTTCTCGCTGCCCTTGGGCGTCGATATCGACAAGTGGCTGGCAAAGGCGAAAACGCCTTGGGATGCGCATCCGAATTCCGATGACGGCAAGATGGATGCGGAGACGGCGGCCCTTTCGCAGGCGTTGCAACACGACAACGTTCGGCTGCAGACCGGCTCTCCCGTCATCAAGATTGAAGCCGATGCCGATGGCCGGATTTCGGGCGTCACCTATCGAAAAAATGGCGAGACACATACGCTGCGCCCGAAGCTCGTCATCCTCAGCGCCGGCGCGGTCCAGTCGACAGCGTTGCTGCTGCGCTCGGCAAGCGGCAGGTTTTCCGAGGGCCTCGCCAATTCCTCCGGTCAGGTCGGGCGCAACTTCATGAACCACAATTCCTCGGCCGTAATTGGCGTCTCGCCGAGATACCGCAACACCTCGATCTACCAGAAGACATTTGCCTTCAACGACTTCTACCTCTCCGACGGCAATGGCGGGCCGCCGCTCGGCAATGTCCAGCTGCTAGGCCGTATCTCGGGCAAGGTTCTCAAGGGATCGATGCCCAAGGTGCCGGAATGGCTGCTTGAGCGCATTACCGGCCACGCGATCGATTTCTACGCCATGAGCGAGGATGTCCCGAACCCGGAGAGCCGGGTGATGGTCGATGGCGAGCGCATCGTGCTGAAATGGCATCGCACCAACTGGGACGCCCATCTGTCGCTGGTGGCCAAGCTCAAGGACATCCTGCGCTCGATAGGGTTTCCGATCGTGCTCAGCCGTCCCTTCGACAAGCGCACACCATCGCATCAGTGTGGCACCGTCAGAATCGGAAACGATCCGGCCTCGGCGCCGCTCGACATCTACTGCCGCGCCTTCGACCACCCGAACCTCTTCGTCGTCGATGCCAGCTTCCTGCCGACCTCGGCGGCCGTCAATCCGGCGCTGACGGTGGCGAGCCAGGCGCTACGCGTCGCCGACCACATCGCCTCGCAGGATCTCGGATCATGATCGCCCTCGAATGGCTGGACGGCGGAGGCCGCTGCACATGCATCCGCGTCGGCGCGGACAATGAATTTGCCTTACGGAACAGGACATAGAGATGCGTTTTGACTACATCATCACCGGCGCAGGCCCCGCGGGATGTGTCCTCGCCAACCGGTTGAGCGAAGATCCTGACGTCAACGTTCTCCTCCTCGAGGCAGGTGGTGGAGACTGGAATCCGCTGTTCCGCATGCCGGCCGGCTTTGCCAAGATGACAAAGGGTGTCGCCAGCTGGGGCTGGGAGACGGTGCCGCAAAAGCACATGAAGGGCCGCGTGCTGCGGTACACCCAGGCTAAAGTCATCGGCGGCGGCTCGTCGATCAATGCGCAGCTCTACACGCGCGGCAATGCCGCCGACTACGACCTGTGGGCCAGTGAGGATCGCTGCGAGGGCTGGGACTATCGCGCCATCCTGCCTTACTTCAAGCGGGCCGAGGACAACCAGCGTTTTGCCGATGACTATCATTCCTATGGTGGCCCGTTGGGTGTCTCGATGCCAGTGTCCGCCTTGCCGATCTGCGACGCCTACATTCGCGCCGGACAGGAACTCGGAATTCCCTACAATGGCGATTTCAATGGAAAGCAGCAGGCCGGTGTCGGCTTCTACCAGCTCACGCAGCGCGATCGGAAGCGATCGTCAGCATCGATGGCCTATCTGCTGCCAATCAAAAATCGCAAGAATCTGACGGTCCGCACCGGCGCCCGCGTGGCGAAGATCGTCATCGAGGGCAATCGGGCCGTGGGTGTGGCCATCGCCAACGGGCGGGAGCTCGAAATCGTCAAGGCCGAGCGTGAGGTTCTGGTATCCTCCGGCGCCATTGGCTCACCGAAACTGCTTCTTCAATCGGGTATCGGCCCGGCTGACCATCTGCGATCGGTCGGTGTCGACGTCCGCCACGACCTGCCCGGTGTCGGCGGCAACATGCAGGATCATCTCGATCTCTTCGTGATCTCCGAATGCACCGGTGACCATACCTATGACGGCGTTGCCAAGCTGCATCGCACCGCCTGGGCCGGGCTCCAGTATCTGTTGTTCAAGAGCGGGCCGGTGGCCTCGTCGCTGTTTGAGACCGGCGGCTTCTGGTACGCCGATCCGCAGGCCCGATCGCCTGACATCCAGTTCCATCTGGGGCTTGGCTCCGGCATCGAGGCGGGTGTCGAAAAGCTGAAGAACGCCGGCGTGACGCTGAACTCGGCCTACCTGCATCCGCGTTCGCGTGGAACCGTTCGGCTGGCGTCGTCTGACCCATCCGCCGCGCCGCTGATCGATCCGAATTATTGGGATGATCCGCACGACAGGAGAATGTCGCTCGAAGGGTTGAAGATCGCACGCGAGATCATGCAGCAGGACGCGCTGAAGCCATACATCATGGCCGAACGCCTTCCCGGTCCAAGGGTGATGACCGACGACGAGCTTTTCGATTACGGCTGCGCCAACGCCAAGACCGATCACCATCCGGTCGGAACGTGCAAGATGGGGATTGGCCCGGAAGCGGTAGTCGGTCTCGACCTCAAGGTGCACGGGCTCGAAGGGCTCAGGGTCTGCGATTCGTCGGTCATGCCGCGCGTGCCCTCCTGCAACACCAATGCGCCGACCATTATGGTCGGGGAGAAGGGAAGCGACCTGATCCGCGGCCTGCCGCCGCTGCCGTCCGTCGTATTCTCCCACGAACGCAACGATGCCCGTCCGAGGGCCAGAACCCAGGTTCGGTGACATCTGATGTTTGCAACCAGATCCGCGATGAGTGGTGACACCGATGGCAATTGATGTTCCGCAACAAATTCTCGACGCACTAACCGATGTCGACATGCCGCGGCTGCCGCCCGAAACCGGTTCGTCCGAACGTATCCCACTGGCCGGGATCGAGGTGCCGATCTATCGCAGCGGCTGCGTCGTCGTCGGCTCCGGTGCCGCTGGCTTGCGCGCCGCCGTGGAGATGAAGCGGCGTGGCGATGATGTCGTGATCATCAGCCAGAGCGCATGGGGTGGAACCTCTGCCTGCTCCGGCTCTGACAAGCAGACGCTCCACACCGCCAATACGGCCGACCAGGGCGATAACTACAAGGCGATGGCGCGGGCCATTCGCAGCGGCGGTGCGATGGACGAGGACATTGCCTATGTCGAGGCCGTCGGCTCGTCCCGAATGATGGCGTCGCTACAGTTTATGGGTTTGCCCCTGCCGCAGGATCCCCTTGGCGGCACGCTCCGGTATCAGACTGATCATGACGAGGTTGGTCGTGCCACGAGTTGTGGTCCACGAACGTCGCGCCTCATGGTCAAGGTTCTGGCCGAAGAGGCGCTTCGGCTGGGCATCCCGTTTCACAACCAGACCACCGCCGTGAAAATTCTGACCGAGGGTGAGGGGGAGGAGCGCCGTGTTGTTGGCGTTCTGGTCATGCGGGCGAGCGACCGGTCGGAGCAGAACCCGCTGGGCATTGCCGTGTTTCAGTGTCAGGTTCTCGTTCTGGCCGCAGGCGGACCCGGCGAACTTTATCGCGACAGCGTCTATCCCAACGGCTGTTTCGGGTCGCTCGGTCTTGCGCTTGAAGCCGGCATCGAACTCGTCAATCTCACCGAGAGCCAGTTCGGCATCGGCACGCGACGGGAGGGTTTTCCGTGGAACCTGTCCGGCACTTATGTCCAGGCAATGCCGCACGTTTACTCTATCGATGCAGACGGGCGCGAACATCATTTTCTCGCGGATTATTACCGAAGCACGCAGGAACTGGCGTCAAACCTGTTTCGCAAGGGCTATCAGTGGCCGTTTCACGCCATGCGGATGCTCGATTTTGGCTCGAGTCTCGTCGACCTTGCGATCTATCGCGAATCCGCGGCCGGACGGCGCGTGCTCATGGATTACAACCGCAACCCGATGCCTGTGCCCGGCGACCTGCCCTTCAGCCTCGATCGGCTGGACGACGACGTGCGTCAGTATCTGGGGACAGCAGGGGCTGGGCAGGCGCAGCCGATCGATCGGTTGCGGCATATGAACCCTCTGGCGATCGAACTCTATCGCCGATACAAGGTCGATATTGCCGTCGAGCCGCTCGAATTCGCCGTCAACAATCAACACATGAACGGCGGTATCCAGGTCGACCGGTGGGGTCGTAGCAGCCTAGCTGGCTGCTATGCGGTGGGCGAGGCGGCGGGAACGCACGGCGTCACCCGGCCGGGTGGCGCAGCGCTGAACGCGGGCCAAGTCTTCGGGACCCGTGCTGCCGAACATATCTCTGCCTGTCGAATGGCAAAGTCGGCGCCGCTGGGCGACATGACCGATCTTGCCGAGGCGGGTGTTGCAGAGCTTCTTGCCGTGCTGCGGCCGGGCAGTCCGCTGGCTGTCAAGGCCATACGCACACAGGTGCAGGCCCGCATGAGTGACTGCGCCGGAATGATCTGTGATGCGGAAAGCGTGGCTCTTGCATTGCGCGAAGCGGGGCGCCTCAACGCGGAAATCAGCCAAAGGGGAATCGCCTCCGGCCATCCTGCCGAAATGGCGCGGGCGCTGCAGTGGCGGCAAATGGCGCTTGCGTCGGAAGCAGTTCTCGGCGCACTCGCATTCTTCATCCGGCATGGCGGCGGCAGTCGCGGCGCGCGAGCCATATGCGATTCGCAGGGAGAATGTATTCCGGGCACGAGAAGCGGACCACTACAGGAGTATCGATTCCGCAAGGAACGTGAGGCGCATCGGTCGGAACAGGTCGTGGTGAAACTGGAGGATAACCAGCTGAAGATTTCAACGCGCGCCAACCATACCTTCGACGAGAACGTCAGGTCCTTTTTCGAGCGCGACTGGCCGGCGTGGCTTACCGGTAAAGTTTACGACACGTAGGGGGGAACGGGGACGTGAAGTGGCTAGCTTGATCGGGCGGTCGCGATAGATCGGACGGGCGTTTCGAGCTCGTCTCGCTACCGATCTTGCCGCTTGACAAAAACGCGCCGCCTGTATTTTATGCAGGCCTGCGGATTAGGCGTTTCGACGCCGCAAGCACATGACTTTGATAGTCGCCGGGCAGTTTCGCCCCATGACGTCCCATCAATGATGGGATCGCGTCATGGGGTTTTTCGTTTTTTGGGGTATGCATGACCGAGGCACTGAAAATCGGCGTTCTCTTCTCAACCTCGGGGCCCTATGCGCCGATGGGCAGAGACGCCCGCGACGGTGCGGAATTCGCGCTGGCGGAGTTTGCCGCGACAACCGGGCGGACAGTCGCCCCTGTTTTCTTCGATCCCCGTGCAGACCTGTCGGCCTATCTCGAGGGCGCCCGCCAGTTGTTGCGCGACGGTTGCCGCCATATCGTCGGCACAATCACCTCTGCCGCGCGCAAGGAAGTCATTCCTCTGGTCGAAAAACACGACGCGCTACTTTGGTACATGTGCCCTTATGAAGGCTTCGAGGCGAACGAGAATGTCATATACATCGGCGGGTGCCCGAACCAACACCTGATCCCGCTGTTTGAGCATCTGTTTCCCCGTTTTGGCGTAAGGCCGTATCTGGTTGGCGCCAACTATGTGTGGGGCTGGGAGATGAACCGGCTGGCGCGTGAACTGATCCACAATGCCGGCGGCGAAGTCCTTGGCGAGCGTTATCTGCCGCTTGAAGAGACGGCGGTGGATCGCATCGTCGCCGATATCGAGCAGCGCCGTCCGAGTTTCATCCTGAACAACCTGATCGGTCCGTCGAGTTATGCGTTCCTGGCCGCCATACGGAAACTTGGTGAGCGCGATCCGGCGTTTCGCGCAGAGAACTGCCCGGTCGTCAGTTGTGATCTGATGGAGTGCGAGCTCGACGAGATATCGGCCGACGCAGCGCTTGGGCAGCTTTGCGCCGCGTCTTATTTCGACAATCTTGATACCACCGATAACCGTGCTTTCAAGGTACGCGTGACCGCCCATTTTGGTGGCGCACGCCGAGTGTCGAGCGTGTTCGCGGGCGCGTACACTGCGGCCAAGCTATGCGCTGAGGCGATCTCGGCAGCCGGCAGTGACGAGCCGATCGCCGTTCGTGAGACGCTCTACAATGCCGCATGGCCGACGTTGTTCGGACCGCTGGCGATTGACCGAGAGACAAATCATGCGGCGTTGCCTTTCCATCTCGGGCGCATCAATGCCGCCAACGGGTTCGACGTCGTGACCTCGCGCCCACCGCTCTCCGCCGACCCCTATCTGACGCGCCGCAGCCGCCCCGCCGCGCCTAAACTTCGAGTGGTATCATGAGAGATACGCCGAATTTCACTGGCTGGCGTGTAACCGTAGTTCACCGCGAGGACGGCAACACCGAAAGGCTGATCCGCCAGCTTCGCCTGCTTGGCGCGAACCCGACGTTGCAATGGGAGCCGCTTGCCGCAGTCACGCTTCCCGACCTCGTCATCGTCGATGCCGATCAGGGCTGGAACGACCTTCTCCCGTGGCGCGATGAACCTGCCTGCCCCGTCGTGGCGCTGCTGGGTTCCGAAGCGCCCGGGCGTATCGCCTGGGCTTTGGAGCACGGGGCGGGTGCCCTCATCGCCAAGCCAGTTGCGGCGTCGGCGGTTTATCCGGCCCTAGTCATGGCTGTCTCGATCCATCAGGAGCGCAAGGCGGTCGCCGAGCACGTGAAATCTCTGGAGGAGCGCGTCCGGCTGCGTCCTTTGGTGCATGCGGCTGTCGAGCGGCTTATGAGCGTTCAGGGTGTCAGCGAGGAGCGGGCATATGCGATCCTGCGCGATTGCGCCATGCGTCGCCGGCTGCCGATGGAACAGCTTGCGGCTTTCATCATCGGCGGCGCTGAACCCTTGCCGGAGGCCGGTTGATGCGGGTTTTGAAAGCCATGCTGCGCCAGCCTGCCGCCGTCTTCGGCCTTGTGATCGTTGTGCTCGTTATCGCTTTGGCGCTGGCTGCGCCGTGGATCGCGCCGTTCAACCCCGACGATCAGATGTTCGACGGTCTGTCACTCGAGGGGGCGCCATTGCCTCCTGGCGGTGCCTTCCTGCTCGGAACCGATACGCTTGGTCGCGATCTCTTTTCACGCCTGCTCTACGGTGCGCGGACCTCACTCGTCATCGGCCTTGTGGCCAATGGAATTGCCGTTGGCATCGGTCTGTTGATCGGCATCGTCGCCGGTTACATCAAGGGAATTGCCAGCATCCTATTGATGCGCTTCACCGATCTGATGATGGCCTTTCCGGCGCTGCTGCTGGCGATCGTCCTCGCCGCGCTGCTGCGGCCGAGCCTGTGGATCGTCGCCATGGTGATTGCGATGGTCAACTGGGTTCAGGTAGCCCGCATCGTCTATACCGAGACGCGCGGCCTTTCTGAGCGTGATTTCATCATGGCTGAGCGCTCGCTGGGCGCCGGTCATCTGCGCATATTGTTCCTGCATATCCTGCCGCACCTGATCCCGACCGCGATCGTCTGGGGCACGCTCGGCATCGCGACCACTGTCCTTCTCGAGGCGACATTGTCTTTTCTCGGCATCGGTGTGCAGCCGCCGCAGCCGTCCTGGGGCAACATCATTTTCGAAAGCCAGAGCTATTTCCAGGCGGCCCCGTGGCTGGTCTTCTTCCCGGGCGCGATCATTTTGCTGACCGCTCTGTCGTTCAATCTGGTCGGCGATGCGTTGCGCGATATCCTCGATCCGACACAGCGGGGGAGAGGCTGATGCTGCTTGTTGTTCGTCGCCTTGTGCAGGCAGTCCTGATCCTACTCGGCGTCGCCGTCATCACTTTCGTCCTGCTATACGCTCTGCCGGCCGATCCGGCCCGCATGATCGCCGGGCGCAGCGCTACGGCGCAGACAGTCGCCAACATTCGCCATCAACTCGGCCTCGATCAACCGATGCTGGTGCAGTTCTGGACCTATCTGCACAATTTGCTCTCCGGCAACCTCGGCCGCTCCTACGCGCAGAAGACCGACGTCTGGACGCTGATCGTCGCACGGTTGCCGGCAACGCTGACGTTGATGTTCGCCGGCATCGTCGTCGAGGTGGTGCTGGGCCTGATGCTCGGGACGATCGCGGCCGTGCGCCGCGGCGGCTTTGTCGACCGTGCGGTCATGATGGCCTCGTTCGTCGGCGTGTCCGCGCCGCAGTTCGTCGTCGCACTGCTCCTGCTTTATGTCTTCGCCGTCACGCTCGGCTGGTTTCCGATGAGCGGTTACGGCACGCTGGCCCATATCGTGCTGCCGGCCACCACCCTCGGCGTTCTCGGCGCCGGCTGGTATGCACGCATGGTGCGCTCGGCGATGATCGATGTGCTCAATCAGGACTATGTCCGCACGGCCCGTGCCAAGGGTCTGTCATCGCGTCGCATCGTCTTCCGCCACGCCCTGCCCAACGCCATCCTGCCCGTCATCGCCATGATCGGCATCGACATCGGCCAGTTCATGGGCGGCGTGGTTGTGGTCGAGGCCGTCTATGGCTGGCCCGGGATCGGCCAGCTGGCCTGGCAGGCGATCCAGCAGGTGGACATCCCGATCATCATGGGGGTGACGCTGGTCTCGGCGCTTGCCATCGTCATCGGCAACCTGCTCGCCGACCTTATCGCACCGCTTATCGATCCACGCATTCGCACCCGCTGACAGCAACCAAAGAAGGGGAACCAACAATGTTCAAACGCTGGCTTCAGACCACAACCATGGCAACGATGGTGGCGCTCGCGCCGCTGTCCCTGATGGCGCAGGAAATGCCCAAGCAGGGTGGTGACATCGTCGTCACCTACAAGGACGACATTACCACGCTCGATCCGGCGATCGGTTACGACTGGGTCAACTGGTCGATGATCAAGAGCCTCTATTCGCGCCTGATGGATTACGAGCCCGGCACGCCGAACCTGGTGCCGTCGCTTGCCGAAAGCTTCACCGTCGCGCCAGACGGTCTCACCTATACATTCAAGCTGCGCACGGGCGTGAAATTCTCGAACGGCCGCGAGGTCGTCGCCTCCGACGTGAAATATTCGATCGAGCGCGCTGTCGATCCGAAGACGCAGGGTCCAGGCGCCGGATTCTTCGGCGCCATCAAGGGTTTCGATGATGTGACGGGCGGCAAGGCGACGACGCTTGCTGGCATCGAGACACCTGACGCATCGACTGTTGTCTTCAACCTGTCGCGCCCTGACGCTACCTTCCTGCATGTGCTGGCGATCAACTTCGCCTCCGTCGTGCCGAAGGAAGCAGTCGAGGCCGCCGGTGGCGACTTCGGCAAGAAGCCTGTCGGTTCCGGCCCCTTCGTTCTGAAGGACTGGACGATCGGCCAGAAGCTGCTTTTCGAGCGCAACAAGGATTATTTCGTCAAGGATGTCCCGCACATCGACAGCTTCAGCGTCGAGGTCGGCCAGGAGCCCCTTGTGGCGCTGCTTCGCCTGCAGAAGGGTGAGGTCGATATTGCGGGCGATGGCATTCCGCCCGCAAAGTTCCTCGAAATCAAGAACTCGGCCGATGGCGCCAAGATGATCGTTGACGGCGAGCAGTTGCACACCGGCTATGTCACGCTCAACACCAAGGTGAAGCCCTTCGACAACGTCAAGGTTCGCCAAGCGATGAACATGGCGATCAACAAGGACCGCATCACCCGAATCCTCAACGGTCGTGCGACACCGGCCAATCAGCCGCTACCGCCGCTGATGCCCGGCTACGACAAGTCCTTCACCGGCTATGCCTACGACGTTGCCAAGGCCAAGGCATTGCTCGCCGAGGCCGGTTTCGCCGATGGCTTCTCGACCGTGCTCTACTCGACCAACACCGATCCGCAGCCGCGCATCGCCCAGGCGATCCAGCAGGATCTCGCGGCTGTCGGCGTCAAGGCGGAAATCCGTGCACTGGCGCAGGCAAACGTCATCGCCGCCGGTGGAACCGAAGGCGAGGCGCCGATGATCTGGTCGGGCGGCATGGCCTGGATCGCCGACTTCCCGGATCCCTCCAACTTCTACGGCCCGATCCTCGGCTGCTCCGGCGCCGTCGCGGGTGGCTGGAATTGGTCGTGGTATTGCAACGCCGATCTCGACAAGCGCGCGATCGCTGCCGATTCCATGTCGGATCCTGCGAAATCGGCCGACCGCACCGCCGCGTGGGGCAAGGTGTTCACCGACATCATGGCCGATGCGCCATGGGTGCCTGTCATCAACGAACGCCGTGTCGTCGCCAAGTCGCTGCGCATGGGCGGCGCGGACAATATCTACATCGATCCGACACGCGTCATCAACTACGACGCCATCTACGTCAACCAATAAGCTCGAGAGAAGCGAACGCCTTCCCGGTCATCCGGGAAGGCGGCATTACTCCAGGGAGATTTCGAGATGTGCGTTGCCTGCACCTATACCATTCACCGCGCCCAGCACAATTACGGCTGGAACAAGGATTTCGAGCCGGCTGTCGTTGCCAAGCCAGGCGAGACCATCCATTTCGAGTGCCTTGATTCCTCCGGTGGCCAGATTGGCCGTGATGCGACGCTCGACACGCTGGACACGCTGGACTTCGGCAAGATCAACCCGGTGACCGGGCCGGTCTACATTGAAGGTGCCAAGCCGGGCGACGCGCTGAAGGTCACCATCCGCCGCTTCGAGCCTTCAGGCCACGGCTGGACTGCCAATATCCCCGGCTTCGGCCTGCTTGCCGACCAGTTTAAGGATCCGGCACTGCATGTCTGGTCCTACGATGCCGCCATGGCGCCGGCGCTCTATGGTCCGGGCGGTCGCGTGCCGCTGAAGCCGTTTGCCGGCACGATCGGCGTGGCGCCAGCCGAGCCGGGCACCCATTCCGTTGTTCCGCCCCGCCGCGTCGGCGGCAATATGGATATTCGCGATCTGACGTCCGGCGTGACGCTCTATCTCCCCGTGGAGGTAGAAGGCGCGCTGTTTTCGATCGGCGACACCCATGCAGCCCAAGGTGATGGCGAAGTCTGCGGGACGGCGATCGAAAGCCAGATGAACGTCGAGGCGACCATCGAACTCGTCAAGGATGCGCGTCTGCAGACGCCGCGCTTCACCACCACCGAGCCGGTCACCCGCCACCTCGACGGCGCAGGCTACGAGGTGACTACGGGGATCGGTCCGGACCTGATGACAGGCGCGCGCGAAAGCGTGATGCGGATGATCGATCTCCTCGGCGCTGAACATGGCATGAGCGCGGTGGATGCCTATCTGCTCTGCTCGGTCTGCGGCGATCTGAGGATCAGCGAGATTGTCGACCAACCGAACTGGGTCGTGTCCTTCTACTTCCCGAGGATCGTATTCGCGTGAATGTGTCTTCCGTCGCCTCACCGGTTCTGTCCATCCGCAACCTCAATATCGATGCACTGACGCCTGAGGGCTTGAAGCCTGTTCTGCGTGAGGTGGATTTCGATCTGGCGAATGGCGAAACGCTGTGCATCGCCGGTGAGTCCGGTTCAGGAAAATCCGTGACTTCGTTGGCCATCATGGGGCTGCTGCCGAAGGCGTCGCTGCGGGTAACCGCAGGCAATATCCTGCTCGGTGATCGCGATCTCGTGAAGCTCTCGAACCGGGCGATGCGCAGCGTGCGCGGTGGCGACATTGCGATGGTGTTCCAGGAGCCAATGACCTCGCTCAACCCTGTCATGTCTATTGGCGCCCAGTTGACCGAGGCGATCCGCGAGCATCAGGGCAACGAGGATGCGAACGCTGTTGCCGTGCGCATGCTCGACGCTGTTCAGATCACCGATCCGGCCAGACGCCTCAAGCAGTTTCCGCACGAGCTCTCCGGCGGGATGCGGCAACGTGTCATGATCGCCATGGCACTTTCCTGCCGCCCCAAGGTCCTGATCGCCGACGAGCCGACGACGGCTCTCGATGTCACCGTCCAAGCCCAGATCCTCAAGCTGATGCGCGAACTCAAGACCGAGTTCGGCACTTCGATCGTCCTCATTACGCACGACATGGGTGTGGTTGCCGAAATGGCCGACCGTGTGCTGATCATGCAGGGTGGCCGGATCATTGAAGGCGGGCCATCACTGGAGATTTTCCACCGCCCGAAAGAACGATACACCCAGCAGCTTCTGGCTGCGGTGCCAAGACTCGGCGCGCATGCCGGGACGGATAGCCCGCCGCGTGTCACGTCGGCAGCGGCTGCGCCTCTAAAGCCGGGTGCCGCTCCTGTCATGAACGTTCGTGACCTCACCGTCAGCTATGGCGCTCCCGTCAGCCGGTTTTTCAAGGGCAAACCACCGGTGCAGGCGGTGGGCGGCGTCTCGTTCGATATCATGCCCGGCCAGACGCTAGGTCTCGTCGGCGAGAGCGGATCGGGGAAATCGACCACCGGCAAGGCCGTACTCGGGCTGATACCGTTCACCGGTGGCGTGATGATCGATGGTCAGGATATATCCGTCCTCAGCCATCGCGAAATGCGTCCGGTACGCCGCTTCGCGCAGATGATCTTCCAGGACCCATATGCGTCCCTTGATAGCCGCATGGCCGTCGGCGCTGCGATTGCCGAACCGATGGTGATTCACGGCATTGGTAACAAGAGCGAACGGCAGGACCGGACCGCCGAGTTATTGCGCCGCGTCGGCCTGACGCCGGATGCGGCAAGCCGCTATCCACACGAATTTTCGGGAGGTCAGCGCCAGCGCATCTGCATCGCGCGGGCACTGGCACTCGAACCGAAGCTGATCGTAGCGGACGAAAGCGTTGCCGCACTTGATGTCTCCGTCCGCGCCCGGGTTCTTGACCTCATGCTTGAGTTGCAGGAAACGATGGGGATAGCCTACCTGTTCATCAGCCATGACATGGCCGTGGTCGAGCGGATGTCTCACCATGTCGCGGTGATGCGTGGCGGCCGGATCGTGGAGACAGGAACACGACGTCAGATATTCGAGAACCCGACCGAGGACTACACGATACAACTCATCGCTGCGGTACCCGTTCCAATGCCATCCGCGGCCGTTATCGGTCATCCCATGCGTTCCGGACTCTGAGCCGTCGGGCGAAAGGATATTCTTCCCACCGCCCCAAGTGTGGAATAGCTGACTTCGCTAATGAAAGAGATTGCTGACATAACCCTATGGCGGTTGCATTGTTGCGGCCGGGATTTGGGAGGATCGCATGCCGCATTCAGCCTGGATAGCGCCTGTTACGGTGCAGTTTCCCCATCAGGACAGACGAACGGTTGCTGGACCTTTCGAGGCTATGACATGCCTTACCGATAGTTGGCCGAATATGAGCGGATTGAAGTTCCTTCGCGCCCGAATGGCCTGCAGAGCAGCCTTGGACGGTCGATTAACTGCCGACGACGCCCGTGAGGATTTTGTCGCTGCCGTCACGGAAGCCGGCGGCTTCGCTCATTGATCTTGCCAACCGGTCGGTATCCGGTTAGCCCGCCGACGATGCGTGTGCATGGTGGATTTTGCAATCACCTTGGTGTTGCGCGTTAGCATGGGGAGGCGTTGACCTCCATCCGAGCCCACTAGTTCCGGGGGCGGAAATCGACCACGATGACATTCTCGCCTTCTATATTGACCGCTGAAACATCAGTTGCTGCTTCGCCCCCACTGCCGGTGGCAGCAGCGTCGTTGCGAAGGTCACTGATGGTCGAGTAGAGATGGACGATCACCTTTTTATAGAAGGCGATGACCGCCTGATGCTCATCGAAAGGTACCGGCTTTCCTTGAGGCTGCTCGTTCATAGCCAAACTCCTCCTGCTAGCCTTCAAACGAACCGCGGTGTCAGGTGTTCCCGTTGCCGTCCCCGGGTGGTTACCGATCCGTAAATCCCCCCAAGTCGCTCATGCAGCACGTGCAGCTGCAACGACTTCCGCTGAGCCGATTGTTGGGGCGTACTGAAAACCTCCATCATACGCCGCTATTGCCCGGCGAAATCCACCGACGAAATGTCAACGGACCATTCAAAATCAGCGGGCGAGGGTTTGCCGGGCAGGGTGCTGAGGCCGCGGTATTGGTTGAGCGCCCAGCAACTGCCGAAGGTCTTGTGTGGAGCGATGATTTTGTCGCTGGTGAAATAGTCCGAGTAGGCTTCGCTGCTGAAGCCGGGCCGCTTGGCGATCAGCCGGAAACGAACCACGTTGAGTTGCCTATCGGAGCCATTCGACAATTCGACAAAAACGGGCTTGGCCGGGTCGGTGCAACCCTGCGTGCCGCTGCTCGTCCCATGAACGAGATTTGCCGCGCCGTTGCGGTCGCTTTGCTGGAAGAACATATAGAGGCCAACAAGCGCACCGACGAGCAGGATCAAGGCGAGCGCAGCCAGCGTGGGTCGGGGAAACAGGAAGAAGCATACGAGAACGATCGGCACTGCGACTATCATAAAAATCATTTGGCCTGCTCCATTCCTTCCATGAGCTAAAGCAGGCACGGGCCATAGGCAAGGTCACGGTGAGCACGATCACGTTTGCTCCGCATCGTGCTACGCCGCATTTATCTCGCCGGAATTCTGCGCGTAGGCACTCAGGATAGCCAGGATAAGCCCCGGGAAGCGGGCGTCCACTTCCGCACAACGCGAATGGTTGCTCATCTCCACGCCACGGCGTTCGCACCTGATAAGGCCGGCTTCCCGCAATACTTTGAAATGGGTCGATAGCGATGATTTCGGGATAACGCGCTCCCCCAGACTGGAAAGCGCAGAGCACGTGCCGCTCGAGCCGACCCCTGCAATCCGGGCGAATATGCCCGCCCGCTCAGGATCAGAGAGCGCGTAGAGGATCGTCTCGGGCCTAACGTCTTCGATTGCTGGGTGAAAGAGCGGTCTCATAAAATTTATATAGGGGGACTTGAATAACAGATCAACAGTTCCGAAATGCTGAACTACGGAACAATACTGTCAATTCCGACAGCGTCCGGGTCTGAAGGAACGATAATGTCCAAACTATCAGGAAAAGTCGCCGTGGTTACGGGAGCCTCCAAGGGAATCGGCGCTGCGATTGCGAAGGCATTCGCTGCAGAGGGTGCCAACGTCGTCGTCAACTACGCGTCGAGTCAGGCTGGAGCAGACGCTGTTGTGCAGTCGATCACCGCTGCGGGCGGCAAAGCCATTGCAGTACAGGCGGACGTCTCCAAAGCCGAGCAAGCACGCGCATTGATCGACGCCGCAGTCACCGCGTTCGGTCGCCTGGACATCCTCGTCAACAATTCGGGCGTCTACGCTTTCGGTGCCATCGACGAGATTACCGAGGATCACTATAGGCGAATGTTTGACGTGAATGTACTCGGAGTTCTGCTAACCACCCAGGCCGCGCTCAAGCACATCGGCGAAGGCGGCAGCGTAATCAATATATCTTCGGCCGTAACGAGCCTCGCTCCTCCGGCATCCTCGGTCTATACAGGGACCAAGGGCGCTGTCGATGCCATAACCAGCGTCCTTGCCAATGAACTGGGCCCAAGACAAATCCGGGTAAACGCCATTCTACCAGGAATCGTGGAAACCGAGGGTACTCACACCGCAGGTTTCGTTGGCTCGGATTTCGAGCGCACCGCCGTCGCTCAGACACCACTTGGTCGCATCGGCCAGCCGGATGACGTCGCAGGCGTCGCGGTCTTCCTAGCATCCGACGACGCCCGCTGGCTTACAGGTGAGCGACTGACTGCAAGCGGCGGTTTTCGCTGATCGATAGATCTCGGCGTCGGCGTCTTCTGGGCGCAAGCTATCAAGCTCCTGCCATCATCTGAGTTGGCAGGAGCTTGATAGCCGACATTCTTGCCTTTCAGCTTAGTCTCATCGAAGATTTCGCGTGAATGGCGGTAACGCTGACGCGGAAGGCTGTTTATGATCTTGCCCGGCACACGCCAGACACCGCCGCCATCCATACCCCTTGCAAGCACCGCTATCCAGGCTGACTAGGACCGCATGTGGCAACACGAACTCGACGGTTCACGGGGACAACAAACGTTGGCTCCTGCACCGTGGCCGACGTTGACAGTTCCTGAGTATGCATCTGACGTAACCGATGCTCGATAACATCGTTGCGCTGCCGTTCTTCTATATCCAGGAACCCGCAATCATATTGATCGCAGCGTACAGTGCTAAAGCGGTAGCCAAAATCAGTGCTTGGCACGTTAGTTGCTGACAATACAGTTCTCTGATTTGGCACGACCCCACAAGTCGGTACACGAATAGCCAAATTTTCTAAAATTTCAGGTCAAAACGCAACTCATTCCTTCGGTCCGGCAATAAAACGCCGTCGATGCAGTGACGCTGACAATAAACAGAGGATCGACTGTTGGCCTCGTCGGTGAATCAGGTTGCGGGAAGTCAACACTATCACGCGCCATCATGGGATTGGTTGCGCCGGATAACGGTGTGATCTCGCTTGGAGGAGACAGGATTTCCGGCCTCTCTGCGTCGCAGATGCGGCCTCATCGGAAACGGCTTCAGATGGTTTTTCAGGACCCGTTCGCATCGCTCAACGCTCGACATTCTGTCAATACGATTCTTGACGGCATCCTCAAGGCGAATGGGGTCCAATCCTCCGCCGATCGTCGCAAACGCATTCTCAAAAGTCTAGACGAGGTATCTTTGCCCTCCAGCGCTGCTTCACGGCTGCCACACGAATTCTCCGGTGGGCAACGGCAGCGGATCGCGATTGCGCGCGCACTGATCCTGCGGCCTGAACTTGTTATCCTTGATGAGCCGACATCGGCTCTCGACGTTTCCATTCAGGCCAAAATCCTCAATCTTCTCGCCGATCTGAAGAGTGAGCTCGGTCTGACATATCTGTTCATCTCTCATGACATGTCGGTTGTTCGATTTATTTCTGATCGGATCGTGGTGATGCGCGATGGAGCGATCACAGAGCAAGGCGATGTAGGCAAAGTCGACCAGACTGGAGGCTTAGATGCTTCGGCAATCGATGATCTTGCTTATGGCCATGACCGAAAGCGTCAGCGCGTCAGCTGACCCGATTGCCGTCGCTACCGAAAACGTGCAGATGCTGCGCCGGGAAAGACACCTTCACCTCCGGCCCCGCCGTCAGTGCGTCTCGACTCTGCGTAAAGATCTTGAACGGAAGTCCGTGCAGTGACAGATGCAGGATGATGCCGAAGCCGGTGGGCTCGATAAGCTCGACATTGGCGCTCATGCCGGGGCCATCTTGCGTCATCACCACGTGCTCCGGGCGAATGCCCAGCGTCACGACGTCGCCGTCCACCAATGACAGCGGCTGAGCCAAGGGGACAACGGTTCCGTCCTTCAGCTTGACGTTGCCGCCTGCGTAGGTAGCCTCGGAAAAATTCATGCCCGGTGAGCCGATGAAGCCGGCGACGAAGAGATTGGCGGGGCGATCGTAGAGCTCCAGCGGACTGCCGACTTGCTGCACCACCCCGCCATGCATGGCAACGATCCGGTCCGCCAGCGTCATCGCTTCGATCTGGTCGTGGGTCACGTAGATCGAAGTCGCCTTCAGGTCGCCATGCAGTTTCTTTATCTCGGCGCGCATCTGCTCACGCAGGCGGGCATCGAGGTTCGACAGTGGCTCGTCGAACAGGAAGGCCTTCGGCTGGCGCACGATGGCGCGGCCCATGGCGACGCGCTGGCGTTGGCCGCCGGAAAGCGCTTTCGGGCGTCGTTCAAGCAGCGGATCGAGGCCAAGCTTCGACGCGGCGGCGCCGACGGCGCTGGCGATCTTTTCCTTGGCCGTCTTCCGGAGTTTGAGGCTGTAGCTCATGTTGCCGGCGACGTTCATATGCGGATAGAGCGCATAGGACTGGAACACCATTGCGATGTCGCGATCCTTCGGGTGCAGTTCGTTGACACGGTTCCCGGCAATCCGGATCTCGCCTTCCGTGACCTCTTCGAGGCCGGCGATCATCCTGAGCAGGGTGGACTTGCCGCAGCCGGACGGGCCGACGAGCACGACGAACTCGCCGTCCTCAATCTTCAGCTCGACGTTCTGCAGGACCTGGACGTGGCCGTAGGACTTCTTGACGTTCTGGATATCGATCGATGCCATGTGATTAACCCTTGACCGCGCCGGCCGTCAGGCCCTGGACGAGATAACGCTGGATGAGAAGGAAGAAGAGACCGGCTGGAATGAGCGCAAGAACACCCGCTGCCATCATCTGCCCGAAATCGACCGAGAATTTGCCGACAAAGGTCAGAAGTCCGACTGGGAAGGTGGCCGCGTCGTTGCCGTTGATCAGCATCAGAGCGAACAGCAGTTCGCTCCAAGCCGCCGTGAAGACAAAGCCGAGCGTCGCGGCAATGCCAGGCAGCGTCAGCGGCAGGATGATCTGGCGGAAGGCGGTGAACTGCGTCGCGCCGTCGATCATTGCCGCCTCTTCGAGATCCTTCGGGATGCCGTCGAAGAAGGACTGCATGAGGAAGGTGGCGAAGGGGACGTTGAAGGCGGTGTAGACGACGACGAGGCCGGTGAGGCTGTTGGTCAGGTGCAGCGGCGTCAGAATCTTAAAGATAGGCGCCACCAGCATGACCAGCGGGAACATCTGCGTCAGCAGCATGAGTGCGACGATCCAGTATTTCGCCCGGAAATTAAACCGTGACAGGGCATAGCCCGAGAGCGAGGCGCAGATCGTTACCACGATTGCCGTGGAGCCAGCGACGATCAGGCTGTTCTTGAAGAATGTCGGGAAGGCGCTGTGCTCGATGACGAAGGTATAGTGCTCCCAGGTGGTGCGCGATGGCCACATCCGGACGCCTTCGGAATAAAGAAGGTCGTTTGGGGTTACGGAAACCTTCAAGAGCCAGAACAGCGGGAACAACGCAAAGACGATGTAGCACAGGATCGCCAGGCGATGCGCGATGGTGGGGATGATAGATCGCCTCATGGCTCAATCCTTGTTCAGCAGGGTCTGCCGCAGCAGGATGATCAGCATGGAGTAGCCAAGCAGCAGCACCAGCAACACCAGCGCGATCGCCGAGGCATAGCCGAAATCGAGCCGCTTGAAGGCCTGGGTGAAGATGTAGCTGGCAACGATCTGCGTCCGGTCCGCCGGACCGCCGCCGGTCATGACGACGATGAGATCGGCGAAGTTGGAGACCCAGACGGTGCGCAACAGCACGGTGATGGCGATTGTCGGCGCCAGGAACGGCAGCGTGATCGACCGGAACCGCTGGAACCAGGTGGCGCCGTCGATCGAGGCGGCCTCATAGAGGTCGCGCGGGATCGCCTGCAGGGCCGCGAGCAGGGTGATGGCGAAAAATGGAATGCCCCACCAGACGTTGGCGATGATCGGCCCCCACATGGCGTAATGCGGATCCGAAAGAATGTTGCCGGGCTCGTTCATCAATCCCAGCGCATAGAGCCAATGCGGGATCGGCCCGATCACCGGGTTGAACAGCCACGCCCAGTTGAGCCCGGCAAGAAACGAGGGCACGGCCCATGGAAGGAAAACCAACGCCTGTACGAGGCCGCGGCCCCAGAAGGGCTTGTCGAGCAGTAGGGCGAGGATCAGGCCGAAGATGAACTGCAACACGACGGATGCACCGGTCCACCACAGGGTGTTCTTCAGCGCGCCATAGAAGGCAGCGTCCTGTGAGAGTTCGCGAAAATGGTCGAGACCGACAAAGCCGCCGGAGAACGGGTTCAGCAGTTGAATATCGCGGAACGCATAGGACACGCCGATGACAAGCGGTACCAGCATCACCGCGATGATCAGGATCAGCGAGGGCGCGCTGTAGAGATAAGGTTCCGAGGCATCGGCAAGGCGTCTCAGCCACGTCCTGCGATCGCGGCGACTGTCGAACCTGTCAGCGGTCATGGTCATCGGGTACGGCTTTCGTGTTAAGATATACAGCGGCTTCAACGCGCGCAGCCCCCTCATCCACAGTGCAACAAGTTGCACTTGAACCCTGCGGGCCACCCTCTCCCCTGGGGGAGAAGGGAACGGAGACGTTGCCGCGAAACCCCTTCTCCCATGGGGGAGAAGGTGCCGGCATGTCAGGCGCAACAAGTTGCGCCTGGGAGGAGGGGCCACGAGTGCCGGCCCCTCTGTCCGCTTACTTCTTCGCGAGATACTTCTGCTGAGCCTTTGTCAGATAGTCTGCCCACTGATCAGCCAGCTCCTTGGGCGTGATATCGCCAAGGAGCGCCTGCTGCGTCGTCTTGATAGCGAGCGAATCCTTGAAGAAGGCGAATTCCTCAAGGTAAGTCGGCATCACTGTTGGAACGATGTTCGGGTCCGCCAGTTCATCGAACCAGCCCTTGAACTGCTCGCTGGCGTAGAACGGGTCCTTCTCGGCGGAGGTGTGCACCGGCAGTGCGCCGGTGCGCTTGTTCCACTCGATGTTGCCCTCAGGCGATTCCAGCGTCTCGATCAACTTCCAGGACAGGTCCTTGTTCTGGCTGGTGGTGAACATTGACCAACCCGCGAAGCCGATCGTGGTGAAGCCCTTGCCGCTCGGACCGACCGGCATCTTGGTGACGCCGAAATCTTCGGGCTTCATCCGCTGGGCAACCGCGATCAGGGCATCCGGATCCTGGTCGAGCATCGCGCACGTGCCTGAATAGAAGCCGGCGACCGTCTCGTTGAAGCCCCAGTTGACGCTATCCTTGGGCGCCAGACCCTTCTTGTAGAGATCGACGACCCACTCCAGACCCTTCGCCCAGCCTTCGCTGTTCATCGTCGAGGTACCGTCGTCGTTGAAGAACTTGTTGGAGCCGGCCATCGTCGCGCCGAACATCACCCAGCCGTTCAGGCCGCCCGGACCACCGCGCAAGCAGTAGCCGGATTTGCCCGGAAGCTTCGCCACCTTCTCGGAGGCGGCGACGAATTCGTCCATCGTCTTCGGCGGCGCAGCGACGCCGGCTTCCTTGAAGAGGTTCTTGTTGTAGAACAGCGCGCGCAGATAGAAGCCGTAGGGCAGCATGTAGGCGGTGTTCTTGATGTCGCGGCCGAGTTCCAGGGCACGCGGCGTAAGGCCGGCTGTATGCTCCCACTTCGCAAGATAGGGCTCGAGGCTCTCCAGCATGCCATTGTTGGCGTAAAGCGAGAGCCAGGTATCCGGCATTTCCATGACGTCAGGCGTGTCGCCGGCCGAGACCATGGTCGCGAACTTCTGGAACGCCTCGTTCCACGGCAGCGAGATGATATCGACCTTGGTGCCGGGATTGGCCGCCTCGAACTTGCCGACAATCGCCTTCAGCGTTTCGGTGCGTTCCGGGCTGGTGATGACCTCGACCAGTTTCAGTGTCGTGTCGGCCATGGCGGTGCCGGCCATCATTGTGGCGAGCAGTGTTGCGGTGATCAGTCTTTTCATGCGCAGTTCCCCCTTCCAGGTTTTTCCTCGGTTTCTGGATCTTACGAAGCGACGGCGAGCGCCTCCTCGATGTCCCTCCACAGAGCCTCGGTTCCTTCGAGGCCGACATGGAGGCGTACGGACCGCGCATGGATCCCGAAGGTATGCGCGGAGTTCGGCTGTGCCTTCTGCTGAAGCACGACCTCGCCTGGTACGATCAGGCTTTCATGGCCACCCCAGCTCACTCCCAGTTTGAAGAGCTTGAGATGATCGGCGAAGGCGCGAATATCGACGCCTTCGCGGAAGATGAATGAGAACAGCCCCGACGTGCCGTTTAGGCCTGTCGGCAATCGATTGGCGAGGCCCGGGTGGCAGACAGTTTCCACCACATCCAGTTCGTGCAGGCGCTTGGCGATGGTCATCGCCGCGGTCTCGTGCGCCTTCATGCGGATCGGCAGCGTGCGCATGCCACGGATCAGCAGCCAGGCGTCGAAAGGCGACAGCTTGCCGCCGAGATAGGGATAGGATTCAGCCTTGACGCGCGCCACGATCTCCTTCGAGCCGGCCACCACGCCGGCAACGACGTCGCTGTGGCCGCCGAGATACTTCGAGGCCGAGTGGATGACGAGGTCGACACCCAGCGTCAGCGGTCGCTGGAAGACGGGGCTCGCCCAGCTGTTGTCGATCATCGAGACGGCGCCGTGCTGCTTGGCGAGCTTCGCGAGAGCGCCGACATCATGCGCCTCCATCACCCAGCTGGTCGGGCTTTCCATGTAGAAAACCTTTGCACCCGGCAGCGCCTTGGCGACCGCCTCCTCGTCGCGACCGTCGACATAGGTGACCTCGACCTTCATCCGCTTCAAGATCGTGCCGAACAGGCGGAAGGCATCGGGATAGACGTGCTTGACGGCAACGATGCGGTCGCCCGGCTCGACGAAGGCAAGCACGGCCGACGAGATCGCCGCCATGCCGCTGGCAAAGCCCAGCGCATCCTCGGCACCCTCGAGCTTCGCCAGCATTTCCTCGAACATCCGTACGGTTGGATTGAGGCCGCGAGTATAGATCGGCCGTACCTTCTCGCCGCGATAGGAGGCGATCATGTCGTCATAGTCGGAGAAGGTGAACAGCGACGTCTGAAAGATCGGCGGCACCACGGCTTCGGCGTAGTTGCCGTCATCATGCGCGGTGGCCAGAGATGCGAACTCGAACGGATCGGAACCGTTGCTCATTGGGACATTTCCTTGATGTCTTCCTCGACGACCGCGAGGATTTTCAGTGTCTCTTCACGCGCGGCCTCAGAATCCTGGGCGACGATCGCGTTGAAGAGCGTGCGGTGAAAGGGAAAGGAGCGGCGGGCGAAATCCTGCCGCTCGAACGGGTGTTGCCAGAATTGCCAGAAGGTCTCGCGCATCTGTTCCAGCAGCTGCCGGAACAGTGGATTGTGGCTGGCGTCATAGATCGCGAGGTGAAAGGCAAGGTCCTCGGGTCCCGACGTGCCCTTCTCGAGATGGACGCGCTCCATCTCGTTCAGCTTCTCCTCGATGATGACAAGATCCTGCTGTGTGCGCTTCATCGCGGCCACCATGCCGGCCTCGCACTCGATGCCGCGGCGAACCTCAAGCGTCTGCAGCAATGCATTGCGCAGGTCCGTCGCATTCAGCGAGAGCGGCATGTGGATCGTGGCCTTCGAAACCGGCTTCAGGAGATAGGTGCCGCTACCCTTGCGCGTCTCGATCACGCCGAGTGCCTGAAAATGCCGAATCGCCTCGCGGATCGTCGATCGACCAACCCTCAGGTCCGCCATCAGCTCACGCTCTGCAGGAAGCCGGTCGCCGGCCTGCAGGCGTGCATCCTCGACGTAATCGGCCAGCGCATCGGTCACCTGACGCGCGCGATCCATCGTCGGGAGTGGCCGGATTGCCGGCCTGCCGTGATTTGGTGCCTTCATGGTTCCCCAGTTTTTTATAGGCAGTCGACCTTGCGAATTGGTCTGACATCTTAGCATTTCTCAAATATCAGGCGCCGTCAAGCCGCCGTAGAGGCGTCCTCACAGCTACGCATGTGATGGCTTCGCGGATGAACGTGCGGTAAGCTGCGATTTGATGGGCAACGCCGACATCGAGGCAGGCATGGAGTGCCGTCTTGCCGCGATTTTGATTGCTGACGTCGTCGGTTACGGTCGGTTAAGCCGGATCGACGAGGGAAGCGACGCGTCAGAATTTTCCAACGAAGCCGTGAAACTGCAATTCCGGATTGGCGTCAATCTTGGCGACATATTGGTTTAGGGTGAAGCCATTCATGGCGACGGCGTCAATATAGCCTATCGAATGCAAACACTGGCCGAAACCGGAGGTATCAACGTTAGCGGCGAATCCGAGCAGAATCACCTGGCCGATGAGCTGACGGATGACTTGATCACTGAATGTCCAAAATTTCCGGAATTTTCGTTATCGCGCGACATTCCGTTTTCGCGCTCAATGCGAAGGCTGAAAAGATCCAGAAAGTGGCCGTTGAGTTGGGTGTGCTTTACGTGCTGAAGGTCCGGACCAAGCAAGAGAGACTCCGATCAAGACAAGGATGATGGATGTGCTGCAAACGCTCATCGCTTGCAAACCATGAAAGATGAAATTAATCGTGCGGATTACATATAAGATATCATGAATATACGGAGAGCAATGATTGATGCGGTGTCATTCAATCTCGACAACTGAGCGATACAATACAGTCGATTGTATTGCCGTCTCAATCAAGCTTTGTGGCGGGTCCGACCGGAAACTCGATGTGTAAAAAGATTGAAATACCCCGAGATTGATATCCCGCACGGATGCCCGCGACAGCGTTTAACGACTTAAACATGAATTAAAATTACCACTTTTTTACTGAAATGCGCTATCTTGTCACACGGCTCGGGTTGACGTACTCCAGACTGGCAAGGCCCTGAGCCGATTAGAAATACCGTTGGGTGGCGCTGCGTTTCAGCACCATAACCGTCATGACGTTGAGACTGCGATGAACCTTTATTTAGATTACCTGACTGAGATCAAAAGCAGAGAAACTCAGGGGCTCGCTCCCAAGCCGATCGACGACGGCGCACTGACTGGCGAGATCATTGCCCTGATCAGGGATGCCGGTAGCGAGCACCGGACGGATGCCCTGAAGTTTTTCATCTATAACACCTTGCCCGGCACCACGAGCGCCGCGGGTGTGAAGGCGGCGTTCCTCAAGCAGATCGTTCTCGGTGAGGCAATAGTCCCTGAGATCACGCCGAAATTTGCGCTCGAATTGCTGTCCCATATGAAGGGCGGGCCGTCGGTTGTCGGGCTGCTCGACATCGCGCTTGGCGATAACGCCGAGATTGCCGAGCAGGCGGGCGACGTTCTGAAGACGCAGGTCTTCCTTTATGACGCCGACATGTTCCGGCTGCGCGATGCTTACAAGGCGGGAAATCCTGTCGCCAAGAGCGTTCTTGAAAGCTATTCCAAGGCCGAGTTTTTCACCAAGCTTCCTGATGTCGACGACGAGATTAAAGTCGTGACCTTCATCGCTGCCGAAGGCGATATCTCCACCGACCTACTGTCTCCTGGCAACCAAGCGCATTCCCGCTCCGACCGTGAACTGCACGGTCAGTGCATGATTACGCCAGAAGCTCAGGCGGAAATTGTCGCCCTGCAGAAGCAGCATCCGGACAAACGTGTGATGATGATTGCCGAAAGGGGCACGATGGGCGTTGGCTCTTCGCGCATGTCCGGCGTCAACAACGTCGCGCTGTGGACAGGCAAGCAGGCCAGTCCCTATGTGCCTTTCGTCAACTTCGCCCCGGTCGTAGCAGGCACGAACGGCATTTCGCCGATCTTCGCGACCACCGTCGACGTCACCGGTGGCATCGGCATCAACCTTAAGAATTGGGTCAGGAAGACCGGAGAAGACGGCAAGCCGATCCTGAACAATGATGGCAACCCGATCCTCGAGCAGAAATTCTCTGTCGATACCGGTACCGTCCTGAAGATCGATGCTAAGAACAAGAAGCTCTGCGACGAGAACGGCAAGGAACTGGTTGATGTCGCCGCCGCGTTCACGCCGCAGAAGATGGAGTTCATGAAGGCTGGCAGTTCCTATGCCATCGTCTTCGGAAAGAAGCTCCAGACATTCGCCGCTGAGACGCTGGGCGTCGAGGCCACGCCAGTCTTCGCCGCGAACAAGGAAATCACCGTCGAAGGTCAGGGCCTCACCGCGGTCGAGAAAATCTTCAACCGCAACGCCGTCGGCGTAACGCCGGGCAAGGTGCTGCATGCGGGCTCGGACGTTCGCGTCAAGGTCAATATTGTCGGCTCTCAGGACACCACTGGCCTGATGACCGCACAGGAACTGGAAGCGATGGCGGCAACCGTCATCTCGCCGCTCGTCGACGGCGCCTACCAGTCGGGTTGTCACACGGCATCCGTCTGGGACAAGAAGGCTCAGGTCAATATTCCGAAGCTCATGTCCTTCATGAACAATTTCGGCGTGATCACGGCCCGCGACCCCAAGGGCGTCTATCATTCGATGACCGACGTCATCCACAAGGTGCTGAACGATATCACCGTGGACGACTGGGCGATCATCATCGGCGGCGACAGCCACACCCGCATGTCCAAGGGCGTCGCTTTCGGCGCCGACTCCGGCACAGTGGCGCTGGCGCTGGCGACCGGCGAAGCAACCATGCCGATCCCGCAGTCGGTCAAGGTGACCTTCAAGGGCAAGATGCAGCCGCACATGGACTTCCGCGACGTCGTACACGCCACTCAGGCGCAGATGCTCGCCCAGCACGGCGACAACGTCTTCCAGGGCCGCATTATCGAGGTCCATATCGGCACGCTGCTCGCCGACCAGGCTTTCACCTTCACCGATTGGACGGCTGAGATGAAGGCCAAGGCGTCCATCTGTATTTCGCAGGACGACACGCTGATCGAATCGCTCGAGATCGCGAAGTCGCGAATACAGATCATGATCGACAAGGGCATGGACAATTCCGTCGGGACGCTGAAGGGCCTGATCGCCAAGGCGGACGCACGCATCGCTGAAATCCGCTCTGGCGAAAAGCCGGCTTTGACGCCCGACGAAAATGCGAAATACTTTTCGGAAGTCGTTGTCGATCTGGATGTCATCGACGAGCCGATGATCGCCGACCCCGATGTCAACAATTCCGATGTGTCCAGGCGCTACACCCACGACACGATCCGCCCCGTCTCATACTACGGTGGCACGAAGAAGGTCGATCTTGGGTTTGTTGGTTCGTGCATGGTGCACAAGGGCGACATGAAGATCGTCGCTCAGATGCTGAAAAACATTGAGAAGGCCGAAGGCAAGGTCGAGTTCAAAGCTCCGCTGGTCGTTGCCGCGCCGACCTACAACATCATCGATGAGCTGAAGGCTGAAGGGGATTGGGAAATCCTGCAGAAGTATTCCGGATTTGAATTCGATGACCTGAAGCCGAAGACATCTAACCGGACCGAATACGAGAACATCCTTTATCTGGAGCGCCCGGGCTGCAACCTTTGCATGGGCAATCAGGAGAAAGCGGAAAAGGGCGACACCGTGCTTGCCACGTCTACCCGCTTGTTCCAGGGGCGTGTCGTGGAAGACACCGCCGAAAAGAAGGGTGAATCGCTGCTGGCCTCGACCCCGGTCGTGGTGCTGTCGGCAATCCTTGGTCGGACGCCAAGTGCGGAAGAATACAAGGCAGCCGTCGTCGGCATCGACCTGACCAAGTTTGCTCCGCCGAAAGCTGCTCCGATCGATGCGTCGTCGGTTCAATACTAGTCTGATCACGCTGGCTGCGGCTGGTTCGGCGCCTTCGTGAGGCATGTGTACCAGAGAGATACTCCCGGGGAATATTTTCGCCGGGAGGTAAGGGTTTGATTTGGGTAGGCGGCGCGCCCGATCTGGAACGTTTAAGCGGCGCCATTCGTGTTTGCTCGCGCGCATCGGCATGTCGCTGTGCTGAGTGTAGCCTGAGGCACTATTGTCCGACCGCCCGGCATTGATGGCAGCCCTGAAGGCTAGGGTCTGCCCAGCAGGTCGGTATCATAGGGTCGGATATCGGATCGTCGCTGCCGCTGCGCGCAAGGTCGCCGCCCCTTGCCTTCAAGAGCGCTGCTGTTAGCCCGCAAAAGTCATCCACCCGAAACGTTGAGTTCGCATGAAGACATTGTTGAACCATAGCGCAATGCCCGCCGTCGGCTATGTGGAACCGTGGAGCGTCAGGGCAGGTTGCGACACCCAAGCATTTATCTCCTGCACTGATCCGAACGCAGCCATTTCCATCGTCACGCTCGATCGGGATATCCAGGAGATCGTCGATTGGTCCGTAGAGAGGCACACAACGGGCCTTGCTGTGCGCTCCTACAGTCTGGGATCCTGGATTGAACTGCCTGCTCTTCCAATCAGCGCAACCAAGTTGGAACTGACCTTCGAAATCCTGTTCACGTCGAATCTTGAAACGAAGCCCGTCTTTTCGTTCGGCTCGTTTCTGCTGAGTCTCGATCCCAATGGGAAACTGTTGGCAAATGGCCAGCTTGTCGCGGAGATCAGCAATGAACGGTGGTATCGGCTGATCGTCTCGCAGGTGTCGGAAACGATCTCATGTGCCGTGCGGCGCGAGGGTGGCGAGATTATCGGTGAGTGCGTCGTTGAGAGTTCGATTGAAACTGGCAGCATCCGTATCGGAGCCGCGCCCGACTTGAGCACAGCGACCCTGAACGCGAGGCTCGGGCGGATTGAGGCCACGATCGATGGCGTTGCATCGGAATGGCGCTTTCCGAGTAAAGGGCCGGTCCGGCTTGTTGCGCCGATTGCCGGCGATGGCGCCAATCTCATCGTCCACAACGCGCCGACATTCGCCGTGGCTTCCTGCAGGTTCACGGGGGATGCACACGATCCGAGGGTGGCTCCCGATCATTTTGATGCTCTCCATCTCCACGATGACGATTTCGGCGGCTTCGATTGGACGCCTGACGTCAGCATAAGCATACCGCCGGAAGCGCGGTCTGGGGTCTATGCTCTGATGATCGCGACGAAGGACGGGGTCGAAAGGCTGCCATTTTTTGTCCGCCCGAGCGAGCCTCGCTCGGCAACTGCGGTGTTGCTACCGACGGCGACCTACCTCGCTTATGCCGACGAGCAGTTACCGTCGCAGCGGTATCCGTGGCATGGAAGCGATCGTGGGCATCTATTTGCCATCGATAACAATTTCCTGAGCCTCTACGACACCCACAGCGATCTGAGCGGCGTCAGCCTCACATCCAGTCGCCGACCACGCGCCACGCTTAGGGACGACTATCACTACCCGCTGTCCGACTGTCCACATCTGTTGCCAGTCGATCTCCAACTTCTCAAGTTCTGCGGGCGCCATGGTATCCAAGTCGATGTGCTGGCCGATCATGACCTGCATGCCGAGGGGGGCACGAGCCTCAAGCGCTACCGATTGCTGCTGACGGGCAGCCATCCGGAATACTGGTCATCGGACATGATGAAAGGTGTCGATGACTATGTGCTGTCGGGAGGCAGCGTCGGTTATCTCGGCGGAAACGGATTTTACTGGGTCGTGGCGTTTCAGGACGACAAGATGGAACTGCGACGCGGTAAAAACGACATCTGGAGCGGTCGTCCGGGCGAGATCCATATGGCCATGACAGGCGAGCCTGGTGGCAACTGGGAAGACCGGGGCCGCCATCATCCGCAATCTCTGCTGGGCGTCACGTATGTCATGATGAGCTTCGGTCCGTCACGACCCTATCGGAGGCTTGAAGGAAGTTATCAATCGGACTTCGCCTGGCTATTCGATGGTGTCGCTTCTGATATGTTTGGACAGCAAGGAACAGTGCTGGGGGGGGCCGCGGGGTATGAGGTCGATGCGACCATCCGCTTCGCGGGGACGCCGAGCAATCTCGTCCACCTTGCCGTCGCGGATGATTTCGATGACAGTTTTCAAGTGCGGCCAGACCTCTGGATCGCCGACGGATCGGCGGAGCGGGCAGGGTTGCGCAGGTCCGACATGACCGCTTATCGCCATGATGCTGGCGGGCTCATCTTTTCCGCGAGTTCAGTGGCGTGGATCGGCGCATTGCCCGGACCCGGCAACGACAATGATGTCGGCCGGATCATGCGTAATCTGATGGAAAAATTCAGGACGTGAGGCGCAAATAAGAAGGATCCCCGAAACGGTCCCTCGGCATGCGCTGATCCGATGCCGAGGGATTTGATCAGTGGTCGGCATCCTCTTGCGAGCCTGCGCGGATAGCGGCCAGCACGTTCTTCTGCAGAGCGATGAACTCCGATGTCGCGATCATGTCCTGATTGCGTGGGCGACCAAGTCCGACGTGGAACGTCGTGTTGATCCGGCCCGGATTGATGCTCATCGCGATGATGCGATCCGAGAGGTAAACGGCCTCCTCGACATCGTGGGTCACGAACAGTACCGTCAACCGATGTTCTTCCCATATCTGGGTCAGCAACTCCTGCATCTGGTGACGGGTCAGGGCGTCGAGCGCGCCGAATGGTTCATCCATCAGCAGCATTTTCGGCCGATAGGACAAAGCACGCGCGATCGCGACACGTTGCTTCATGCCGCCAGATAGCTGCGACGGGAAGGCGTCGGCAAAGCGGTCGAGCTTCACCAGGTTGATATGGTGGCGAGCAATATCCCTGCATTCCGCGTTCGACATGCCTGCCGCCTTGAGGGCGAATTCGACATTCTGTAACGCCGTCAGCCAGGGCAGCAGTGTGTAGGACTGGAAGACCACCCCGCGGTCCAGGCCGGGACCGACGATCGGCGCGCCGTCGGTCAGGAGAACACCATTGTCGAAGCTCTGGAGACCGGCAACGATCGACAGCAAGGTGCTCTTGCCACAACCCGATGCGCCGACAAGCGAGACAAACTCGTTATCCGCTAGCTCGATATCGATGTCGTTCAGCGCGTGCACACGGTTTTTCGCGGTGCCGTACCACTTGTTCAGGGAGGCGATCTTGAGTTTTGGCTCGATCATTTCAGTGTCTCGACGAGTAGCGGAAGAAAAAACGCTCAAGGGCCTTCATGCTCTGGTCTGTGAGCAGACCAAGAATGCCAAGCAGCAGGATGTAGCCAATGATCGTCTGCGTCTGGAAGTAACGCTGCGACACTACGATCCGGTAGCCGAGCCCAGAGGTTGCTGCGACAAGTTCGGCCAGAACCAGCCATGTCCAGGCCCAGCCGAGGCTGATGCGCAGCGTATCCCATATTCCCGGCAGGGAGGATGGCAGCACGATGCGGTGCAGGATCTTCATCTCCGACAGGCCCAACGTACGCCCGAGCCCGACAAAGTCAGGCGGGACCCTCTTGACGCTGTCCATCACCATCAGCACCTGCTGAAAGAAGGTTCCGATGAAGATGATGACGAATTTCTGGATGTCGCTCGTGCCGGCCCAAAGGATCGTCAGAGGCACGAACGCAACGACAGGCATGTAACGGACAAAGTCCACGAACGGCTCGATGGCGGCTTCCCAGGTCTTGAAGCAGCCGATCATGATCCCGATCGGGATGGCCATCGCCGACGCGATCGCGAAGCCGATCAGCATCCGGTAGATGCTGATGCCGGCATCGCTCAGCAGGGTCCCGTTTAGTGTCAGCTCCACCATCTTGTCCCACACCGATCCAGGGCTTGGTAAGAAGATGGGCTTGACCCAGCCGGTCGCGGTCGCCGTCCACCAGATCAGGAACAGGCTTAGAAAGACACAAAGCGCGATCGCGACATAGGTGCGGCCGCCGAGCGGATCACCGATGCGAAACGCGCTCGGGGGTCTTCCGACGCCCGCGCGCGGGTGCGCGCGGGGTCCCTTGTTGGCGGGGGGCAATCCTTCGGAGGCGGACATTCGGTATTCCCCTGCGTGCAAGTTACTTGCTGGCTGCGTCGACGAACGAGGTGTCCATCATCTGCTCGACTGTCACGTCCTGCGTCAGGATGCCGGCAGTCTTGGCGGCCTTGAGGACGTCGACGAAGGTCTTGGTCTTGAAGTCACCGGCAAAGGATTTCTGGGCTTCCGCGGTGGTGTAGTATTGAACGCCGTCGAATGCCGTCACAAGATCCTCAGGTGAGGCGCCGACAGCCTTGGCGATGATATCGCGTGCCTCCTTGGTGTTGGCCTTGTATTCGGCGACGGCAAGGTCCCAGGCCTTGAGCATGGCGAGCACCTGGCCGGGCTTGGACTTCAGGACTTCGTCGCGCACAACGAACACGTCCGACACCAGGCCCGGGTCTTCACCTGCGGCAAAGAGGATCTTGATGTTCTTGTCCTGGGCGCGGGCGGACGAGATATAGGGTTCGTACGTCACGGCAACGGGAACGCGGCCGGCAATCAGGGCCGATCCGGCGTCTGCTGCCGGCATCGGCACCTTGGTGATGTCGGCGATGGTCATGCCGTGGCTGGCAAGTGCGTAGTTCAGCAGGATGTCGCTCGTCGTTCCTTCTTCGTAGGCAACGTTCTTGCCCTTGAGGTCGGCGACGTTATTGATGTCGCTGCCGGCGATGATCGCGTCCGCAGACAAGCTGAAATCGAGGAGAGAAACGATCTTCACAGGAAGTCCGGCAGCAACCATGGCCATGGCCGTATGGGTTGCGATGTTGGCTGCATCAAGCTGCCCACTGGCCAGCGCCGCGTTGAGATCCTTGTCCTCGGTGAAGTTGACCAGTTCCACCTCGTCCAGCTTGGCGGTCTTGAACAGGCCCTTGGCGGCCGCGACGTGCCACTGCCCGTAACCCAGCCAAGGCTCGATGCCGAGCTTGAACGTGCCGGCCTCGGGCTGGGTGGGGATGGCGTCTGCGGCGCATGCGGGAACCGCCTGCGCGAGTGCGCCGATGACGCCAAGGGCGATAGCGGCGCGGGAAATTCTGATCTTGATCGACGTGTAAGTCATGGAAACCCCTTTTCTGACGTTTAACGTTGGCTGGTCTGTGCTTGCAGCAACTTCATTGGCGTCTTGTTATCGCACCCGGCCTGAAGGCGTTTTCCGAATGCGTCTTTGTCATGCGTTATTTTCCCTAGACCTTTCAAGCTGTCCGATGTTGACGATGGTCATGTCAGCTGCGCTCCGGGTCGATCATCTCGAAGAAGCGTGTCAACATGTCTTCGCCGACAATAGGCTCGCTGCCGGTCATGACTGCCACCGAGAAGCCGATCAGCGATGAGGTTGGGTTGTGTGTGGTTGCGCCAGCGCGCAGGTTCATCACCAGGGTCGGGCAGAGGAACAGCCCAAGCCGGACGACAGTGCGCCAGTCCGAGGGAAGCATGTCCTTCGCCTTGAGCGTCGACAGCAGCGGCCTCCACATCGATAGGGCCTTGACGTCGAGCAACGACTGTCGAATGGGGCTCAGGCGCCAGTCGAAGTCGGCAAACAGCTTGCCATCCTCGTATCGCGCCGTCGCCTGAAACGTCTGCTCGGCAATGGCGGGGTCGTAGAGCCAGAAGGGATGGGCGAGGATGTTGTGAAATGTCGTCTTGACCTCGGCAAGCAACGTCGGGATGTGCGCGCCGGCAAAGGCCGGATCGAAAAACGAAAGCTCCGCCTGCTCGCCGTTATGGTGATACCAGACATTGGCATTGTGCGCGTCGCCATGGGCCGTGACGCCGCCGCCGTCGGCCAGCAGCGCGGGCGCCAGCCGGGCGCGGGCAGCGTCGAAAAGTTCGCCGACCGTTCGCCCGTATTCGACGCCGTTGATCACGAAGCGTGCGGTCGAAAATGCATCCCAGCCAAGCGTCACGCCCGGAAATGCGAACTCTCTGTCGACATAGAAGCTGGCCAGGCGCCCGCCGGGATAGGTGGCTGCCGGGGCCGTGATCAGGCGGTCGTGAAACAGCCGGTGGACCGGCTCGCCTGCCACCTCGGTCTCTGTGACCTCATGCAGCGTCTCGAGATAGACCGACAGCACAGTGGCGTTGAGCCGCGCCTCGGCCGCCACGGCCTGCTCGGCGCCGTCGGCATCCTGTTCGGTATCCAGCGCCCGCAGCACATCGGAAAAGCGCGGGTCGGACCGCCGCTTGTAGACGAGGATCTGCTCGCCGGGCAGTGCCGACATCATCAGCGGCTGATCGACCGGAAGTCCGGCCCGGGCGACGATGTCGGCGCGATAATATTCGCCGCTCATCGCTTCTTCGCCTTCCTCCTGGTGGAACTTGAAGAAATAATGCTGCTCGCCGCTGTCGAAGAATCCGTTCAGGGAGTTCAGGCTGTACTGGTCGTGGTTGATCGCGACGTTGCCAGCCTCGAGCTGGAACAGGTCATGCAGCAGGTCGGCGAGCATCGCCTCGGCGACGCCATCCCGCTTCTTGGCGTGATGGCGGATTGTTGCTGTCCGGCTGATGGTGTCGCTCATGTGTCCTGCTCTTCGATAGAATGATGTGACCGGTTCTGTCAGGCGTTTTTCTTAGCCGGGGCCATGTATCGGCTGCCAAGCGAGTAGCGACTGCCGACATGGGTGAATGTGTTGACCGTGGCGATCGTCGGACCGGTCCAGGTTTTTCGATAGAGGATGAGGCAGCTGTCTCCCTCGCGCATTTGCAGGAGCCGGGCATGATCGGCCGTTGCCGGCAAGGCGCTGATAAGATGTTCGACTTCGGTCATCGGCGTGCACCGCTGGAGATACTCGTAGGTGGCGATCGAGGTGAAGTCCTGTGCAAGGTAGTCGGACACCAGCGCGGTGTTGACGAAGCGCTCTTCCAACTGCACCGGCATGTCGTTTTCGTAATGCACGACGAGCGAATGGTCCACGGGCTGTTTCCTGGTGAAATCGAACGCCAGCAGCAGGTCTGGCGCCGGGCGCTCGATTCGCTCCAAAAGGATCATCTCGGCGCGATGCCGGCTGCCGCGCGCTTTGATCTCGGTGATGATGTTGCTGATCTCGATCAGTGTCGACTGTGCCCTCGGAGGAGCGACGAAGGTGCCGACACCCTGTACGCGGTGCAGATAACCCTCCGATGTCAGTTCCCGAAGCGCCCGGTGGACAGTCATGCGCGAAACGCCGAGCGAGGAGACCAGTTGGTGTTCTGATGGCAGTCGGCTGTTGTGGCCCCATTTGCCACTGCCGATATTGCCGAGCACGAAATCCTTGACCTTCTCGTAGAGCGGAGAAGCAGAGTCCGAAAGTGCGCTCACGTTCCTATGCTCCATTCGAGGGGACAAGCCCGCTTTCGTCCGTCATTCAGCAATCCGGACGATTGTCTTCAGCTTGTCCGTTTGGCCGTCCACCAGTCGCCGGTAGGCATCCGGCACGTCATCCAGCGATGTCAAGACGTCGCTGAATTCCAGAAGTTCCTTTTGTAGTTGCGGGAGCAACGAAACGGCTTCGGGCAACTCGTTTTCATAGGCATGGCAACCAAGCAGCCCGATCTCACGCTCCACCAGTATGTTGGGATCAAGCTCCAGGCGCCCGTGGCTAATGCCGACCAGTGCCAGCGCGCCCCCACCCGAGAGTAGATCGACGGCGTTGCCGATCGCCTTGATGCTTCCGGTTGCGTCCAACGCGTAGCGTAAGCGTCTTCCGTTCAGGTGTGCTGCCACTTCCGTCGGCACCGCCATATCGATCGCGGTTCCGCCGCAAATTTCGGCAACCATTCGGGCGCGATCCGCCTTCAGGTCGGAAAACATCAGGTCACCGTCGTGAAGGCGCGACAAAAGCAGTCCGCTGAGGCCGCCGATGGTGCCGCAGCCGATTACAAGCACCGGTTCGCCCGGTGGCAAGTTCAACCGACGCACCGCATGCAGCGCAACGGCCAGGGGTTCCGCCATCGCCGCGACGCGTGGGTCGAGCGACACTTCATGGCGGATCACCAGCCTGGCGGGGAGCTGCACTTGTTCGGCAAAACCACCGTCGCAGATTTCGCCGACGAAGCCGAGAGCCTCGCAGATGTTCGTCCTGCCGGACAGGCAGGCCGGGCAACGGCCACAATAGACACGCGAGTCGGCAGCGACGGTATCCCCGACCGAAAGTCCTTCAACCCCTTCGCCGATCGAAGATATCCTGCCGCAAAATTCATGGCCCGCTGTTGACGGGCGCCGCGAGATCCACTGGCCTGTGCGGAAATTGTGCAGGTCCGAACCGCAGATACCGGCGGCCCTGACATCGATGTTGACGAAACCCGGCGGCGGTGGAAGAGGCTCTTGGATCTCGTCCACTCGCAGGTCCATCGCATCGTAAAGACGCACCGCCTTCACCGGTCAGACCCCCGATTTGAGGTAGGCGTCACGCACGGGCGACACGGCGTTCGCGTGCGAGGAGAAGCCCTCGTAGACAGCCAGCTTATGGGCATTGGCAGCAAAGAGCGGATAGGCGGGCGCGGTGACATAGCCGATCGAACTGCGCTTGACGAAATCGGTGACCGACAGCGGACCGTATGTGCGCGCCCAGCGGCTGGTGGGCAACACCGCGTTCGGACCCAGGCAGAAGTTGCCGATGCTGACAGGCGTATAGGGACCCATCAGGATCTCAGCTGCCTCGGTGATGTGTCCAAGGTGCGAAAACGGGTCGCGGGACAGGATTTCAAGGTGCTCCGGCGCATAGGCGTTGACGAAGGCGTAGCTCTCTTCGACCGACGACGTCAGGACGATGCCACCGCACTTTCCGGTGAGAACTGCCGTCGAGAACGCGACGCGCTGATCGGTCATGCGGGCCCAATGGTCCGGCAGGGCGGCAAGGGCCTCCTCGGCAATACGACGGCTGTGGGTGACGAGATAGGCGGATGAATCAGGGCCGTGTTCGGCCTCGATCAGCAAATCGAGGGCGGCAAGGCCACCATGCACCGTATCATCGGCAAAGATCATCGCTTCCGAGGGGCCGGCGGGAAGTCCGGTATCGATGACACCGGCGAGGCTGCGCTTGGCAGCCACGACCCAGGGGCTGCCGGGGCCGACGATCTTGAGTGCCGGCTTGATGGTCTCGGTGCCGTAGGCAACCGCTGCCACGGCTTGTGCGCCACCGACCTTGTAAACCGTGTCGACACCGGCCAGCCGTGCAGCGACAAGCGTCGCCGCATCGACGCTGCCGTCGGGTGCCGGCGGCGTCACGATCGCCAGCTGCGGCACGCCGGCGACGACAGCCGGGACCGACGTCATCATCGTGACCGATGGAAACGAACCCTTCCCGCGCGGGACATAGAGGGCTACAGACTGGATCGGCGTGAAACGGTCTCCGGCGAAGGCACCCGGACGAATCTCCTTTAGCCACATGGCCTCGGGCTTCTGCTCCTCGTGGAAGACGCGGATATTCTCGATCCCGAACTTGATTGCGCTGACGACGTCATCGCTGACCAGCTTGAACGCCGCGTCGAACTCGGCGGTTGTTACCTTGATATTGCCTTCGGAGATCTCTGCCTTGTCCAACTCGCGGCCAAAACGCGCAATCGCGCGATCGCCTTCGGTGCGGACGGCTTCGAGGATCGGTGTGACCTTTTCGATGAAGCTCGAAATATCGGTTTCCGAGCGGCGGAGGAGCGCGTTTTTCTCCTCCGGGCTGAGTTTCGAATACTCGTAGAACGAGACTTCAGTCATTATGAACACCCTTTTTAAGGCCGTTTCTTTAGGGAAATAGCAAGTGATGGCGCCAACCGCCCAAGCTATTGCTTCAGCGGTGAAAGTAACACGATTGAAGCCGGGCGGCCGGAAAGTTGCCGGTACCAGCGTGATCGGAGAGAACCCGGTCTGATTTTCGTCAGTCCGGAGACAGGCAGCGCGCGATGCCCGGTCGACGCCTACGGTTTCGGAGTTCCACTTTTGTTATTTGTCTTGAGATGTATGTACATGTGCATGCATCTTGCATCAAATGCTTTTTGCGGCCTCTGCCTAATTTTTAAATGGAGGCCAAAAAACCGCCATCCACCGGCAGGCAATGACCTGTGATGTAACTTGCCGCATCGCTCGCCAGAAACACGACGGCGCCCCCGATGTCGGACGCCTCTCCAAATCGCTGTTGTGGTATCTTTTGCAGCATGCGCGACTGCCACGTTTCGTCTTCATAGAAGCTCTCGGTCATCGCTGTTCGGAAATATCCCGGAGCCACGGCATTGACCCTTATCCCTGAGGCAGCCCACTCGGCAGCCAACGCCCTTGTCATCCCGAGCAGCCCGGATTTGGAGGAGCCGTAGGGAACGGCGGTCGGAACGCCGACAAAGGAGGTGAGAGAGCAGAGGTTTATGATGTTGCCGCCCTGGGGCTGTGTCGACATCTGTTTCGCGGCGGCTTGTGCCCAGAAAAACGCGCCCTTGAGATTCGTATCGACGATCTGATCCCAAAGCCTCTCATCGACATCGAGCGAGGGCGCGACCTGCTCCATTCCGGCGTTGTTGACAAGGATATCGATGCGTCCGGTTGCTGCTGCGAATTGATCCAGCGTGCTCCGGATCGACGCCACGTCGCTCACGTCCTGAGCGGCAGCAAAGCACGATCGCCCACACTTTTCTATCCTCGACCTGGTTTCGGAGAGCGAGGCTACGCTGCGCGCTGTGACGCAAACGTCGGCGCCCGCTTCTGCGAGGGCGAGCGCTATCGCCTGACCCAGGCCTCGGCTCGCGCCGGTCACCAACGCGATTCTGCCCTTCAGGTTGAAGCAACTGCCGGTCATCCTGATCTCCTAAGGTAATGCATGAGTAGAAACAACTTTTCCGCTATATGTCTATGCATAGATCGACAGGCCGTGAAATGACGCCTGTCGCTTGGGGAGATCCCAATTGGGAGGTGGGAATGCCCGACGCTCAAAAGCTGGTCTGTGAGGAGGCTGCCGGCGTAGCCCTTTTACAAGAGTTCACGTTTGACGAAGTAGCTCTTGCTCGATGAGAACGACAATTTTTGCGGTTCAATCTGTTCAACATAAGCCAAACCACGGGAGGCAAATGCTTCCCGCGGCTGACGTCTAGCGGTGACGGCGGAAATCACTCCGTCAGATCGCATCCGCCAACTTCTTCTGGATGTAGAGCTCGCGAAGTCGCAGGGTAAGGGGTCCGGGCTTTCCAGTGCCTACCGGCTGGCCATCGATCGTTGTCACGGGCAGAACGAAATTGGTCGCCGAGGTGATGAAGGCTTCCGCGGCATTCTTCGCTTCGTCAGGGGTGAAGGCGCGCTCTTCATAAGGGATGTCTGCTTTTTCCGCGATATCCAGCACACTGGCGCGGGTGATGCCATGAAGAATGGCGGTGGACAGGCCGCGTGTCACAAGTCTGCCGTTTGCCGTGATAATATGGGCGGTGGCGGAACTGGCCTCGGTGACAAAGCCATCCTCGACAAGCCAAGCGTCGTCGGCGCCCTGGCGCATCGCCTCCATCTTCGCCATCGACGGATAAAGAAGCTGCACGGTCTTGATGTCGCGCCGCGCCCAGCGCTGGTCGGGCAGCAACGCAACGGCAATGCCTGTCGCCACCTTTGAGTTGTCCAACACCGGCTTTGCCTGCGTGAACAGCGTCAACGTCGGCGTCGGATTGGTCGGGAAAGCAAAATCCCGGTCGGCGGCGCCGCGCGAAATCTGCAGATAGATCAGGCCTTCCTTGAGGGCGTTGCGGCTGACGATCTCGCGGTGGACCGCAAGCAGTTCATCCGGCGTCAACGGGCATGTGATGCCGAGCTCGGTCGTGGAGCGCTGCAGGCGCGCGGCGTGGCCGGCATATTCCAGCAGCTTGCCGTCGACGACGCCAGTCACTTCATAAATCGCATCGGCGAACAGAAAGCCGCGATCGAAGATCGATACTTTGGCATCGGCTTCCGGCAGCCACGCACCATTCAGGTAGACAATACGGGTCACGCAATTTCCTCGTTCAGTTTACTGGTTTTGCAAATGCGGCGATGTTGACGCCGATGTCGGTGAGCTTCCGGCGCAGCGCGAGAGACGTTGCGGACGCACCCGGCGTGTCGCCATGGATGCAGACGGTTGCCGCCTCGACGGGCAGATAGTCCCCGCCGATCGTCGGGATGCGCTTGTCGCAGATCATCGACAATACCTGGTCGACACTCTGCTGCAGATCGTGAATGACGGCGCCCTCCATCTGCCGGGAGGCAAGCATGCCCTTCTCATCGTAACGGCGGTCTGCATAGACCTCGCACGCGACAGGCAGGCCCGCGGCTTCTGCCGCCCGCATCGTTTGCGAATAGGGCAAGGTGATGAACACGAGACGGGGGTCGATAGCTTGGATGGCGCGGACACAGACCTTGGCGAGTTCAGCATCCTCAGCGGCCATGTTGCCGAGCGAACCATGCGTCTTCACATGGGTGATTGGCCAGCCCAAAGCCGTCGCCATGCCCTGGATGGCTGCGATCTGGTAGATCAACTGTGCCTCGATGTCCTCAGGGCGTTCGCCAGAAATGCGCCGGCGGCCAAATCCATAGAGATCCATGAAAGAAGGGTGCGCGCCGATCGCCACGCCCTTTGCCTTTGCTGCGAGAATTGTGTCCCGCATGACGCTCGGATCACCCGCATGGAAGCCACAGGCGATATTTGCGGTGGTGATGATATCCAGCATGGCGGCATCGTCGCCGATCTTGTAGGCGCCGAAACTTTCGCCCATGTCGCAGTTGAGATCGATGATCGGCATGTTGCACTATCCCCAAACATATAGACCAAAATGATTCCGCGGTTTCAAAAACCAGTTGGCACTCTTGACATACAGTTGGTGTACTGAAATGACAAGTCTATTGCGAAGCGCCTGGTTGGGTCGCCATCCGCGAGGATATCGGTTGATGAATGCCCGCGTATCGTAGCTTTTATGCGGCCAGCGGATTTGTTTGCGCAGGGCATTAGAGGTGCGCCGTTTGAAATGGGAACGATGAAATGACCGTGCACGATAGCGCGCTGTCGCGCTTTCCTCGCATTGCCGCTTGCGGAGACAGTGCAATTGTGGTCGAGCTGTCCGATCAGATCGACGAGGCGACCAATATCCGCGTCGTGGCGCTTGCAGCCGATCTTGCCGCGCAGCCGATCGAAGGCGTGGTTGAGACCGTCCCGACATACAGATCGCTTTTGGTCGTTTACAACCCGACTATCGTGCGCGGCCATACACTAACGGATCTGCTCCGCACCCGTCTGATGGACACGACTGAAGCCATCGGTTCCGCACGACGGATCGTCGTGCCGGTTGTCTATGGCGGCCCGGTCGGCATGGACCTCGATGAACTGGCCGATATGAAAGAGATGAGCGCGGATGCGCTGGTTGCCCTGCACGCCTCAGTAGAATACCGGGTCTACATGATCGGCTTTGCGCCGGGTTTTGCCTATCTGGGTGGATTGCCGGAGCTTCTGCACACGCCGCGCCTTGCCGTGCCCCGCCAGAGAATAGAGGCGAGTGCCATCGGGATCGGCGGCAAGCAGGCGAGCATCAATTCGGTTCCCGGGCCAAGTGGCTGGCGTTTTATTGGCCGCACCCCTTTGAAGCTGTTCGACCCGACGCGGAAAGAGCCGTTTCTCCTGCGGGCCGGCGATCGGGTTCGCTTCCGGCCGGTGCTGGCGGAAGAGGCGTCTGCTCTGGATGCCGCGTCGGCGGATGGCACTCTGGCCGCGGAATGGGAGACCCTATGAACAGCCTTCTCATCGGGCAGGCAGGGCCGATGCTGACCGTCCAGGATCTCGGGCGTGTCGGGATGTTGCATCTCGGGGTCTCAGGCTCCGGGCCGATGGATGGCGCGTCGATGCGCATCGCCAACCGTCTTGTCGGCAATGGCGATGGGCAGGCGGTTCTCGAATTCGCGCATGTCGGCGGACATTTCGAGGTTGTCGAACCCGTGCGTTTCGCGGTGACGGGCGGCGCGGTCGAGATCACCGTCGACGGCGAACGTCGGCATGGCTGGGAGAGCTTTTCGCTGTTACCCGGCCAGGTGCTGAAGGTCGGCGAACTGCGCGATGCGGTCTGGGGTTATCTCGCCTTTTCCGGTGGCATCGATACGCCTTTGGTGCTGGGCGCCCGGTCGACGCATTTGCGCACCGGCATTGGCGGGTTCGAGGGGCGGCGTCTTGCGGCCGGTGATCGTCTACCGCTCGGCGTCACCGAAACAGCGTCGTTGATGGCGTTGGTTCGGCCGTTCCGGCGATCGATCGGACCGCTGCGTGTCGTCAAGGGACCGCAGGGGGATCATTTCGACTCCGCTGCCTGGCGCGATTTTCTGGGAGCCGGCTTCACTGTTTCCGCCAGCCGCGACCGTATGGCGCAAATGCTTGATGGCCCGGCCATCCGTGCCATCGACGGCCATGACATCGTCTCCGACGGCACGGTCGGCGGCTCCATACAGGTGCCGTCATCCGGCCGTCCCATCGTGCTGATGGCCGAGCGCCAGACCACCGGCGGCTATCCCAAGATCGCCACGGTGGCGTCGGTCGATCTGCCACGTCTGGCGCAGGCGATGACGGGATCGTCCCTGCGCTTCAAGCTGGTCTCGCAGGACGAGGCGGAAGAACTTTTGATTGCCCAATCGCAGGCGTTGACCGAAGCCCTTTCGGGGCTTGAGGAAAAATCGGATCTGTTGGGCCGTGAGGAGGAATCGGGTGATGAATAAACCGCTCGCCAAGCAGGCGTATGGCAGCATTATCGAGATGATCCTGGCCGGCACGCTGAAGCCCGGCGACCTGTTGCAGGAAGGCAAGCTTGGCGATGAACTCGCGATGTCGCGAACGCCGGTGCGCGAGGCGATCAAGCGCATCGAGGCGGAGGGGCTCGCCGTGCAGGAAGGGCGTTTCCTCAAGGTCCGCACGCTGACGGTCGCCGAAGTCGAGGAAATCTTTTATCTGCGGCGGGTTCTGGAGCGCCAATGCGCGCGCAATGCGGTGACGATAAATCCTGATATCCTCGATAGCCTTGAGACGCGCGTGCTGCATCTCCAACGGGAAGGTCCAGGTGAAGAGGAAGAGCAGCGGCAGGTGGATGACGATTTTCACTACGCGCTGGCTCGCGCCGCCGGCAACCAGATGATGATTCGCACCATTAGCGATCTGCGCCGCCGCACCTGTATGTTCGACCACAGTCAGGTGCCCGAACGGTTCGGCGTCAGCTGCCAAGAGCACCTCGACATCATCCACGCTCTGCGAACCCGCGACGGTGAACGTGCCGCGATGTTGATGGACGAGCATATCGCCCACGCCCGGGATGCCATCGTCGGCCGCCTGAGCCTTTCAAACCAGAGAACACAACGATGAAATGCCTGATCGTGCAGCCAATCCATGCCGATGGTCTTACCCTCCTGAGAGAGGCGGGCATAGAGCCGGTGTTTTGCCCGACATCCGACATGGCGACTGTCGCCAGGTTGATCGGCGGTTGTGACGCTGTCATCACCCGCGATGCCGGCCTGTCGGCAGAAGCGATTGCCGCAAGCGACGTTCTCAAAGCCATTGTGGTCCATGGTGCCGGGCATGATCCCGTCGACAAGGCGGCGGCGGCGCGAAAGGGCGCTTTGGTGTGCAACACGCCCGGTGCGAACGCGCGGTCGGTCTCCGAACTTGCGCTCGGACTGGCGATTGCTGCGGCCCGGCTCATTCCGGCCGGCGATCTGGCGGTGCGCAATGGCGTTCAGGGTTTTCGCGAAAACAATCGGTTTTCCGAACTGTTCGGCAAGACGGCCCTGATCGTCGGATGGGGGGCGACGGGAGCGGGACTTGGCAAAATGCTGGACAGCGCTTTCGGCATGCGCGTCATCGCCTATTCGCCGCGCAACCCGGATACCGGTCCGTTCGAGCGCGCCGAGTTGCTGGCCGACGCCCTTGCCGTCGCCGACCTTGTTTCCCTGCACACGCCGCTGCGAGACGAGACGCGCAACCTGTTCGATGCCAAAGCGTTTGCGGCCATGAAGAAGGGGACCATCCTCATCAATACGGCAAGGGCGGGGCTGGTGGATGAAACAGCGCTGGCCGATGCACTGGCAGATGGAACGGTGGCAGCGGCAGGCCTGGATGTTTATTCCCCTTCGGCACCGCAGGGGCCACTTGCCGCCTCGAACCGGGTCATCTTCACGCCTCATCTCGGCGGCAATACCGCGGAAGCGCTGCAAAGGGTCGCCGTCGGCGCGGCCTGCAACGTCATCACGGCGCTGTCGGGCCAGAGGCCGGCAACCACAATCGAAACGATTTCGGAGCCGGCCCTATGAGCGACATCATCAAGGATACCGTCGATCGTGTGCTCGACCGCGTCAACGCCATCTCGGAATCCGGGCCGGGCTTCACCCGCCCGTCCTATAGCCCGCTCGAAAGTCAGGCGCACCGCGTCATCGAGGACGAGGCGAACGCGCTTGGCCTGACGGTCACGCGCGATGCCGCGCTCAACCTTTTCGCACGTCTGCCGGGGCGCGACCGAAACGCGCCGGCTATCCATGTCGGGTCGCATCTGGATACGGTCGCAATGGGGGGCGCCTATGACGGCCAGGCGGGCGTTGCCGGTGCCATGGCGCTGGCCGCAGCCTTTGTCGAAAGCGGCGAGCCGCCGCCGGTCGATCTGGTCGTCACCGTCACCCGCGCCGAGGAAAGCGTCTGGTTTCCGGTGTCCTATGTGGGATCGCGGGCGGCACTTGGCCGGCTGACACCGGCCGAGCTTCAGGCAACGCGCTCCGACACCGGCCGCACCCTTCAAGACCATATCCTGTCTGAAGGTGGCCGACCGGCTGATATCCTCACCGACACGCCGCTTGCGCCGGCACGCTTCATCGAACTGCATATCGAGCAAGGCGATGTGCTTAACAACGCCGGCGAGCCGTTTGCTGTTGTCGATGGTGTTCGCGGCGGGCTGCGTTACCGACAGGCCCGGATCAACGGCACCTGGGCGCACTCCGGTGGTCAGGCGAGGTCGGAGCGAAGCGACGCGGTGTTCGCGATGGCTGACTTGATCGTCGCCATGGATCGTCGCTGGGATGAGGCGCTGCATGCCGGCCATGATCTGGCTGTCACCTTCGGCCGGGTCGATGCCGCGACATCGGAACATGCCTTTGCCAAAGTGCCGGGCCGGGTCGACTTCTGCGTCGATCTGCGCAGCGACGACATTGCCGTGCTCGACCGCATGGACGGCGTTTTCCTGGGTGAATCCGCAGCCATCGAAGCGGCGCGACACGTGCGTTTCGATCTGGGTCTGCAGTCGCGCAGCCAGCCGACGAAACTGTCCGCGGCTCTCGGCGACCGGATTGCCGACGCGGCACGCGCGCTTTGCCACACGCCGCGGCGGATGCTGTCGGGCGGCGGTCATGACGCCGCCGCCTTCGCACAGGCGGGTTGGGATAGCGTGATGGTCTTCCTGCGCAACTGGAACGGCAGCCACAATCCCGACGAAGGCATGGATCCGGCCGATCTGGTGGCGGCGGTCGATGCCTTGCACGGGGCCGTCCGTGGCATGGGGAGAGAATAACGCGATGAGCGAAAAGGAAACCCTCACACAGCAATTCTACCGGGACCTCAAGCAGCGCATTCTCGAAGGCCGGTTTTCGTCGGAAGAAGTGCTGACGGAACGCACGCTGGCGCTGGAATTCGGTATCTCGCGCACACCCTTGCGCGCCGCGATTTCGCGTCTGGAGAAAGAAAACGTCATCTCGCGCCTGCCCAATGGTGCCCTGATGGTGCGTCAGGTCAGCATCGAACAGCTGCTGGAGATCGTCCAGATCCGCCGGCTGCTGGAAGGGGCGGCGGCGGCCAGGGCCGCGACATTTCCGCTGACGCCGGAGCTGGTCGAATCGCGCCGGCGCATGCGCGCCTATGCCGAGGGCGGCGATATCGCCTTTGACAATTTCTGGCTGGATGATGACGTGTTCCACCTCGCCGTCGCGCATGCGGCCGAACTGCCGCTTCTGGCGACGATGCTGACGGAGATGCGCAGTATCGCCCGCCGCTGCACCATCACCCGCACCCATGACCGGTTCGACCAGCAGGCGCGCGAACATATCGCCGTCATCGATGCGATCGAGGCGGGAGACGGCGACGCCGCGCAGGCCGCCATGGAAGTACATTTCGACAGCGTCAGGACGCGTTTCCTTGGCTGGCTGGCGCGCGATTGAGAAACAGGCATATGCGTTTTTCCGAAAATCTCCATGAATTACGCGGTTGCGAGGCCGCATTTCTGAAAGCGGAGTTCGCCAAGCGCCAGAGCCGCGCCCAGGCAGCGCTGCGGGCAAACGGGCAGGAAGCCATTCTCGTTTCCGGCCCGGAAACGATCTACTGGCTGACTGGTCGCCAGACGGCAGGGTATTTTGCCTTTCAGGTGCTGATACTGCCCGCAGACGGCGAGCCGACGCTGTTGGTGCGGCAACTCGAACTGTTCGGCACGGTGGCAAACACCTGGCTGGAGGACATTGTTGCCTATCAGGACGGCGACAATCCCGTCGATGCCCTGATCGATTTGCTGCGCGCTCGGAAAATCACCAAGCCGGCGATGGAGCTTGGCGGCTGGTTTCTGTCGCCGAAAGTGGCCGTCGAAATTGCCGAGCGGCTTGATGTCGGCGCATTGCTTGACGGCTCGCACATCCTGCCGCCATTGCGCATGCTGAAATCCACCGCCGAACTCGATGCCATCAGGGCTGCGGCCCGTTATGCGGAAGCCGGCATCCTGGCCGGAATCGAGGCGTGCGCTGCCGGAACCGATGAAAATGCCGTTGCCGCGGCCATGCTGTTTGCCGCCACGCAGGCCGGCTCCGAAGCCATGGCGATGGAGCCGCTGGTGTCTTCCGGTCCGCGCAGCGGCCTTCCGCACATGACATGGCGCCGCCGTCCGCTTGCCGATGGCGATCCCGTCTTCCTTGAACTGGCCGGCAGTCATGCGCGTTATCATGCGGCCCTGATGCGCGCCGTCTGGATCGGTCCGCCGCCCGTCGAGGCGCAGCGGATGATGGATTGTTCGTTGCGTGCGCTGGAGGCGGCACTGGCGTCGATCCGGCCGGGCGTGCCCTGTTCGGTGCCGCACAATGCGGCGCAGAGCGTCATTGATGCGGCCGGCTACACCGCAGCCTTCCGCAAGCGCATCGGCTATTCCATGGGAGTGGCGTTTGCGCCGGACTGGGGCGAGGGGGCAATCCTCAGCCTGTTTGCCGACGTTTCCCTTCCTATCGAGGCAGGAATGGTGTTTCACCTGCCGGCGACCTTGCGCAGTTACGGCCACTGGACCGTCGGCGCCTCCGAAACCGTGATCGTCACCGAACACGGCGCCGAGCCGCTGTCCAGCCTGCCACGCACACTCACCCTTCGCTGATATCAACGTTCAACCCACACGGAGCCTTCGCATGCGTTCTCTCTTCCATCTCGCCTATCACGTCACCGATCTCGACGAGGCGCGCCGGTTCTACGGCGACGTTCTGGGCTGCAAGGAAGGCCGTTCCACCGACACCTGGGTGGATTTCGACTTCTTCAATCACCAGATTTCGCTCCACCTCGGTAAGCCGTTCGAAGTGACGCGCACCGGCAAGGTCGGCGACCATATGGTGATGATGCCGCATCTGGGCGTGGTGCTGCAGCTCGACGACTGGCTGGCGCTGGCCGAGCGTCTGCAGCAGAAGGGCATCGCTTTCGACATCCCGCCGGTCGTGCGTTTCGAGGGCGAGCCGGGCGAACAGCGCACGATGTTCTTCTTCGATCCGAGCGGCAACCCGATCGAAGTCAAGGGCTTCAAGGATTTTGACGGTCTGTTTGCCCAGTAAAACCTGACGTCGCAAACAAAAGCCGGGCGGATCTTGCGATCCGCCCGGCTTTTTCATGGTTGTTTGGTTGCGGTCAGAACATGCTGGGCGACCGTGTCAGCAGCTCGTTGCCGCTGTCACCGATAATGAGGATATCCTCGTAGAAGGCCGCACCGACGCCATCCAGCGATAGGAAGGCCTCGACGCCAAACACCATGTTTTGCTCGACGATGTCCTGCGGCGTCGACATCGCCGTCGAAATGCGCGGCAGCTCGAAGCCGAGCCCGATGCCGTGGCCGTAGAACGGAAAGTTCTTCATGATCGCCGAGATCGAGCCGCCGAACGCGGCGGTCATGCGATCCCCTTCGGCCGCCACATCCAGCAGCTTGACGCCGGGCCGCAGCATATCCGACAGGCGGTTGACGATGCCGCTTGCGGCTTCGATCAGGCGCAGCTGCTCCGGATTGGCCGGTCCACGGACGGCGGTGCGGCCGGGATCGAGATAATAGCCCTGGTAGAGCGGACCATGCAGCGTGCCCGTGACGATATCGCCGATCTCTGGCGTATCGGCGCTATAGCCGGTCAACGGAAACCGCTGGTCGAAACCGAGCGTTTCGCCGTGATTGGTGCCGATCATCTGGATGCGCCCGCCGCGGCGCACCGTCTCGCGGGCCGCTTCGCCGGCGGCTTCGCGTTCGGACATGCCGCTCACCAGGCTCTGCATCAGCACCGTCATGCCGGCGGTCGCCGTTTCGCCGGCCATGCGATAACAGTCCAGTTCGCGTAGGCTCTTGACACGACGGACCGAACGCACGAGATCGTCAGCGGGCACCCATTCGATCTCGGGTGCCACGGCTTCCAGCTGCCGGTAATATTTGACCGGAATGAAGTTGGTACCAACCAGCGCCACCCGTCCCTTGATGCCGCGTGCGACCAGAGCCTTTGCGACGCTCTCGAACGGATGATTGCTGCAATGAACGTCGTCGATCGACACCAGGTCGCGCCGGACTTCCGGCTCATCGATGTGCAGTTGCGGGGAGCGGCCTTCCTGCAGGATGATGCCGGCAAACGAGCGGGCGGTCCAGATGGTCGAGTCCATGCCGCTGCTGATGGCGTAGTGATTAGAGAGATAAAGGACGTCGCCGCAATTGTCGGTCGTGCCACCGGCGCGCGAAAACACCACCGCGGTCTCGAAACCGCGCGCCTTTATTTCTCGATGCAGCCGTTCCCAGCGTTGCTCATATTCTTCGATCGGAAAATAGCGATCCATCACGTCACTCCAGATGCAGAAAATATCTTGTCGGAGACCATGGCCACGTGTCGGCAAAGGCCCATAGGACTGGCTTGGAAATTTCGGTACACCGGCTGTATCCGGGCGTCAATCGTGCTTCTAGACTGTTTTAACGCCGTTGCGGAATATCTGCTAATGTTCGCATTAAGTGCACAAAAAGTCGGCGACAAGAGCCCAACTTACGCGCATAGCGTCTCCTTTTTGTGCATTAAATTATTGAAATCTCTACTTGAACTCCACTGGTATACTGAATAAGCTTTGACGAAAGCAAAAAGTTGGGGCTTCGCCGCAGGCCAATGCCCCGGCGTATAGTGCAGATTGTACCGCGAAGACGAGTTGGAATGGTTTTGGAAATACAGGTTGTACCCGCGAGCCAAGGACGCGCCTTTCGGATGAGGGCAGGGCAATTCGTCCGTATTGCCAACACCCACGGTAATCAAGTCGTTGACACATGGGCGGTAGCTGAGAGCGATCCGTTTGAGGTCTCATCGATGGACCACACCCGCTCGGTCAACAGCAACATCTTCTTTACCGAAGGCATGAGTGTCCAGAGTTCGCGCCGGCGTTCAATGCTCACCATGGTCGCCGACAGTGCCGGGGTTCGTCATGATACTTTGCTTTGCCCATGCAGCGGCGAGCTCTACCGGCAGCTCGGCTGCACCGAATATCACCGTAGCTGCACCGACAACTATCACGAGGCGCTTCGTCAAGCGGATATCGAACACACCTTCACGCCCGCCTCGCTCAATCTGTTCATGAATGTTCCCGTTACGGCGGACGGGGCTGTGGATCGCGTGCCACCGGCAACGGCGGCGGGAGACTATGTCGTGCTTCGCGCGGATATCGATCTTGTGCTGGTCCTGTCTGCCTGCCCGCAGGACATGACCCCGATCAACGGTGCAGACCGCACCCCGAAGGATGTTGCGGTCTCGATCGCAAACACCTTTCCGCTGGAGGATGCCCGATGAGCGATCCGCTTCTGAAACTGCGCGAGATCCGCAAGAGTTTTGGCGAAAACGAGGTTCTCAAGGGGGTCTCGCTGGATGTGACACCGGGCGAGGTCGTGTCTATCATCGGCGCCAGCGGTTCCGGCAAAAGCACGTTCCTGCGTTCGATCAATGCATTGGAGGTGCCGCAGTCGGGCTTCATGGATTTCGAGAACCTGTCTTTCGATTTCCGCCCGGAGTCGCGTCTCTTTCCGACCCCATCACAGCTGCAGTCGCTGCGCGCCCGTGTCGGCATGGTGTTCCAGAGCTACAATCTCTGGCCGCACATGACGGTGCTAGAAAATGTCACGCATGCGCCCGTCAGGCTGCTGAAACTGCCACGGGCGCAGGCTGTGCAGGAGGCAGAAGCGCTTCTATCGCGGATCGGGCTTTACGAGAAGCGTCACAGCTATCCTGCCCGTCTGTCCGGCGGCCAGCAGCAGCGCGTGGCGATCGCCCGCGCGCTGGCGATGAAGCCGCGCCTTATGCTGTTCGACGAGGTTACCTCGGCGCTCGATCCCGAGCTTGTGCATGAAGTCCTGGTGCTGATGGCGTCGCTGGCGTCCGAGGGCATGACGATGTTGCTGGTGACGCACGAGATCGCTTTTGCCCGCGATGTCTCGTCACGCGTGCTGTTCTTCGACAAGGGCGTGATCGCCGAACAGGGCTCTCCAGATATCCTGAAGCAGCCGGAAAGCGAAAGGCTGCAGCAGTTTCTGCACCGCATCCTGCATGACAAGGTTGGTCATGCGATCTCCAGTGACAGCGGCCAGGGAGTGCAGGCGTGATGGGTAATTTTCTCGAAGAGATCAAGATCTACGGCCCCGGATTTCTTGAAGCCTCCTGGACGGTTTTCGGCATCACCATCCTGACCATCGCCGTCAGCTGGGTCTGCGGCCTCGTGGCAGCACTGGCGCAGCGCTCCGAATGGAAAGCGGTGCGCATGGCCGCCGGTTTCTACATCTGGTTCATTCGTGGCACGCCAACGCTGATCCAGGTGTTTCTGATCTATTTCGGCCTGCCTCAGATCGGCATCCGGCTTTCGCCTTTCACGGCGGGCGTCATTGCGCTCGGCATCAACAGCGGTGCCTATGTCGCGGAAATCGTCCGTGGTGGCCTGACGGCGATCCAGCGTGGGCAGACGGAATCGGCGCTCGCGCTCGGCTTCAGTCCGGCGGAAACCATGCGCACGATCATCCTGCCACAGGTCTTTCGTATCATCCTGCCGTCGATCACAAATGAGGCGATCTCGACGCTGAAGAACACCTCGCTGCTGTCGACCATCACCGTGGTTGAGCTGACGCTTTACGCGCAGACCCTGATCGCCTCGACCTTCCGGCCCTTCGAATTCTACATCGCGGTGGCGGTCATCTATCTGGTGCTGACCACGATCCTCACCTTCGTCGCGTCGTGGCTGGAACGCCGCTACGCCAACCTGGGGTGATCCGCGCCATGTCCGTTCTGCCGACCGATTCCCTGGAAACACCACGCTTCTGCGGCGTGCCGACCTTCATGCGGCTGCCGCAGGCCACGAGCCTCAAGGGTCTCGACGCCGCCATCATCGGCCTCCCGTCCGACAGCGGCGGGCCCTATCGAACAGGCGCGCGCTTCGCACCCAATGCCGTTCGGGCCATGTCGGTCATGCTGCGTCCTATCAATCCCTATCGCGGCAACATCAACATTTTCGAGGAACTGCGCGTTGCCGACGTCGGTGATGCCAATGTCGTCCCCGGATACGAGATCGAATCTCTGGAACGCATCGAGGAATCGGTTGCAGCGCTTGCGACCGTCGGCATCGTGCCTTTCGGCATCGGCGGCGATCATTCGATCACGCTTGCGGAACTACGGGCCTTGTCGAAGGTGCACGGGCCTATCGCGCTGGTTCATTTCGATTCCCACACCGATACTTGGGACAAGTATTTTGCCGGCAAGAAGTACAGCGCTGGCACACCGTTCCGCCGTGGCGTCGAGGAAGAGATCATCGACACCAGCTGCTCGATCCAGATCGGCATGCGCGGTTCGCTGTTCCAGAAGAATGATATCAGCCAGTCGATCGACCTCGGCTACGACGTGCTGACCACCGATGATGCTCTGGATCTCGGCCCGAAGGCGTTGGCCGACCGTATTGCCCGTAGGGTCGCCGGCAAACCGGTATTCATTTCCTTTGACATGGATTTCGTCGATCCGTCCGCCGCGCCCGCGGTGCAGACGCCGGAGGCAGGTGGCCCGACCGCCCGCGAAACCCTGAAGATTATCCGCGCATTACACGGCATCAATCTTGTCGGCTGCGACGTCGTCGAAGCCAATCCGCTCTACGACAGCACCGGACAGATCACGGCACTGCTCGCCGCCACCGTCATGGCCGAATTCCTGGCCCTCCTCGCTTCCCGGCGATCCACCACCCCGCCGGGTTGACCATCACCTGCATATAAGACCGAGAACGACCCAATCCGTCATCATAAAAGGGAACTGAAACATGAAACTGAAGTCCTTGATCGTAGCCGCCGCCGCCTTTGCCGGTCTCTCCATTAGCTCGATCGCCAACGCCGCCGATCTTGAACTGCTGCAGCCCGGCAAGCTGATGGTTGCCACCGAAGGCACATACGCTCCTTTCAGCATGCGTGCGCCTGACGGCAAGCTCGACGGTCTGGAAATCCGCGTGATGCAGGAAGTCGCCAAGCGCCTGAACCTCGAATACACGCCTGTCCTGATCAAGTGGGATTCGCTGCTCGTCGGCCTGCAGGCCGACCAATACGACGTGATCAGCGCCGCCATGGATATCACCGAAGCACGCCAGAAGCAGGTGACGTTCTCCAACGGCTGGCTGGAATCCGGCGGCCGTGTTGTCACTGCCAACGACTCCAAGATTGCGAGCGCTGCCGACATCAAGGGCAAGACCGTTGGGGCACTCGTCGCCTCCAGCTGGACCAAGATCGCCGAGGACAAGGGCGCCACGGTAAAGGGCTACAAGGCCGAATCTGACGCCATGCAGGATCTCGTCAACGGCAATGTCGATGCTGTCATCACCGACTCGATCGCCGCTGCCTATGCCATCAAGTCGGCCAACATGCCGCTCAAGGTGACGGAGGATTATGTCAGCCATGTCCAGAAGGGGTTTGCTTTCAAGATGGGCAAGCCGAACCTCGTCGAAGCGGTCAACAAGGCTCTCGCTGACATGAATGCCGACGGCACATATGCCAAGCTGACCAGCGATCTCGTCGGCTTCGATCCGGCTCCGAAGGATCCGATCAAGACGATCAAGTAACGCTTCCTCCCTCATGGGCTGAACCGCAGATGCTTGGAACCGCCGGCGACCGTCATTTCGACAGTTGCCGGCGGCACTGTTCGATGACGGCGTTGACCTTAAAGATCAGCGCGCAACACCCTGTATTGATATCCTTACACAATGGACGGCTTGAATGAGTTCTCATCACAACCTGATCGCTCTCGTGACACGCCAAGCGCCCGAAGCCGAAAAGGCCTGGCTGGACACGCTTCGAAACGCGATGCCCCACGAGGTGATATTGCCGGTTCAAGAGATGTCCGATGCGGAACGCGCTCAAGCCGATATCGCAATTGTTGCCAATCCCGATCCTGCAGATCTAGAACTTCTCCCCAATCTGGTTTGGGTGCACAGCCTGTGGGCCGGCGTCGAGCGGCTGGTCATGGAACTCGAGGGGTTCGACCGTCCGATCGTTCGTCTCGTCGATCCGAAGCTCAGCGAAACCATGGCAGAAGCCGTACTTGCTTGGACGCTCTATCTATCGCGTGACATGCCGGCCTATGCTTCACAGCAGCGCCAAAAACTTTGGCAACAGCTTGATTATCGCGCCGCAAGTGACACACGCGTTGGCGTTCTTGGCCTCGGCGCGCTCGGAAGCGCCGCATCGAAACTTCTGAAACAAGTCGGGTTCGATGTTAGCGGCTGGAGTCGGAGCCCGAAGGATATTGCTGACATGATCTGTTATTCGGGCGACGACGGTTTGCGGCAGTTGCTTGGCCATTCAGACATTCTGGTTTGTCTTTTGCCGCTGACGGCCGACACCATAGGTCTTTTGAACGCCGAGAAGCTTGCGCTTCTGCCCAGTCGGTCTGGCATCATCAATTTCGCTCGAGGCAAGGTCGTCGTCACCGCCGATTTGATACAGGCGCTCGAAAGCGAAAAGATCAAGCATGCCGTTCTTGATGTCTTCGATGCAGAGCCGTTGGGCGACACCAGCCCACTCTGGTCGCATCCCGGTGTCACCGTGCTCCCGCACATTTCCGCCCCGACCAACGCCGGTACAGCTGCCGCTATCGTGGCTGGCAACATTGGCCGCTACCGCAAGCGTGGCGAACTGCCGGCCGCTATCGATTTTTCGCGTGGCTACTAATCGATAGTCCTCAGTGCTCGAAGACGCCGGTCGGCTTCATGTTGGGTTCAGCGGCGCAAGTGCCGCCATTCGAGCGAGCGCCAGCCGCTTCCTAGCGCCTACGGTGGAGGAGAGTTTAGCTCTGTTGATGCTCGTATCGCCGCCACCGAACAATCCTTTCTCAAGCGCCGCGACCTCGCGCCCGGCAGTGGGCGATGCATCTGAGAGCCAGTCAGTCAGTGTCCGATATCCTTCATTGCGGCTCCATTCGAGCAGAGCAGCGTAGACGTCGCCGGGTGCCGCTGTTCGGATCGTTCGTCGCAGTTGCCGCAGTCGGTATCTTCTAGATTGCGTTCTTCGGATGGCAAGAGAATGGAGCAGCAGGTATGATTTTGGCCAAAGACGCCGTCCCGCCCAGGCGGTAGCAGCAAGCCCAGCCAGGGCAACAAAAGCAAGTGCGATCCTTTGGCGCAACCGCCTAGAAACCTCCATCGCGTCGTTCCGATATTGCTCGGGCGCGATACCGATGTTCTCCGGCGCAGCGGCCACCTTCATCGTGACTGCGGGCAACGAAGCCGCTTCGTCTTGGCGGGCATCGACGTCGAACCAGGGATATGAAACCGACGGAAGCGCGAAGTTACCCTCCTTTTCGGCGGTGTAGACGACCGTTTCCGTCCTGCGAGATGCAGTATCCCGGCCGCTCTCGAGGCCGTCTTCGATCTTGGGAGGTCTTAAATAGGCTCGGATGCCATTCGCGTCCCCGAAGTCGATTGCTGGCATGGCTAGCCCCTGCGTTTCGAAGGCCGTGATCGTGATCGTCCGCACCACACCGCGTCACCGACTTTCAATGCAGTCGGTTTCCTGTCGAAGGCTTGTGCGATTGTCAGTCCTTTCGCGGCGAAGAAGACGCCTGTTCCCTGGTCGACGTCGAAGCTGAATGGTGCGGTGGCGATGTTTCCCTTGGTCGGCTTGCCATCCATCGACCAGCCCAACGGAATTTCAATCGAAGGGACGGTGATTGTCCCTGCTTGCTCGGGTACGACGGCGTAGACCTTGCGGATTCCTGAGTATTGTTGACCGTCGATCGTTTGAACCATGTTCTGTGCGCGGTCCGCAGAAAAGGTTACAAGAGCGTTCGGAATATCGAAAAGCGGAAATTCCGGCGGCGCCGTGAAAAAATCTGGCGCGAACACCTCCACGATCACACGTAGCTGCTGGCCGGGAACGATACCGTCGGTGGCATCGACACTCGCCCGCGCGAAAAGACCCCGCAGCATAGGACGGCCAAGCGAGCAAAGAAGCGAGCAGCGGAAACCATTTCATCATGGCTGCCTCTGCGCCTCAATGGCGAATTTTCGAGCCATCAAATCGGCTGGGCTGACGACAATGTTCTTCATCCATAGTTCGGTCGTCTGCTCTGCGATATCGACTTTACCCGCCTTGCCCTTCTTCCCTTTGTCGTCGACTTTCACCTCGTCGGGCTTCTCGCTCGGCTCCTGCGGCTGGTCCTCGTCCTGCTGCATTTTCAGCAAGCGTTCGGCTATGGCGAGATTGGCTTCCGCCTCCGGCCAGTCCCTTCTTTGTCGGGTGGCATCGCGGTAGGCCGTCACGGCATTTTCGAAATCACCAAGCCGAAGTGGGGCGTTGCCTTGGTTGTAGCGCGCTTGCGGCGTGGCAACCGATGCGAATAATTCCGATGCCTGCTTGAAGCGGCCAGCGCGATAGAGCGCCACTCCTTTCCACATCGGATCGCGGAAAACCGTCGAAGCCGTTGCATAGTTGCCCCGGTCGAAGGCGAACCGACCCTGTTGATCAGGGGTGAGCCAGATGTCCAAAAAGCTGGCTGCGTCGGCAGGCGCCGGTGAAAGCAGGTGCGTTGCCAGCAACATGCTAGCCACTTTGACCACCCAACCACGCCGGAACGACAAGGCGAACAAGATAGTGATTGGAAAGAGCAGATACCATCCGGCGTCCAACCAGCGGTCAACGCTGGCGGCCTTGGCTGTTGTGAAATTCGTCTGCACCTGCCGCGCTATCCAACGTACATCCGCTTCGTCGTCAGTCATCGTGGCCAAAGGTACGCCCGCTTCGGCGGCGACATTGCGTAGGGCGTCGAGATCGAGACCGCCTTGCGCTGTCCCTATCCCAAGAATGACGACCCTGCGACCGATCGACTCTGCTGCGTCAGGCTCCACGCCGTCGGTGAGCAGCAGAACCGTCCCGGGCGTGCCATCTGCATGGAGGAGGGTGTCAGCAAGCTTAAGAGCGACGGCCGTATCCTTGCCTTGCTTCGGCATGATGCGGTTGACAATGGTTTTCACGTCATCGGGCGTCACGTAATCACGACCCTTGAGCCAGGCATAAAAACGCTACACCTTGTCGAGGCCGATGACGCCGCGCGGGCTGACGCCAACCTCCAGCAATCTGGCCAGATCCTTGTCGTAGCGATCGGGGTATCGGGTCGCGAAAACGAGAGCCACCATGTATTTCTCGACGGGATCCGACACCATGACGGCGCCGATCTCCTTGCGCGCATCGAAGACCGATTTTGCATTTGTCCTGGTAGCAGGCGACGGTTTCGGTCCGCCATGTGCGGCGTTTTCCTCGTCCCGGTTCAAGCGCATGATCGCAGCTTCCGATTTTTGGTCGGGATAGCCCACCTCGATGTGCATCAGGAAACGATCAAGCTGGGCTTCGGGCAGCGGATAGGTGCCTTCCTGCTCGATGGGGTTTTGTGTCGCCATCACCATGAAGAGATCCGGCAGCGGATAGCTATTGCCACCCACTGTCACCTGCCGCTCTTCCATCGCTTCCAGCAACGCCGATTGCACCTTGGCCGGCGCGCGGTTGATCTCGTCGGCCAAGATAAGGTTGGCGAAGATCGGACCCTGTTGAAACTTGAATTCCCCCTTACCGCCGTCGGAAGAGTAAACCTCGGAACCGGTAATGTCGGCGGGCAACAGATCGGGCGTAAACTGCACACGCGACAGTTCGGAATCGAGATTCTTGGCTACGCTCTTGATCGCCCGTGTTTTCGCTAGGCCCGGCAGCCCTTCGACAAGCAAATGGCCGTTTGACAACAGGCCGAGCAGGAGCCGCTCGACCAATTGGTCCTGTCCAATGATCGATTGACCAATCCGCTGACCGAGATCCAGAATGTCGTCGCGTGCGGTCATTGAACGGCTCTCTCGCAGAACGGAAAGGGCCGCATGCCAGACATGACAAGTTTTGGCAGGTTTCTGATGCGAACCCTTCTAAACTGCGGATCGACACCTTCGACGGTGGGGCTGGCTTGCAATCGGCTTGGTGGGTGCCTTAACAGCAGTTCGATCCACGACGTAGCGCTTGCGGAGTTCGTCTCTCGAGTTGGGAATGCAAGGCCTTTCATGGCAGCCTTCCGCTGATGTTATGGTCGCGCGTCATCATGGTTTCGGAGCATTCAGACAGACTGGAGGAAGCGGACTATCCCGAAGAGGATGCGCAAATAGAAGTACGCAACGGTTACAGCGTATGTAAAATCGCCACGTCAGTATGTGAGACGCTCGGCCGCGTCCGTTCAAATGGCCATTTTGATAGGTTTGAACTTATCTTCAGGCAACCCGCTCGACAGGGTGCTGCGATCCTTGCCAAAGCGAACTGGATGTAACGGCAGGTGATACAACTATGGCACACGAGCTTACCTGTGCCGCCGCCGATCACTCGAAGGCCGCTCAACAGATGCGGGAAAGGGATCCGGAAAGCGTCAGAATCCATCTGGAGAGCATCCGCCGTGGTCTTGGCAGGCGATGCAGTATCGCGGCTGGTTGGAGGCCAGTTTACACTGCAGCGAGGTTCGCTCCCGACTTTACAGTCGAGCTCTTGATGAAAACGGGGACGACGACCGGCTTCTCAGCAGAAGCCGTTCAATTTCAGAATCTTGTGCGCCTCGATCGATGCGCGAAGCTCGTCTTCTGACGTGCGATTGCCTTGGTTGGCATCGGGGTGATGCATCTTGAGCCGTTCCTTGTAGCGGCGCTTGATTTCATCAGGTGTCGCATCGTGCGAGAGGCCGAGTGTTTCGAAGGCTTTTGCTTCTAGCACCTTCAGTTTCCGGATCTGCTTTTCGGCCTTTTGCGCCTGCTGCTGCGCGGCGCTCTTGCGAGCGTTCAATGCTTTCGCCGAGCCTGAGCGCACGGTGAATGGCATGGGAATCTCGGTTGCTTCCTTGACGCGTGTACCAATGGTCGCGCGGCCGCCGGTGATCGCTTCTTTCTGGTAACGCGCAACTTCTGCGTCAGATGGCGCCGTGGTGAAACTGTAGCCCTTGTTGTAGACTTTCACGTGCTCAAGACAGAAAGACAGATACAGACCCTCGGCGTTGCTGCCGACCGGGGCGCGATTGGTTGCGGTCTTGTCGCATCCGTCCCACTGACACTTCGGACCTGCCGGTTGCCCAGAAGGCGCTGCTTTCTTGCGCGTGGACTTGAGCCCAACGAAAATTTTTGAATCAGACGTCATGACGTCTATATGGACGGCGAGCGGCGCGCGGGCAAGAATTTGCGTGCGAGGGAATGCGGTTTTTCACCTGAAGAGTCGGATCAGCCGATTATTTTCCTTTGGGTTGTGAATAAAATTGTCTTGTGGCGAGTCTTCACTACTGCGGGTCGGATATTCCCGTGGCTATCGCACCCCAATCATTCGCCTCTTCTCCTGGGCGATGAGCCGATGGCGGAGAGCATAGAGAAGGCTCGTTGCCCAACCGCGGGCCTTCTCTTTCATTTCACAGACACTTTCGAAGTTGTGTTTTAACTGCGTTCACTGGCACATTGACACTGGCGATAATTTTCTAGCTATCTAGGCGAGAATATTTCTTGAGTTGTTTTGGAAAATTCGATGCCAGGTGTTGTCGCGTTCCGTCCGATGCGAAAATCATGACGACTGCTGCCAAAGCTCGCTTTGCCCAGATCGTGTTGCCGAGGATGGATGAGGCGTATCGCCTCGCACGCTGGATGACGGGCAGTGCGACGGATGCGGAAGACGTAGTGCAGGAAGCGTGCCTGCGGGCCTATCGTTCCATCGAGACGTTTGCAGAGGGGAACGCCCGCGCCTGGTTCCTGACCATCGTGCGAAACGCCTGCTACACGTGGCTTCAGAAGCATCGTCCTGGCGCAACCACCTTCATCGACGATCTGGACCCAAACAGCCGCCTGTCGATTGAAAGCGGGACATTGCTTCGCGAGGCTCCACCGACACCCGAGGAGGTGCTTATTGCGAAGACTGAGGCGGCGAGGCTTGTCGCGGCAATCGAGGCTTTGCCGTTGTTGCTGCGCGAAGCGCTGGTGCTACGTGAGTATCATGGACTTTCTTACCGTGAGATTGCAGAGGTGACCGCCGTGCCGATCGGCACCGTGATGTCCCGCCTTGCGAATGGTCGCAGAAGTCTTTTGACGTGGGCGAAGGAGGATCGACGTTGAGCATTGACGACGAAACCATTCTTCTCGTTGCCGCCTACCACGATGGCGAACTGTCGCCTTCCGAGACGCTTTCCATGGAGAAACGGCTTGCGGCAGAGCCGGAACTACGCGCCCTCGCTGCGGATCTTCGAAACCTGTCCAGTCGGTTGACGGATATATTGCCGGCCGACGGGCCGCCAGACGAACTGCGCGCAAGGATTATCAGCGAAACCGGGCTCTCCGACATGACAGCGCCGCGCGACCAGCGAATGCCCGTTTGGATGGCGCTCGCCGCCTCGCTCCTGATCGGTGTGATCATCGGTGGAGGCATTGTCGCCGGTATCAATTTTGGCGCTACCTCATCGCAGGAAGCCACATTGGACGTCGTCTATGCAGCACACCTGCGCAGCCTCGTTGCGCCTCAACCGTTCGATATTGCGTCGTCCGACCGGCATGTCGTCAAGCCGTGGTTCAACGGGAGGACGGCCATAGCGCCAGCCACCCCCGACCTTGCGAGCGTTGGCTTTCCGTTGATCGGCGGACGCGTGGATATCGTCGCCGGCTCGCCGGTTCCGGTCCTTGTCTACCGTCACGATCGGCACATAATCAGCGTGACCGTACTGCCTCGACAACCAGGCACATCGCCGAGCGAGGGGAGCCACGACGGATCCAATATTCACCGTTGGGATGCTGGCGATCTGACCTATTGGGCCGTGTCCGACCTCAACAACGGCGACCTTCGCCAATTCATCGCGGCGTTCCAGTCGGCGCGGTGACAAGGTCGCGAGTCAGTCCGGAAAATAATTCGCGCTGAACGTGAATAATTTGCGCCGCTTCCCGGTTTCATCATTGGCGTTGAATTCGGGAGCGGCGGCGTGGCAGGCATTGAAGCATCATTGATGATGGGAGCCACGATCGGCATATCGATCGCGGCCCCATTTGGACCGACAAGCATGCTGTGCGTGCAACGCACACTGAGTTTCGGCCTCTGTGCCGGGCTTGCAACTGGATTGGGGATCGCGACGGTGCATCTGGTCTACGGCACCCTAGCCAGCCTTAGCGCCGCGCATATCCTAATCGCGTCGCAGCACTCACCGATATTTCCCGTCGTTGCCAGCTTGCTGCTGCTGGCGTTCGCGCTGCGAGTCGTTCGAAGTGATGTCATGGCTGAAGCGGCAACAGGCAGCAGCAAGGATCTTGGTTCGGTCTATTGGGGCGCAATCGGGTTCGGATTCTTGAATCCGTTCACGCCACTGCTGTTTGCCGCGGCTTCGCCAAACCTCGTGTCGCACGATACCATGTCGGCAGCGTTGCTGATCACCGGGATATTTTTCGGTTCGATGGTGTGGTGGATGCTGTTGCTGGGCGGAGTGTCGCTTTTTCGCTTCAAGCTTACGCCGCGCTTCCTCACGCTCGCCAACAGGGCAAGCGGAATCCTGCTTGGAGTCATGGCGGCAACGACCCTTGTGCGCGTATGTCTGTCTTCAATCTAGGAAGATTCTATCGGCGTGCACGTGATTTCTTCAGGACCCTCGCATTCGAGGCGTCTGGCAATGGCGAACGCACAAAAACAGGGTGTGGATGAAACAATCAAGGCCATCCCTACCCATTCAGAATTCCGCTTGGCCAAAGGGCAGCTGCTTCATTTTCTGAAGCAGCCATGCCCATGGACCACTTACTTCGCGCGTTCAGCCGTTCTCGGCTTCTTCGCCGTGACGATGCCGAGTTCACGGTTCAGCTTCTTCTGCGCCAGCTTACGCGTGCGACGGACGCCTTCAGCTTTTTCGCGCGCGCGTTTCACAGATGGCTTTTCGTAGTGCTCACGAAGGCGCATTTCACGGAACACGCCTTCGCGCTGCAGTTTCTTCTTCAGAAAGCGCAGGGCTTGATCAACATTGTTGTCACGAACAAGAACTTGCACGCTTTACTCCCAAGAGTGGATCTATCGATTTTGTCTGGGGACACGCCATACGCGGAAGTCGGGAAGTGTTGCAATAGCGATTCACGCCATTCCGTTACAAAGTTGATTCAAATATTGTGTCGGTCGATGATTTTTATCCAGATGCGGCCATTCGGCCAGTCTGCACTTATGAATTTTCCCATCCGCAATCCACCGACGCCGACAGTTCGTCACAGCCGCAGAGCGCGGAAGGTCTGATCGCCACGTTCGGTAGTGCAAGGCAAACTGCCCTCAGGGATATTACGCTCATATCACGCAATAGTCCCTTACGCAGAAACCATATTCATCATCGCGCGCCGCTCGTGCAGATTCTCGTTCGATAACGCCTCACAGTGAGGCGGTCCAACGGAGATGCATAATGAAGCTCTACCACTATCCCCTGTCCGGCCACGCACACCGTGCACATGTGTTTTTGTCGCTGGTCGGCCAAGACTTCGAACTGATCGAGGTGGATCTGGCCAAGGGCGAGCATAAGCAAGCGGCTTTCCTGAAGTTCAACAGCCTCGGTCAGGTTCCGGTTCTCGTCGATGGTGAAACCGTCATTCCGGATTCGAACGCCATCCTGGTTTACCTGGCGAAGAAATTGGGAAGAACCGACTGGTTGCCGGATGATCCGATTGGAGCCGCCAACATTGAGCGTTGGCTGTCGATTGCCGCTGGTCAGATAGCCTACGGGCCCGCTGCCGCCCGCCTCGTCACTGTCTTCGGCGCCAAATTTGACACCGAAGAAGTCATTGGTCGTGCCCATGACCTGCTCAAGGTGGTCGAAGGCGAACTTTCGCAGCGAGACTGGTTGGCGGCAGGCCACGTCACCATCGCCGATATTGCTCTCTACAGCTACATCGCTCGGGCTCCCGAAGGAAATGTCGATTTGTCCGCTTATCCACAAGTTGGCGCCTGGCTTGGCCGCATCGAGACGCTTCCTGGGTTCGTGCCATTTGCGAGGACGTCCGTCGGCCTCTCCGCCTGACCCGATCGTCCACTAAGAGAAAGGCCGCGGCGATGGATAGCAAGATAGACAAAACAAAGCCATTGCCGTGGCACCGCGGCGAGGTCGCGATGCAGAAAAGTGCTGGTGTCGAAGAGACGGCCGCTGATGTTGGCCGGCGTTTCGTCCGAGATCATTTGATCGAACAACATCGCCTTTTCTATCCGCGGCTTCTGTTTGTCGTCGTTGGCGCGGTGGACATGTGTGGCGACCCCTGGGCGACGATTATCACCGGCCAGCCCGGTTTCCTGACCGCGCCTGACGAATATACCCTTAGCATCGCGTTTCGTCGGGATCCCTCCGATCCCGCAGACAAAGGGCTCAATGATGGTGACGCCATAGGGATTCTCGGGATCGAACTGCACACGCGGCGCCGCAATCGCCTGAACGGAAACATCGCCAATTCGACCCCTGAGGGATTCCATATCAAGGTTGTCGAAAGCTATGGCAACTGCCCGCGCTACATTCAACTCCGGGATTTCTACTTCGCCCGAAATCCCGGCCTACCGTTCTCGGGTCAAATTGAATGCCTTGCCGGTCTGGACTACGATGCCCGGTCAATGATCCAGTCGGCGGACGCCTTTTTCATCGCCTCGTATTTCGAGGAGGAAGGTGTTCGGAAAGTGGATGGATCGAGCCGTGGCGGCAAGCCGGGATTCGTGCGGATCCACAGTGATGGCACCCTGACAATCCCGGACTTCAACGGCAATAGCTTCTTCAATACACTTGGTAATATTCAGCTCAACGGACGCGCCGGCCTGACATTTGTTGATTTCTCAAGCGGTGACATGTTGCAGATGACTGGGAAAGCCGAGGTCGTATTCGAGGCTCCCGATATTGATTTTTTTCAAGGTGCGGAGCGACTTTGGCGATTTCGGCCCGAAAAGCTCGTACGACGGCGGGGTGTGCTTGCCGTCCGCTGGAATGCGCGGGAGAACGGCAAGAGCCCCTATACGGAAATGACGGGCGACTGGCAGCAGGTTGCCGAGCGCTTACGTGCGATGGAACTTGCCGCACAATGGCGCCCTTTCCGGATCGAACACGTGATGGACGAGAGCGACACCGTCCGCTCCCTTTACCTGAGGCCAACAGATGGAGCCGGCATGATCGCCCACAAGGCAGGACAGCATCTGCCGGTCCGTGTCCAGCTTGCCGGAACCGATACGCCAACAATCCGAACATATACGATTTCGGCTGCCCCTTCCGATGGCATGTATCGCATCAGCGTCAAGCGCGAAGGAACAGTGTCGCAGTTTCTGCACACTCTTCCTGAAGGAGCGGAGATTGAAGTGCGTGCCCCGGCCGGTTCCTTTACGATCGATCCGGTCGCATCGCGGCCGGCCGTTCTGCTGGCCGGCGGCGTCGGCATCACGCCGATGATCTCGATGCTTCGCAATATCGTCTACGAAGGCGTTCGGAGGCAGAATTTCCGAAAGACATGGCTCTTCTACTCCGCCCGCTCGAAAGCCGATCAGGCGTTCGGCGAGGAGCTGGACGATTTGGCCGTGGCATCGGGAGGTAACATTCGTATCTATCGTCTGCTGAGCGACACGGCGGATGCCGAATCTCGAACGCATTTCGACGCGGTCGGGCGGATCGACATCGATTTGATGAAGCGGATACTGCCGTTCGACGACTATGATTTCTATCTGTGCGGCCGGCCGGCATTCATGCAGGACATCTATTCCGGCCTTCGCTCGCTCGACGTTTCGGATGACAGGATATTTGCGGAAGCGTTTGGTCCCGCCTCAATTCGGCGAACGCGCAACGAAAAGCTGAGGGAAGCTGGTGCGAAAGACTTGGCTACGCATCCGATCCAGATTGTTTTCACAGAGTCTGGAAAAGAGGGGCAATGGTCTCCGGAAAGCGGAACGCTGCTGGAATTTGCCGAAAGCAACGGGCTCACGCCTGAATTTGGTTGCCGAAGCGGATCGTGCGGAACCTGCATGACGACGATCGTCAAAGGTGCCGTAGCCTACAAGGAAAAGCCTGAGGCGGTGATCGCCGATAATCACGCGCTGATCTGCTGCGCCTATCCAGCCGAACAGGGAAGCGAAGCCGGCGGTGGTTTGCACCTTGCACTCTAGATGCCGCTTTTCAGTTGATATGCCTATTCGCGCGTAATCGAGCCACAGCAAAATCAACGAAACTCCGCACCTTCGCAGATGCGTGGCGCCCATCGGAGTGAACGACATGGATCGGTAGGGTCTCCTCTTCGTAATCGGATAGTACAGTCCGCAACTCCCCGGTATCGAGCCGGGCGGCGATTTGGTAGAATAGAACGCGCGTAATCCCCCATCCGTCAACTGCGGCTAGAATCGCAGCTTCGTTGGAGCTGCAAAAAAGGCGAGGCGCAATCCGCACGTTGGTTTTCTCACGCATGCCGAACTTCCATTCCAGCGATGACCATGCGTTCGTCGTAGCAATGATGCGATGCTCTGCGAGATCGGAAGGCATCTCGGGTATGCCCTTTCGTTCGAAATAGGCGGGTGATCCGCAGATGACACGCCGGACTTCACCGACCCGGATGGCCGCATACCCCGAATCCGGTAGATGCCCGATGCGGATGGCGACATCGACCTCCTCCTCCATAAGGTTGACAATACGGTCGGCAAACACTGCTCGGCCGATGACCTCGGGATGGGTATCGAGGAACTCGGTGACGAGCGGCATGACAAAGAGTGAACCAAACATCGAAGGTGCAGTGATGCTGAGTGTGCCTGTCGGCTTGCCGAATGTCGCGGCAGCCGCTGCCTCTATCTCGTTGAGTTCGTGGAGAAGCCGCTCGCAATCCTCTAGATACCGGCTTCCGGCATCGGTCAATCTGACTGAACGCGTCGTACGGGTGAGCAGACGCGCTCCAATCGTCTCCTCAAGCGACGAGACAATCCTGGTGACCGCAGGCGGGCTCATGTTGAGCTGGCGTCCAGCGCCGGCAAAGCTGCCGGTCTCGCCAACCTTTACGAACACTCTCATTGCGTGCCATCGATCCATATGATTCCTGCCCGGAGAACTGTCGGTGCATGGAGTAGTTAAAGCATTTGATGTCTTGACGGAACGGTATGCTGCCTTTGAGAGGCCGTTGAAACACTTGTCGCGTGAAGTTCCTTGACTAGGCTGCCGATGTGTTGCCGAGCTTCGTCGAAGCTGTCGGCAGCAAAAACTGGCGTCAGGGCCAACACGCTCGTGCTCGCCCTGACGCCTTCGATTACCGGGCGTACTCTCTGGAGTAGGCCCATTTCAACGACGGGATAAGGTTGAATTTGCTTGGTGCAGGTTTTGCCGAGACTTCCATCACCTTTACAACGCGTCGCCCCTTTTTCGGAGCGGCTGTCGCCGTGCTGAAGTCTTTCAACCCTTCGAACTGCCCGCCATATCGTTGCTTTAGCGCGGCAAGCTCGACCTTGTTCTTCGTTCGGCTGGCCACGACCGCCAATCCAATGACTCCCCCTTCCGTCGGTTCCCAGTCAATCGATTGCGCAAACAATGGACGCGCTTCCGCTGGACCCTTGTCTCTGAACAACTTCCAGCTGAGTGCCTGGGCGCCAAGTGCCGACTTCGCGGCGTAAAGGTAGGTCTTGAACGCTGGCAGGTCATTGTCGCTGATCTTCAACGCCGATTGCTCGTCCGTCAGCGCGCCGGCGACGATCTCGATATACTCCTTGCGGATATCGTCGGACTTGTCGGCAAACCGGCCGGCAAGCGCATAGGCCTCGTCCATCTTGCCGAGTTTTTTCGGGATGGGGTGAATGTTTCGTCTGGATACCGCCCGATCAAAACAAACTCATTTCGCAGTGCGAAAGCGGATAGGGCAGCGCTACGTCAGGCTGGGAAATAGCGTGATGCATCCACGAAATCCGCCAGCGCCCGGCGGCGCCTATTCTGGAAAAGCGCGAAGGTGCTGTTTGCTAGAGTACTTCCAGCTCGGCGCGCGAAAGAGTACGCCGGATTTTTCCCTTGCCCATCTCCACGGCCCGGTCGCACATGTGAGCGACCACCCCCGGGTCATGACTCACCAATACCAGCGTCATCCCGGTGTCCCGCTTCAAGTCGTTCAAAAGGTTGAGAATGCCGGCCTGCACGGAGACGTCGAGTGCTGATGTTGGCTCATCAAGCAGAAGCAGTCGCGGCTTTAGCAGCAAGGCGCGAGCGATTGCCACACGCTGTCTCTGGCCGCCGGACAGTTGATGCGGATAACGGCCAGCGATATCGGCATTGAGCCCGACGCGATCCAGCGCGCGGGCTACCTCTTCGCCCACTTTGGCGCTCCCTGCAAGGCTCAGCGGTTCGCCGAGAATACGGCCCACGCGGTGGCGCGGGTGCAGTGAGGAATAGGGGTCCTGAAAGACCATCTGGATATCGCGGCGTAGCGAACCTGTTATCTTCCGGCCGGGCTGCAGTGGCGCACCAAATGCTGTGATTGCTCCGCTCCAGTCGACGTTCAGACCAGCGACGGCGCGCAGGGCGGTCGTCTTGCCGCAGCCGGACGGACCGATCAGGCCGAATGTCTCTCCTTCTGCGACGTCAAAGCTGATGTCATCGACAGCGGCAAAGTTTCCAGCCTTGCCGTTGAAGACGATGGACAGGTTCTCGACGGAAAGCGCGCTCATGGCGTAACGCCTGTAGCGTCGAGTGTGGAAAGTCGCGTTCCGTAGGTTGCCGCTGAAGGTCGGGCCGACCAGAGTCCCCTGGTGTAAGACGACTGCGCATCGGAAAGCTCGGCGGCGGCTAGACGATCGACGATTTGCCCGTGACGCATGACCAAAACGCGATCGGCGTAACGTGCCACCTGCTGCAGATCATGGCTGATCAGCAGCAGCGACATGCCGAATTCCTCTGTCAGCGATCGGAGGAGCGTCAAGATCTGGTCCTGGAGATCCCGGTCGAGCGCTGAGGTTGGCTCGTCGGCGATGATCAGCTTCGGTCGGTTCACCAGCATGGCGGCGATCATCACGCGCTGCCCCATGCCACCCGAAAGCGCCGCCGGGTAGCTGGCATAAACGCGGGCGGGATCGGGCAGTCCGACTTTCTCAAGCATATCAAGCGCGCGATCACGGCGTTCCTTGGCGGATAGCCTGGTGTGCAACAGCAATGCCTCTTCGACCTGGCGGCCGACGCGGTGAGCGGGATTGAGGGAGAATTTCGGATCTTGCAGGATGAGGGCCATGCCGCTGCCGCGCAGGCCGTTCCATGCGCCGGCGGTCAAACCCGTCAAATCCCGGCCGTCGAAAGACAGGGTTTTGGCCTCGACCTTAGCGTAACTTGGCAGTAGCCCCATGATGGCGCGACCGGTCATTGATTTGCCGGATCCCGATTCTCCGACCAGTGCGACAATTTCTCGGCCGACCGCGAAAGATATCGATTTGACCACTTCGACGGGACCGGCGGCCGATGGGAAGGCTATCCTGAGGTCGTCTACGGCAAGCACTGGTTCAGTCATGACGAGGGTCCAGTATATCGCGCAGCCCGTCGGCGACGAGATTGAAACCTAGCGAGGTGATCAAGATGGCAAAGCCCGGTACGGCGGCGATCCACCATTGATCGAAAATGACCTGCGTGCCTTCGGCCACCATCGATCCCCACTCCGCGGTCGGCGGTCGTACACCTAATCCCAGAAATCCGAGACCGGCGGCGGCAAGGATGATGCCGGACAGATCGAGCGCCAGCCGGATGATGGCTGAGGGAAGGACGAGCGGCAGCACATGCCCCCACAGCAAACGGATACCGCGAATGCCCACCATTTCGGCAGCGGCAAGATAATCGCTGCGTTTCAGCGCCGTTGTCTCGACCCTGGCTTGCCGGGCGTAGGCTGGCCAGCTTGTCAGGGAGAGCGCCAGCGCGCCGTTCAAAAGACCAGGCCCCATGATGGCAACGAAGGCAAAGGCCAGCAGCAACCGTGGAAAGGACATGACAATATCGGTGATGCGCATCAGAACGCGCTCGGCGATGCCGCCGAAATAGCCGGCCAGAATGCCGATGATGATGCCGATTGGTGCCATCAGCACGATGACGAAGAGTACCAGCAGGAGGGTCGGCCGGGCGCCAAAGAGCATCCGAGATAGCAGATCGCGTCCGAACGCATCGGTGCCGAGGAGGTGGACCGCATTTGGCGCGGCGAGACGGTTCGCCGTTTCCTGCAGGTTGGGATCGTAGGGCGCGATCAAAGGCGCCAACAGCGCTGCGGCGAGCACGACGAGGATGATGAGCGCACCCGCGGCCGACGATGGCGACCGAAGGATGCGGCGCGCGACGGATGCCGGGCGAACGACTGATACGACTGCAAGGCTCATCGCACCCGATCTTTCTCGATGTTGCTGACAGCCAGATCGGTCAGCGCGTTGAGCATCACGAAGGAACTGCCGACGACAAGCGTTGCGCCGAGGATCGCCGGCATGTCACCGGAAAACATCGCGGTCGTCAGGTAGCGGCCGATGCCTGGCCACGCGAAGACGGTTTCGGTCAGTACGGCGCCCTCAAGCAGGCTGGCATAGGCGAGCGCGACGACGGTGATCAGGGTGCCGGAAATGTTGGGCAGGACATGCACGAAGACGACGCGGCCAAGGCTGGCACCCTTGGCGCGCGCGGTCGTTACATATTCGTGGCCAAGCTCGGTGAGCACCGCGGCACGCGTCAGCCGGGAGATGCCGGCCAGAGCATAGAGCGCCAGGACTGTTGCCGGTAGCGCCAGATGTGCAAAGACATCACCAACCGCGCCGGCCTTGCCGGAGAGCCAGGCGTCGATGATGGCGAAGCCGGTGACCGGCTTCACCGTATACTGGAACACGACGTCGAGCCGTCCCGGGCCCGGCGCCCAATGCAGGCGGGCGTAGAAGAGCAGAAGCATCAGTAGCCCGAGCCAAAAGATCGGGACCGAGTAGCCGAACAGCGATACCACGCGTGCCACCGCGTCGATCCAGGTTCCAGGCTTCATTCCAGCGGCTATGCCAAGCGCGAGCCCCACGATGGTGCCGAGAACGATCGCCGCGGTCGCCAGTTCGATCGTCGCGGGGAACGTGCGAGCGATATCGAGCGCCACAGGCTGGCCGGTGGATATCGACTGACCGAGATTGCCGGAGAGCGCTGCCTGCAGATAGCGCAGGAACTGCAGGGGAAGAGGCTGGTCGAGGCCGAGCGCCAGACGCGCCTCGTCATAGCTCGACTGGCTGGCGTGATCGCCGACCAGCTGCAGGGCAGGGTCGATCGGCGCCAGCCTCGTCATGCAGAAGGTGACGATCGCTAGTCCGAGCAGCGTTAGCGCACAAGACCATAGCCAGCGCGAGAGACCCCACAACAAAGAGAACCCCCGCCGACCGATTGGCCGACGGGAGTTTTCAGTGTCGGATTGCGTGCGGATATCCGCAGCTTGCACTTATTTTTCCACCTTGTCGTAATAGACCTGGTCAGCATTCAGGCCCTGAACGTAGTTCTTGATCTTGTCGCTTAGCACGACCTGATCGCTGCCCTGAAGCATGAAAACGAAGGGCGAGCTCTTCTGCACCTTCTTTTGCAGATCCTCGTAAAGCGAAACGCGCTTGGCAGCGTCCTGCTCCTTGACGGCTGCCAGCGTCTCGTCGGTCAGCTCGGGGATGACCCAGCCGGCATATTTCGCTGCGGTGTTGGTCGAGTTGTCACGGTTGATGGCGAAGGCGCTGGCATTGGAGTGCGGGTCGAAATAATCCGGAATCCAGTAACGCAGTGTCATCTCGTATTTGCCGGAGCGCCCCTTGGCGTAGATTTCGCTGGCGACACCCGGCTGAATGTCGAGTTCGATGCCCGCCTTGGCGAAGCTCGACTGCAGCGACTGGGCGATCGACAGGAACGGCTGGTCGTTGAAGACGATGAACTGAACCTTCACCGGGGTCTTGATGCCGGCGTCCGCGAGCACTTTCTTGGCCTTGTCAATATCGAGCTTGAACGGTGTATCGGTGACAGCGCCTGGGAAGCCGACCGGCAGGAAGGCCTGGTGCACCTGGCTTTGGCCGCGCAGCAGATCCTTGGCAATGCCGTTGTAGTCGACGAGGTAGCGGGCTGCCTCCCAGAAGGCGGGATTGCCAAGCGTCGGATTGGCCTTGGAGTTGATCAGGATGTAGTCGGTGCGCGCCGAGGGAACCGCCAGAACCTTCACGCCCTGCTTTGCTTTCAGTGCGTCGATCTGGTCGGCGGAAAGGCCGCGGGCAATGTCGGCATCGCCCTGTTCGACCAGCAGGCGGCGCGCGCCGACATCGGGAACATTGCGCAGGATTACAGTTTCCAGCTTCGGCTTGTCCGTCGAGGTCGGGTTGGCCTGCAGCGCCAGGGCTTCATGCGGCGTATAGCTGGCGATCGCAAAGGCGCCACTGCCGGCGGAGTTGATCTTCAGCCATGCGTTGCCGAAGTCGCCGTCCTTGACCTGTGCTTGGACGGTCTTCTCGTCGACGATAGAGGCGATTGGCGCAGTCAGCAGCGACAGTGCGAAAGACGGGCCGACATCGGCGGTCCAGTTCAACTTGACGGTTGTATCGTCAACCTTCTCAATTGCCTTATCGACGCTATCTGCCTTCCAGCCAAGTTCGTTGAGGATGAAGGCGGGGGATTTGTTGAGCTTTACCGCGCGCGACAGCGAGAAGATCACATCCTCCGGACGAAGAGGATTGCCGGAGGCGAATTTAGCGCTCGGGTCGAGCTTGAAGGTCAGGCTCTTTCCGTCTGCGCCTGCCGTCCAGGAACTCGCGAGGGCCGGGACGATCTTGGTCGCGTCGGTTCGGTCGGATTGGATGAGGCGCTGGTAGATGTTGTTGAAGGACTGAACGGTCGTGAGCTCGAAGCCTTCCGCAGGGTCGAAGCTCACGGCATCGTCGATCGACTGCGCGACGACCAGCGCGTTGTCAGGCGTCGCCGCCGAAGCAGTGCTGATAAACGTCGTCGATAGCAATGCGGCGATAAATGCCGCCCCGAGCAATCTCAGGCGAACGGGCGTGTGTGGCATCGGGAATCCTTCTTCTCTAAAATCGATAGATGAAGACTTATAGTAGGTTACCACTTCGACGGCAGCCGCAACCGATGCGTCAACCTCGCTATTTTTCGAATTTTTTTCTAATTCTTGGCGCCGCTGTGGCTTTGCCCGTTCGCCCCTGAATTCATACGCATTTTTGCGCAAGCGAGCACCGTTATGACGCTTTAGGGGAAGCGTCCGCCTGCCGATCAACCCCGATACCGCAGCGCGTCCACCAAAACCGAGAATGCCGCAGAGGGTTGTCGGCGACTCGGGTAGTAGAGATGATATCCGGGAAACACCGGGCACCAATCCTTAAGCACCCGCACAAGCCTCCCATCAGCCAGCTGCTCGCTGACATGGTCTTCCATGACAAAGCCAAGGCCGAAGCCATCTTCAGCCGCTTGCACGATCATATTGACGTTGTTGAATGCAAGTTGGCCCTCAACGCGAACGCGGATTTCGCGCTCTTCCTTTCCCAGTTCCCAAGCATAAAGTCCGCCCCCGCTCAACATGCGGAGGTTGATGCAGCGATGCGATGAAAGATCGTGCGGCGTTTCTGGCCTCGGCTGTTTTGCCAGATATGCCGGCGACCCGACGATCGCCATCCGGAGGTCTGGCCCGATGCGGACCGCGATCATGTCCTTGGCGAGCGCTTCTCCAAGACGAACACCTGCATCGAAACGTTCGCTGACGATATCGGTAAAGCCGGAGTCGATCGCGAGCTCGACATTGATCTCGGGGTAATCGGCCAGCATTTTTCGGAGAACGGGCCAGAGCACGGTCACGGCGGCATGCTCGGCCGTGGTGATCCGGATATTGCCAGCGGGCCTGTCGCGAAGATCGCCGAGCGACGCGAGTTCGGAACCGATACTGTCCAGCGCCGGTCGGAGCGTGGCGAGCAGTCGCTCGCCGGCCTCCGTCGGCGCGACGTTGCGGGTCGTCCGAGTCAGAAGCCGACCCCAAGTCGAGCCTCAAGCCGTCTGATCGTGTGGCTCAAAGCGGACTGCGAAGTGCCGAGTTTCGCAGCAGCCCGGGTGAAATTCTCTTCGTCGGCCACAGTCATGAACGCGTTGAGATCAACCAGTTCCTCGCGTCTCATTCATGAACTCCCGGTATTGGTGGCGACGAATCCCTTAACAGGAAGCAAGACGCTGCATCTCGGTCAAGTCTTCTTTGGCAATTGCCAAAGCCTAAACCGTCCGATCCTGGCGGCCCCGATTATTCACCGGCTTACTCTGTCGAGGTGTTTCCGTGATGGAACCGGATTGCTTCTCAAGCCTTGAATCCAGCGAGCAGGTGATAGCAACCTTTTTTTTAGAGGTGTATGCATGACAGAGAATGAAGAGTTGGTCAGAGAAATCGGATCCCTAGCGGACAGTGCCCAGATGCAGTCGGAAAAGGAGTTTGACATAAAATCTCTGGCTGTTGGCCTGTGGGCGAACTTCAACGAACTTTCCGTAGAGGAGATTGAGGACGCGCTGCGCGATGCCTGGCGGGCGCGTGGCCTGCCGTTCAACGACAACGCAGCCACGTAAGGTCAAAGATTCCTTGCGAACAGATTCTGGAACATCCATGTGCGGTACAAGTTTCTTCCTTGTCTCAACACATGGAGGATGAGATGTTTTTGAAACTCCTAACAGTATCTGCGATGGCACTTGGCCTTGCGACGTCGGCCATGGGGCAAACCTCTGGTAGCGCGGGGCAGGGTTCGGGAACCGGTAGTGGCTCCAACCAGACCGGGACCGACGGCTTGACCGGGTCCGGAAGCGGTTCAGGCGCGGCCGGTGGTGCCAATGCCGGCGCGATCGATGTGAATCCAACGAACAGCACGAGCATGAATGGACAAAACAGCGGCGCATCGGGCGGCGATGGGAATGATTGCCAGCGCCAGCATGCCGGATCAACGGCCAATCCGTCACCGACATCAGGCATACAGTCAAACCTTCCAGACGCGGCAAACGCCTGCAAATAAGGATTTGCCCCGCTCTGGCGGGGCGTTCCTTTTCGGGACGTGGGTCTAGGTCGATGTTGATCTCGTCGGCGCCTTGTCCGGCCAGAATCTCACACCCGGACGAGCAAGACCGCCGCCGAGTGCCGCTACGGTTCCATCGGCGCGCCAGCATGCGGCACCGGTCATCGTCTCGCCGAACGCGATGGCATTCATGCCGCCGCCGATATGCGGCATCACCCGAACCTCGTGACCGAGTTCTTCGAGCTTTTCCTGTTGCGGAGCATAAGCTTGTTCGATTTCTACTTCCTGGCCCTGGGTCCATATCCGGGGAGCTTCAACAGCTTCCTGGATGCTCATCTTGTGGTCGATCAGATTGACGATTGTCTGCATGGCCGATGGGAAAATTCGCAAGCCGCCGGGCAGGCCGAGTGCGAACACCGGCGCGCCGTCCTTCATCAGGATCATCGGGGCCATTGAGGTCGGAACGCGCTTGCCCGGAACCACCGAAAGGGCGTTCCCGGGATGCGGGTCGAAATTGCTCATGTAGTTGTTGGGGATGATGCCCGTGCCCGGGACGGCCAGCCGTGCCCCGAAAAGCCCGTTGATCGTGTGTGTTGCGGTGACGATGTTGCCGTCCCGGTCAGCCACCGTGAGGTGGGTCGTGTCGTGACTTTCATAACCGGGTGCCCACGGTGCCGGCAGGCTGGCCGCCTGACGGATCTGGGCGCGGCATTCCTCAGCATAGGCCTTGGAGGTCAGGCGCTGGACCGGCACGTCGACAAAGGCCGGGTCGCCCGAATAGGCGCGACGGTCGGCAAATGCAATGCGGATCACTTCCGCGAGAAGATGCAGCGATGCGGGACTACCGAAGCACATGCCCTGGATGTCATAGGCTTCCAGCATGTTGAGCATCTGGGTTATATGCACACCGGACGACGCCGGTGGCGGCGGACCGGCGATCTCGAAACCGCGATAGGTGCCGATGATCGGTTTGCGCTCGATCGGCCGGTAGGCGCGCAGGTCGGCTTCGGTGACCCAGCCCGCATCCTCGCCGCCTGTCGACATGCGCGCGGCGAGTGCCGCCCCAAGGGCGCCGCCATGCAGGGCTGCGGCCCCTTCGCGCTGGATCAGCCGCAGGCTCTCGGCATAATCGCCCATCGCGAGGCGATCGCCCGGAGCCGGTGCCGCACCGCCGGGCATGAGGATTTTTGCGATTTCCGCATCCTGCGAAAGCTCGCCGGCTGCCTCGGCAATCGCGCCGGACAGATAATGCGTGACGGCAAAACCGCGCGAGGCAAGCCGGATCGCCGGCTCGACAATGTCAGCAAAAGGCAGCTTGCCGTACCGTGCCTGCATGTCGCACCAGCCGGCCAGGTTGCCTGGAACCGCGACCGAGGAGGCGCCGATGATATTGCGGCGCCCTTTGGCTTCCATATGCCGCCCCGGCTCGTCCGAAACCGGCTCGTAGATTTCGGGATGCATGGTCGCCGCCGCGGACGACAGGGCGTCGATCACTACATGTGTTCCGTCGGCCATCCGAAGATGTGATAGCCCGCCGCCGGCAATACCCACCATCATCGGCTCGACCACCGTCAAGGCTAAAAGCGAGGCGACGGCGGCGTCCACCGCATTGCCGCCCGCCGCCAGCATTTCGAACCCGGCTGCTGAGCCCAGTGGGTGGTTGGTGACAACCATGCCTCCCGCGCCGCTGGCCGGGGATTTCTCGCAAGTGAATGGCAGGTTGGGAGCGCTCATGTCTGATCTCAATCGTGGATGTGGCATTGGCAATGGGCTGACCGGCGCAAAGCGTTTCAGCTAGAGAGGATGGACTGGTTAATCTGTTCCAGAATTTTGAACGTGGCGCGTCGTAATGCGGTGCCAGTTGCTCCATTAATATCCGCGTTTCGCGTCCGCGATATCAGTGACGGTTCCTGTCTCCTCGAAGGTCTTGATATTTCTGGCCACGATCTTGCTGCCGGTCGGCGCGTCGATCAGCGAGGCGACATGCGGAGTGATTGTGATCTTCGGATTGGTCCAGAAGGGGTGCGATCGGGGCAACGGCTCCACCGGGAAGACATCGAGCGTCGCACCGGCGATCTGTCCCGAATCCAGGGCTTCGACAAGATCGCTTTCGACCAGATGCGGCCCGCGCGCAGCATTGATGACGCTGGCCCCGGGCTTCAGTCGGTTGAAGGTGTCAGCATTGAGAATGCCGCGGGTGCCTTCGGTCAATGGTAAGAGGCAGACGAGTATTTCCGTTCCATCGAGAAAGGCTCGCAAGCCTTCATCTCCAGCGTAGCATTCTATTCCCTGCAGTTGCTTCTGAGATCGCGACCAGCCGTGCACCTCGAAACCGATCTGTTTCAGGAGATCTGCGGCAGCAGCGCCGAGATTGCCCAGACCCATGACGCCCACCCGTCTTTGAGTGGCGGGAGGCACGACGATCTGCTCCCATTGCTGGCGGGCTTGGTTCGCCTCTATACGTGGCATCTCGCGGTGGTGTCGCAGGACATGCAGCGCCACATACTCCTTCATCCGTTGTGTCAGGTCGGTGCCTACCGTGCGAATGATCGGGACGTGCAGCGGCAGTTGCTCGTCGGCGAGAACATGATCGATACCTGCTCCAACTGACACTATCGCCTTCAGGTTCCTGAACGGCCTCATCGCGCCTGTTGCCGGTCGCCAGACCACGGCATAGGTCACGGCATCGGGATCCGTAACCTTGTCGATCGGATAAACGCGCCAATCCGGCAGCAAATCCCGTAGCATCTGGCACCACCACTCGGTCTTGTCTTCGGCCGGCAGGGAAACGACGATGGTCATGGAGCGTCCTAGGTTGACTCGTGCGTCAAAGCACGGCTCCATTCACAGCATGACGGGCGGGGCGGTCAAAGTAAAAATTGCAAGTCCGTCTCAATCTCGCGGCCAATGAACGCAGGATGTCAGTCCGTGATTTGGTTCCGAAGCATGCCCTCGCGCAGCAGGATGTTCACCGTCTGCGCAGCATTGTGGCGCATCTCGATGGCGGCGTGATCGGAATAGAAAGCATTGTGCGGTGTAATCACAAGGCGACCCTCGATCCAGCTGCTGCGTTCGCGCCATGCCGTCAGCAGCGGGTGATTGCCCGGCGGCTCCTTCGCCAGGGTGTCGATCGCCGCCGCCGCAAGATGTCCATTGCGCAGAGCCGCTTCCAGTGCATCGAGATCGTCCAGCAGTTCTCCGCGCGCCGTGTTGACGAGGATGGCTCCGGGCTTGAGCCGCGAAAGACCTGCGGCATCAAGCATCCCGCGCGTCTGCGCATTGGCGGGGCAGTGCAGCGTCACGACGTCAGCCTGTGCAAAAAGATCGCCGAGCTTTTCGGCGCGTTCGTAGCCGATCGCTTTTTCATGGCCAGGCGGCTGGCCCGGGTCGTACCCCAGAATGCGAAAGCCGAACGGCTTCAGGCGATTGATCACCGCCGTCCCGATCCTCCCCACGCCGACCACTCCAACGATGGCACGATTCGAGCGGGCGAGTGGCTTCAGGCTGTGGACCTGCCAGCCCGTCGTGTAGCCACGGGCGCGGGCGTCATGTTCCCACAATCGCCGATGCAGAGATAGGATCATTGCGACGGCATGATCGGCGACTTCCTCCGTGCCGTAATCAGGATTGTTGGCGAACGGGATGCCCGCAGCCGCGAGTGCCGGCAGATCGATCTTCTCGTACCCGACGCCATACCGCACCACGCCGCGGCAGCGCTTCAGCTGAGCAATGCTGCGGCTCGTGATACGCGCACCCCAGACCAACAATGCGTCTAGCCTCGCCAGCCGATCGGGATCGTACGAGCCTTCGTCGATGCTCCCGAAGAAGTCGATGTCGACATCGTCGCCGAGCACCTTAGCTTCGAGGTCGGGCGTACCGAACATATGGTCGGTGACGCCGACCAGGTATTTCCGTTGGGCTGTCATTGCTATTCTGTCGATTGCCGCAGCAATATGTCGTTTCTATTCCGCGGCGATTGCGTCTGCCCTTGCGCGGGCTTTGACGAGAACGGAGGCTTCCGCCAACGCCTGGTTCACACGGCCGAGGATAAGGGGCGACGGCTGGCCGTCCGTGAAGTCACGGCTCGATGCGTAGATCGCTGTCGGCAGGACAAACGCTTCGAAAAAGGCGAAGAGCGGGCGCAATTGATGCTCGACGACGAGGGAGTGCCGCTCGCCTCCGCCGGTTGCCGTCAGGATGATGGGCTTGCCGCGCAGCGATGCCGGATCGAGAAGATCGAAGACGTGCTTGAAGAGGCCGGTGTAGCTGCCTTTATAGGTCGGCGAACCGATAACGAGTGCTTCCGCATCGACGATGGTCTGGATCACCTTCCTTGCCGCGGGATCGAGATCATCGATCGATCTGGCTGTTGCCAGCGAGGGGCCGAGGTCCTCGACGTCAAAGACTGCGTGCGGAAGGCCAGCCTGCGCCGCAAGCGATTGCGTGACGCTGTCGACAAAGCGTCGTGTGCTTGAGGGACGCGTGATGTTGCCCGAGAAGCCGACGATCAGATCGTTGTTCATTTAAAATTCCTTTCGCACCTTTGCCTTGAGCGGTGGCGTCTGAGAAAACAGAAGATGGGGCGGGCGCCGATCGCGCTCCGTCTGGCTATGCCGACTTTAGAACGGTCAATCCCTTCGAATAGCTCGAACGCGCCGTTTCTTTCCGATTCCAGCGATCGAATGCGGCGCGGCCCAGTATCGATACGGAGGTATCTTCCTGTGGCGCGTGCACGAGCACCGACTGGATGTCTCTGAAGTGCCGTTCCAGTCCAAGATCCGCGCTCAGGCCCGGATTGCCGATGCCACGGACGGCAATCTGCACGGCGTCGCGGATTTGTCGGCCCGCGAGCAGACGCGCCCTTATCAGCGTTTCCGCATCGCCAAGGTTTGCTTCGAGGGCGCCGAAAATGATCTGCCTTGCACCTGAGACGAGCAGGTCGATCTCGCCTGATAGCGTCACGAAACGTTCCGTTCGGGCGATAGGATGGCCCAGATTGGCAGGTACTCGTTCATGTGCGAACCGGAGGAATGCGGCCTGCGCCGCTTCGGCCGCGCCGAGATAGATTGAGGTCAGCGCCAGGGTCATCGCTGCATGGGCGCGGTTGTCCTGCTGCGCCACTGAGGGATCAACGAGATCGAGCACATTTTCCGCCGGGATCTCGACGTCGGTATATTCGACGTCATGCGATCCCGTCGCGCGCATGCCGAGGCTCTTCCAGTTTTCGATCACCTTGATGCCAGGCAATCCATTCGGCACGACGAACGTGCCGACGCGAGAAGACGCCTCGTCCGTATGCGCCCAGACGAGAAAATGCGTCAGGCCGTAAGCACCGGTTACGAAGCGTTTGCGTCCGCTGATCGACCAGCCGCTGGCCGTGCGTCGTGCACGGGTCGCGGGCAGGCCGCCGCGCGCAGGCGAGCCGAGCTCCGGCTCGACACGGGCGGCGTTGAGGAGCAGCGGTCGTTGTTTTCCTTCGGCAAGCAGGCGTTTGTAGAGATCGTCCGGCCAGTTGCTCTTGGCGGCCTGACCAAGGTGATTGAAGATGGTCATGGCGCTGATCAGCGCGACCGACGGGTCACCTCGCCCCAATCCCGCAAGAATGTGGGCTGCGTCCAGGAGCGTCGCGCCCTGGCCGCCATATCGTGTGGCAACTGTACTGTCCAGCAGTCCGCTTTGATGAACGGCGCGAATTCCCGTCCACGGAAAGTCACCGGTCTGGTCCGCATCGGGTGCTGCTTCCGCGAGAACGCGCACGGTGTCTTCAAGGGCGTCTAGATCTAGGGGCATAGTGGTCGAGGCTTTCTGGCTATCGACAGATTGAAGTCCCGGCGAAAGGATATTTTGATCGCCGAGATGTCGGAGCATGCAGTCAGACGATCGTCCGACCGTGGGATCAGGCGGCAGCTTTGCTCTTCGCTGCTTCCCGTTCGCGAATGCCCTCACGCACAAGCGGCAGGACATACCGGCCGTAATCCACCGCATCGTTGTAGTTGTCGTAGCCTCGGATCGAGATCAGGTCTGCGCCAAGGTCGATGTAATCGAGGATCGAGTCAGCAATGGTCCTCGGCGAACCAACGAGAGCGGTGGTCGCGCCGCTGGCATTGGTGGCGGTGACTGTCGGATACCAAAGGGCGCGATCATGCACATCGCCTCGTTTGGCGATGTCGAGTAGTCGCTGTGAGCCGACATTCGCCGGAGCTGCTGCATTGACCGGAGCGCGATGCAGGCCCTTCTGGCGGTTGGCTGTCAATTGGTCCAAAACCTTGTGCGCCTTCTCCCAGGCCAGCTCATCGGTTTCAGCGACGATCGGTCGGAAGGTGACCCAGATACGCGGACGATCCGTCCGTCCGGCCTTTGCAGCTTCCGCATATATACGGTCGATCTGCTGCTTTGTCTCGGCGAGTGGTTCGCCCCACAGGCCAAAGATGTCGCAGAGCGAGCCGCCGATACGATAGGCGGCATCCGACGAGCCGCCAAGCGAGATCGGGATCAACCCGTTCGTTGGGCGCACGGCGCTGCGGAACTGCTTGAACTGGTAGTATCTACCGTCGAAATCGAAAGGCTCCTTCGACGTCCATACGAGGCGCAGGATGCGGATATATTCCTCTTGCCGCTCGTAACGCTCTTCCTTGTTGAGGAAGTCGCCTTCACGGGCCTGCTCTTCGTCACTGCCGCCGGCAATAAAGTGTACGACCACGCGGCCGCCGCTCAATTGGTCGAGCGTGGCAAGCGACTTGGCGGCAACAGTCGGATAGACCGTGTTGGGGCGCAAGGCGACGATGATCTTGATGTTCTTGGTGTGCGCAAGAACGGTCGCACCAATCGTGAAGGGGTCGAAGGAGGAGGACGAGTACGGGATCAGCGTGTAGTTGAAGCCGTAGTCGTCCAGAGCACGCGCGTATCGCTCCAGAAACTGCGGATCCACCGGTGCATCGGGAATGGGATTTAGATCGTTCGATGCGTTGGGAAAACTGACGCTGATGAATTCCGCGGTCATATGACCTCCTCGAAAGTTGTCAATCAATGCACTGACCGTAAGACGCGATCGGGCGGCAAGAAAGACAGGTATTTCTTTATCTACTCAATCTGTAGAAAATATTGTTCATGACGTCGGCCGGATGAAAACTGGCGTGATAGTGGACGGGATAAAGGTCGCGAACGGATTGCTCCGATCGCGGCCGGTCTCTCGTCAGGACGCAGGCGACCAGCCGAAACTTGGGGCCACCGTTTCGGCAAGATCCGTCAGCAGCCTGATGTTCTCGGCAAGGCCGAAGGCCGGCGGCAGGAAGAGGACGATCTCATCGGCGCTGGAGAGGCCTGGATCACTGAAGACCGCCTCGATCACCTCATCAGGGCTGCCCTGGAAGACCGGCGAGATCTGTGCGCCGGCCGGAGGCGCCGCGGGCTCGAGGGCCCCCTTTGGTCGCGATGCGCCTATACCCTTCGTGCGACGCTCGAGATCATAGGCGGCGTATTTCTGACGCAGCTCTGCCGACGTGCCGACCAGTACGGAGGCCGCGACGGCGACCGGTGGCGGTTCTGTCGCCCACGTCTTGCGCCATGTCGTGCGGAAAGCCTCGATGATGCGCGCCTGATAGTGGCCGAACGCCTCACCGTCCTCCTGATCATGCTGAACGGTCCCTGAAATCAGGCCGATGCCGAGCTCCGCCGCCTGGATCGCCGAACTCAGGCTCGCCGATCCTTGCCGGATGCGCGACCGTAGTGTCGGGCTGTGCGGCGTCACACGCAATGCGGCGCCATGATGCGCGCCCTCGCCGGAACCCGCCACCGTATGAAGAACGTCGCCAGAGATTGCGGAGAGAAAACGTGCCTGCCTGCGCTTTGCTTCTGTCCGTGCGTCCGTGTCGACGGTGCCGAAAACCGCGTCGAATGCCGCATTGGCCCCGGTCGAAATGGCCAGCTCCAGCCTGCCGTCGATCAGAAGGTCCGTGGTGCCGGCCGCCTCGGCGAGCAGGATGGGGTCCTGATAGCGCATGGGAATGACTGCGGAGCCCAGCCGGATGCGCCGGGTGTGCTGACCCGCGGCGGCGAAGAACGGAAGCGGGGACGAGAGATAGTGGTCGAAGTGGCGTTGATAGGCCCAGCCCGACTGATAGCCCAGCTGCTCGGCCTGCTTGAACAGTTCGATCCCGTCACGCAATCCTTGCGCAGGTCCGGCCTCGTCGTTGAACGACACGCGCGTGTTGAAGCCCAGCCGCTGCTTTGGGCGGAACGATGCGGGCAGGGGAGCGACAGTTGTTGCGATGGTCATGCGATTTTTTCCTCCTGGCGGATGCGCCGGGATTTGGGCTGCAGCGCCGTCGGACGGCCCGAGATGCCCGCAGGGATCGATTCCAGCAGTGACGCGGTATAGGGATGCCGTGGATTGCCGAATACATCGGAAACCGCTCCGTTCTCGACGATCTTCCCCCGCTGCATCACCGAAACGGTGTGCGCAAGCTGGCGCACGAGCGCCAGATCATGGGAGACGAAAATATAGGTCAGGCCAAGCTTCGCCTGCAGTGAAAGCAGCACTCCGACGATGTCGGCTTGCACGCTGACGTCGAGCGCGGAGGTGGGCTCGTCGAGCACGATCACATCCGGCTTCAACACCAGTGATCGGGCAATCGCGACACGCTGCCGCTGGCCGCCCGACAGGGCGCCCGGCTTGCGCCCAAGAAACTGTTCCCCGAGACCGACATCGGCAAGCGCCTCGCGGACCTTTTCCGCGCGTTCCTTGGACGTTCCGATCTTGAAGCGATCAAGCGGTTCCCGCACGAGATGCTCGACTTTCCATGTCGGATCCAGCGAAGTGAAAGGGTTCTGGTAGACCAGTTGCAGATGCCGCCACACCGCGCGCAACGATCCCTGCGAGCGACCGACGAGACGCTCGCCGGCAACGGTGATCTGTCCTTCATCGGCTTCCTCGAGTCCAAGCAGAAGCCGAATGGTTGTCGTCTTGCCCGAACCGGATTCACCGACCAGCGCGTGTGTCGTCCCTGGCGCAACGGAGAATGACACATCATCGACAGCCGTCAGGGTCTTGCCATCAACGACAAACCGCTTGCTGATCGCTCTGACGTCGATCTTCGGTGCGTCAGCCGTTCCGATCTTGTGCGGACTCGAGGCGGGCTCGCGCAGCTTGGCGTATCGATCCGGATTGAGCGCTGGTACATCGGCATGCAATTTGCGAGCATAAGCCGACGCAGGTGAGGAGAAGATGGCCCGTGTATTGCCAGCTTCCTGCACGACGCCATCCTTGAGCACAACCAGCGTGTCTGCCCGTTCAGCGGCGATCGCAAGGTCGTGGGTGATCAGGAGAAGGCTGATATTCAGGTCCTGCTGCAAGCGCGAGAGCAGATCGAGGATGCGTTTCTGGATCGTAACGTCGAGCGCTGACGTCGGTTCGTCCGCAACCAGTAGGGCCGGCCGCGGCAGCACTGCGAGCCCGATCAACACACGCTGCAGCATGCCGCCGGACAACTGGTGAGGATAGGAATCGTAGACCCGCTGAGGGTTGTCCAGCCCGACCTGAGCGAATGTCTCCAGGATCAGCGCCTTGCGGATAAGTTTGTTCGGCTCGTCGACCAGCGCTGCCGCTTCCATCGCCTGGACGCCTATCGTGCGCACAGGATTGAGCGCGTTGCCGGGGTCCTGCGGTACGAAGCCAATGGCTTTGCCGCGAAGGGGACGGAAGCCCTGCTCGGACAGGCCGAGTATATCCTGTCCGCCGAACTCGATCCGACCGGACGCGTGACCTCCCTTTGGCAGCAGCCGTAGGACAGCGCGCGCGATGGTCGATTTGCCAGATCCCGACTCGCCGATCAACGCCAGGCTTTTGCCGCGGCCCAACTCGAAGTTTACGCCGCTGACGACCTGGTTCGATCCGTAGGATACCGACAGTCCGTCGGCTCTCAGCAGCGGGCTTGGGAGAGGTGGCCGCGATGTCTCGTTTCTGAAATCCGCGTAATTGACGTTCAGTCTGTCTTGCGAAGCCATCGGCTGATCCTATTCACAGAGAGGACGGTAGCAATCGTGACAAAGGCCGGTGCGTAAACGAGCCAGGGCCATTTGAGGTAATCCTTGCCGATGGAGACTAGCAGCCCCCAGTCGGAGGCGGGCGGCGGGTCGCCGTAGCCGAGAAACGCAAGGCTGGCGATCACCAGGATTGCCTCGCCGAACTGCAGCACGGCGAGTGGCAGCACGGAACGGGACGCGTTTGGCAACACGTGACGCATCAGGATGTACCAGCGCGAGCCTCCCAGAAGGAACGACGACTCCACAAACGTCGCCTGCCTCGTCTTGATCACTTCAGAGCGCATGACGCGGGCGAAGATGGCGACGGCCGAAACGCCGGTGGCAATGGCGGCATTGATCGTCTCGAAGCCGATCGCGGTAACGACGATGACAGCGAGCAAAAACTTTGGGATGGCCAGCAGGACATCGACGAGGCGGGCAAGCACGACATCAACCCAGCCGCCGAGAAATCCGGCCACGAGACCGATAAGGCCACCGGCGACGACGCCGATGACCACGGCGATGAGGGCGCTCGATACCGAAGAGGCCGTTCCGTAGACGACGCGCGCGTAGACGTCTCGTCCGAGATGATCGGTTCCGAACCAGTGCGCCAGGCTCGGGCCGAGCAACTTGTCGGCCGGCACCCCGACGACCCGGCTGTGGCCGGTGAAATAGCCGGGAACGAGCGACCACGCGATCACGATTGCAATGATTGCCAAGGAGAGGGCGACGGTGGCCGGTATACGATTGGCGGTCAGCCAGCCCAGGCGGTTCAAGGGTGATTGGGATGTGGAGGTGAAGCTCATCGGGTCACCACACGGTCGATATCGATAGACGTTTCATCGGCGGTCACCGGTCGACGTTTGGCCCCGCCGACAAGCTTCACGCGTGGGTCGAGCAACGGATAGACCAGGTCAGCGATCAGGTTGACGAGAACGAAGACAACGGCGCCCAGTGAAACGACGGCCTGCAGGACCGGGAGATCCTGTGTGCTCACCGACCGCTGCACGAGGCTGCCGATGCCGGTGCGTCCGAAGACGGTCTCGGTGATCAGGGATCCGCCCAGCAGTTCGCCGATGGTCAGTGCAATGACGGTGACGACAGGCAAGGATGCCGGCTTGAGCAGATGTTTTAGAAACAGACGCAGCTGTCCGATACCGCGGGCTCGCGCAACCGCCGCATATTCCTGATCGGCCTCATGATCGAGATTTGCGATCAGCACCTCGGCGATCTGCGCGGAAATCGGAATCCCAAGTGCGATTGCCGCGAACACAGTCGCCCAGACGCTATTGGGCTCGATGACACGAAAAAGGCCGATCTGGAAGCCGAATACGTGGATCAGCACCAGACCAATCACGAAGTTGGGTACCGACAGGAATAGCGACGGAAACCCGCGCAAAAGTCCCTGGCCGTACTTCTTTGGAACGAACCTTGTGCCATAGGCGACTGCCGCCGCAAGGATCAGCGCGACGGCGAGACCCGCTGTCGCGAGAATGAGCGTCGATGGCAGCACCTCGGCAATCAACGTCGATACGGGCCGGTTGGACCGCATCGACATCCCGAGATCCCCGGTCAGGAAGCCTGATAGTGATGACCACAGCTGCACCGGGATCGGTCTGTCCAAGCCCTGGGCTGCGATGATCTCGGTGATTTCCTCCTCCGTGAACCCGTTCTGCGGGTTACGGAGGACGCTGGTGATCGGGTCGCCGGGCAGGATGCTGACGACCACGAAGGTGAAGACATAGGCCAGCAGTATGACGACCACCGCCTGGCCGAGCCGCTTCGCGGCGTAGGTTAGGTAGGCATGGTTCATGCGGTTACCTCCGGTGCGCGTTAGTCGGTCTTGCTGGCCGTGTAGTAGCTGGCATAGGCGACGCCGTTGTAGGTCTCGCCCTTGAGCGTCGGAGACTGCACATAGATGCGCTGGACGATCTGCGTGCGCGGAATAAAATAGCCCTGCTCGAGGACGTATTTCTGCAGTTCGTCGAGCAGCGGTGTCCGGATGTCGACGGAGCCTGCCCCGGCGATCTTGTCGCGCAATTCGTTGATCCGGGTATCGGTCTCGCCGAGCGCGAACCAGTTTTCACCATTGTTGGCGTTGGTCAGGATACCTGCAACGGTTCCGGCATCGATGAAGCTGCGCGTCACTTCGTAGGTCGGGATCGCCGCCCCGCCGAACTTGACCTTCTCTCCGAACGTCACAACGTCGTAGGCACGAATGACGACCTTCCAGCCGATCTTCCCGAGCTGCTGGGCGATGAGTTCATCGACCGATTTCGAGGTCGCCAGATAAGGGTTGGAGTGGATCGTCAGCGCCAGAGGTTTGCCATCCTTGCTCCGAATTCCGTCGGCACCCTTCACCCAGCCTGCCTCGTCGAGCAGCTTCTCGGCTTTCTCGGGGTTGTAGGCGAGCAGATCGCTGTGGTCGGTCGCTCCCGGCACGTTGCTCTGAATGAACGAGGTGGCAAGCTTCCAGTCCGGCGTGTAGACGGTGTCGATGATTTCCTGGCGGTTGATGCCGGCTTGCAGCGCCTGGCGCACCTTGACGTCGTCATAGGGCGCGAGCTTGGTGTTGACCGCCCAGCCATTGACGAAACCGAGGTAGCGCGGCGTGGCGATCGTGAAGCCTTCATCCTTGAGCGACTTCAGCTCCTGGGGAGAGGCGTTATACGCGACGTCAGCTTGGCCGGACTGCACCGAAGCGACGCGGAGCGACGGCTCGGATACCAGCTTGTAGGATATCGAGTCGAGATAGGCCGGGCCGGTGTGGCCGACGGCTGCCGGACCCCAGTTGTAATCCTTGCGCTTGACGAGCTTGACGTAGTCGCCCTCTTTCCAAGACTCGACCACATACGGGCCGCTGCCGGAGGTCTTGCTGAGGTCCGCCTGCTCGGTGGCCGGCTGTGCAATGCTCTTCGGCGAGATCAGGATCGAGCCGTGGTACCCGAGCGTCGGGATGAAGCCGAGCGTCGGCTTCTTGAAGAAGATCTTTACTGTCGCTGCATCGACAGCCTCGGCATGATCGTAGGTCTTCGGGAAGAGACCGATCGGATTGATACCCTCGCTCTTGCGACCAGCGTACCAAATATCGAGATTGGCAACGACGGCCGCGGCGTCGAGCGGCGCGCCATCGGAAAACGTCACGCCACTCTTCAGATGCAGAGTGAATTCGGTGGCATTGTCGTTCTGCTCCCAACGCTCGGCAAGCCATGGGCTCACCTTGCCCTCGGCGTCAACGTAAAGCAGTTTGTCGGTCACATGGCCCCAGACGTGGCCCTGGAAGCTGGATATCGCGCTATTGTTGGGAATCCAGGTATCGCCGAGGGAGTCGATGAGGAATGTAATGTCGCCACCGTCGCGCGGTGTGTCGGCGCTGAAAGCGGGCGTGAAGTCTGCCGTCGCTATCAGCAAAGCGGCTGCTGCTGCGGAGGCGGTCAGAAGCAGGCGGCGCCGGGTGAGCGAGAGCGACGTGGAACGTTCGGTCATAAGAGTATCCTGGTGGTTCGAATGATGCAGGTCCCGATGGCGGCGAGCGTGACGGGAAGGAAATTTCTTAGTTTATGGCTGCGGTGGAGGCGCGATGGTGCCTATCTGCTCTTTACGGAGCGGTAGCAACGCCTGGGTTGGCAACCAACTGGTCTTGCAAATTTAAGGATTGCGGCCGCGCGCGGCAGCGATATTTCTGTCGCTCAAGAGAGCGCCGTCATCCGCGTTGCGCTATGAATCGGTTGGCAACTTTTTGCTTTCGGCATGTCCGGTGTCCCAACTGTCTTTGACAAAAATCATGAGGCACAGGCTAGGCAAGAAACCCCGATCACTAAAGACCAGTCGTTCTTTTTCTATAGAAACTATGGATTATTTGTCTCTGATTTCGGCTGTTTGAAGGATCATCGTTTTCCGGTTCGCGGACAAAGCAGAAGTGCGATGGGCATACTGAAAAGCCGATGGTCTCTGGTCATAAAATTGCAGAGGCTTGTTGTTTGCGATCGTCGTGGACCGGACGCTGAGCGCGCAGCTCACCACGGCAAATCCCTAGGCGGATCGATAGGTGGTCAGCCCCTTCAGTCGGCCGGGTCCGAGATAAATTTTATTCGTTCGAAGATCTGCACGGGCGGAAGCTCGCCGACAAAACGCTCGACCTCCACTTTGGTGAGTTGGCCGGTCGAGCCTTGCGCGAGTTGCGAAGTGCCGATGTCGCGCGTCAGGATGTTCGGATTGCCGTGAATGCACATGGCTTTCTCCGCTGACTTGTCATCGGGCTCGAACCACGCGCCCGTCGCCAGTTGCAGGACGCCCCGGCGCAGATCGTCGCTGAGCACTGCGGCGGCGAGGCAGCTGCCTCGTTCGTTGAACAGCCTGACGATCTCGCCGTTCGAGATGCCGCGCTCGGCAGCATCGGCCGGGTTGATCCGCACCGGCTCCCGGCCCTTGATCTTGGTGGAACGACTGAAATCGCCGTAGTCCAGCTGGCTGTGCAGGCGTTGATGTGGCTGATTGGAGATAAGGTGAAGCGGGAAGCGGCGGCCGTTGTCTTCGGCCTCCTGCCTTGGCGGATACCAATGCGGATGGCCCCGGCAATCGTCGTAACCGAAGCTTTCGATGGTCTCGGAAAAGATCTCGATCTTTCCGGATGGTGTCTGCAGCGCGTTTGCGAAGGGATCGGCTCTAAACGCATGTGCCGGACCGCCCATGTCGGGCTTGATTGGAAGGCGTAGCTCGCCCTTCTCCCAGAACACATCGAAATCCGGGGCCTCGTGCCCTCCCGCCGCGAGCGCCGCGCGGGTCGTCTCGAACAGAACCGAGAGCCACTCCTTGCTGCTGCGGTTCTCGGTAAAATCTTCGAATTTTCCGAGGCAACGGGCAATCTCCGAGAAGATCTCATAGTCATCCCGTGCTTCGCCGACCGGTTCCAGGATCTTCTTCATCGCGATCATCAGGGGATCGCGGTCCGCTGCGCCGATATCGTAGCGCTCGAGCGTTGTCGTCGCCGGCAGGACGATATCCGCATGGCGCGCCGACGAGGTCCACGCCGTCTCGTGCACGATGATCGTCTCCGGCCTTTTGAATGCCGCACGCAAGCGGTTGATATCCTGATGATGATGGAACGGATTGCCTCCGGCCCAGTAGACCAGACGGATATCGGGATAGCGCATCGCCTGGCCGTTATAGGCGTAGGCGGCGCCTGGATTGAGCAGCATGTCGGCGATGCGCGCGACGGGGATGAAGTCCGTCACAGGATTCTTGAACTGGCTGAACGTCGGGAGTGGAACGCCGAGTAGGCTTTTGCCGATATTGCCCAATGCGCCGAGCGAGTAGGAATAGCCACCGCCATCCAACCCCATCTGCCCCAGCATCGCGGCCAGCACGATGCCCATCCACACCGGCTGCTCACCATAGTCGGCGCGCTGCAGGGAGTGACTGACGGTGATCAATGTTCTGGCGCCCGCCATCGCACGCGCGAGACCCTCGATGCTATCGACCGGGATGCCACAAATCTCGGAAGCCCACCGCGGGGTCTTTTCGACACCGTCCGCACGGCCCAGCAGGTAGTCCTCGAAGCGCTCGTAGCCGACCGTGTAGCGATCGAGGAACTCACGGTCATGCAGCTTTTCGCTGACAAGCACATGGGCAAGGCCGAGCATCAGCGCGACGTCGGTGCCCGGTATGATCGGCAGCCATTGTGCGTCGATCTCATCGGGCGAATCGTCTTTCAGCGGGCTGACGAGCACGAAGCGGGCGCCGCGGGCACTCGCGCCAGCGAGCTTCTGGCGAACGATATGCGCGCTGATACCGCCGCCATGCACATCGGCATTCTTGATCGCCATTCCACCGAAGGCGACAACGATTTCGGTGCTGCGCTCGATTGCGTCCCAGGTCACGCTCTTGCGGTCGAAGTGGTCGTAGGGTCCCAACACGTGCGGGATGATCACCATGGCCGCGCCGGAGCTGTAGGTGTTGACCGAGCGAACGTAGCCACCCAGCACATTCAGGAACCTGTGAACCTGGCTCTGCGCATGATGGAACCGGCCTGCACTTGACCACCCGTAGGAGCCGCCGAACACAGCCTGGGGGCCGAAGGCACCGTAAACGCGGCTCAGCTCCTTCGCTACGATCTCAGATGCCTGCGGCCAGCTGACCTCGACAAAATCGTCGGCACCCCGATCTTGCGCGTGGCCCGGCTTTCCTTCAAGCCACCCGCGCCTGATCGCAGGCCGTCGGATGCGTGCCGAACCATGGGCAACCGCCGATAGGTTGCCCAACAACGGTGATGGATGCGGGTCGTGGGGATGGGGCTGGATGTCCAGATGCCCATCGCTGTAACGGCCTGAAAACGCTCCCCAGTGGGAGCTGTGTGGCTTGAAGGTGTTCATGCGACAGGCTCCTCGAAGATCGGGCAGTTTGCAGTGCGATTGAGGCTTAGTGCGGAAGGATTTTACCAGGATTCATGATGCCATTTGGATCGATGGCGTTCTTGATCACCGCCATGAGATCGACGGCATCTCCGTGTTCCTTCCTGAGGTACTTGATCTTGCCGGTGCCGACGCCGTGCTCGCCGGTCGATGTTCCACCAACCGAGATCGCGTATTCCACCATTTTGCTGTTGATGGCGGCGACCTCATCGAGTTCCTGCTTGTTGGTTGGATCGACAGCGAAGACGACATGGTAGTTCCCATCCCCAACATGGCCAAGAATGGCGGCCGGCACACTACAATTGCGCAGGAGTTCGCGTGTATCGAGAATGCAGGCGCCGAGCTGTGATACAGGGACGCAGACGTCGGAAGACCAGCCCTTGGCGTTGGGGCGCTGGGAGACGACGGCGTAGAACGCATTGTGACGGGCTTTCCACAGGCGGTTTCGCTCCTCGGGCGCATTGGCCCATTCGAAATCCTTGCCGCCATGCTCCTCGACGATGGCGGCGACCATCTCCACCTGTTCCCGGACGCCGGCCGGCGAGCCGTGGAATTCGAAGGCAAGCGTATCCTGGATCTTCAACGACAGATGCGAATAGGCGTTGACGGCTTCGATCAGGCCGCGGTCCATCAACTCCATCCGTGCAACGGGGATACCGAGCTGGACGACCGCGATGGCGGCGGCCACGGCCTGCTCGACGCTTTCGAACGAGCACAGTGCTGCCGAGATCGTTTCCGGAATACCGTAGAGCCGTAACGTTACCTCGGTGAGGATGCCGAGCGTGCCTTCCGAGCCCACGAACAGCCTTGTGAGATCGTATCCGGCGGACGACTTGCGTGCCCGCCCACCGGTTCGGATGATCTGTCCGCTCGGCAGGACGACGGTTAGCGACAACACGTTTTCGCGCATCGTACCGTAGCGAACGGCGTTTGTGCCGGATGCGCGCGTCGCTGCCATGCCGCCGACAGAGGCGTTGGCGCCCGGATCGATCGGGAAGAACAGACCGACATCGCGCAGGTGCGTGTTCAATTGTTCGCGGGTCACGCCGGCCTGCACCGTGCAGTCCAGATCGTCAGCGCTGACGCGCAGCACCTCGGACATGCGCGACAGATCGATCGAGACGCCGCCGTTGACGGCGGCAAGGTGGCCCTCGAGCGACGTGCCGGCCCCGAACGCGATCACAGGGACCCCGGCTGCCGCACACAGGGTGACGATTTCCGAGACTTCTTCGGTGGTCTCGGCGAAAACGACAGCGTCAGGAACCGCCGATGTATGGTGGGATTCCCCACGACCGTGCTGTTCGAGAAGAGCGTGCGACACGGAGAAACGTTCGCCAAAGCGCGTTGACAGGGCTTCAAGGACAGGGGCGATGGCGTCAGTCATTTACGGATCCCTTAAGTGGGTGAGACCTGGGATATGAAAGGGACGCATCATCAAGTCCGGTCTCGCAGGCTTCATGCAGAAAAAGTGACGGCCAGAAATCTTGGATCTGGCCGTCATCGCGTCGGCATCAAACAGCCACGGCTTCGCCGTTCAGATGGCGTTCCAGGAAGGGAAGGCTATCCTGGCCCCAGTAGAGTTCGCCTTCGTAGCGGAACGTGGGAAAGCCGAATACGCCTGCTGACTTCGCCACGTCGTAGTTGGTTGTCCAGGTCGTCTTTGCATCTTCCGACTGCGCGCGTGCCTCGAGGCTCTGGCCGTCAAGTCCGATGGAATCGGCAATCGCGATACGGACCTCGGGGTTGCCGATATCCCTAGCTTCGCTCCAGAAGGCTTCCTGTAGCGCCTTGGTCAGGCCGAGCCAGTCTTTGCTCTCCAACTGCGCTGCGATCACCAGCAGAGCGGCAGGGGTCGGGTCGGACAAGGCGCCGCGATTGTCGAAGTTCAACTTTCTGCCGCGATAGGCCGCCCAGCGCTTCAAGTCTTTTGTCCAATAGGCGCGGCGGGCCTCGGGCCGGTTCTTGGACAGGATGCCGCCATTCTCTTCGGGAAGCCGGATGGGGTATGGCTTGATCTCGGCGCCGAACCGCTCTGCCATCGCGGTGAATGCATCCAGGCCGATGAAAGCCCAGGGGGAACCAATTCCGAAAAAGTAGTCGATCTGTTTGCTCATGGTCAAATCTCACATGCTGGGCCGTGGCCTGCTCAAAATGTATACGGCGGCACACTGGTGTGGCCGCCGACGTGGCTCAATTCGCGACGGCAAGACCGGCGTCGCGGATCAGCGCGCCGAACTGCTCGTAGTCTTCCTGGGCGCGCTTCTTCACTTCGTCGTACGAGGCGATGCCCGGAATGAGGCCGAAGCCGATGATCTTCTGCTTCACGTCCGGTTGCTCGAGAATGCCGTTGATGAGGCTGTTGAGCTTCTGCTTGACCTCCTCCGGCGCTGCGGCCTGAATGGAGACCGTATGCCAGCTTCTCGGCGCCCATCCGGAAATGCCGGCTTCCTCCGTTGTAGGCAGGTCTGAGAGTTTATCCCAGCGCTTGGACCCGAGAACCGCGATGCCCTTCAACGTGCCCGCCGCGATATGTTCGGCGCTTTCCGGTCCGAAGACGATCTGCGCTTCGTTCGACAAGGTTGCCTGCAGGGCCGCCGGCGTGCCGTTGTAGGGGATATGCAGAAGCTTGATGCCGGCCTGCTTTTGCAGCCACTCGCCGCTCAGATGCCCCACAGTGCCCTTGCCGGATGTTCCATAGGCGAGCGCTGAAGGATTGGCCTTCGCATAAGCAATCAGTTCCTGCAGGTTTGTTGCGGGAACGGCCGGGTTGACCGCGATCACCATCGGCGCATCACCGATCAGCACGAGCGGTACGAGGTCTTCCAGCGGTTTGTACTGCACCTTGGTGACGAGAGGGATGATGCCGTAGAAGCTGTTGGTCGACTGCAGCAGCGTGTAGCCGTCGGCCGGGGTTGCCATGAAGCAGTTGGCGCCGATCGCGCCGCCCGCGCCGGGCTTGTAGTCGTTGATGACCTGCTGGCCCGTCAATGCGGTCAGCTTCTCGCCTAGCAGGCGCGAAATGTTGTCGCTCATGCCGCCGGCATTGTAGGGGATGATGTAGTCGATCTTCTTCGATGGGTACTCCTGGGCAAAACCCGGACGACCAAAAACAGCCGATGCCGAAACGAGTGCGCTAGCGGACAGGAAGCCGCGTCGTGTCAGATGAAATCTCATGGGTATCCTCCTCGGATATTTACTCGGCAAAGGCCTTTTGCCGCATTGTCTGGATGAACGGGAAGCATAGGCTGGCGAGCAACAGGATGGTTCCGACCAGCATGACGAGACTGATCGGATGGTTGATGAAGATCATCAGGTCGCCGCGGCCAACCAGCATCGAACGGCGGAAATATTCTTCCATCATCGGCCCCAGCACGAAGGCAAGGATCAGCGGTGCAGGTTCGCAGCGCCATTTCTGCAGGAAATAGCCGAGGAGCCCGAAGATCGCCGTGAGATAGACGTCGAAGGTCGTGAATTCGACGCCGTAGATGCCGACGATGCTGACCGTGAGGATGGTCGGGAAAAGAAACTGATAGCGGATCTTCAGCAACTGTACCCAGATGCCGACAAGCGGCAGGTTGATGACCAGCAGCATCAGATTTCCGACCCACATGCTGGCGATCAGGCCCCAGAACAGATCCGGCTGGCTGGTGATGATCCTGGGACCGGGCACGATCCCGTGGACCATCATCGCACCGACCATCAGCGCCATGATGGCGTTTGACGGAATGCCGAGGGTCAGGAGCGGCAGAAACGCGGTCTGGGCGCCGGAATTGTTCGCAGCCTCCGGCGAGGCAACGCCCTGCGGCATTCCGGTTCCGAATTTCTCCGGTGTCTTGGACAGGCGCTTTTCGGCTGTGTAAGCCATGAACGACGACAACAGCGCGCCGCCACCCGGTAGAAGTCCCAAAAACAGGCCGATCAGCGTCCCGCGAATGGTCGCCGGTGTCGCCTGCTTGGCCTCCGTCTTCGTCGGCCAAAGACTGCTGATCTTGTTGAGGATGGGCGGCTTCTCGTCGCGCACGGCGTTTTCAAGCGTCACGAGAATGTCGGCAATCCCGAAGAAGCCGACGACGAGCGGCACAAATGGAACGCCGTTCAGCAGTTCCATGAAGCCGAAGTCATAACGATACTGTCCGGAATTCACGTCGGTTCCGGCAAGGCCGAGAAGCAAGCCGAGGAAGATCATCGCGATCGCTCGCAAGACGGAACCCTGCGCCAGTACAACCGAGGTGATGAGGCCGAGGAACATCAGCATGAAGTATTCCGGGGCGCCGAACTTCAGCACGGCCACTGACAACAGGGGCGCAAACGCCGCCATGAAGAAGGTGGCGACTGTTCCGGCAAAGAAGGACGCGACCGCTGCAATCGTCAGCGCCGCGCCGCCGCGCCCGTTTCGTGTCATCGCGTGGCCGTCGAGTGCGGTCACCACTGAAGACGCTTCTCCCGGCAGTCGCAACAGGATCGACGTCGTCGATCCGCCATATTGGGCGCCGTAATAGATGCCGGCCAGGGTGATCAGGCCGGTCTCCGGCGGAAGCCCGAAGGTCATCGGCAGGAGGATAGCGATCGTGGCTGTCGGGCCAAGGCCGGGCAGGACTCCGACCAGTGTTCCGATCAGGCATCCGACCAGGCAGAAGAACAGGTTCGTCGGCGTCAGCGCGACGCTGAGCCCAAGGGCGATACCGCTGAAAACATCCACGCCACCGATCATTGGAACACCTGCGGCAGAACCGGTATCTGCAGGCCGAGCAACCACGCGAACAGGACGGTGGCAAACAGAGCAAGCACAACGGCGGTGACGAGAACGGTTGGAAATTTCGAGCCGCTGTGGCCGAGGCTGGCGATCGAGACCATGACGAAGGTCGCTATCGGCAGACCAAGTGGCCCGAGAGCTGCGCCAAATGCGACGATCGAGGCGGTGATGCAGCCGATGATGCGCAAGCGTGCGCCAATCGTCGGGTGAGCCCGGTCGTCATCTTCGGTCGGGCCGAGGTCGCGACCGGCGATGAAGAGGATGAGGGCACCAAGCACGACGAGCCCGATTGAAATCGCCTTGGGAAAAAAGCCGGGTCCCATGCTGATGACGGTGCCGGTGTCATAGTCGCGCGCGATCCACAAAGCGGCAAAGCCCACGATGATGCAGAAGGCGCCGAGTGGGCGATGGGTGTTATCCGATTGCTCGGTTTGTGTACCTGATATCACGGTTTGTTTTTCCCCGTTGCCGTTCCGTCTAGTAGCCGCGACCGTCGATGACGACATCGGGAAGCGGCTCTCCGGCAAGGAAGCGATCGAGGTTTGCATGCAGCTTGGCCGCGATGCGGGAGGCGTTGTCTTCCGACGACCACGAGATGTGCGGCGTCAGCCGAATGTTCGGATGGGTGTAGAACGGATGCCCGTCCGGCAATGGCTCCGGCGCCGTAACGTCGAGAGTCGCGGCGGCCAGCTGCCCGCTTTCGAGCGCCGCAAGCAATGCTTCGTCGTCGATCACCTCGCCGCGGCAGATGTTGACAAGATGCAGCCCAGGTTTTGCGGCTGAGAGGACCGAGCTGTTGACGACGCGGCGAGTCAACGGGGTCAACGGTACGGAAAGCACGAGATGATCGACGTCGGCGATCATCTCCTCAAGCGTTGCGTAGAACCGGACCCCGTCGGCGTCGGCGTCAGGCTGGCCACGTCTGACGGCGCTGACCTTCATGCCGAGGGCGGCAAGCTTCTCTGCGCTTCGCTGGCCAATTGCCCCGAAACCATAGAGACCGACGGATTTTCCGGAGACCAGACCGAGCGTACGCTTGCTCCAGCCGTCGCGGGAGTGGACCAGCACGTCGTTGAACAGCTGCTTCTCGTGGGCGAAAATGGCTGCGACGACATACTCGGCGATCGCCTCGGCGGAAATTCCGCGGCCGGTGGTGACAAGCGGTGCTTCAAAGACCCAATCGGGAAAGGCATCTATTCCGGCAGAAGCGATCTGGATCCACTTCAGATTGAAAGGCCAGCCTTTCGGCTTCTCCTCCGGCGCATTTGCCCATCCACGGAAGAAGGTGAACAGAAAATCGGCATCCTGGGGGACGTCCCACGCCTCCGCCTTTTCCGTGTAGTCAACCACCACAGGCCGGCTGCCGTGCTGGCGCAGAAGCTCGGATTGCTCGGCGTCAAGATTGCAGGCGATGACAGGCGGCACGTGCGTGCTGGTCCGGGTTTCCGTGGGCATCTGCTCAATCCTGTTGCCTGCGTTCTTGTTCCACGATAAATGGAACGAAAGAACGATCGTTCTACCGCCGACCTTTAGGGCATGGCGATTGGTATTCGAAAGGAATAAAATTCCAATTCGTTTCAATATTTTGAAATAAATTTGGATGCTGCGGGCTTTTGTTGTCTGGCATATGGCCATGGAGGGCGAGCCGATCGCCTTCGGTTGTGGCAGTGCGAACCGCTAATAGTAAGGGAATAAGAAATGCGTCTGGTGGCTGGTGGCGATGCGCTGTTTTCAGGTGGCAATCTGCTGGAAAGGCTCGACCCTGAACTGCTCGATCGCCTCGTTGATTGCGATGCGGCCTTCGTCAATGCCGAGTTTATCTGCCCGGACCGGACGACAGCACCGGCTCCGCGTCGGTTCATGACTGCAGTCGGGATCGAAGCGGTCGACGAGCTCGCGTCGATCGGGTTCAACCTTATTTCTTTCGCAAACAACCATACCGGCGATTTCGGTCCCCAGGGCGTGATCGACACGATCGAAGCCTGCGAGGAGCGCGGGCTCATCCATAGCGGCATCGGCCGCAGCCTTGAGGAAGCGCGCATGGCGCAATTCCTTGACAGCGGAGAAGGGCGTATCGGCCTCGTCTCGACCAGCACGACCCGGTCTGCTGAATTCGCTGCCAGCACGGCTGGGACGGGAATACCGGCGCGCGCGGGTTTGAATCCTCTTCGTTGGGGGCGTGCCTATGTGCTGCCCGAGGAAGAGTTTCAGCAGATACGGCGGATCGACGAAATGCTGGGCATTGCCGCCGGCCGCAAGGAAGTCATGGACGTCGAGGTCATGGTGGATCCTGGCGAGGACCGCATTCCCTTCGGTTCGGTCTTCGAAGGCTCGCTTCAGTTTGAAAGGGGCGACCACGCACATATCCGCTACTACGCCAACGAGAAGGACGCCAAGTCGATCCTCGACAATATTCGTGATGCTGCCAACCGCGCTGAATATGTCCTGCTCAGCCTGCATGCGCATGAGGGAACGGAAGAGAACTGGTATTCGCCGCGCCCCGCGCCGTTCATCGAGGAGTTTGCACGCCGGGCCATCGATGCCGGCGCAACTGCTGTGATCGGTCACGGGCCGCATATGCTGCGCGGTATCGAATTCTACAAAGGAAAGCCGATTTTTTACTCCCTCGGCAGCCTGCTGATGGAGTTCGAGGCCGGCATGCAGCGCATGACGCCCGAAATGTACGAGACCTACGGCTTCACCAAGGACTCGCTTCCATCGCACCTGCACATGTCGCGTGCCCGCGATACCGAGGGAAAGCCGATCGGTTTCTATGCAGATCAGCGGTTCTCCAGGTCGGCCATTGCCATTCTCGATATGGAGGAGGGCGAGATCAAGGTCAGGCTTCTGCCGCTGGACCTCGACCTCAACAGATCACGACCCTCCGAGCGAGGTCTCCCGGCTTGCGCGAAGCCTGATCTCGCCCGCGAGATCGCTGAAGATTTGGCCGTCATGAGCGAGGCCTATGGCACCGAAGTTCGCTACAACGAGGCCGACGGGCTAATCGACGTTCTGCCAGCATAAGATCGGCTTGCCGATCACGCGGCGAGAAGTCTCGCAGCGATGTCCTTTGCCGTCGCTGCGGCATTCGCCTCGCGGCGAAGCACCGCGCCCGCAAGCGCGCCTTCGTAGAGCAACAGCAACTGCTCGGCGAGCGCGTCATCGGCGTCTGCGCCAAGCAAGCCTTTGAAGAAGCTTTTCAGAAAAAGCTTGTGGCTGCGCGATGTCTGCTGGATTTCGGATGAATGCGGGTTCTCGATTGCTGCAATCAGAAACGCGCAGCCGCGAAAACTTTCGGCGCTGGTCTTCCGTTCCAGGTTTGAGAACACATCGAGGATGGGTATCGCGCCCGTCCGTCCGAGTGTCAGGCTCGACAACTGTTCCCGTACTTGTGCGTCGCGCTCGACAAGGTAGGCAACGATCAACGCTTCCTTGCTCTCGAAGTGGCGATAAAACGTCGCCTTCGTCGTTCGCAGGTGCTTAACGAGCTCCGTCATCCCGACGAGATACGTGCCGCCGGCGTAAAACACATCGCCAACGCGAGAAAGTATCTCGTCGCGTGTCTGGGAAAGGGTCGGCGTCATTCAAACCTTAGCTCGTGGAACCATCCATCAGACGCGCAGTCTGACGTCGGAAGCAGCATATCCAGATTCTAGCGCGAGCGCGACACGAAACATGAAAAGCCGCAACGCACGGCGCGGCAGTCTTTCCACCGCTGACCGATATGAAGTCGCTATCGCCGTCAAGACGCGTCGTGCTGCCTGAGGAAATCGGACACGATCGACATGCAGAGCTCCTTTTCCTCGACATGCGGCATGTGGCTGGACTGCTCGAACACCACCCAGCGGCAGCCGGGCACCCGTTCCACGTAGGGCTGTACGACCTCGGGTGTCGCCTCGTCGTGGCGACCCGAAATCAGCAGCGTCGGCGCGACGATCTGGGGCAGGCGGTCTTCGATCGTCCAGTCCTTCATCGTGCCGATGACGTGGAACTCGGTGGGGCCGTTCATGTTGCGGTAGACGGTGTTGTCTTCGTCCATGATTGCAAAGGTCCGCGCGACTTCGGGTGGCCATGGCGAGACCCGGCAGACGTGACGGTCGTAGAATACCCGTGAGGCGGCGATGTAGTCAGGATCCGTGATCGTGCCTGCTTCTTCATGCCTGAGCAGCATCTCCTGAACATCGGCGGGAAGCTCTGCGCGCAGCCGATTGGCTTCCGACACCCAGGTGTGCATGTTCGCTGGCGAATTGGCGATGACAAGCGCCTTCAGTCCTTCAGGCCTAAGAACGGCATGTTCCGCGCCCAGCATGCCGCCCCAGGATTGGCCGATAAAGGCGTAGCGGTCGGCAATGCCCAGATGAGCGAGCAGAGCATCCAGTTCCTCTAGAAACAGGTCTACCGTCCAGAAGTCCGGCCCTTTTTCCGGCAGCCGCGTCGAGTTGCCGTTCCCGAGCTGATCATAGTGGATGACGGCACGCCCATCGAGGGCGGCGATCTCCTTGAACGAATCGACATAGTCGTGCGTGCAACCCGGACCGCCATGGGCGACGACCAGTGGCAGCAGCGGCGAATCCAGTGATCCGGTGATGCGGTACCAGGTCTGGTATTCGCGAAATGGCAGATAGGATTCCTGAACGTCAACCGATGCCACGCTTTATCTCCATTGGGGTGTTGCGATGGAGAAAGCATAGCGTCCGGCTTGCCGCAGCGGCACCTATCACAAGTTATAGGACGGCTGGTCTTCCAGCAGCCGGTAATGCGTTGCGCGCACCACGGCCTGGGTCCGGTTCTTGGCCCCCAGCTTCTTTGCCGCAGCGTTGAGATGCATCACGACGGTTGGCACCGAGCGGCCGATGATGCGGGAAATTTCCTTGGCGGACAGGCCGTCTGCCGAGTGGCGCAGGCATTCGCGCTCCCGCTCGGTCAGATGCGTGCGGGTCCCTGTCTTCGCTGTCTTGTCGAAAGCGTCGAAAGCCGCTTCGTGAAAAACATGGGCCAGCAGACTGAACTCCGCCATGTGCCGGTCGGCATCACTGCGAAAATCGCTGCGGGCGCCGAAGCGCACGCCCGTCACGGTCGCGCAATCACCGCGCGGCAGATGCACCGGCACGGTGACACCGCAGGACATGTCGCGCTCGTAGAGGTAACGCGATACCGGTGCGCTGCGCTCGCTGAGAAACCGGTTGATCGGCGTGCCCGCGCTGAGGTCGTAATTCCAGAAGAATGGCGTTGTCGTCCGCATCGCCAGCATCTGGACGGGATCGATGCGGAAATATTCGCGATCGAACCAGTATTCGCGCATGTCCTCTGAGATATTGCGCAGCTTTAGCAGCGAGGGGAGCATCAATTCGCCGTCGAGATCATAGGGTACTGGCGTGTAGTCGTAGATAAGCGCGTCAAAGCCGAATGCCTTGATGGCATCGAAGGCACTGTCGATCCTGCCATCCAGCGTTTGCTCGGCCGTGAACCGCGATCTGATCGCACCGATATCCTTGAACATATGCACATCCTAGGCTGGGACACAGAAACCTGTGGAACCGGAAAAACTGATCCTATCACTTCTTATAGCTAGTCCGGAACCGATTATCCGCTAAAAATTGGACATGCTCAAAAGATGAGCACGGAGATTGCAGTGCGGGAGCCTGAAGATGTGGCGCGAGATTGAACCGGACCAGCGCATCGAAATTGATGTCGCTGGCTACAAGGTTGTTGCCTACAGTTTTGGCTCGGGAGCGGAGACGGTTCTTTGTCTTAATGGCGGGCCGGGCCTACCCTGTGATTATTTGCGCGAGGCCCATTCCTGCCTGATCGATCAGGGTTATCGAGTGGTTGCCTTCGACCAACTCGGGACCGGCGCATCCGATCGCCCTACGGACCCGGCGCTATGGACGATTGGCCGCTATGTCGAAGAGACGGAAACAGTCCGGAAAACCCTGGAACTTGGGAAAGTTCACCTGCTCGGCCATTCCTGGGGTGGCTGGCTGGGCATCGATTATGCGCTAACATATCCTGAGAACCTGCAGACACTGATCCTGGAGGATACCGTCGCCGATATGCCGCATCTGATCTCGGAACTCGAGCGATTGCGGAGTGCTTTAGGTTCCGAGACGGTTGCGATGATGCAGAAGCACGAAGCGCGGGGCAGCATCGATCATCCGGAATATCTCGCGGCGATCACCATTCTCAACTACCGGCATGTGTGCCGCCTTTCGCAATGGCCAGCGCCGGTCAATCGATCGCTCGACGATTGGAACATGGGGCCATACGGCACGATGCAGGGCCCCAACGAATTTCTCTACACCGGCAATCTGAAGGACTGGAACCGCGTGCCGGATTTGCCGAAGATCAGCGTGCCGGTGCTGATCACCTGCGGGGAGCATGACGAACTGACCCCGGCTTGTGCCCTACGGATGAAGCTCAACCTGCCGGATGCCGAGTTGAAAGTCATCGACAATGCCAGCCACATGCCCTTCTATGAAAATCCTGATGCTTACTACCCCGCCCTGATTGATTTTCTCTCTCGTCACAGGATGCAAGGATGAGCCATCTCGGTGATATGCAAGGCAATTGCCAGCTTGGGAAGCGCGTGAATGCATCGGTATAGATTTGTTCTGTTCCGCCCTCTGCAGTTCCTGCCGGTGCTGCTTGGCATCAGCATCATCACGTTCATCCTCGTTCGGCTCATTCCCGGCGATCCCGCACGCGTGCTGCTTGGCGCCCGCTCGACCCCCACGGCGATCGCTAACATTCGCGCTCAGTACGGTCTTGATGAGCCGATCTGGCTGCAATATTTCTACTTTCTGCAGAATCTTGGCAAGGGCGAGATGGGCAAGTCGATCCTCTACAAGATCGATGTGCTGAAGCTGATCCTCACAAGGATAGAGCCGACGCTGACGCTGGTACTCGCAAGCGTCTTCCTGTCGATATTGATCGCCGTTCCAATGGCAGCACTTGCCGCGCGCAACAGCGGGCGGATGCCCGATCATGCGGTCCGTATCGTATCGACTCTCGGCCTCGGATTTCCGCCCTTCTGGCTGGCGCTGATGCTGATCATCCTGTTTTCAGTCAAGTTTGGTGTCTTCCCGGTGTCGGGTTATGGCGATACCATCTTCGACAAGGCCGGTCATCTGATCCTGCCAAGCCTGACGATTGCCCTATCGCTGTCGGCCGTGCTGACGCGCAGCCTGCGCGCGGCGATGATCGTCGAGTTGAATTCCGATCTGGCGACGGCGGCGCGCGCCCGCGGCATGCCTGAGAGCATCGTCTTCTGGCGGCACGTGTTGCCCAATTCGCTGGTGCCGACCATCAATCTTCTCGCCGTCAACATTGGCTGGCTGATCGGCGGCACAGTCGTCGTCGAAACCGTGTTTGCCATTCCCGGCATGGGCCAGCTCCTGGTGCGTGCCATATTCTCGCGGGACTACATGGTGGTCCAGGGCGTGGCCATGGTGTTTGCCTGCGCGACCGTGCTGGTCAACTTCCTCGCCGACATCGTCACGGTGACCCTCGATCCGAGGGTGCGGCTATGACGACGGCGGCTGTCCGGATGACTGTTCCGTGGAGCCGGTTTCTCGGCCGCCACATGACGCTTGCCATCGGTGCCGGTATCCTTGGGATGTTCCTGCTGATTGCGCTCGCCGCGCCACTGATCGCGCCCTACGATCCGATCCTGCAGAATGCGGAGGCGCGCATGATCCCGCCGGCCCTTGCGCATCCCTTCGGCACCGACAATTTTGGCCGGGATATCCTGTCGCGGGTCATCTGGGGCGCCCGCATAGACCTGCAGATTGCCGTCATCGGCGTCGTGTTTCCCTTTCTGATCGGCACCACGATCGGAACCGTTGCGGGATTTTTCGGCGGCGTTGTCGATGCCGTGTTCATGCGCCTGGTCGATATTATCCTCGCCTTCCCATTCCTGGTGCTGATGCTGTCGATCATCGCCATTCTCGGGCCGGGGCTGTCGAGTTTCTACATAGCGATGGCGCTTGTGGGTTGGGTTTCCTATGCGCGGCTGATCCGCGCCCAGATGCTGGTGCTGAAGAACAGCGACTATGCCGTGGCTGCCGTCAGCCTCGGCTTCAGCCGAACACGCATCATGTTCCGCCACCTGCTGCCGAACGCCATCGCTGGTTCGCTGGTCTTTTCCATGTCGGATGCGGTGCTGGTGCTGCTCAACGGTGCGGCGATCAGCTATCTCGGTCTGGGCGTGCAGCCGCCACTTGCCGAATGGGGCGTGATGGTGGCGGAAGGTCAGAGTTTTATCACCACCGCGTGGTGGATCACGCTGTTTCCGGGTCTTTCGATCGTGGTGCTGGCCTTTGGATTCAGCCTGGTGGGCGATGGTCTCGGTGAATGGCTGGGAGTGCGCGAATGAGCGATCCGATCCTGTCCATTCGCGATCTGACTGTCACGGCAATGCTCGACGGCGAGCAGCGTACGCTGATCGACCATGTCTCGTTCGACCTCGCCAAGGGCGAAATACTCGGGCTAGTGGGCGAGAGCGGCTCCGGCAAAAGCATGATCTGCCGTTCCCTTGTCCAGCTCCTGCCGTCGAACGCGATCGCCATCACCGGCGGCTCGGTCATGCTGGGCGGCCGAGACCTCGTGGCGCTGGATGAAGCGGCGATGCGGTCTGTCAGGGGCGCCGAGATCGGCATGGTGTTCCAGAACCCGACCAGCCATCTCGATCCCGTCATGCGCATCGGCGATCAGGTCGCCGAGGGTATCCGCTATCATCAGGGCAAGTCGCGCCGGGAAGCGAAATCGGCGGCAATCGATATTCTCGCTCAGGTCGGATTCCCCAATCCAGCGCGGCAATACGACAGCTACCCGCACGAATTCTCGGGCGGCATGCGCCAGCGCGCCATGATCGCGGTAGCACTCTCCTGTGATCCTGAGGTCCTGATCGCAGACGAGCCGACCACGGCGCTCGACGTGACGATACAGGCGCAGATCCTGAAGCTGCTAATCGATTTGCGCGATAGCCGCGGCCTGTCGATCATCCTGATCACCCACGATCTCGGCGTCGTTGCCCAGACATGTGACCGGATTGCCGTTCTGCGCCACGGCCAGTTGCTCGAGATCGGCGCCAAGCGCGATGTGCTGGCTGCGCCGCAGCATCCCTACACGGTGAGCCTGTTGAAGAGCCATCCGTCTATGCCGGAGGATAGTGGCGATCCGGCGCCGGCAGCGGGCGTTGCGGAAGCCGTTCGTCAGCCCTTGCTAGAGGTCGACGACCTCGTGGTTCGCTTCCCCGCTCCGGGCCTAGGATTGTTTAAGGGGGCCAAAACCTATACCGCCGCCGTCAACGGGGTCAGCCTTCGGATCATGCCAGGCGAGACCGTCGGCATCGTCGGCGAAAGCGGTTCGGGAAAAAGCACCTTGGCACGGGCCATCCTTGGTCTCACGCCGCTGTCGTCGGGCCATGTCAGCTTCGAGGGTTCTGATCTCGCGCAACAGCGCACGCGAACGCTCGCGCAAATCCGCACACAGGCCGCGATGGTCTTTCAAGATCCGTACAACGCTCTCAATCCACGCATGACCATTGGCGATACCTTGGCCGAGGTCCTCAAGGTACAGAACAAGGTTCCGCGCGAGCGTATCCCGGCGCGTATTGGTGAACTGCTCGACATGGTCGGCCTCGAGCGCGAGTTTGCGGCGCGTCTGCCGCGCGCGATGAGTGGCGGCCAATGCCAGCGCGCCGGAATTGCGAGGGCGCTGGCGATCGATCCGAAGATGATCATCGCCGACGAATGCGTGGCTGCGCTCGATGTGACCATACAGGCGCAGATCATCGATCTGTTCCGCGAGTTGAAGAGCGCGATGAACCTGACGTTGCTTTTCATCGCGCACGATCTCGCGATCGTTCGTGATCTTTGCGAACGCGTCGTGGTGATGCATCGCGGTATCATAGTCGAGGAAGGGCTTTGTGCTGACGTCTTCTCGCAGCCGAAGCATCCGTACACCGCGGCGCTGATCGCAGCCATTCCAGACATCAATCCCGACAAGCCGCTGTTGAGCGGTCTCTCGGCCACAGCCAAACCGCATCTCTTGACTGCCTGACAATAACAAAGGGAACCTACGATATGAGAAACAGATGGAAAACGATGGGTCTGGCCACGGTCCTGACCATGCTGATGCTGGGCTCGACCATGGCCGAGGCCGCTGGCGTGCTGACGATCGGCCGCCGCGAGGACTCGACGACGTTCGATCCGATCAAATCCGCGCAGAACGTCGACAACTGGGTGTTCTCCAACGTGTTTGACGTGCTTGTGCGGGTGGACAAGACGGGGACCAAGCTGGAGCCCGGCCTCGCCGAAAGCTGGACCATTTCCGAGGATGGCCTGACCTACACGTTCAAGATGCGTGATGCGAAATTCTCGGATGGATCACCGGTAACTGCGGGTGATGCCGCTTTCAGCTTGTTGCGTATTCGCGACAACGCAGGGTCGCTGTGGAGTGACAGCTACAAGGTTGTCGCCTCCGCGGAGGCTCCGGACGACAAGACGCTCGTCGTCAAGCTGAAGGCGCCGTCTGCACCGTTCCTGTCGACACTTGCACTTCCGAACGTTTCGATCCTGTCGAAAAAGGGCCTTGAAACGGCGGGCGAAGAAGCCTTTGCCGAGAAGCCGATCGCCTCGTCTGGCGCCTTCACGGTCAAGGAATGGCGCCGCGGCGATCGCGTGATCCTCGAAAAGAACCCGAATTTCTGGCAGGCGGATCGTGTCAAGCTGGACGGCGTCGAATGGATATCGGTTCCCGACGACAACACCCGCATGCTGAACGTTCAGGCCGGCGAGCTCGACACGGCGATCTTCGTGCCCTTCTCGCGCGTCGCGGAACTGAAGAAGGATGCGAACCTGGAGGTGCATACTGATACCTCGACCCGCGAGGATCATCTCCTGATCAACCACGAACACGGCGCGCTCGCCAAGAAGGAAGTTCGCCAGGCGCTCGACATGGCCATCGATAAGAAGGCGATCGTTGACACGGTCACCTTCGGCATCGGAACGGTCGCCAATTCCTACATCCCGAAAGGTGCTCTCTACTACTACGCCGACAACCTTCAGCGGCCTTACGATCCCGAAAAAGCCAAGGCGATGCTTGCGGACGCGGGCGCGTCGGACCTCAAGCTGAACTATGTTGTCCGTGCGGGTGACGAAGTCGTGGAACAGACGGCGGTGTTGCTGCAGCAGCAACTCGCCAAGGTTGGCGTGACCGTCAACATTAACAAGGTCGATCCGAGCCAGGAATGGGACATGCTCGTCGCCGGCGACTACGATGTCGGCGTCAATTACTGGACCAACGACATTCTCGACCCAGACCAGAAGACCACCTTCGTGATCGGGCATGACAGCAACAACAACTACATGACGCATTACAAGAACGACAAGGTCAAGGATCTGGTCGCCGCGGCGCGTCTCGAACTGGACCCTGCCAAGCGCGAAGCCATGTATGTGGATCTGCAAAAGATGGCGAAGGACGATGTCAACTGGATCGACCTCTACTATAGCCCCTATATCAACGTATCGCGCAAGAACATCGCCAACTTCTACCAGAATCCGTTGGGCCGCTTCTTCCTCGAAGACACAGTGAAGAACTGAGTTCGATAAAGTCTCGAGAGCAGGTCATCCGTCCACGCGGCGGATGACCACTCAAGAAATCGTGACATATAGTGACAACGGTATCGGAGCATCCGGTACAACCGGTTGCTAAAAAACCATAATTGTTCCACCTAGATTACCGACAAAGAGTCGGATTTAGATATTGGATCGAAGCTGAATGCGCATACATCACGTCTTCCTTGGCATATTCCTGGCAGTTTCACCCTCGGCATATGCTCTGGAAACCGGATCGCCGCCGGTCTTGGCGCCGCTGAAGACGCAGGGAGAAGCCGCGCAACTGAGCTCACAGTTCCTCACGCGCTACGGCTACAAGCCAGTCGCGCTCGATGATGCGCTGTCAGCCAAGATCATGGATCGGTTCATCAAGTCGCTCGATCCCGACCGCGTGCTGTTCCTGAAGGCCGATATCGACACGTTCATGTCCGACAAGAGCAAGATCGATGACGCCATCAAGCGGGAAAACCTGCAGATTCCGTTTTCGATCTTTAATGTCTATGAGCAGCGCGTCGTCGATCGCATGACCTATGCTCGCGATCTGCTGAAGCAAGGCTTCGATTTCACCGCGCAGGAAGATTACACCCTGTCACGCGATAACCAGCCTTGGCCACAATCCGTCGCCGACGCCAACGAACTGTGGCGCAAGCGGATCAAGGCCGATTGGCTGCGGCTGAAACTCGGCGGCAAAGCGGACGCGGCAATCCGCGATACGCTGGACAAGCGCTACGCGAACGCTCTCGATCGCGCCTACAAATACAAGAGCGAGGACGTGTTCCAGTCCTTCATGGACGCCTACACGACGTCGATCGACCCGCATACGGATTATTTCGGCGCGCGGGCCGCGGCCGATTTCGATATCTCCATGAAGCTTTCGCTGGTCGGTATTGGCGCGGTGCTGCAGGAGCGCGATGATTACACGACGATCCGTGAGTTGGTTCCCGGCGGTCCGGCGCAGCTGTCTGGCAAGCTCGCGGTCGGAGATCGCATTACCGGTGTCGGTCAGGGCACGGACGGCGCCATCAAGGAAGTTGTGGGAACGCGACTTGATGAAGTCGTGCAGATGATCCGGGGCGAAAAGGATTCCGTCGTGCGCCTGGATATCTTGCCGGCGGATGCCGGTGCTGAGGGAAGCCATACCGTCGTCAGCCTTGTGCGCGACAAGATTAGCCTGGAGAAGCAGGCCGCCCAGAAGACGATCCTGTCCGTCAAGGACGGCGATGCTGCGCGAAAAATCGGCGTCATCACCCTGCCGGCGTTCTACGAGGACTTCGACGCGCGGCGCAAAGGCGACAAGGACTACCGCAGTGCAAGCCGCGACGTCGCCAAGCTTCTCACCGAGCTAAAGCAGGAAAAAGTCGATGGCGTTCTGATCGATCTGCGCAACAACGGCGGCGGCTCGCTGTCGGAGGCGATTGATCTGACCGGCCTGTTTGTTGGCAAAGGCCCCGTCGTCCAGCAACGCGATGCCGACGGCAAGGTACAAGTCCAGAGCGACGATCTTCCGGTGCCGGCCTGGACCGGTCCAGTGGGAGTGCTGATCAATCGTGGTTCCGCATCGGCTTCGGAAATTTTCGCTGCGGCGATACAGGATTACGGTCGCGGCGTTATCGTCGGCGAGCCGAGCTTCGGCAAGGGCACCGTGCAGACGGTCGTCAATCTCGACGACGTCGCCCACAACAGCAAGCCGGCATTCGGCGAGCTGAAACTGACGATCGCCCAATTCTTCCGCGTCAACGGCGGAACCACCCAGTTGCGCGGCGTGACCCCCGATATCACGCTTCCTGGATTTTCCGACCCGAAGACCTTCGGTGAGGCAAGCTATGACAACGCGCTTCCCTGGAGACAGATCAAGCCAGCCAACTACAAGGCCACGGGCGATGTGAAAGCACTGCTTCCGGAGCTGCAAAACCGGCATACTGCTCGCGTCGAGAAAGATCCTGAGTTTCAGCGTTTTGTCGAAGACGTGACCGACCTGAAATTGCAACGCGACAAGCCTTCGATCTCGCTCAACGAGGCCGAGCGTCGCAAGGAACTTACTGCTCGCGAAGATCGCATGAAGGCGCGCAAACAGGCAGGCGATGCAGACGCGGCGCAAGACGATGGCTTGCAGTCGAACGAGCGCAGCCTTAGCGCCGACATCGCGTTGGAAAATGCGCGCAAGAATGCCAAGGACGTGCTGTTGAACGAGGCTGGCGCTATTCTTGCCGATCAGGCAGACCTGCAAGGCGGTGCTAACGCCCTTGCGCAGCAGTCGGGCAACAAGCAGGTGAAATAGAGATCTGTGCCGACCTGGACGCATCGGCAAGGGAGTGGCCCGTGTCGTAAGAACTTGGGCTATGCCGTGGAGGTTTGCGGATATCTCTGCAAGGCTCTACGGCAACTCCCTCGCGAAATGTTGAAGAGACGTGGCGCCTTCTCGGTGTGTAGGATCGCATTGGATTCCGGACGAGGAGAAAAGCCATGACACGTCTGACTGCCAAGGATTTTCCGCAGGAACTGCTCGAACTGTACGACTACTACGCTCACGGTCGCATAACGAAGCGAGAGTTTCTCGACAGGGCTGGCAAGTACGCCGTCGGCGGATTGACAGCCGCCGCCATCCTATCGTCGATGAGCCCGAATTATGCATTGGCCACGCAAGTCGAGTTTACGGATCCGGATATCGTAGCTGAATACATCACCTACCCGTCTCCGAAGGGAAATGGCGAGGTGCGCGGCTATCTCGTGCGCCCGGCGAAGGCGACCGGAAAACTGCCCGCGGTGGTGGTTGTCCATGAGAACCGAGGTCTCAATCCCTATATCGAGGACGTGGCGCGGCGCGTTGCTAAGGCCGGGTTCATCGCCCTGGCGCCGGATGGGTTGACGTCGGTCGGGGGTTATCCGGGCAATGATGAAAAGGGTCGCGAACTGCAGCAGAAGGTCGATCCCGAAAAGCTGATGAACGACTTCTTTGCCGCGATCGAGTTTATGATGACGAACGACATGACCACCGGAAAGGTCGGCATCACCGGCTTTTGCTATGGCGGCGGTGTCTCCAATGCTGCGGCGGTCGCCTATCCCGAGCTGGCTGCCGCGGTGCCGTTCTACGGGCGTCAGCCGAGCGCGGCCAGCGTCGAGAAGATCAAGGCGCCACTGCTCATCCACTATGCCGAACTCGACAAGGGTATCACCGATGGTTGGCCGCCCTATGAGGCTGCACTGAAGGCCGACGGAAAGACGTACGAGGCTTATATCTATCCGGGCGTCAACCATGGTTTTCATAACGATTCGACTCCTCGTTACGATGAGGCCGCGGCAAAGCTGGCTTGGGAAAGAACAATTGCCTGGTTCCAGCGCTATCTTGCATGATCGCGAGGCCCCGGATGGTCGGGCAGGCGCGCAAGACCTCGGAGGCCGGCGGACCGGCCCCCATACAGAATTGCTAGCTATCAGAAAATTGCAATCGGCGATCAGCTGATGATGCGACGCACTCGACCGCAGCCATAAATCGGCGGCGTACGAATGAGCAGCTTCCTAAAGCTTCGCGTCCGGATGGGTTGCCGCCTTCAGATCGGCCAGTCCGCGATATCCATCCTTGCTGCCAACGGTGGCGGCGGCATTGAAGATTCGCTCTGCGTCGCCGTACATCTGCAGGTTCAGATAGCAATAACCCCTCAGCACGAGGAGATCGATACGCTCTTGCTGCAACTGCGCGCGTTGGTCGAGATAGACCAGCGCCTCACGATAGCGTTTGGCGTTGAACGCCGCGAGCGCGCGATCGGACAGAATGGAGACCTGCAGCTCGGAGGCGCGCTGGCGACTTTGCGGTGCCTTGGTGGCGGCGACGGCAGCGTTGTTCGAGAGACCGGCGCGCAGATAGGCGAGGCTCTGACCATAGGCCGCGTCTTCCCGGACCTTGCGGACAGGGCTCGCGAGCGCGGCCTCGAAGGCCTCGACAGCTTCCATGGGCCTGTTCAGCTCCATCAGGCACCAACCACGGTCAAGAGCGCTGCCGGCATTGAGTTGCCGCGCATCGACCGTAGATGAGCAGCCGCGCTGTTGCCGTCCTCCACGACTGACATTGACGGTTCTAAGAGTGGGCCGGGCCGTTTCCCGTGGTGCCATAACCGGTTCCGGCTGCTGCTGCGGGCTGCTTTGCGCACTCGATGAGGGTGCGGCAATTACCTGTGGCACGTAGGCCTGTACCTGCGGCTGCACTATGGGGCCGGGCGATGGAAGAGCGGTTTGGGCCGGGGGCGTAAGAGACGATGTCTCGCCCAGCTGAGCGATGCGGGTGGATCGGCCCGCCCAAAGCCGCTGGACTTCTGCGACGCCCTTGCGATCGTTCAGCTGTTCGCGCGTGATCGCCAGACCATAGGCGGAAGGCTCGTCGTCCGGCTTCCAGCGCAAGGCGGTCTCGAACCAGCGCGCGGCGGTCTGAGCCTGATTGAGCGAACGCGCATACCATCCGAACTGCTGCGCTGTCGGCACGTATTTCCGGGCAATAACCTCGGCCGCCATCCGCCCGAGAACGTCTTCCGCGATCGTTGCAGGCGGCTGCTGCGCCATCAGGTTGGCCGTTGCGGCTAGGTAGGTGGCGGTCGCATCCTCGGAATCGCCACGCCACTTGTACATGACGTCTTCGGCTTCCTGCTCCTTCTTGTCGGCGATCAGCGCCAGCGCCAATCCCTGGGAGGCGCTAGCCGAGTCCTCTTTTGCACGTGCCGCGCGAAACCACTTTTCCGCGTCTGTGTTGTTCTGCCGGCGCAGATGATACCAGCCGAGCAGCAGGTTATCCGAGGCGAGGCCCTGGGTTTCTGCAAGGCGCTGCACCAGTGACAGGTAGTCTGGCGAGATCGCCAGGTCCGGGTTGCCGTTGCCCGCGGCGACAAAACTGCGCGCCAGATCATTGCGTATGCTGTCGAATTCGCGGCCGCCGTTACCATCAGGACGTTCGAGCCCGAGCAAGACCTGCATTGGCGCGTAAGGCAGTAAGGCAGACGCCTTCTGCATTGTCGCCAGTCGTTCTTGCGGATTTGTGCAACTCTTCAGGATATAGGCATAGGCATCCTGGGCGCGCTGCATGCGGTCGGTCTGAACGAAGGCTTCAGCGACACGCCAGAGAATGTCGATGTCGGCGCAGGTCAGCAAGCTTGGCGTGCCGGCGCCGATCTGCACCACTGTCGCGTACTGCTTGAGATCGGAGGCGTTCACCAGCCGTGCGCGGGCTTCTGCGACGTCGAGACGGTCAAGAAGATCGGCTGGCGGCTGCCAGCCGGATTCGGCTGTCTGGCGGTCGGAGATGGACTTCCGAAGCTCGGCATAGCGACCTTCGGAATAGAGTTGCCACATCGCTTCAAGCTGCTTGTCGCCGCCTTGCGGGACGGCAAGCGGATCGGCAGGTGGTGTCCAGTTTGGATAGAGTGCTTGAAGTCGCGAGATTTCGGCCTGCAGCCTAGCCTTGTCTCCGCGGCTTGCGAAATAGCGAAGTGCGCTTTCGTCGACCTTCGGCTGAGCCTGCTGCGTGGCGGCGGGAGCCAGCCGCTGCGTGGTGGCTAGAGGCGGCGCCTGTGCGAGAACGTCGGCTGCCTGTTGTGCCGGTTCGCTGACGGGTGGCTCGCTTGCCGGCGCGGCTACGGTGGACTGGATCTGCTCAGAGATCGACTGGACGTCGATTGCCGGGGTCTTCGGCAGTCCGTCGGGGCCGGTGATGCGGCCCATCAGCATCAGTTGCGGGGACGCTTGCGGAGCGCTGAAGCCGAGTGCCTCCTGGATAGCCGCACGGTCCTTCAGCGCGGTGACAAGACCTGCCACAACGATCGCGACCGAAACTGCAACGAGAGAGGATTTCACAGGCACTCTGGATGTTTCTCCCCGACGAATGCCAACCCGAGAAGCTGAAGGGTCGACGGATAGTAGAGTGATGGCGCGAACTGTCGGGACGATGCGGGAAGCTTCGTTCCGTTGGTTACACAGGCCATAACATCGTTAACAATTCGATAACCCGGGTCCGGAAGCGCATCTTTTGGACGACCGGTTTTCAGGTCGATTGTGGCCGGCGTTCCGTCTTCGGATGTCATCCCGGATTGCAACCGTCGCAGAAGATCCTTGTCCGAAACTCCGGCGCGGGCGAGATAGAGCGGGATGCGCAAGGCGTTGTAGCCGAACTCGGCGTCGAAGCCCTCCGCCGGCACAGGCTGGCGATGCAGGCTGACCCAGTCGGCAGGCAGCTTGCGCGGGCCAAACTGCATCACGCGCAGAAGAGCGAGCCCGTCGTTGGTCAGAGCCTGCCATGCGTCGGAGGGCGCAAGCAGGGCCATGACCGGGATCGCTTCATAGACCCAGTAGGAAGGGTTAATCACGGGACCGTCACGGCGTCCAGGCGCATTGAAGCCCTCTACTCCCGGGAGAAGAATGGTGTGTCCGCCGGACTTGACGACGGCGTGTGCCAGTAGCGCGTTTGCGATCTTGGCGGCGGCCTCGAGATAGGCCTGATTGTGCCATGCCGAACCTGCCAGAGCAAGCGCGTAGGCAATCAGCATGTCACCATCCGATGCATTGTTGGCATCGGTCACATGCGGCCTAGTCGACGGATCCCATTTCCAGACCGCCAATCCGTCGTCGCGCAACAACAGTTCGGTCCGGGTAAAATACCAGATCTGCTCGAAGTCGGCGGGATCGTTGGCGAGGTATGCCAACCACATGCCGTAGCCCTGACCCTCGCTATGGCTGATATCGCCATTGGCGTTGTCGATGATCCGGCCGCTGACGTCCAGAAACTTCGCCTTGTAGGCGCTCCATGCAGCGGGGTCGATCCTGGCAGTCTGGGCACTCGCAGGCTGGCACACGAAGGTGGCCAGGCAGGCGAGACCTGCGATGAGCATCTTTGCCCAACTCATCATTTGCGCCTGCCGAGGTTTTTCAGCATGCTCGACGTCGCCACGCCGACCAGCAGCGACAGCGCGACCAGCAGCACGGCATAGGAAAGAATGTTGGTCGACAGCCAGTTTGCAGCGATCAGGCGGTAGTTGGCAAAAGTCCAGGTCTCGATCTTGATGAAGTCGAATCGACTGACTGGAACGGTTTCGATCTTGCCGGTTGCCGCCGAGTAGGTTGTGACATGACCGGCAATATCAGGCCAGTTCAATTGCGTGGTGATGGCGTTTGCCCCCTCCCTCAAATCCTTGGCTGATGGCGCAGCAACCACGGTCCACGTCGAGTTGCCGGTACTACCGGTTCCCTGAGCGATCAGGAAGCTGTTGCTGTTCGAGGGTGTGAATACTTCTTCCGCGCCAGGCACGAACTGCAGGGAGCTTAGCGAGATATCGAAGTTGCGCCGCAGCCACTCCTGAAACGATGTGATTTGTCCCTGCCAGACACCGCCACTGACCTTGGAGCGCCACTGGTCGAACATAACGGATGTCTCGCCTGGAGTCGTCTGGGTGGCAGAAAGCGGCCGCCAAGTCGCCTGGCTGGTCGTTGCGATGTTCAACTGCGACAGCACGGCCTGTGGCATCTGCGAGATCGATCCGACGAAGATCGCATCGCGTTCGCCGATCGCGGCTGGAGAGGCTGCGGGTTCGACGTCGATGGGGCGGCCCGCCACGATCGCCATCTGGCCGAGCAGTGTTGCCGTGGCTGAGAGCGTGTCGGCATCGACGCGGTCGATTAAGAGTGGCGTCGGCTCGGGGTTGCGACCATAGGGATAGCCGGTACCGGCCAGGGCTGCGAGATTAGGGCGCTGACCCACACGCGCGAAGTCGGGCATGTGGAATTCACTTGTGTCGAACAGCGCAAACCGTGGACCGGCGCTCGCCGTCGTCCCAGGAACGCAAACGTCGTCTTCCTTGGTCAAAAGGATCGCTTCAAGCGACAAGGTGTTCAGGCCCGGCTTGAAGTGCCGCATGGTGACGCGAATGGGCAAATGTCGGAAGATGCCGCCCCCGGTGGAGGTGATTGGCAGGGTAGATGCAATGTTGCCGTTAACGTAGACGTCGATGTGGCTGCCTGGCTGTACGTTCTGCGTATATGCGGCGTCGAGCAGTACCGTGGCCTCGCCATAGGCGTTGGCGTAGAAGTCCGCCGGAACCGCAACGTTGAAGCTGGTGCGGAAGCGCCGGCCAGAAAACTCTGTAGAATTGACGCCAAGCTGCGAGAACGGAATGGTCCGATCGGCAAAGATCAGCGGCGCATCCGGCGCACTCCAGCGCTGCGTGGCGAGAGCATCGCGGCGAATGGCGATCGACCGGTCGGTCGTGGAAACGATGGTATCGACTGCGGTCGAGATTGCGGCCCACGACGGGCCCGTGACCAGCAGCACTGGTGCGCCGGAGCGCGGATCGGTTGCAAACGTTGCCAACGCAGCGGTTTGCGCTGCGGCAGGTACGGCGAATAGCGGCTGCAGATCACTCGGCGTCCCCACAAGCACCGTCAGGCGCCCCGGAGACGACGGCGGAACGGAATCGGTGGTAAAGGCGATGTTCTGGTTCGGCATGCTGCTGAGGATCGAAAGACCCTGAGCCAATCTTAGAAGCGGTTTGGTGGTGCCGGGTTGTTCCAAGGCCGGCACCACGAAGTTGAAGGTCGTCTGTCCCGATCCATCGACGCCGATTGCACGGATGGCGTCAGTGCTGGACAGCTTGGCCGCCTCTTCGCCGACAAAGCTCAGAAATGTCTTCGAGGGATCGATATCGGACCAGAGTTCGTAGGTCGATTGCACGCTGCAATCGGTACGGTGACGGTGAGCCGCTTCGATCGTCAACAGATTGGCGCCCGGCTGCAGCAGGCGCGGCGGTACGCTGAACGATACCGTGCTGGCACCATCCGGAGAGCCGACAGGCTGCTCGCCGATAACCCTGTTGTTGATGAGAATGTTGAATTTCGACGCTTCTGGCGCGACGACGATGGCATTCTGATAGGTGAAATTGAAGGTAGCGGGTGCGGCCGCCTGTTCCGGCGTCAAGTAGACTGACCACGACCGGCGATCATACTCTCCGTCGAGGCCGAGCTTGGGGAACGGGACGACATAGCGCCGCGATGTGCCGCTCGGGATGGGTGGCGCGGCTTGATTGACCGTCTGCGCGGCCGGTGTCGAGAGCTGTCTCGGCGGTGCGGCAGGCTCGGATGCTGGTGGCACGGTCTGCACAGGAGGTGCGGCCGGTGGCGCTCCGGGCGCCATTGAGAACGGTTCTATAGGCCGCGGACCCGGTGAGGCGGGTTGCGTTGTTGGGACGGTTGCCGCAGGCGGTTGAGTAACGATCACCGGAACCGGGGCAGGCGCCGGAGTTGTAACAGCAGCCGGCGGGGCCGCGGGTGGTGTGGCCGGTATTGTCAGTCTCGGTACCATTGGCGGGGTGTCCGCGGGACGCTCGCCGGACATGTCGAATGGCGTCGTTTGCGCGTATGCCACGGCAGACGCTGTGAGAAGAAAGGCAACGGCGGGAGCGAGTTTCTTCATCAGCCGTTCGCCTTTGCAGATTGCCGTTGCTCCTCGCGCTCCGGCCGCATGCTGCGGAAGAAGTATACCAAGCCACGGCTGGTCTGGTAGAGCGCCAGCCCGACGAACCAGATCGTTCCACGAATTAGCCCAGGATTGCGGCGCCGGCCTTCCTGAAACTGCGTCCATTGCGCCGAATTGGCAAACATCAGGTCGGCGATCAGACGATGGTCAAGCGCGCTCTTCGGAACATACTGGCACCCGACCGCCAGCAGACCGTCGGTCGGCTGGATGTTGCGGATGATCAGTGGCAGCGTCTCGACATCGGCGCCACTGAATGGCCGGAAGCGTACTTCACCCTCCGCGCCGACCAAGGATTGTTCCAACTGCTTGTCGAACACATGCAGGCGGGCGCCATGAACAGACACGTCCTCGATCGAGGCCGTGTACCATTTGCCGTTGACGCCGAATTCGGCACGGCGGTTGACCCGCACGCGACGTGACGAAGCGCGCTCGCCGCGCTCGGAGACGACGCCAAGCGCACAGCCTGCCATGATCAGGTTGATCAGGTTCCAGCCACCGACGACAAGGGTGACGTCGGCCTTATACGGCTCGGTATAAATTCGGTAGATGGTGACGATCAGGGCAATAATCTGTACTGCAAAAATCACGAAGAACGGCCGGCTGATCTCCGACAGGCGGCTGACAGCGATGGATTCGTCCTTAGCGGTGACCTTGAAGGTCGGCTTGCGCGGATTGAGCATCACCGAAATGACAGCCGGCAACAGATGCACGGTCTGCACATATTCGTAGAGCTCCGAAATCCACGGCCAGCGGAAGGAACCGTACAGGTAGTTCTGCATGATCAAATTCACGAGCATGTAGGCCAGCGTATAGGCGAGGAACTCGCCGCCGGAGGCGGTGAAGATCTCGAGGTCGAAGAACAGATAGAATAGCGGCGCGAAGAGGAACACCGTGCGCGGAAAGGGGAACAGCCAGAACAGCGTCGACGACATGTAGCAGAAGCGCTGCGGGAGCGTCAGGCCGCGCTTCAGCAGCGGGAAGCGGAAGCGCAGGATCTGCATCATACCCTGTGCCCAGCGACTGCGTTGACCGATGAAGCTGGCGAATGTCGCGGGCTGCAGGCCTGCAATCAGCGGCTTGTCGACATAGATGCTGTTCCAGCCGCTGCCATGGAGTGCGAGCGCCGTTTCGCAGTCTTCGGTGATGCTGATGCCGCTGAAGCCCTGCTGCGATTCCAGCGCCTTGCGACTGAGAACGGCCGCGGATCCGCAGAAGAAGGCGGCGTTCCATTTGTCGAGGCCGCGCTGGATGATGCCGTAGAACATCTCGTTCTCGCTCGGCATATTCTCAAAGGTGCGCAGATTGCGCTCCAGCGGATCCGGATTGATGAAGAAGTGTGGTGTCTGCACCAGGAACAGCTTGGGATCGTCGTCGAAATAACCGACCGTTTCGAGCAGGAAGTCACGCGCCGGCGCATGGTCGGCATCGAAGACAGCGATCAGTTCGCCGGAGGAATTCGCCATGCCGTTGTTGAGGTTGCCGGCCTTGGCATGCTCGTTGCGCTCGCGCGTCAGGTAGGTAACACCGATTTCCTCGCACAATTGCTTGAGCTCGTTGTGTCGAGCAACCGCCGCCTGGGCCTCCAGGAGCTTGTTGGAATTGCGCTTCTGCACCGTGCCACCGTCGTCGAGTAGCCAGACGTGAAGCTTGTCGGCGGGGTAGTCCATGGCCTTGGCAGCGGAAAGCGTATTCGCGAGAAGATGTGAGTCTTCGTTGTAGGTCGGAACGAAGACGTCCACGTGCGGGAACCGGTCCAGCTTCCCGGCGCGCGACGGGCGTGGCGGAAGCGGCGTGGCGACGATGAACAGGCTGAGCGCCAGCATCGCAACGCTGTACATTTCGGCGAGATAAAGCAGCAGGCCGGGAATGAAGTTTTCCGGCTGGTTGATCGGCGGCAGCGTGCTGGTGGTGCGCCAGTAAACGTATCGCATGACGATCGATGTGCCGAAGGCGAGCGCGATCAACCGCCAGGTGCCTTCGCCCTTCAAGCCCTTGATGATGGCCATGACGGCGACGACAGTGATGCTGGCGATCAGCTGTGTCTGCAGGTTCACCGGCAGAGTGACTAGCGTAATCACGCAGACTGCGACCACTGCCCAGATCAAGATGCTGCGGGCCTTATGCATCGGCTTTCCTTCGAAGGCATGGAGCCGGGTACCCAAAGGGCCGGCCTATCGTCATCTATCTCTGGCAGGCGGCCGTCATGGTCGCGTTGCCGATGCAATCGGGTGAAGGGACGGTCACGCCACCGCTGCTCATTGCCTGTTGTTGCGCTTGCTCTTGTGGTGCATTCGCCGACACGGGCGCAATCACCGGCGTAAGCTGTGTGTTCTCCGACATATCGGGGGCCGGAACGCGCGGGCCGATTGCCTGAGGTAAAGCGGGGGGCGCGGCAGACGTCGGCGCGGTTGCCCTGCGCATCACCGCGGGTCGCACCGCCGCCGGCGCCTGTGCAGGCTCATAGCCCATCGGCATCGGGGAACTGCGGTATCCACCCTCGTCGGGATAGATCGGGCTTCCGGTCTGTCCAAGCGTCGGATCGACGCCACGGGTCATGCCGTAGGGGTTCCAGATCTCGCCGTTGAAGGTGCCGATGACAGTATATCCGTACATCACCCCAAGCAGCTGGCGCTCCGTCGCGCGCGCATCACACAACCGCAGGCGAAGCTGGATCATCCCGAAATTGCGGGTCTGCGTCTGGTCCGAGCGGCTGGAGCGGATCTGCTGCCAGCCATAGATGCACGTATCTCCGGCATGGCTCCTGCCCGTAGCATAGCCGAAGGGGCCGTAACTGTTCTGCAGGAATGTTGCCGATCTTGCCATGCGCACGCCGGGAACTGATGCGGCTATTTCGCGAGCGATGCGTGTCTCGTTGACCATACGATACGTCGCGTTGCCGGTTGCCGGATTGGCGCCACTAGCGCCGAGAAACTGCACTTTCAGGAAGTTCTGGCCGGTGACGGAGGATGACGTGAAAAGCGAGATCTGCTGCTCCACGCCGTTGCCGCGTTTCTGCTCGACAACGCTGACCATCGATGGCCCTCCGGGCGGCGGTAGGACGAGCGCCTTCTCGCTGGGAACAGTTTCCGGGCCGGATGGCTGCCGAACATTTCCCGTTGAGGTGCAGCCGGCGACAATGCCGATCAACCCTGCAAGCGTTATCAATCTCAGCAAGCCCATCGTTCCGATCGCTGTGGTCGTATTTCCTCGCAGCCAGCGAAAATCTGGCGGTGTCTTCGAATCAACGACCGTGGCGGCCGATCATTGATGTAAACGACGGGCATGGTTAACAAGTGGTTAAGATCGAAGTGGTCCGGTGCGGTGGGACATGGATTTTTGCGCGGAGGACGTGCAGCCCTTTAAAGCGTGGCTCACACTTATCGCTTGCGACGCCGCTCTCCACCGTCGATCCGGCACCGATTTTCAGCAGATTTCGTAATGGTAACAATAATTTGTGGTGGCAAAACGTCGCGGACAATGCGGCCCCATGGTCCGAATTCGGCGCAAATACGGCCAAAATCTGGCCGTTGTCAGCCATTCATGAACGCGGCTCATGTCATCATGCCGAGCTCGGCATCTTAACAGGTTGGTATCGAACTGTTACCTAGCCAAAGATCGGTTGCAAATCGTCAAGCTGGCAGCTGTCGCGGACAGTGCTTGGCGTTCGCCAAGGGTATACCGGAGAGCATAGTCATAATTTTTCTGGCGGAGGGCCAGGGGAGGAGCAGAACAACACCCGGCTGAATCGGGCACGCAGTAAAGGTAAAACACAGTGAAGATCAAAGATCGTCGATATTCTTCGACCATTCATGCTTGTCTGGCCGGGGTTGCAATCCTGGCATCGGTGTCTTCCACCGCCATGGCCCAGCAAGCTGGTGCGCCTCCACCGCCGTCCGTATCGACTGTCAATGTCGCGCCGACATCCGTTCCGTTGAGCTACGAGTATGCAGCGCGCGTTTCGGCGTTCCGTCAGACCGAAGTCCGCGCCCGGGTCGGCGGCATTCTGCTCAAGCGCAATTTTGTCGAGGGCGCACAGGTCAAGGCCGGCGATGTGCTTTTCCTGATCGATCCAGAGCCGTACGAAGCTGCTTTGAAACAGGCTGAGGCTGGTCTGAAGCAGGCACAGGCTCAGCTCAGCCAGGCTTTGCGCGAAGAGAAGCGTAACATCAGCCTGTTTGATCAGAACGTTGGAAGCGAAAAAAGCCGCGACGATGCGATCTCGACACGCGAGCTCGCCGACGCAGCCGTGGCGTCGGCCGAAGCGCAGGTGCAGACCGCAAGGCTCAATTTTGGCTACACGAAGGTCACCGCACCGATCGACGGCGTGACCAGCCTGGAACAGGTCTCGGAAGGCAGCCTGATCAGCACGGATTCCAGTCTTTTGACCAGCATCACGCAGCTCGATCCCGTCTATGTCAACTTCTCTTTCTCTGACTCGGAGGCGCGCGAAGTTCATCATCTGATGGACCTCAAGAAAAACAAGGGTGAGGATACGAAACTCCGTGTCGGTCTCACCTTCGGAGATGGATCGACCTATAACCATGAGGGACTCGTCGATTTCACCTCGGCGACCGTGGACGTCAATACCGGTACCATCCAGGCGCGCGCGGTCATCGACAATCCGGAGCGCCAGCTCATTCCCGGCCAGTTTGTTCGCGCCACCGTCAGCGGTGTGACGGCGGATGCGGCGATCGTCATTCCCGAGATATCGCTGATGCAGAGCCCGCAGGGACAATTTGTCTACACTGTCGGCGCGGATGGCAAGGCGAAGATCAATTCGGTCACGCTTGGACAGAAAGTCGGCAGCAACTGGATCGTCACATCGGGCCTCAACGCGGGCGAGCAACTGATCACCGAAGGCGTCATCAAGGTCCGCCCAGGTTCACCTGTCCAGCCAACACCCGCTGCTGAAGCCGATGTGGCCACTGGTGTGAAGAAGGTGGCGACGAACTGATGAACCACAGATTCTTTGTCGACCGCCCGGTTTTCGCGGCTGTCATATCCATCATCATCGTCATTGCCGGCTTCATGGCGCTACGGTCTCTGCCGATTGCGCAATATCCTGAACTGGTGCCGCCGCAGGTCGTTGTGACGGCCAGCTATTCCGGCGCCAGCGCGGAGACGATTGCGCAGACGGTCGCAGCTCCCCTCGAGCAGCAGATCAACGGCGTCGAGAACATGCTGTACATGCAATCGACCAACTCCAACAGCGGCACCATGCAGATCACGGTGACGTTTGCATTGGGCACGGATCCCGACCAGGCAGCGATCAACGTCAACAATCGCGTCCAACGCGCGACGTCGTCCTTGCCACAGGAGGTGACGCGGCAAGGCGTTGTCGTTGCCAAGCGTTCGAATTCGATCCTCGGCTTCGTCGCCATGTTTTCGACGAACGCCCAATATGACCGGGCCTATGTCGGCAACTATGCCCTGCTGAATGTCTTGGACGATCTGAAACGGATTCCAGGCATCGGTGACGTCAATATCCTCGGTGACATCGACTATTCGATGCGTGTGTGGCTGCGGCCGGACAAGATGGCGCAATACAATCTGACGCCCAGCGATGTGTCCGCCGCTATCCAGGAGCAGAACTCGCAGTTCGCGGCAGGACGCTTCGGCGATCAGCCGAGCGCCAATGGCGAGCCTTTCACTTACAGCGTTTCGACCCAAGGTCGTCTGACGGATGCCGATGCCTTCGGAAATATCATCCTGCGCTCGACCAGCAATGCCGCCACGCTCCGGCTCAAAGACGTTGCCCGCATCGAGCTCGGTACAAAGAGCTATGCCGTGCAAAGCAGTCTCAACGGCATTCCTGCCGTTCCGATTGCCATCTACCTGCAGCCTGGCGCGAACGCGCTGAACACCATGCATGCGCTCTCTTCCCGTCTGGAGGAGTTGAAGGCCACATTTCCGCAGGGTATCGACTACCGCGTTCCGTACGATACGACGAAGTTCATCCAAGTCTCCATCGAAGAGGTTATCCATACGTTCTTCGAGGCAATCGCCTTGGTGGTCATCGTCGTCTTCCTGTTCCTTCAGAACTGGAGGGCAACGCTCATTCCCGTTATCGCGGTGCCGATCTCCATCATCGGCACTTTTGCGGGCATGTACATGCTCGGCTTCTCCATCAACCTGTTGACGCTCTTCGGCCTTGTGCTTGCGATCGGTATCGTCGTGGACGACGCGATCGTCGTCCTGGAAAATGTCGAGCGTCTGATGAGCGTCGAGAAGCTGTCGCCCAAGGATGCCGCCATCAAGGCGATGGGTGAGGTGACCGGTCCGGTTGTCGCGATCGTCCTGGTTCTGTGCTCTGTTTTCATCCCGGTCTCGTTCATGGGCGGTCTGGCAGGGCAGATGTACAAGCAGTTTGCAGTGACGATTGCCATCTCTGTGATCCTCTCAGGCATTGTTGCACTGACACTGACGCCCGCGCTGTGCGGTCTCATCCTCAAACCGGGACATCACGAGCCGGCATTGCCGTTCCGCATTTTCAACCGCGGCTTCGATCGCCTGACGGCGGGATACACTGCGGGCGTGCGGTTTTTCGTCAAGCGCTTCGCCATTGGCCTCGTGCTCGTCGCCGGTCTACTTGGCGCTACAGGTTACATGTTCTACACCATCCCGGGCTCGCTGGTTCCGAATGAGGATCAGGGCTGGGTGCTGCAGGTCGCCGTTCTTCCGCCTGCGGCTTCTCTTCCGCGTACCCAGGCGGTCATGGATCAGGTGGTCGAGAACACGCAGAAGCTGCCTGGCGTGCATGATGTCTTCGCAGTTTCCGGCTACGACATTCTCGCCGGCGGTCTTAAGACTAGTGCGGGGGTCTCGTTCATCATTCTCGATGATTGGAAGGAGCGCTCGACGCAAGCATTGGATGCCCGCAACATGGCTGGACCGATCATGGGAGCCAGCAGCGGCATCAAGGATGCGATGGTTCTGGCATTCAATCCGCCACCCATCCAGGGGCTAAGCACCACAGGCGGCTTCGAAGCCTACATCCAGGACCGAGGCGGCAACGGCATTGCCGGGCTTGCGGACGAAGAAGCAAAGCTCGTGGAAGCCGCGTCGAAACGTCCGGAACTCACGGCCGTTCGCACCACTTTCGATGCGAACGTACCACAATATCATGCGGATCTTGACCGCGAAAAGGCCAAGGCGCTTAACGTGCCGATCGACACCGTGTTCGACGCCATGCAGGCAACTTTCGGCAGCCTCTATGTCAACGACTTCACGCTTTACGGTCGCAACTATCAGGTCAAACTCCAGTCGGAAGCGTCGTTCCGGCAGTCGCCGGATGATCTGAGGCAGGTGTTCGTGAAATCGGATAGCGGCAGCATGATTCCGCTCGATGCTCTGGTCAAGGTGACCCGTATCGTCGGCCCGGATCAGGTCGAGCGTTTCAATGCGTTCAACTCGGCCAAGATCACCGGCAATCCGGCGCCTGGCTACACGTCCAGTGATGCGATCAAGGCTCTCCAGGAAGTCGCGGCGGAAACCCTGCCGGTCCAGTACCAGATCGCCTGGACGGGCTCTGCCTATCAGGAACTTGCTGCTGGCGGCGCGGGAAACCAGGCCATGCTGTTCGGTATCGTGATGGTGTTCCTGATCCTGGCGGCCCAGTACGAGAAGTGGACGCTGCCGCTCGCCGTCATCACGGCCATACCGTTCGCGCTGTTCGGCGCGCTCTTGGCAACGCAGTTGCGTGGCTTGACCAACGACGTCTACTTCCAGATCGGCATGGTGACATTGATTGGTCTTGCGGCGAAGAACGCCATTCTGATCGTGGAGTTCGCCGTTCTCAAGCGCAAGGATGGGACGAGTGCCGGCGAGGCGGCGATCGAGGCGGCACGCCTGCGCTTCCGGCCGATCGTCATGACATCGCTGGCCTTCATCCTCGGCGTCGTACCCCTTGCGATCAGTTCGGGTGCCGGTTCGGCAAGCCGGCATGCGATCGGGACCGGCGTTATCGGCGGGATGCTGGCAGCGACCTTCATCGCCACTTTCTTCATCCCGATGTTCTATCGGCTGATCGCCTGGAAAGATCCAAAGCCGGCGGAAGAGGCAACGCCTATACACGATCACCCGGCAGCCGTTCCTGGCGAATAGGGAGATACCGACAACGAGGGACGGCGCGGACGAAAACGTCCGGGCCGTCCCTTTTTTATTTCAGGGATCGCGTGGATTCTAGTTGCTGCATACGCAGGTTCTTAATGTCGAGACCGTAGTATGCCTGAACTACGGCCCACCCTTGAGGACTTCATATGAAGACGATCATCGTCGGCGCGCTTCTCGCCGCCATCATGCCAGGCATCAGCCATGCCAAGACGCTTGAATTTCCAAGCGATGCGCCGGTCGCGCAGATCGCTATTCCCGATAGCTGGTCTCCTGAAGAGACGGAAACTGGCATCCAAGCGACATCCGACGATTCCGCCATTTACCTCTCCATTGACGTGGCTGAAGGCAAGAGCGTCGACAAAGTCATCGACGATGCGATCGCTTTCCTTGACAAGAACGGCGTGAAGGTCGACGGCTCCACGCAGAAGAAGTCGGATGAAGCCATCAACGGCATGGACATGACAAACTTCGACTGGACAGGCACCGATAGCGACGGCGCCGTCAACATCGGTATTTCCCTCGTCTCTCCCAAGCCGGATAAGCTGCTTGTCATCACCTACTGGGGATCGAAGGGCACCCAGGAGGCGCATGGCCCCGAACTCCAGGCGATCATCACGTCGCTGAAGCCCGCTGCCGAATAACATTGCGTGGGTGCCGCATCTTCGGGTGCCGCCTGCATTCAGAGGCCAACGATGCGCTCTTTCCGATCACTGTATTTCTTGGCGTTGTTTGTAGTCTTGGCCGCCATGCCTGCCGTGGCTGACGATTACAAGGCCGCCAGCAACACCGCCATGTCGGTCACCGGCGACGTGTCGATGGACGATTTCAGCATCACGTTCGAGACCGGGGATGAGCTCGCATTCTCAAGCCTTGTCGCTGATCATTTCATCGTCGACGGCGAGCGCGTTCCGGCCTCGGTCTACCGTGTGGCCGATCCGGACGACCCCGAGCTTCTCAACGGAAACCGGTTGTGCGGTTCGGGCCCGGTGACCTATATCGCGAGCTGGACGGCTGGCGAAGGCTTGTCGGCCATTGCGGTGTTTACCGGTAATCGGGCGCCAAAAAGCTCGGATCAGATGTGCGCGTCCTACACATTCGAGGATTAGCCGCAGAGGCGTTGCCGGGTTATGTGTCGGTGCGGGCTCCGGCTCGTGATCACGATCGATCGCCACCCGCCAGGAAAGGCTCCGGCTGAGTATCGTAAGCGATCTTTGCTTCTTCCGCGGCCGCCAGAAAGGCAAGCCGCGCCTCTTCGGGCGATGCATTGCCGATTGCAACTCCGTCGCATAACTGCAGGGCTGAGAAATAGGCTTTCCCGTCGGCGACCGGCCAAGCGTTGAAAAGTATGCGCAAAGCATCACGGGCGCTTCTGATCGTTTGCGCCGACCTGCCGCCACGGCAGGCGATCATCACAGGTATTGCCCACGGCCGACTATCCAACGTGAGTGTCCTAAAATATCGCCGAAGCTGCAAACGCAGTCGGAAAGACGCAACCTTGAATTATATATTTTATTGCGCATGAGTTGAGCGTGGTCAAGTCTGACGGTTGGCGCATTGTCATAAACTGTCAGGGCTAGGCATAAAAAAACCCGGCGCGAGGGGCGGCGCCGGGCTTTTTGTTGGACTGCTTTGGGCTTGCTGATCCAAGCAACGCGGATTTCATAACGTTGCAATTGTAAAACTCGCGAGCGTCCCAAAGGTTCCACTCAATCTTGCAACCTATCTTTTATCAGGATCGACGTGCGGGCTGAATCGTGATCAATCCTCGGTCGCGCCGTTCATCAGGCCGTCGTAGACTTCAAGCATGGCGTCGGCGATGGCCTGCCCCAATGCGTTGCCGGCGACGCCAATCGCCGCGTCGTCCATGTCGCGGGCGGCAAGTGCCAGCGCTGTGCCTTCTTCGCTGACAACGAGTTTGGCGCGCTCAATCGCCCAAAGCGCGAAGTCACTGCGGTTGTCGATCGTCACGGTTTCCATGGAGAACTCCCTGTCATCTGTCTGCGTCTTCTGTGGCCGCTCAATAACCGCTTTTTCAAGGGTTTCGAAGTGCGCTCTCGGAAAATTCGAAGCAGCGTCTCAAAACATCACATCCTCGAACGGCGCGCCGCACTGATTGCGGCCTTCCGGCCTGTGTGTCGACACAGTGCAGACAGTCTGCTCTTTAGTTGGGGTCGAGGTTCTTCATGCCGTGACGAGTATGTCGCTGTTCAACGATCTGGCGCATCTGTGCCAGTCGGAGTTCAAGCGCTGTCCTGTCCATCGACGCGGGCAGCTTGCTGAGTTCATCCGCAAGGATATCAATTTCCTTGAGGAGAAACGGGAGATCGAAACCTTCATGTTCCATGTTTTCCGCCATGCCATTCATGCAAGCGATTCTTGCCTGCATCGATTTACATGCTTCGTTGCCATGCCCGGCGGAGTGTCATTCGACGTCCTTAATATCCAATAAACTATATGGATCTCCGTTCTGAAATGACACGTGGGATTAGGGTTTAACATCGATCCACGGCTTTTTATTTTCAAGCTTTGAAAGAAAATGGCCTTTTGAGCAGCCGTTGTCCCCTAGAGAACGGCACAAGTGAGTACCGCGCCGGACGAACTGCCGTGCCGGGGCCGCCTGCGAGAGGGCTGCACCCTCGCTTCTCACTTTCTGTGTACGAAAAAGATCGGACCGCCGAAGCGGTCCGATCTGGTGTCAGTAAACGTCGCGGACGTAGCGTTTCTCGCGTTTCAGGAGGTTGACGTATTCCGATGCGGCCTCCGCTGACCGTCCTCCATGGGTCGCCACGACGTCATGCAAAGCCTGATCAACGTCCTTGGCCATCCTGGTCGCATCGCCGCAAACGTAGAAATGACCGCCTTCTTCCAGCCAGGCATAAAGCGCCTTGCCGTTCTCGCGCATTCGCGTCTGCACATACACCTTCTCGCTCTGATCACGAGAAAAGGCGAGGTCGAGGCGCGTCAGCAGGCCGGTGCTGCTCATCTCGGTCAGTTCGTCCTCATAGATGAAGTCGTCGGCGCGGTGCTGGTCGCCGAAGAACAGCCAGTTTCGCCCCTTGGCGCCGCGTGCTTGGCGTTCCTGCAGGAAGGCGCGGAACGGCGCGATGCCGGTGCCGGGCCCAACCATGATGGCTGGTGCCGTATCATCACCGGGGACGCGGAACGCCTTGTTCTGCGAAACAAAGATCCCCGCCTTCGCCCCTTCTACCTGAGCGGCGAGATACGTCGAGCACACCCCACCGTGTTCGCGACCGTTGGTCGTGTAGCGCACGCTGGCGATCGTCAGATGGACGCGGCCATCTGCAGCCAGCGGGCTCGATGAGATCGAATAGGCGCGGTGCTGCAGCGGCTTCAGAAGCCCGACGAAATCGGACGCCGTCATTGCGTTTGCTGGCAGCAATTGGAGAAGATCGAGCGTATCCTTGCCCCAGAGCCAGCTTTCAAGTGCTTCCTTGTCGCCGTGGCGGAGGATATGGCTCAATTCCTCGTGGCCGGCGCGCTTTTCGATTTCGGCGATCAGTTCGCGGGATGGCGTCGAGATCTCGAAGCCGGTCGCCAGTTCTTGGCCGATAGAGTGGGACAGACTTGCGACTGAGGTGTCAGCGCTCGCCCCCAGCTGTTGCAGGATGGCCGAGACCAGTTCGGCGTTGTTAACTGACATGACGCCGAGCGCATCGCCGGCTTCATAGGAGATGCCGCTGTCGCCAAGGTCGAACTCGAAGTGGCGGATTTCCTTGGCCGACGTGGCACCGGACAACAATCTGTTTACGGCGACGATAGATGAATAGGGCGACTTGCGGTTCCACTGAGATTTCTCGCGAACGGGGAGGGCGATGGCTTCCGCAGGCGCGGCCGGTTCGCTCTGCCCGCCATCGACGGCCGCCGCAAGCGGCATCGCTTCGCCAACCCAGGCGGCGGCGGCGTCCTCGTAGTCGATGTCGCAGTCGAGCCTGTTGGTCATGCGGTGGGCACCGAGCTGTTCCAACCGGGTATCGATCAGCTTGCCTGCCTGGCAGAAACCGTCATAACCGGTGTCGCCGAGCGCCAAGACACCGAAGTTCATGCTCTCCAGCCGCGGTGCCGTCTCTGCCGACAGTGCTTCCCAGAAAAGCTGGGCATTGTCGGGCATTTCCCCCTCGCCATAGGTGGAGGCCACAATGATGACCCGCTTCATCGTGGCGAAGCGTGCCATGTCGACATCGTCGAGCGCCTCGACGGCCGGCTGCATGCCGGCTGCGCGTGCGGCGACCGCGGCATCCATGGCGACGCTCTCGGCATTGCCGGTCTGGGTGCCGTAAAGGATATGTAGAGGGCTTGCCGCCTTCTGTTGCGGCGCGTTTGCCACCGCAGCGCTGCCGTCGCCATCCATCGCCAGGCGCGAGTGCAGTCCGGCCAGGAAGCCGGAAAGCCAGGCGCGCTGATCGCCGTTGAAGGGGGCGTCGGTAGGGATGTAGGGTACTTTCATCGTCATACTCGGCTGGTTCTTGCTGTGGCAGTCAGGTCGGAGAAGGCGCGCTTGGCGAACAACTCCTCGAAGCTCGGCAGGCGGCCGATTTTCTCGATGTTGCGGGCGTGCCGGTGGATGATCCAGCCATAGGTTCCGGGGCTGTCCATCGACAGAATGTTGCGGCGTGACAGCGCTTCCTTGTAGTCGGCGAGCCGCTTGGCAGCGATCATCACAGCCAGCTGCTCGTCCGTATGGCCATCGACGGCGTCACGGGAGTGGCGCATGAGCTTGCTCATCAGCGCGAAATCCTCGGTCAGCAGCAGGTTGCGCACCGCCTTCTCGACGGCGGGCTCAGAAGGTCCGAGTGCATTCGGTACGCGCGCCATGGCCAGACCCTGTGCCATGGATAGGACCGTGTAGTTGTTCAGAAGCGCGAACATGTCCTCGGTATCTGTCTCCCCATATCCCGGCACGCGGCCGTTCAGCACAGCCTTTCGGTCGCGATAGGCGAGCTTGAACTTGCGCACCTGATGGGCCGCCAGCGCAGATGCCAGTTCTTCGATCAACTCCTTTCGGGGCTTTGCGTTTAGAATCGCATCGCTGTCCTGATAGAGCAGCAGTGCCCGCGGCATGCCGTAGACGAAATTATGCTGCTCGCTTTCCCAGTTCTCCAGCAACCACCGCGCCTTTGCCGAGCCCGTCTCGGCGAAGTGCCAGGTTATCAGCATGTGGACGGCCTGATTGTGGATCGCGGCCTGCTCGCCGTCGTCGGAGATCGAGCCGATCAAAATTGAGTCATGGCTGACCTTCTTCGGCAGATCGCCATAGGGGTCGTACTGATAGACGAAACCGCCGCTCATGCCGTTTCCAAAACCCTTGCCGAAGCTTCCGAGGTTCAGAACAGCACCGTTGGTCATGTATTCGCAGCAGAAATCGCCTACACCCTCGATGACGGCGGTCGCACCCGAGTTGCGTACCGCGAACCGGTCGCCGGCTTGGCCTTCCACGAAAGTCCGGCCGCCGGTAGCACCGAACAGTGCGAAGTTGCCGATCAGCACGTTGCCGCCGGCCTCGTCGGAGCCGCCGCCCGGGGAGCGTACGACGATGGTGCCGCCGCATGCGCTCTTTCCGACGCCGTCGTTGCAGGTGCCGGTATGGGTCAGCACCATGCCGTCATTGCAGAAGGCGCCGTAGGACTGACCGGCGGAGCCAGACGTGGCAATATTGACGCTGCCCGGCTCGAGGAAGCGGCGACCGCGTTCGTCCTGACGCACGGATGGCAGGGCGGCAGCGGTGGCGTCGTCGAGTTCGTAGTTCAGCATGCGCTCGATATCGACAGCCAGCTGTCCGCCAACGCTCTTGTTGCAGTTGTTGAGGAAGCGGTTGCCGCCGAGCTCGATGCAGGACTTTCCGCTTTCGATCAGGGCCGACCGCACGAGGTCGAGGAAGCCGTCATCGACGGCATAGTCCTTCTCCATGTAGACGGGATCGGCGATCTTCACCTCCTCGACCACGGCAAGCATCGCGCGGAGGTCAAGCTGCCCGACGCTTGAGGGGTGGTCGAGGAGATGAAGAAGATCCGAGCGTCCACGGGCGGCGCGCAGCGACGGCATGCCGAGGGCTGCCAACAGCTCGCGGGTCTCGTGGGCGATGTTCAGCAGATACTGTGCCAGCGCGCGCGGATCGCCGTTGAAGACCTCCTGATTTGTCGTTAGCCCGGCCGGGCACTTGATGTTGCAGTTCTTGGCCATCACGCACTTCAGCATCATCAGTGCCGTGGTGCCGAACTCGAAGCTGTCGCCGCCGAGTAGCGCCGACTTGATGACGTCGCTCGCGGTCTGGTGCGCACCCGAGCAGCGCAGCGTCACCTTCTCGCGCAGGCCGTTGGCGCAAAGCGCCTGATGCACCTCGGCGATGCCGATCTCGGCAGCACGGCCGGTGTACTTGAGGCTGGTGACGGCCGCGGCGCCGGTGCCGCCGGTGTTGCCGGCAACGTTGATGACATCGGCGCCCGCCTTGGCAACGCCGACGGCGATGGTACCGATGCCTTCCGACGACACCAGCTTGACGACGACGCGCACACGCGCGGCCTTGGCGTCGTGGATGAGCTGCGCCAGATCTTCGATCGAGTAGGTGTCGTGGTGCGGCGGCGGCGAGACGAGCTCGACGCCGGGCGTACCGCCGCGGGCGGCGGCGATCTCGACAGTCACCTTGGGAGAGGGCAACTGCCCACCTTCGCCGGGCTTGGCACCCTGGCCGATCTTGATCTCGATCTCCTCCAGCATCGGATCCGCGAGGTAGCCCGCCCAGATGCCGAAACGACCGGATGCGAACTGCTTGATCTTCGAGGCGCGGATGGTGCCGTAGCGCGACAGGTGCTCGCCGCCTTCGCCGGAGTTTGACATGCCCCCGGCCATGTTGGTGCCGTGGGCCACCGCTTCATGGGCGGCGGCCACAAGTGCGCCGTGGCTCATTGCGCCGGAGGCGAGCAGCGGGGTGATCTCGCTTGCCTTCTGGACCTCTGTCATCGGGATGCTGCCCGGTGCCGTGCGCAACAACGAGAGATAATCGCGTGCCTGACCGGTCGCATGTACGGCAAGCGCGCCACCTTCGATCCAGTGGCCGGTGATGTCGGTCTTGAAGCGGACCACCAGCGATTGCCCGAGTGCTGCCAGCAGCGTCAGTTGGCTGGCATTGGCTGTTGTCAGCTGCAGCCGGAATTTGTCTTCGCCGATACGCTCGCAAGAAAGGCCGCGCACCATGAATGAGTTGTTGCCCTTGCGGGAGAAGCGGCCCATCTCACGGCGAAAGTCTTCGGGGCTGGTGCAGAAGCTGATATCGGCCGGCAACTCCAGCACGTCACGCAGGGCGGCGGGGCGGAGCATGCGCTCCTCCATCATCATCCGCGCAAAAGCGCGATAACCTGGCGTGATCGAGAAGCGGTCGATCGCCTCCGGCGTCAGCTTCTCGAAACTGGTGCTGAAGTACGCCGCGTCGTTGAGGCCAAAGGCATCCTCCAGCCGGTTCAGCGGCAGCAGACGAAAGACGTCCGATTGGTCGGCGTCGCCGGGTGCCCCATCGAAGTCGATCTTCTCTTCCGTCATATCGACGAAGCCGCGCACCGCGGTCGTGCCGTAGGAGTGCCCGGCGCCCTCCGCGCGCTCCTTGAAAAGCCCCAGCAACGGAATCTCGTTCTCGCTCTTCACGGTCAGCGCCCGCGTATGCCAGTCGCAGACGGCCTGTGAGATTACGGCAAAATCCACGCCGCCGACGGGCGTCTTGACGTTCGGGAAATAACTTTTCAGCACCGGATCGTTGGTGTCGAGGAAGTTCGGCTCGAAGAACTCGCCACCGATGTAGCTTTCGGCGGTGCAGAGACCGACCTTGCCCATCGTCTTCATCAAAGACTTCTCGGCGGCCTTGGCAAAGCGCTTGAACGCCTTGTCGGCGTCGGCGCCGAACTTTTCCTCGGCCCGGAACTGGACGCCGAGCGGATAGACCGCCGCAGCGCCAAAGCCGAGCGCCGCTGCAATATGGTGCGACGAGGACATCTGGCCGCTTTCGGCGATGACTGAAACCCGCAAGCGCAGGCCGGTTTCGATCAAACGCTGATTAAGTGCCGAGATGACGATGATCATCGGCAGTGCCGCCCGGTCGCGGGCCACGTGACGGTCGGTCACGACGACGATGCCGCCTTCTTCCGCCGCAAACGCTTCGACGGCATCACAAAGCCTGGAGATCGCCAGCTCAAGGGCATTCTCGTTGGCCTTGGCGTCGCCGACGACAGGGGTGTAGAGCATCTCGAAACGGCGCAGCGGCGTTTCCGTCTGCTCGCGGATCTTCAGCATGTCGAGATGTGTCAGAATCGGCGAGCGCACGACGATCTGCCGCGCGGCCTTGGCGCCGATGTTCGGTTTTGCGCCGAGCGCCACGCGCAGCGTCATGCCGTCGGCTTCGCGGATGCTGTCGAGTGGCGGGTTGGTGACCTGCGCGAAACGCTGCGAGAAATACTTGGCGACGCCGCCTTCTTGATCGGACAGCGCGTTGATGGCGTTGCCGTACCCCATGGCCGAGATCTTTTCGGCGCCGGTGGCCAGCATCGGATCCATCAGGAACTTGAAGCTCTCCTGGTTGTGCGAATAGGCAACGTAGCGCTGGTAGCGTTCCAGGTCACCATTGTAGCGCAGCGGCGATCCCTGCTGGTCGGCGGGAATCTCGGGCAGGTCTTCCAGCCGCACGCGGGACTGGGTCAGCAGCGTCTTGTAGTCGCGTTGCGCCGCCAGCATTTCCAGGGCCTCGTTCGTGGCGAAGGCGCGGCCAGCGGTGTGATCGAAGTACAGCATGCCACCAGCTTCGATCCGGCCGCGGCTGAGCACGCTTTCCGGCGGGAACGGGATCTGGCCGGCTTCGGACATCACGCAGAGGTATTCCGATGTTTCGACGGTGCGCAACGGCCGCAGGCCGAGACGATCGAGCCTTGCGCCGACGATGGCACCGTTGCCGAAGATCAGGGCTGCCGGGCCGTCGTTCTTTTCCTCATAAAGCGAGAAGTATTCGAACATGGCACGCACGTCTTCCGACAGCGTGTCGTCGTTCTCCCAGGCTGGCGGCATCATCGACACGACAGCGGTGACGAGATCGAGACCCTCTTCCATCACCCGGCTCTGCAATGTCTGATCGAGCCGGCAACTGTCGGACTGACCCTTCGGGCGAATGATCGCCGAATTGCGCGCAAGCGCGATCGCCGCTTCGGAAAGCCGGTTCTTCTTGTCGGTGTTCAGCTCCCCATTGTGCGCCATCAGTCGGAAAGGCTGCGCCATTGATGGATGCGGGTCGGTGTTGGTCGAAAACCGCGTGTGGAAATACATGGTGTGGATTTCATGCGCCGGGTTCACCAGGTCGCTAAAATAGGGCAGCACCTCGTTCGAGTTCAGGCGGCCTTTGAAAACCTGGGTGCGGGCGCTGAGCGACAGCGGGTAGAAACCGGCCAGCGCCGGATCGGTGTATGCGATCGCCTCGATTGCCAGCAGTGCCTTGTGGATGCGCAAGTCGAACTCCGGCAGGGTCTTCACGGCATCCGGCGCAGCAAAAATCCATTGTCGGATCGGCAGCTGGTGGCGCACGGCGGCCGGGCGGATGGCGCTGTTGTCGATCGGCACCTCGCGGATCAGAAGCACCGGAAAGCCCTGCTCGGCAAACGCGCTTTCGATGATCTCGGTGGCGCGCTGGTGTTCGCACAGATCGTTCGGCAGGAAAAAATTGCCGACGCCGAAGCGGCCGAGCTGAAGGTCGGGGTTGCCGGTCAGTCCACGAAAGAAAGACAGGGAGAGATCGACAGAGATGCCGGCGCCGTCGCCGACACCTTCCGCTGACATGCCGCCGCGATGGGGCACTGCACAGAGCGCTTCGTGGCCGCGTTTCAGCACGTCATGGGTCTGGACGCCGTCCTTGCGGGTGATGAAGCCGACACCACAGCTGCTCTTGTCCTCGGTGATGTCGTAGAGGCCCGTGACCTGCTCTGGTGCGTTCATCTGCCGTCTCCTTGGAGGCGCGCCGCGGCGCGCGTGTCGCTTCTTCCCGCGGACGGCGCCGCAGGTTACCGTGCACGCTCATCCGCTATCGATTTTAAAGGCGTTTTTTGTCGGCCGTGCGCGTGGTGGCGCGAATGACGGCCGGCTGCGTAATCGCAACCGTGTCGGCCGCCGTCTTGCTGTTCGCTCGTGTTCGCATCGAAAATGAACCCACGCAAAGGCTGCCGAACGGCCGCCCCGATAATTATGTCAGCATTGTTTACCTATCTTGATGCAAAGTGTCAAGTTTGCGATCGCCGTCGATACGCAATTTTGATGCGCAGGTATTGATCTAGGCGTATTTTTAATGCGCCCACAGTCAATCCAGCTTGCGCTTTCGTACGCTTTAGGCTCTTGACGCGTTTAGCAGGTATCCATTGGTGCGCGTCTCTCTTCCGAGCTTGGCATCACGATATCGTGGCATCCGGCGGAATTTTTTGGCGATGAAAACGAGCTGGTTTTCAGTGCGTCGCATTTCCATCATCGACAATCATTTGGTTGCGTGATATATCACAGCAAGAATGGTGAGGCGGATTGCATTCGTTCAACCATGCAATCCTAACAATGACGAGGAACAGTCGATGGCAGATTCAGTATTCAAAGGTTGCATCCCGGCTCTGATGACGCCGTGCAATCCCGACCGCAGCCCGAACTTCGACGCGCTCGTCGAAAAGGGCAAGGAACTCGTGTCGCTTGGCATGTCCGGCGTCGTCTATTGTGGCTCGATGGGCGACTGGCCGTTGCTGACCGACGAACAGCGCCAGGAAGGCGTCCAGCGCCTGGCTGAAGCCGGCGTTCCCGTTGTTGTCGGCACGGGCGCGATCAACACGCAGTCTGCCGTCAGCCATGCTGCGCACGCCGCTAAGGTCGGCGCCAAGGGCCTGATGGTCATCCCGCGCGTGCTGTCGCGGGGCTCGTCCGTCGCGGCCCAGCGCGATCACTTCTCGGCTGTACTCACCGCCGGCAAGGAAATTCCCGCCGTCATCTACAACAGCCCCTATTACGGTTTTGCCACCCGCGCCGATCTGTTCTTCGACCTGCGCTCGCGCTTTTCCAACCTCGTCGGCTTCAAGGAATTCGGCGGCAAGGCTGATATGACCTACGCGGCCGAGAACATCACGGCCGGTGACGATAGCCTGACCCTGATGGTCGGTGTCGACACGGGCGTCTATCATGGCTTCGTCAATTGCGGTGCTGGTGGGGCCATCACCGGTATTGGCAATGCACTGCCGAAGGAAGTCCTGCATCTGGTCGCGTTGTGCGAAAAAGCCGCCAACGGCGATGCTGTCGCGCGCCGTGAAGCCCTCGAGCTCGAGGAGGCACTGATGGTGCTCTCGACCTACGACGAAGGCCCGGATCTGGTCCTTCACTACAAGTATTTGATGGTGCTGAACGGCGACGATCGCTACGCGCTGCATTTCAACGAAAGCGACGCGCTCAGCGCCTCCCAGCGCCGCCATCTCGAAAAGCAGTACGATCTGTTCCGCAAATGGTACGCATCGCGATACGTGAACGCCGCGTAAAGGCTACGTCGCAACTGCCATCCCAACTACGAACGCCGCGCCTAAGAAGGTGCGGTGTTTTCTTTTCAGTTTGGTGGGTTTTACGGCCTGCAGGGATCAATATTCCGGTCTGAGCTCGATCTCTGCCTTGCTCTCATCGATCTCGGTCTGCGCCGCCTCGAGCGTTGCTTCCTCGCTGTAATAAGACCTGCTATCGACCGGCGGCAGTTCGCCGTTCAGGTCGGAGACACGATAAAACCAGATTTCGTTGGATCGCTTGATTGTCAGTCTGAAGCGGCCATGGCTAGCGTAAGCCTCGCCGCTATCGTTTCGGTTCCATCTCATGTGAGCGTAGTTCGTCTTCTTTTTGAAGAGGCGCATTTTCGCATCCTTTCATCGACATTCCGATACACAGAAGTACGCCCTTCGATTTTATAATAAAGTTCTTATGCTCCCAATGGCTTCATAATCGTTATCCATGAAGTCACGCGCCGGCCTCTCGAACGAGAACTTTTACAACCTGTCGCCAAACGCGACCTGCGATGCTTTCACCCTTGCCACCAAGGACGACGACCGGCCGGCAGTGGGACGATCAGCTTCGGCGGTACGACCTTCCGCTATACTTATAGCGGCGGCAATGCGATTATGATTGCCAATGCTGCCGGTGGCGCGATCGACAATTCATCGGCCACTGCGTTGGTGCGCGCCATCCAGTATGAAAACGCCAGCGACAATCCGACCGCAGGCAACCGAACCATTGCGATAAGCGTCACCGACGATGGCGGCGCAACCTCGGCCGCCGCGGTGGGGACGGTGTCGGTTGGTTCCTTCAATGATGCGCCGGTCGCCGTTGACGATGCGATCACCACAGACGAAAACACTGCTGTGACAGGTGCGGCTCCCGGTGTCCTCGGCAAAGATCGCGATGCCGACGGCGACAGCCTTGCTGTCTCGTCAGTCGGAGGTGGCACGGTCGGCACGACTATTGCCGGCTCCGCAGGGGGGCAGTTCGTCATCAACGCAGATGGTAGCTATCGTTTCGATCCAGGCGCCGATTTCCAGTTGCTCAAGGCGGGCGAGACACGGGTTACCTCGGTGTCCTACGTCGTCTCGGATGGCCACGGCGGATCGGCGCCGGCAACGCTGTCGGTATCGGTTACGGGCGTCAATGATGCCCCGGTGGGCAGTGACGGCAGCAATCGAACAAACGAGGATACATCAGCCAGCGGCTTCCTGCCGGCAGCGACGGACCCGGATGGCGATTTCCTGACCTTTGCCGTCGCCACGCCGCCAGCAAATGGCGTCGTCACCATCAGCGCCAATGGCAGCTACACCTATACGCCGCCTGTCGATTTCAATGGCAACGACTGCTTTACCTACACCGTATCCGATGGCACTGCGACCGTGACCTATACGATCGCCATCGAGGTTGTGCCGGTCGATGACGGACCTGTCGGTTCGCCGATCGCAAAGCAGGCATACTCGGATACGCAAACCGTCCAGTTGGACGTTTCCGGGTATTTCAGCGATATCGACACCGCGGGTCTAGCATTTTCCGCCACCGGCCTTCCCAAAGGACTTTCGATCTCCGCCGATGGTGTCATCACCGGGACAGTGTCGCGGGACGCCTCGCAGCCGAATGGCGGAATCTATTCGGTCACCGTGTTCGCCCGTGACGGCAACAGCTCGGTTGACCAGACCTTCACGGTGACGGTTTCCAACCCGCCGCCGGTCGCCCGCGACGATGCAGCCAGCACCAGCGAGAATGCGGATACCGCAGGCTCGGTTTTTGCCGACAACGGCAATGGCGTCGATGTTGATCCCGACGGCGATGCCATCGTCGTCAGGGCGGTCAACGGCACGGCGGCGAATTTGGGGGCGCCGGCTATGGGCACCAACGGCGGGCAGTTCGTGATTTCAAGCAATGGCGGCTACAGATCCCGATGGTGACGCGCTAGCCTACGGCCTGGCGGGGAGCCCCGCACATGGCGTCGTCACCATTACGGCCGACGGGCGCTACACCTTCACGCCCGATCGCAATTTCAATGGCACCGACCAGTTCAGCTATTCGGTGAGCGATGGCAGGGCGATGGTTGTTTACCGTGTGTTCGTCACGGTGACGCCGGTCAATGATGCCCCGGTCGGCTCCGGAACGGCGATCGCTGTTGGTCAGGATCAAACGGCCACAGGCTCGCTTCCACCTGCATTCGACGTCGAGGGATCGCCTGTAGCCTACGGGATCGGCACTGGCGCTGCCCATGGCACGGTGAATATCAATCCGAACGGAAGTTATACCTACACCCCGGCCGCCGGCTACCAAGGTCAGACAGCTTCACCTACACCGTGTCCGACGGACAAGCGTCATCGACATATACCGTAGCGATTACCGTCGGCAGCGCTGGCCCAACCGACCCTGTCGAAGAACCGCCAGCCGGCGAAAGGCCGCCGCTGGAGAGGGACGCTCCGGTCCAGTTCCCGCTCGAGGCAAACGATCCTGGAGCACCGCGTGTTGACGATGCCCAGAAACTTGGCTCCGGGATGGACGAGGTGCCGGAAAATCTCGGCGCGATCTCGGATGATATCACCGTCGATGGAGCTGTCGGCGATGCGGTCAACGCCATCAGAGACCTGAATGGCATCGGCTCGCTGCGGCGCGATGGTGCCGTACTTCATGCTGTCCGGCAGATCGCCGACTGGATAGAGAGCGGCTGCCGGCTCGACGATCTGCATATCGGTTTCTTCAAGTGTGGGTCGAACATCCATCTGGCCGGCTCCGGTGGCGATGATACCTGGTTCACCGTCGATACGATCTTCAACGAGGACTATCTCCACATCATGCCGACCTCGACCGGCGACGTAGAGGACGCCAACTTCAGCGTGACCATGGCCGATGGCCGCGCGCTGCCGGACTGGATGACACTGACGCATGGAGGCATGATCATCGGCCGTCCGCCAGTCGGTACGGTCTCGATCGACATCCGCATATGGGGAACATCGAGCGAGGGTACGATCAGCGACACCATACGCATCGATCTGCAGACAGGCACCATTATCGATCACGTTAGGGATCGGCGCGCCGATCTCGGCCCGGGCACGTTATTTTCGACCCAAATGCTTGCACAGGCCCATATAGGTCGGCCCGCTGGTGACAAATTATGGGCTGCATTGCAGGGCAGGTAGTTGTTGGAATTTTTTACCTCGAAACTGCAACCGGTCGCCGCCTCGTAGCAACAACCGGTCGCAGCCGCAGCCTTGGGAGGCTTTTGCATCCGCCGCATCTCCGGACGCCGGCCTGACTACCGAACGAACCGGCTCACGTCGATACACACTTATGTGAAGCGCAGCGTCATAAAGATGAGCATTTTCAAATGCTCATGAAGATTTCTTCGTCTCGGCATTCCTGCGCGTCTGTTCGCATAGGTCTGGGTGTCCCATCAGTTCCAGTTCAAAGGGCGGGCAATTACGTGCCCGCCCTTTGAACGTTGTTCACGGAAATGGGAGTGCCGAGGCTTGTGCGTTATCGGCGTCCAGCCGTCACTGTATCTGGCTCATCCCATCGACGCTCATCGGCATCATGTTGAGGTTCATCTGATACATGACCCAGATGGTGCCGATGATGGTGATCCCCACGATGATGGCCGTGAAGATGAAGGCCAGCAGCGTCCAGCCGTTTTCCGAGCGGCTGTCGACATGCAGGAAGCAGACAACGTGGACGACGATCTGCGCGATCGCCATCACGAAGATCGCCACCGTGGTCACCGTGGCGTCCACCGCGCCCGACATGACCATCCAGAACGGAATGACGGTGAGGAGGATCGAGAGGATCGATCCGGTCCAGAGGCTGCCCTTGCTGCCATGACCGGCCCCATGGTCGGCCCCATGAGCGGCATGAGTTTCATGATGTGCGGTCAACGGAGTGCTCCAAACAGGTAGACGACGGTGAAGACGCCGATCCAGATAATGTCGAGGAAGTGCCAGAACATCGACAGGCACATCAGGCGGCGCTTGTTATCTGCTGTCAGCCCGTGCTGGGCGATCTGTACCAGCAGCGTGACCAGCCAGATCAGGCCGAACAGCACGTGCAGGCCGTGCGTGCCCACAAGCGTGAAGAAGGCCGACAGGAAGGCGCTGCGCTGCGGCGTTGCGCCCTCGGAGATCAGCGTCGCGAACTCATAGAGCTCGACGCAGAGGAACGCCGCGCCGAACAGGCCGGTGACGGCAAGCAGCCGCCACATCTGCGCGGTGCGCCCGGCCGCCATCGCCTGCATGCCAATCGACAGTACGATCGACGATGCCAGCAGGAAGCCGGTGTTGAGCGCCACCAGCGGCAGCTCGAACAGGTGCTGCGGCGGAGGCCCACCCGCGTAATTGCGGCTGAGCGTTCCGTAGACGGCAAACAGCGAGGCGAAGATCAGCGCGTCGCTCATCAGGTAGATCCAGAAGCCGAGCATCGTGGCGCCACCACTGTGATAATGCTCCTCGGCCTCAGGCTGGTGGTAGACGCGCGTTGCGTCCTTGTTGACGAGTTGGATGGTCATGTCAGGCCCTCGCTGCCGGCTGTTGCGCACGCTTGCCTTCGGTAAGCGCGATCGTTTCGGCCGGGATGTAGTAGTCGCGGCTGAAGTTGAAGGTATGGACGATCGAGACAACGAGGATGCCGGCGAAGCTGATGGCGGCCAGCCACCAGATGTACCAGATCATGCCGAAGCCGAGTGCGGTGGCGAGCGCCGCGACGACGATACCCGTCGCGGTATTGCGCGGCATGTGGACTGGGCGGAAGCCTTCCGTCGGATGTTTGTAGCCATGCTCCTTCATGTCCTGCCAGGCGTCGAGGTCATAGACGATCGGCGTGATGGCGAAGTTGTAGGCAGGCGGCGGCGAACTCGTCGACCACTCCAGCGTACGGCCGCCCCAGGGGTCGCCGGTGACGTCGCGCAGCTTGTTGCGCTTCACGATGCCCATGACGATCGCCATGACGAAGCCGAGGATGCCGACGAGGATGATGAGCCCGCCGATCAGCGCGATCACGAAATAGGGCTGCAGACTGGGATCGTCGAAGTGGTTGACGCGGCGTGTGGTGCCCATCAGGCCGACGATATAGATCGGCGTCCAGGCGACCCAGTAGCCGATGACCCAGCCCCAGAAGGCGAACTTGCCCCAGAACTCGTCCATCTTGAAGCCGAAGGCCTTCGGGAACCAGTAGGTCATCCCCGCGAACAGGCCGAACACGACGCCGCCGATGATGGTGTTGTGGAAGTGCGCCACCAGGAACAGCGAGTTGTGCAGCACGAAGTCGGCTGCCGGTACGGCGAGCAGCACGCCGGTCATGCCCCCGACCACGAAGGTCAGCATGAAGGCGACAACCCACATCATCGGCAGTTCGAAACGGATTTCCCCGCGGAACATCGTGAACAGCCAGTTGAACACCTTGGCGCCGGTGGGGATGGCGATGACCATCGTGGCGATGCCGAAGAAGGCGTTGACGCTCGCACCCGATCCCATGGTGAAATAGTGGTGCAGCCAGACGAGGTAGGAGAGCACGGTGATGACGACTGTCGCGTAGACCATCGAGCCGTAGCCGAACAGACGCTTGCCGGTGAAGGTCGAGGTGATCTCCGAGTAGATGCCGAAGGCCGGCAGGATCAGCACGTAGACCTCGGGGTGACCCCACATCCACACCATGTTCCAGTAGAGCATCGCGTTGCCGCCGAGATCATTGATGAAGAAGGCGGTGTCGAGATAGCGGTCGAGCAGCAGCAGGAAGAAGGCCGCCGTCAGCGCCGGGAAGATGGCGATGGCGAGAACGTTGCTGCAGAGCGCCGTCCAGGTGAAGACGGGCATCTTCATCAGGCTCATGCCGGGCGCGCGCATCTTGATGACGGTGGCCACCATGTTGACGGCCGAGAGCGTCGTGCCGATGCCGGCGATTTCGAGCGACCATAGGTAATAGTCGACGCCTGTATCCGGACTGAACGCCTTTTCGGCGAGCGGCGCGTAGGACAGCCAGCCGGTGCGGGCGAATTCGCCGACGAACAGCGAGATCATGACCAGCACCGAACCCGCAACCGTCAGCCAGAAACTGAGATTGTTGAGGTAGGGGAAAGCGACGTCGCGCGCGCCGATCTGCAGCGGCATGACGAAGTTGACGATGCCGACGACCAGCGGGATGGCCACGAAGAAGATCATGATCGTCCCGTGGGCGGTGAAGATCTGGTCGTAGTGGCTCGAATGCAGGAAGCCCTCATTGCCGCCGAAGGCAATGGCCTGCTGCAGGCGCATCATGACGGCGTCCGAGAAGCCGCGCAGAAGCATGATGATGGCAAGCACGATATACATGATGCCGATCTTCTTGTGATCGACGGAGGTGAACCATTCCTTCCAGAGATACCCCCAGAGCCGGAAATAGGTGAGTGCTGCGATAACGATCAGACCGAGCGCGGCGACCGCGATGAAGGTGCCGACCAGGATAGGCTCGTGGATCGGCAGCGAATCGAGCGTCAGCCGCCCGAAGAGGAAACTATGGTCTTGCATTGGAACCCTGCTGTTCAGGTGCTGCGGGCGCGCCGATATTGGTACCCGCGTTGGTGTGGTCATGAGCGGCCGGCGTGCTGGAAGCGGTTTCGCCGCTCATGGAAGGCATGCTCTCGTTCATGTTCATCGAGGCGTGATCCATGGCGTGCGGCGCGAACATGCCGCCATTGTCGCGATCAAGCGCCCGATCCTTCTTCATGATGTCGGCGATGCACTCGGTGCCGGCGACCACGCAGCGATTGACCACGCGATCGAAGAGGCCGGGAGTAATCGCGGAAAAGCGCATGACAGGCACTTTCTCGCTCGGCTTGTCGAGTTCGACATAGCGGTCCGTCGACAGCGTCTCGCCGGCGGCCTTGATCCCCGCCGCCCATTGGTCGAAGCCCGCCTGATCGACGCCGTGCAACTGGAACCGCATGTCGGAATAGCCGGCGCCGGTATAGTTGCCCGAGTAGCCCCAGCTGTCGCCTGGCTGGTTGAGCACAGCATGCAGCATCGATTTCATGCCCGGCATCGCATAGATCATGCCGGCCAGCGTGGGTGCGGAGAAAGTGTTGAACTGGCTTGTCGAGGTGATGGAGAAACGCACGGGGACATCGACCGGAAGGGTCAACTCGTTGACGGTCGCGATGCCTTGTTCGGGATAGATGAAGAGCCATTTCCAGTCCATGGCGACGACCTGGATGTCGAGCGGCTTATGGTCCTTGGCGAGCGGCTTTTCGGCGGAGATGCGATCCAGCGGCCGGAACGGATCCAGCGTGTGCGAGGTGATCCAGGTGATCACGCCAAGACATGCGATGATCACAAGCGGGATCGACCAGACCACCAGTTCGATCGGCGTCGAATGGGTGAAGGTCAGGTCGTACCGGCCCGGCGCTCTGCCCTTGCGATATCTGAACGCGAAGACCACGATCAGGGTCAGCACCGGCACGACGACGAGAAGCATCAGCCCGAGCGCGACGAGAATGAGATTGCGCTCCTGAAGAGCGATATCTCCTGTTGGGTTCATCACCACCATATTGCACCCTCCCACGAGGAGGAGTGGAGCTGGTGCGACAAACCGGCGAACGTATTGTGATATGAATGTTTTTTGGCGCATACGGAACGCTAGTCCGCAGATGCTGTCCGGGCTTTGATTTAGATCAAACTTTCAGGCGTTGTTCCCGTTTGGTACGTCATGTCGCACCCATCCCCGTGCTCAGAGAAAATGCATGCTCTTTTGGCGTTTGAAAGCGAAGCCAATGGCTGCGCTTGTCAGAAGGTGTGCGCCGCCGCCGAAGAGCATGGTCCCTGAGCGATTAAAGGCATGGAAAGAAAAAGGATGTAGTCTCGCCGTGCTGTAATAGTCAGCGTCAGACAAGAAACTTGATGAATAGAACCTGGCGGATACTTCTCGGAAACCTCGCGATTACCGCGCTGGCCATATCTCTGCGGTCTCACGGCTACTATCAGTTGCGCATTCTTTCCGAAGCGCAGCGAAAGCTGGCGTTCGGCATTGCCATGGGGTTCGGGGCGATATGCTCAATGGTATTGGCCGTTCCTCTGAACCAGGGTGTGTTCGTCGATCTGCGGTACTCGCTGGTCGCCATATCTGCGCTGTTTGGCGGACCGTTTTCAGCGCTTCTGAGGTTCGTGATCGCCTCGGCCTATCGGCTTTTCGAGGGTGGATCGGGCGCCCCTGACGGTGTCATCAGTATCGTGCTGGTTGGCCTCGTCGGATTGTGTGGATTTGCTCTCGTAAGAAGCCGAAACGTGAGGTTGCGGGACGCTGTAATGCTTGGCGTAGCGGTTTCGGCGACGCTTGTCCTGGCGATGTCGCTGCTGCCGTCACAGGCCGACGCACGCGCCGTCGAGCTTGTTGGCCTCCCGATTACCGTCCTGAATTTCTTCAGCATTGTCATTGCGGCCTTTGTTCTTATGCAGTTCGAAAGAATGGCGAACGATCGCGATATTCTGACGGCCGCGCTGACCCAGACGCCCGATTTCCACTACGTTAAGAATCGCCAGGGACAGTTCGTCATCGTCAACAAGAATGTTGCCGAGCATCACCATTATGCCTCGCCCTCGGCCATGGTTGGCGTTACCGATTTCGAGTTGGCGACACAGCGCCGCGCCGAGCAGCTGTATGCCGAAGAGCAGGAGTTGATGCAGACCGGAGCATCGCAGCTGGACAAGCTCGAGCGTCTTCAGGAAGGGAGTTTCGAGCGCGTCTATGCGACATAGAAAGTTCCTCTACGCGACAGGACCGGCGCCATCATCGGCCTCGCCGGGTCAACGCGTGATGTGACCGAACAGAGGCGGATGGAGCAGCAATTGCGCGAGAGCAAGGATCTGCTGTCTCTGGCGATGGCAGGCATGTCGGACGGGTTTGCGATGTTCGACCAGTCGGGCACGATCGTATTCACGAATGATCAATATGCAGCACTCTTTCCGTTGTGGGGTGACATGCGCGTTCCCGGCAAGAATATTCGCGATATTCTGAGGAAGGCGATTGAAACCAACGAGCGGCGCAATTTCCCTGCTGAGGTGACGGACGAATGGCTGTCGAATGCGGCGGCCAGTCTGCATTACGACAAGGATGAGCATATCGAGCTCTTCAACGGAGCTTGGCTCAGCCTCCGGACGAGGCAGGCATCCAACGGCATGGCGCTTGTTGCCGTGTCTGATATCACAGTGCTGAAGCAGGCGGAGTTCTCTCTCCGAACCGTTGCAGAACAGATGAAGCCTCGCCGACACCGATGGCCTGACCGGCCTGGCAAACAGGCGCGCCTTCGACGCAGCCCTGTCGGTCGCAATGGAGGCGGCCGCGCGCCATGGCCAGCCTACAGCGCTGCTGCTGATCGATGTCGATCGGTTCAAGGCCTACAATGACGCTTATGGTCACCTTGAGGGTGACGAATGCCTGAAGTTGATCAGCGATTGCCTTCAACTCACCTTCGACCGCCCCTGCGACATGGTCGCGAGATTTGGTGGTGAGGAGTTCGTCGTTCTTTTGCCGGAGACCGACGAGATGAAGGCCGGCGCACTGGCCGAGGCATTTCTGAATATCCTTCGCGCGAAGGCAATGCCCCACAAGACCAGCGATTTCGGCATCGTCACGGCGAGCGTGGGAGTCGGCTGCAGCCGTGGTGGTAATGCCGCAGCGCTCGTTCTTGAGGCGGATCGAGGCCTCTATCAGGCCAAGCGTACAGGGCGCAATCAGGTGGCTAGTAGGGTGCCTGACGCAGACGCAATGCAGGGCAGGTGAGCTGCCCGTCACATAAGTTGCGGCCGACGTCACACTGTCGCTTCAGCGGTAAATAGCCACTACGTGACACTCGATTCCGGTCGCGTCATGGGCGTTGCTTCGTTTGACGATCATCGGCAAACCTCAAATTCCGCACACAGGAAAATAAACGCTAAGCGCGAAAAACCCTTGCGCCAATATTAGTTTGTTTATTAGAAGAATTCTAATATTTGTGATTTAAAGCTCAACTTTAAAAGTCTTCAACTGAAAGAAGGAGACTGTCATGTCGAACAACACATCCTGCAGCGTTTGCGCATTTTACGAAAACCACGCTGCGAACAATCGCACCGTTGCAGAGAATGCCGGCCGCTATTAGTGTGTATTGGTTCCGCTTTGGGGGAGTGCTCGCGGAACTTTTTGAGCTGAAAATTTCGGAACGGCGGCGCGGTCCGTGCGTTAACCTTTATCGGAGGTATTGCGTTATGGATCCGAAAAGGTGGAGCAGGCCGATCTCGTTCCAAGCTGGGAGATACGGTGAATTCAGAACGGTCACCAATACGACCGAAGCGATCGTCGCCCTAAGCACGGCTTGGCCGGTTGCAAGGGGACGGAGCCTGAGGACCGCCAAGCGCACCTGTCAGCAGGTTTTGAGTGGAAAGCGCCCGCCTTCCGAGGCGCGAAATGCTTTTATTGCTGCCGCGGTGGAAGCCAATGTCTATGTGAAGGATGTTGGTCGGCCGTAATTTTAAGGCAACATAGATCTTGCCCTGTTTTCATTGCCGCATAAGCATTTCCATTCAAGATTGAATAAGAAAGCTCTTATAAAGAATATTCGCAAAGATAGAAGTTTAACGAAGGCTTCAATTTGATTTGAACGCCCGCATGCAAGAGTAGATCCCAGCTATATCGACTGGGACTTCAATGCTCACCCTGCAAAACGCCATTCTCGAAATGATCGCCAAAGGCGAGCCGTTGACATCGATCGTTGAAGAACTCTGCGTCCGTGTCGAGGCATCGTTCCCATGGACGATATGCTCGGTGTTGTCTGTCGAGGACGGACACGTTCATCCACTTGCCGGACCGTCTCTGCCGGCAGCCTATTCGGCGGCTCTCGACAACATTCCGGTCGGCCCCCTCGCCGGTTCCTGCGGAACCGCCGCGTATCACGGTGTGCCGATTACGGTCACGGATATCGAGAATGACTTCCGTTGGCAGGAATTCAAGGCGCTTGCATTGCCGCTTGGCTTCCGGGCCTGCTGGTCGACGCCAATCCTGAGCGGCGATCGGGTGATTGCAACCTTCGCGTTCTACTATCGCGAATGCCGGGGCCCCAGCCAACTCGAACGCGATGTCGTCGACACCTGCGTTCATCTTTGCAGCATCGCGCTTGAGCGCAACGAGCGCGCCCGCGAGCGTGAAATCCTGACCTACACCGATGCATTGACCGGCCTACCGAACCGTTCACGGTTCAACGATGTCCTCAAGCAACAGAACGGTGACGGCAGCGAATCCTGGGCCATGTTGCTGGTGGATCTGGACAACCTCAAACTCACGAACGATACCTTCGGGCACGCGACCGGTGACGCTCTGATCCAAGTCGTCGCACGGCGCATGGCTGCTGTCATGCCGGCCGGAAAGACATTCAGGCTGGGCGGTGACGAGTTTGCGGTTATTCTGCAACAACGCGATTACGCCGCGCTCTCGTCCAGAGCGATCGAGATTTTGGATGAGATCAAGCGCCCAGCCAGGTGCGAAGGTCACGCCATCTTTCCCGCTGCATCCGTCGGTGGCGCGATTGCGGCGAATGGCGATACGCCTGAGCAGGTCAGGCACAATGCGGATGTCGCGCTCTATCATGGCAAGGAGCGCAACCGCGGCCGGTACACCGAATATAATGCCAGCCTCGGGACCGCCTTGACCCGTCGCTTCCGGGCGATACGGGATGTCGAGATTGCCTTGGCGGAAAATCGCATCGATGCCCATTACCAGCCGATACTTCGCCTCGATACGAGGGAAGTTGTGGGCTTTGAGGCTCTGTGCCGCATGACGACGGCATCGGGGGAGCTGATTTCAGCTGCGAATTTTCATGAGGCGACGTCGGATGCCCAAGTTGCTTCTGCATTGACGGAGCGGATGCTGTCGCGTGTTGCAGCGGATATCCGGCACTGGCTCGACCTGGAGCTGCCGTTCCAACACGTCGGCATCAATTTGTCGGCGGCCGATTTCCATGCCGGAAGACTGCAGGAGCGCCTATGCAATGCCTTCGCCGCCGCGGGAATTCCGTTGAAGCATGTCATTCTCGAAGTGACGGAGTCGGTGTATCTTGGCCAGGGCGATCACGTCGTCGCCGACGAGATAAAGGCTATGCGGGCGCAAGGGCTTCGCGTGGCACTCGACGATTTTGGCACTGGCTTTGCATCGCTGACGCATCTTCTGACGGTGCCTGTCGACATCATCAAGATTGACAAGTCGTTCGTCGATCGCCTGGTGCCGGGTGACGCAGGCGCGGTGATTGTCGAGGGCGTCATGGGGATTGCCAACAAGCTCGGAATACGCGTTGTCGCTGAAGGCATCGAGACGGACGCGCAAGCCGATCATCTGCGCGAACTCGGATGCCTACTGGGGCAGGGCTATCTGTTTCACAAGGCGGTCGATCGCAATGCCGCGACCAGATTGCTGCAGCAATTTGGTCAGAGCAGGGATCTGGATGAGCCGTTGCTGGTGCGTCGGGCCTAAGACACCTCGACGCGCCGGGGCGGCTTACTCATTTTACGCCTAGCAGCTCATTTGAGAAATACCCTGAGAAATCCGGAGGGCTACCGAGAACTTTGCCGTCTGCATCCTTCAGGATGCCCGCGTGAAACAGATAGTCGCCGATGGCATTCATCTTGGCCGGATCAATGTGACCGATGACGCCGTCCGCGGTGCGAAGGTAATGTCCCTCGATCAGCGCATTCAGTGAGGCTTGCACTAGGGCGGGATTGGTCAGCGCGTCCTTATTGGCGGTCATCATCAGAGCCAAGGCCTCGTCGGGATGGCTGACGGCAAAGTCATATCCTTTTGCCGTTGCCTGCAGGAAGGCGCAAGCAACGTCCGGCTTCGCATCGAGAAACGCGCGGCTGGAGCCGAGCAGGGTCGTGTGTTCATCCGGAACACCATAATCCGCGTAGCGGAAAGCACGCTGTTTGACGCCCTCCAGTTCGGCCTGCACACCCTCCCATGTATAGACCTCCAGCGTAAAATCGACGCTGCCATTGGCAAGCGCCTGATATGCTGAAGTGCCAAGCGTCACCGTCTCGAACTCGCCCTCGCCACCGTCGTGGCGGATCAGCGAACTGATCAATGCGTTCTCCCAGGCACTGCCGAATCCACCATAGGTCTTGCCATCGAGATCTCTAGGGCTCTTGATATCGTCGCGATTGGCGTTGAAGACAACGCGGCCCGTCTCGGTCTGGACGACCGCATAGACCCCGACCAGATCGGCACCGGCTGATCGCTGGGTAAGGAGGCCGATGGAACCGACAACGCCGAAGTCAGCCACATGGTTGGCGACCAGCGTACCCGCCGAGGTGTCGCTGTAGGGCAGGATCTCCACGTCGAGGCCTGCATCCGAATAGAAGCCCTTGTCGCGGGCGACGAAGAGGCCGATGTGGTTGGTGTTGGGTGTCCAGTCCAGCGCCACTTTCACCGTTGTGCTCTGCTGGCTTTGCGCGGGCTTGGCCAAGAGCGGCGCCATCGGTATGCAAAACGCCAGTCCGGCGGCAGAGGCAAGGGTTGCACGGCGGGTCAGCAGGATCTTCTTCATGGAGTATGGTCCTCGTTTGGAGCGGATGTCGGATCGGTTGGGGGATGGAAAAGCGTGTCGAGGATATCGGCTTCGATCTCGGCTGCTTGGCGACGCGTAACGCCGTCCACCATCCGCGGTCTTGGCAGGTCGATGGTAATCTCGCGTAGGACACGAGCGGGGCGTGGCGACAGCACATAGATACGGTCTGAGAGGTGTACTGCCTCGCGGACGTCATGGGTGACGAGCATGGCTGTCCACCGATGATGCGCCCACATGGCTTCCAGCCACCGCTGCATGCCGGTGCGGGTCAGCGCATCAAGGGCGCCGAACGGCTCGTCCAGAAGCAGCATCGGCTTGTCCTGCACGACGGTCCGCAAAAGCGCAGCACGCTGACGCATGCCACCGGAAAGTTCGGCCGGGTGATTCCGTTCGAAACCAGAAAGGCCGAACTCTGCAAACAGCGGCATTACCCGTTTGCGTGCCTCATGGCGGCTGAGGCCCTGAACCTCAAGACCCAGCGTCGTGTTGTCGAGGATGCGCCGCCAGGGCATCAGTGCATCGCGCTGCGGCATGAAAGCGAACGGACGGCGGCCATCGAGCGGTAGGCCGTCGAAGAGCATGTTGCCAGCATCGGGCCGGTGGGCGCCCGTCAGCAATTTGAACAGGGTCGATTTTCCCGATCCCGACGGTCCGAGGATCGAAACGAATTCACCGGGCTGGACCGTGAGCGATATGTTGGCGAGGACGTCGACCGGACCATAATGGCATGCAACATTCTCGAGCAGCAGTCGCGGCGCGTTCATTGCTTTTCCCCTCTCGTCCGCAGTGTCCAGGGCATGACCAGCCGCTCGGCGAACGCGGTAAGGCCGAAAAGCACTAGCGTCAGCACGGCGCTGACCAGCACGGCGGCCAAAACCAGATCAGGGCGAAAATTGTTCTTGGCGTTCAGCATGTAGATGCCGAGCCCTCTGGCGGCGCCGGCATACTCGGCAAAGATCGCACCGACCACCGCATAGGTGATCGAGATGCGCAGGCCGGCGAAGAAGAAGGGCAGGGAAGAAGGCAGGCGCGCCAGCAAGAACCGCCTCCACCGTGGCGCGCCCATGGATTCAAGCAGTTGCTCGATCTCGGCTTCTGTCGCTTCATAGCCTTTCGTCAGCGCCACAAGCATCGGGAAGAATGTCACCAGTGCGACGAGCAGGATCTTAGGAAAAAGGCCGAAGCCGAACCACAACACCACGAGGGGTGCGATGGCAACCAGCGGCAACGTCTGGCTGATGATAAAGACTGGAAAGAGCGCACGCCGCAGCGGTTGGCAGAAATCGACCAGAACCGAGAGCAGGAAGGAGGCAAGCAACGAGCAGCCGAATCCGGCGAGCGTCGCCCGAAGGGTAGGCAACGTGTTGTCGAGCAACGCCTGTCGGTGCTCGAACGCCTGGCCGAGGACCCGTGAAGGCGCCGGCAGCGTCGTCGGCGAAATGCCGGACAACCGCGCATAGGCTTCCCAGGCGAGGACCAGCAGGGCAACGGCCGTCACCGCCGGCAAGGCGCGCCAGAGATCCATCCAGATACGGGATGACAGATCGCGCAGGACCTGCCTTTTGGGCATTGAACGAGAAGACATGGGATCAACTGATTTCTGCAGGAGAGCGTGAACGCCTCAGCGTGCCGATGGGCTGTTTGCAGACACCGTCAGGTCGATCGTCACGTGCCCTGCGGGCGGGCCAAAACGGACCAGCGCCTCGTGCACGGTCGAGAATACCGCGCCGGTATCACCACGCAGCTTGGTGCAGAAATTCTTCGACTTCTCGAAAACGCCTGACGTTTTGACGAAATCGATGCAGCCGTAGATTTCGTCCATGTGACCGCCAATGCCCAGCGTGTAGAGCGAAAACTGAGCGGCCGCCTCCTGGCCGACAACCGGCGCATCTGCAACGGCACGCAATGCCTGCGCCTTGCGCTCGTCAAGCGGCGCGACAGGACCGGTCAGTTCTGGCGTCTGGCAAATCGGATCATCCGGCTCACCGGGGCAACCTCTTGAAATCGTCGCATGCAGCACACAATGCTTGCCCGTGACGGCCGCCGCCGCGAACAGGTCGCGCATCGCCGAAAACACCAAATCCGGCGTTCCGACAATCAGCGTGGAGATGTCGTCCGTCTCGATGCGCAACCGCTCGCGGTAAGGATCGAACGCCGACAGCGCTTTGGTGATTACGCCGACGAAATCGTCGGTCATGGGATAAAGGGAAATTTGTGCGCCGGAAAACATCGCTATACCTCGCTCCGCTGGCATTATCCAGATCAGCTTGAGGGTCCGCGATCATGCGATCGCATCTCAGCCCCGGCATTACGGAGCACCCCTGATTTGCGAGGTTGATACGCCAAAGCTGGTGACAGCACAAGGCGGCTTGCGCGAGATTTCGGTGCGACCCTTTCCTGGCGGCCAACAGACCCTGCTGCCGAGTCTCGGCGGCGGATAGGCAGGCATGCGAACGAGCGCTGCTTCGGAGATGCCGCTATTGCCCGACGCGCGAGAGCACGTCAGCCTTCAGGAAGCGCTCAACGACGAACATGAAAATCAGTGACGGCACAAGGAGCAGCAGTGCGGTAATCGATGCGATCTGGTAATTGCCGCCGGAACCGGCCGTGTAGAGCAGCAGCGGCAGCATGTTGACGTCGGGCGCGCCGACGAAGTAGCTGCCGGTGAACTCGTCAAGGCTTTCGAGGAAGACAAAGATGGCACTGGCCATCAATCCCGTTGCTGCAAGCGGCAGCGTTATATCCCAGAACGCGCGCATCGCGCCGGCGCCCGCGGATCGGGCCGCCTGTTCCAACTCAATGTCGATCGCCGAGAAGGCGGCGGTGGCAATCCAGACCGCATAGACAAGACCATGCGAGACGTGGACGAGGACGACGCCCGGAATCGTGCCGTTGAGATGGATCTCGTAGAAGATCCGGGCGACGTTGACGTAGACGGTGAGGTTCGGAAACGCTTGCGGGATCAGGAACGCAAGAAGGATGAGGCCGCGCAACGGCAGCTTCAGTCGCGCCAGCGCATAGCCGGCCGGAATAGCCAGCGCCAGAGAGACAAGGACCGTTAGCACCGCCACCAGCAAGGAATTGCTGAGCGAATCCAGAGCGCCGCCGCGCGGTGCGAAGACCTTCGCCCAGGAGCTGAAGCCGTATTGCAGCGGCAGCGTGTTTGGAAAATACCATTTCTCGGCGACTGTCCAGAGCAGCATGTTGAACAGCGGGCCGAAGATGAAGAATGCCATCAGCCCGAAAATAATGCCGCGCGGCAGCCACCAGAGAACGGACAAGGAAAAACGGGACTGTGGCAATGTCGCGGTTGTCATGCCCGCTCCTTGAGGTTCTGCCGAAGGTACATCCAGGCGACGGACGATGCGAGGACGAGCGAAACGAGACCGAGCGCATTGGCAACGCCATAGTCTCCATAGGCGTTGACGCGGAATGCGATATCAGTCGTCAGCATGGTCGGCGACTGCGCATTGATCATCAGCGGCACGGATAGAACCGACATCATCGTCACGAAGGACAGGATGAGGCCGACGGTCAGGGTAACGGCGACCTGCGGCACGACGATTTCGACCAGCACGCGCAGGCGCGAGGCGCCGAGATTGCGGGCCGCTTCGATCGTGTCGCGGTTGATCGAGGCCATGGCGCCGGCGACGAGCAGTGCGACGAACGGCGTCTGCTTCCAGACGAAGGCGATGACGATGCCGCGCCAATCGAGGAAGCTCGTGGCGTCGAGTGGCGTCATCAGCCCAAGGCTGATGAATGTGTTGTTCATCATCCCGTTCTTGGACAGGAAGGTTCGCAAAATCTGTCCGACCACGATGAATGGGATGAACATTGGCCAGCGGTAGAGCCAACGCAGGATCGAGACCGCGAGCGGATGCTCACCGAGCGTCAGATAGCCACCGATGGCGATCGCGCCGAGGCCAACGAGCGCTGTCGAGATGCTGACGATAACAACGGTAAAGACAATGTCGTTCATATAGAGGTCGAAAGTCTTGTAGAAATTGCCAAGCCCGAACACGCCGCCGTCAACCTTGAAGGCGCCGACGGCGGACATGATCAGCGGCAGAATGAAAAAGGCCGCGATCACAGCCAGTGCCGGCGTGACAAGCAGAAGACCGAGGAGACGTTTGGGCATGGTGGGGCATCCGAAGAAAGAAGAGTGCTCCCCGCCCGGCGGATGGAGAGCACGGCTGTCGGTTTACTTGACCGACTGCTCGTAGGCTTCCAGGATCGCCTTGTTGTAAGGCGCGATCGGGAAGGGCTTGCCCTTGGTAGCCAGATCCTCAGGCGTGATGTCGACGAAGAGCTTGTTCCAGGTCGCATCGTCGAGCTTCGGCTTGACATACTGGGCGTCGATGCCCGGGTACCAGTTGAAGCGCTTGACGATGCCTTCCGCCTGAACCTCAGGGCTCGTCGCGAGAGCGATGAACTTTTCGGCGAGTTCCTTGTGGCCCGTATTGGTGGGCACGACGTAGTGCATTGGCTGGCCAGGCATGCCTGGAGCCGGCAGGACCAGCTTCATTTCGGGAGGCAGCTGGCCGTTGGCCTGCCAGGAATAGAACATGTCGACCCAGACCGGGCCCATGGCGATCTCGCCGCGGCTGAGGAGATCCAGTGTGCCGGCGTTGCCAGGCGTCAGCGTCGCATTCTTGGTGAAGTCGGCGAGGCTCTTGAATGCGCCGTCCCACTTTTTCGTTTCGTCTTCCTTGAAGGGGCCGGTCATCAGGTTGCCAGCATCGCCGCCGCCGAAGGCATAGACCCAGCCCATGACAAAGCTGACGCCAGACGCGCCGCCCTTGATGCCGTTGTAGCCGAACTGCTTCGGATGGGCCTTTGCCCATTCTGCCAGTTCTGCATAGCTCTTCGGCGGGTTGGGTACGAGAGCCGGGTTGTAGGCGATCGCCGTCTGGCTGTTGAACATCGGCATGACAAAGCCATCGACGTCGGTGCCGAGAGCGTTCTTGGCGTTGTCGCGCGAGACGAGCTTGCCGGTGTCGATCGTGCCGCGGTACTTTTCGAGATAACCCTTTTCGACCATCGGGCCGACGAACTTCTCGTGGACCACGGCCACATCGACATCCCAGACCTTGGCCTTAGCGCCGGCCTGCGCGTCGAAGCGCTCGAGGATCTTCTGCGAACCGGCATCACCGGGGCCGGTGCCGACGGCCCGAACCGTGTCACCCGGATAGGCCTTTTCGAACAGCGGTCCGAGATACTGGTTGATGTAGTCGACCATGTTCTGGTCGCCGGCGGTCGCAACAGTCAGCTCTTCGGCCTTGACGGGAAGGGCCACGAGTGCTGCAGCGAGTGCTGCATAAGTCAGTCGCTTCATGAGTGGTTCTCCATATGAAAAAATTATCAGGCGTGGGCTTTCCCGGCTGACGGCCGGGAAATGGCGGAAGCCGGCTGTGCGTCCGGCGTATTGAAAAGAAAGAGCGCCTCGGGAGCGACATGGACCTTGACGCTCTGGCCAACCTCGAAGGCCCGCGGCGCGTCCGCCATGATTGCGCGGTCGCCGATCTTGACGGAGTGGCGCCAATGACCACCGGGATAGCTGACAGCGGAAATCTCACCAGCAAAGGTAATCCCGGGCGCTGCGATCGGCATGTCGACCGCAAGTAGTTGCGCGGCCTCAGGGCGGAAGCGCGCTTCGAGCGGACCGGCGACGAGCAGCCGTCCCATGAACGCAACGCTGCTCGCTGTATTGGCCGGGCTGGCATGGATTGTGAACTTATCGCCCTCGGGAGCGCCGCTCAACGCTAGGACATTTTCGGCGCCCATGAACGCCGCGACAAAGGCTGACGCCGGGCGGTTGTAGACGTCCTCGGGCGCACCCTGTTGGGCAATGCGGCCGGCATTCATGATGACGATGCGATCGGCCATCACCATGGCCTCCTCGCGGTCGTGGGTGACGTGGACGGCGGTGATGCCGAGCCGCTTTTGCAAAGCGCGCAACTCGTGGCGCACCGTCAGCCTGATGCGGGCATCGAGGTTCGACAACGGCTCGTCCAACAGCAGGATCTCGGGATCGACCGCCAATGCCCGCCCAAGAGCGACACGCTGGCGTTGGCCGCCGGAAAGGGCCGCAGGCTTTCGACTGCCAAGCCCGTCCAGACCGAGTAGTGACTGCATGGCCGCAACCCGGCTGGCGATCTCCGCGCGTGCCATGCGCTTGAGCTTCAGTCCGTAGCCGATATTCTGCGCCACCGTCATGTGTGGCCAAAGCGCGTAGGATTGGAAGACGAGCGCCATGCCGCGCTTGTCCGGCGGCAATCGCGTGACGTCGCGCTTGTTGACGTTGACCGAGCCGGATGATGGCGAAATGAAACCGGCGAGTACACGGAGCAGCGTGGTCTTGCCGCAGCCGGACGAGCCGAGCAGCGCCACGAATTCACCGCGCGCGATCGTCAACTCGATGTTGTCGAGGACCTGCGTCGAGCCGTAGCGGCAGGCAACGCCTCGCAGTTCCAAAAAACCGTCGCGGTCCATTCCAATGCCTCCATTGCACGGGTGTGCAATTTGTTCTGGAGGTTACTAGGATGTTAGTTTGACAGGCGGATGACAGCTCAGCCAATTCAACCGTAGCGGATGTGTTTGCCGATCTGCGATGAGGTGCGCCTTTGCGTTCGATAGTACTCAATCTGCCGGTCTATTGGACGCTGCAAGTTTCGAGGGAATACGCAGCTGGGAAGCCGCCGGAAGTAAAGAGATATCCAAGCTTTCGCAATAAGGTTCGTTGCGAGTTTGATTGCGGCTGGTTCAACAGGCGGCATCATCGCATCTTGGAATTCGTCCCTTCTCCAAGCTCTTCTTCAGGCGTTCCGCCTTTGCAGATACGGAATCGACTTGAGATAACTTCCGAAACTCGTCATCCGGCTTGTTGAGGTAGTTCTTGAAGATGTACCAGCGGCCGTCGGGTTCGCGGCGCTGGTAGATTGTGCCGCGATCCCGCAGATGAACGAAGCATGTTCGATTGTCCTGCGCCCCATAGCGATTGGTCCAAGCGGCGATCATGCAGAGGCGACCGTCGTCGGTCGCCTCCCAATGTCCTTCCGCGAAACTCTCGGTTTTTTTGGATTCCGCCCAAGCCACAAAGCTATGGTCAGCCTCGACGAACCGTCCGGCTCCGGTTTTCCACTTCCTCGGCTGTTCCGGTGTTCTGTCGCCCGACTGTATGAACGATAAACCCATGCGATCGTTGAAGCATGTCGCCGTCATAGACTCCGGCTTCGGTCTTTGGCTGGCAGCGATGACCTTCTTTTTGCTATGGTGGTTACAGCCAGTATATCCAATCTGTATCTCTGTTCGCTTCGATGTCGTTGGTCATTGCGTGGATCACTGTCATCCCGGTCTATTTCATGGTGATCTTCTTCATGGCGCTGATGTATCTTCTGCCATTGGTGGCAATCGCGCTGAACCGGAACTTCGCTGATGTCCGGTATATCGATTTTTTTCCTCCATTTCTTTCCGATTTCAGCCGTGCTCTTTGCCTTCGCCTTTTATTGGCGTCGAACGAAGACCTATCGGCCGGTCGATGCAAAGATCGTGTCGTGGGAAAACAACATGTTCGTCTTCGCGCGGTGGCCTTGGTCGCTGGTGGGCTGTTTGGCAAGCGTCCGCGATCATGTGACCGGAGTATTCGTCGATTTCAAGATCACCCCAAAGGACACGACCTATGTCGACTATCCGCCTTCAAGGGTACTGTTGCCTTACGTGTTCCTTTCACTGCTGTCTGCGGTCGTAGCTGCTTTCGTGCCAGCGGGAGGCGCTGCCGCCGGATTTTACATCTTCGCCATATTCAATGCGGTGATCTACGCGTTGCTGGTTGCCGTGATCGTGGGTGGGCATGTGCGTGAAAACGGCATCTCTCCCATTCCGCGGTCGCGCGGGGCAGTTGCAATCGTGGCGCTCGTCGTGGTCAGTCTTGCGGTTTCCGCCTATGCGATAGAGCGGAGAGGTGCGGCGGGCATGCGAGCACTCATGGCAGGCATGGACGGGTCTGCATTCCCAATGAATGTCTTGCGTTGACGACTTCTGAGCTGCCGCGTCAGATGGCTGCAAAGTATGTCGCGAACCGGCCAGCGCTACCCATGAAAGCTAGCGCTGGCTGAACTCGTCGGAGGTCAGAATAAAATCGTCCCGTCCTCCGGTCGGCCATCATTCCTCGAACAGCCCGAGCGTCGCTCCGGCCGCCACATAGCCACCCCGCGCAGTTTCGATGCGGAACACGCCGGCGCGTGACGCGACAACCTGCGTTTCCATCTTCATCGCCTCCATAACTGCGAGAAGCTCGCCTTTCTCGACGTGCGCACCGTCTTCGATTTTCCATGCCTGGAGCGTGCCGGCGATCGGTGCCAGCAATGCTGCCGGGTCACTGACAGTCGCGACGGCGTCTATCGATGCACCCGGCATTTTTGCGCTGAAGCCAGAGAGCAGGGTCGCCGGGATCGCCAGTTGGTGACGCTTGCCATCAATCTCCAGGTGGGTGCGGATCAGTGAGGTGTCAGCGGCAGGCTCTGGTCGGGCGGTGGCCTCAAGCGTCGAAGCGAAGTCTGTCTCGATCCATCGGGTGTGGACCTTGAAACCATCCTCGCCGGTGAAGTCGCGGTGATCCATGGCGGCGAGATGGAAGGGCAATACGGTGGCAATGCCTTCGATGGTGAATTCGCCAAGCGCACGCCGGGCGCGGGCAAGCGCCTGTTCGCGGGTGGCACCGGTGACGATCAGCTTGGCAATGAGAGAATCGAATGTGCCTGGAACCGTCGAGCCGGAGGCTACACCGCTGTCGAGGCGAACGCCGGGGCCGGCCGGTGCGTTGAAAGCGGTGATGGTTCCTGGAGTCGGCAGGAAGCCGCGGCCCGGGTCTTCGGCGTTGATGCGGAACTCGATCGAATGGCCACGCGGCACCGGCGTTTCCGTGACGAGCAATGGCAAGCCTTCGGCGATGCGGAATTGCTCGATGACAAGGTCGATGCCGGTGGTTTCTTCCGTAACCGGATGTTCTACCTGCAGGCGCGTGTTGACCTCGAGAAAGGAGATCGTGCCATCGACGCCGAGCAGGAATTCGACGGTGCCGGCACCGGAATAACCGGCGGCGGCGCAGATGCGCCTGGCGGCATCGTGTATCTCATGGCGTTGGACATCGGAAAGAAATGGCGCTGGCGCCTCCTCGACGAGCTTTTGATTGCGTCGCTGCAGGGAGCAGTCGCGCGTGCCCAGCACCAGCACATTGCCGTGCCTGTCGGCAAGAACCTGCGCCTCGATGTGGCGCGGTCGGTCGAGGAAGCGCTCGAGAAAGCATTCGCCGCGGCCGAACGCGGCCTTTGCCTCGCGCACGGCGGATTCATAGAGATCGGCGATCTCTTCCATCTTCCATGCCACTTTCAGGCCGCGTCCGCCGCCGCCATGGGCAGCCTTGATGGCAACAGGCAGGCCGTACTTCTCGGCAAACGCGATGACTTCGGCGGATGTCGCGACCGGACCGTCGCTGCCGGCTACCAGTGGCGCGCCGACGCTCGTGGCGATCCGCCGTGCCTCGATCTTGTCGCCGAGTGCTTCGATTACCTTGGGATCGGGTCCGATCCATATCAGGCCGGCCTCCTGCACCGCGCGGGCGAATTCAGCCCGTTCCGACAGGAAGCCGTATCCCGGGTGTACCGCGTCGGCGCCGGAGCGCTTGGCAATGCCAATCAATTTTTCGATGTCGAGGTAGGTCTCCGCCGGGCGGATACCATCTAGGCCGTAAGCTTCGTCGGCCAAGGACACGAAGAGCGCGTCGAGATCCGGATCCGAATAGACCGCAACGGACTGGAGGCCGTGATCGCGACAGGCGCGGATTATGCGGACGGCGATTTCACCCCGATTGGCGATCAGCACTTTTTTCATGGATGTCTCCTCAAATTTTCCCGGTGGCCGGCGTCGGTTGCCTCAAGCCTTGCGGGGCTCGATGTCGGCAAAGGATGTCACGGGCCTGAAGCGGATCTGCGCGTTAACAGGAATCTGCCCGGCGAGATCGAGATGATATTCGGCGATGTTTCCAATCACAGGATAGCCGCCGGTCAATGGATGGTCGGCGAGGAACAGCACCGGCTGGCCGCTATGCGGCACCTGGATGGCCCCAGTTGCGGTCCCTTCGCTTGGCAGCTCAGTGTTGTCCCTGCGCTGCAGCGACACGGCGCCGGCAATACGGATGCCAACGCGGTTCGACTGCGGCGTCACCTGCCAGAGTTGGGAAGAGAGCGTCGCGATGCCGGCGTCGGTAAACCAGTCGCTGCGCGGCCCCATGACCACGTCGAGCGTGACGGTCTCGCCGGAAGCCGGATGGTCGAAGGCCGCGGCCTCAGTGATCGAAACGCTGGCGAGCCCGTCGATCTTGCCGATCGTCAGGACGGTACCCGCGGTGACAGGATCGGGTCCGACGACGGCCAGCGTGTCGGTCGAGGCACTGCCAAGTACCGGTGTCACGACAAACCCTCCACGTACGGCGAGATAGCTGCGCATCCCTTTTTTCGGCTGCCCGAGCGTGACGATATCGCCGGCTTCCAGCGAGATCGGCCAATAGGTTTCGGCCGATGTCCTGCGCCCCGAGGCATCGCGAATGGTGATCGGGCAGGGGGCGCCGGTGACGCCGATGACCGTGCGGCCGGACACTTCGAAGGAGAAGCCGCCCAGGATGACTTCGAGGGCGGCGGTGCCGACTGGATTGCCGACAACACGATTGGCAGCCTTCAGCGCCCCCTGATCGAGGGCTCCGGACGAGGAAACGCCCTGGCCGGTCTGGCCGAAACGGCCGGCATCCTGAAAGAGCGCCGGCATGGGGGCTGCGAGGACGTTGAACGTCAAACCGTCAGTGGCCTTTTCGTTTTGCGTGGCGGACAAGGCCGTCGGCGTTACCGTGGGCACCGGCGCCGTTTTCCTCGACAGATCGAAGAAGCGCACGCGGTAACCCGGCTGGAACAGCGCCGGAGGATCGCGCGACAGGTCCCACATCTTTTCCGGCGTCGTGCCGATGATCTGCCAGCCACCCGGACTGTTTTGCGGATAGACGCCTGAAAACGCGCCGGCCAGCGCGACGGAGCCGGCAGGAATTTTCGTGCGTGGGCTTTGGCGGCGCGCGACGTGCAATGCCGGATCACCGCCGACGAGATAACCGAAACCCGGCGCGAAGCCGCAGAAGGCGACGGTGAATATGCTTTCAGTGTGACGGCGGATGACCTCCTCGATGGAGAGATCGGTCAGGTTGGCAACGTCGCCAAGGTCCTCTCCGTCATATCTGACCGGGATTTCCACCAGCATCTCCGAAGGCGCGACGCGAGCCGAAAGGTCACGCGTGATGATTTCGGCTGCAAGCATCTGCGCTGTCAGCTTTTCGGCGCGAGAGCGGATCATCAGTGTGCGGGCGGCAGGCACCATGTCGATGATGCCGTCCAGCGGATCGGCCTCGAGCGAGGCGAACAGCGCCAGGGTCTCGTCGAGATCGGCGAGCTCGACCAGTATGACTGTCAGGTTGACGGGCAGGAAACGCATCGGGACCTCAGGCGTGGTAGGCGGAATCGGGAATGTCGGTGATGAACATATGGCCGGGAGCATGCGTGATGGCGAATGGCAGGAGCAGGCGCAACGCTAACATGGCAATCAGTTCCTTCGGCAGTCCAACATCACGCCGACAGGAACGAGCGGACCGCAATGCCGTTGGCTTCGAAGGCGCGGCGGATTTCGCGGGCGATGGCAACGGCGCCAGGACTGTCGCCATGCACGCAGATCGACTGTGCATCGACCTTGATCAGCGATCCATCGATCGCTTCCAGTGTGCCCTCGCGCGCGAGCTGCAGCATGCGCCGAGCGATCAGTTGCGTGTCGTGAAGGACAGCACCGGCCTCACGGCGCGAAACAAGCTGGCCATCGGGCATATAGGCGCGATCGGCGAAAGCTTCGGCGACGACCTGAAGCCCGGATTTGCGCGCCAGATCGAGAATGGGTGCGCCAGCCAGCCCCATCAGCACCAGCGAGGGATCGATGGCCTTGATGCCGTCGATCACTGCCTGGCCCTGTTTCGGGTCGTGGGCGATGCGGTTGTACAGCGCGCCGTGCGGCTTGACGTAGTCGACGGTGACGCCGGCGGCCGCAGCGATGCCCTTCAATGCGCCGATCTGGTAGACCACGTCGGCGATCAGCTCAGCCGGGGTGACATCCATGTCGCGTCGACCGAAGCCGACGCGATCCGGGTAGGAGACATGTGCCCCGATCGAAACACCTTTTTCGGCAGCCGCCTTGACGGTTTTCAGGATGCCGAGGGAATCCCCGGCATGGAAGCCGCAGGCAACGTTGGCGCTGGAGACGATGGCAAGCATCGCTGCATCGTCGCCCATGGCCCAGGCGCCATAGCTTTCGCCGAGATCGCTGTTGAGATCGATGGCAGTCATGTCAACTCCTTATGCCGAGAGAAGCGCGAAGATCGGGCCGATCGACTTGTAGCCCATGTACCAGGTGAGCGCGCATGTCAGGATACCGAGGATCAGCAGCCAGCGCGGATAGCGATAGCCGCCCATCAGGTCCGGGCGCGCCCATGCCGCATACATGAAGATCGACAGACCAATCGGCAGAACCAGACCGTTCAGGCCGCCAACGAAGACGAGCATCGCGGCTGGTGTGGTCGTCATCAGCATGTAACTGATCAGCGATATGGCAATGAAGCCGACGGTCGCGAAGTTGCGCTGTCGTTCCGTCATGTCCTTCTTGAAGGCGGTCAGGAACGATACCGAGGTATACGCGGCACCGATGATGCTGGTCATCGCCGATGCGAGCAAAACCGCGCCGAACAGGCGGAAGCCGATATTACCTGCCGCCGCCTGAAAGGCCTGGCCGGCAGGGTTGGCTGCCTTGCCCGACAGATCGATGATCACGCCGCTTGAGACGACGCCGAGAACGGCGAGAAACAGGATGAAGCGCAGCACGCCTGTTATGGCGATGCCGCTGAAGGCAGCGCGGTTGACCGCAGCCAGGTTCTCGACGCCGACTGTGCCCTTGTCCAGCAGGCGGTGCGCGCCTGCATAGGTGATGTAGCCGCCGACGGTTCCGCCGACGATGGTGGTTATGGTGGCGAAATCGATGCTGTCGGGGAAGATCGTCTGACGCAGGGCTTCAGCGACCGGTGGGCCGGAGACATAGGCTGCGTAAAGAATGAGAGCGAGCTTGATGAACGCAGCGACGTAGACGACGCGGTCCATCGCGACACCCGCGCGGCGGGACAGGAAAATCCCGATTGCCGCGATCGCGCCGATTGCGCCACCGATCTTCGGGTCGAGGTCGATCATGGCGTTGAAGCCCAGGCCAGCGCCACCGATATTGCCGATGTTGAAGAACAGACCGCCAATGATCACAAGAACGGCAAGCAGATATCCGGAACCCGGAATTGCGGCATTGGCGATGTCGGACGCCCTCATCTTGGTGATCGTCACGATGCGCCAGATGTTCGCCTGGACAACGAAGTCGATCAGGATCGACACGAGAATACCGAAGGCGAAGGCGGCGCCAAGCTTGGCGGTGAAGGTCGCCGTCTGCGTTATGAAGCCCGGCCCAACGGCCGACATCGACATAAGAAAGACCGCGGCCATAAGCGCCGAGCGTCGCGACTTTACGGACATGCCCGTCGGTTTTCTGTCTGGTGATGAGTGTTGATCCATGGGACCCTCTCCGGTTGACCTTATTCCCAATTTCATTGGGTTTGAATTGGTGATCAGTAGGATCAACGTCGCCGTGTTTCACAATTCTGTCAATATTGTTCAACGATTTAATCATATTGTTCTACTAAGTTGTTTAAGTGCTAGGCTCATTGCCGAGTTTTAAGGCGCTGTTTGCTTGGATTTCAGCCTTCCATAACGACACCGCGGCTCGGCTCGCTGGACAAACATGTGATTGCCGTGGGCAAGCGGTTCCGTTTCCGCGCGAAGCACGCTATCGATGCCGCAGGGTCCACGCGTCTTTTAGAGGCTATCAAGGGATATTCATGGCCGAGCAGGATACCACATCAGCACTGGCGCCGAGGCTTGCCGATTCAATCCGTGACAAGCTCATTTCAGGTGAACTGAAGCCGGGTCAGCGCCTGTCCGAAGCGGCGTTGAGTACTGATCTCGATGTGTCGCGCAATTCGCTGCGCGAGGCGTTCCGACTGCTCACCAAGGAAGGATTGTTGCGGCACGAGCCGAACCGCGGTGTGTTCGTTGCAACTCCGAGCATGGCCTCGATTATTGACATCTACCGTATCCGCAAGATTATCGAATGCCAGGCGCTCGCCAAGGCCTACCCGAAACACCCGGCAGTCGCGCGTATGCGAGGCGCCGTGGAAAGTGCGAGGAAAGCCTCCGAGAATAGCGATTGGGCTGTGGTTGGCAGCCAGAACATGGTGTTTCATGCCTCGATCGTCGAACTTGCCGACAGCCAGCGGCTCAGTGGGTTCTATGCGCAGATCGCAGCCGAGCTGCGGTTGAGTTTCGGGCTGCTTGCGAACCCCGAATTGCTGCACGCGCCATATGTCGAAATGAACTTTGCCATTTTGGAAACGCTTGAGGCCGGAAGGGCGGAGGAAGCCGCTGCTGCGCTTGAAACCTATCTTGCGCAATCCGAACGTACCGTTCTTGCGGCTTTCGGGCGGCTTTAGAACGGGCGGAAATGATGAGCGAATGTCAAATGTAAAAGGACCGGCATGTGGTGATGCCGGTCCTTCCGAACGTTAGGCCGCAGCGAAGGCAACAGCGACGAACGTCTTGTTGCCATCTCGCTGCACAAGGAGCAGCACAGACTTCTTCTCGGTCTTTGCCGCAGCAGCCACGGCGTTCTTGGCTTCAGTCGCATCATGAACGGTCTTGTCGTTCACCGACAGGATGATGTCGCCAGCCTGCAGGCCGGCCTTAGCGGCGGGCTTGTCAGGCGCGACATTGGCGACGACCGCACCTTCGACCTTCTGCGAAATGCCGAGCTGTGCGCGGATGTCAGGCGTGAGGTCGGCAAGTGCGACGCCGATCTTTGGTCCGCTTTGGCTCTGCTTGTCGTCAGCCTTGGCGTTTGCCAGCTGCTGGCCGTCGTCGTTTCCGCCAATGGCCACCTTCAGCTCGACGCTCTTTTCGCCGCGCCAGACAGTGATCGTCTGCTTGTCGCCCGGCGAAAGATCGGCGACGAGGCGCGAGAGATCCTTTGGCGAGGTGACGGTTCCGCTTCCGACGCTGGTGACGACGTCACCCGTCTTAAAGCCGGCGATCGCGGCCGGCGATCCGGCGGTCACATCGGCAACCAGAGCGCCCTGTGGCTTGGCAAGGCCGACGGCATCGGCGACTTCCTGAGTGACCGCCTGGATCTGCACGCCGAGATAGCCGTGCTCGATCGAGCCGTTCTTCTGTAGTTTTGCGACGATAGCCTTGGCCTCATCGGAGGGGATGGCGAAGCCGACGCCGACGCTGCCGCCGTTCGGAGAATAGATGGCGGTGTTGATCCCGACGACATTGCCTTCCCTATCAACGAGCGGTCCGCCCGAATTGCCATGATTGATGGGGGCGTCGATCTGGATGAAATCGTCATAGGGGCCGCTGTGCAGGTCTCTGCCGCGCGCCGAGACGATCCCGGCCGTGACCGTCGTGCCGATGCCGAAGGGATTGCCGATGGCAAGGATCTGGTCGCCGAGCTTGAGCTTGCTGGAATCACCCCAGGAAATGGTCGGAAGCGCCTTCGATGCCTCGACTTTGACGACCGCCAGATCGGCTTTGCTGTCTGCTCCGACCAGCTTCGCGGGCAGTTCCGTGCCGTCGTCCAGCGTCACCTTGATGTCGGTGGCGTTGGCAATCACGTGGTTGTTGGTGACGATATAGCCGTCCTTGCTGACGATGAAGCCGGAGCCGAGCGCCTGCGCATGCTCGCCTGACTGCCGCTGCGGCGCCTGACGTGGTGTTGGGATGCCCTGCTGTTCGAAGAAGTGGCGGAACTGCTCCTGCATTTCGGAATTGTCCGTATCCTCGCCGGTGTCGGCAGCCTTCATCGTGGTGACGATCGTGACGACCGCCGGCTTGTCTGCGTCGACGATATCGGCAAACGAGCCGCTGCCGGATGCCGACAGGGCGGCGCTGGCCGGTGCGGCGACTGCAGGTGAGCTTTCGTATGCATAGGGAAGTGCTGCCGCTCCGGCGATGATGGCAACGCCCAGCAAAGCGGCTGAGCGGCGGCGGTTGAGAATGTTCGACATGATGTCCGTCCTGAAAATTGGTTGCTCGATCGCGGGAGCTTTCATCCGGAAAACTGAGCGCGTGAGTTACATATGCTGCGAGCAGAATGTATTTTCAAATTAAATGTAAGTTACGTTATCATTGCCAAAAATTCATACATTACAGCAGTTTAATCTTACGATGGAAAGTATATGTCATCGCCGACTTCTTCCGGCCTCCTCGTTTCAGGAGAGGATATTTCCATCATCGAGAATGGGCGATGTCCGCCCGACACGCACTTTGGCAAGCGTGTGTTTTGCCTGTCTGCTTTCGCTCTGCTATGAATGGCAAGGGCTACGAAAACGAAACCAAAGCGAAAGACCTCGCGCCATGTTCCTCAGCGATCGGCAGACCGAAATAATCGACATGGCCAAATCTAAGGGCCGTATATTTGTCGAGGAACTGTCGACCCACTTCCAGGTCACGCCACAGACGATCCGCAAGGATCTCAACGATATTTGCGATGCGCAGATCCTGACGCGAGTGCACGGAGGCGCGGTGTTTCCGAGCGGCACCGAGAACGTCAAGTACGAGGCACGGCGACAGATTGCGTCGGCCGAGAAGCAGGCGATCGGTATCGCAGCTGCCAACCTGATTCCCAATAACGCTTCGCTCTTCATCAACATCGGAACGACCACCGAAGCTGTCGGCGAGGCGCTGATAAACCACCACGAACTGATGGTGATCACCAACAACATCAACGTCGCCAACCGGTTGAGGCTGTTGCCCGCGATCGAGGTCGTCATAGCAGGTGGCGTGGTGCGTGGTGCGGACGGCGGTATCGTCGGAGAGGCCGCTGTTGACTTCATCAGGCAGTTCAAGGTTGATTATGCCGTGATCGGCGCCTCGGCGATCGACGAGGATGGCGCGTTGCTGGACTACGACTTCCGCGAGGTAAAGGTTGCGCAGGCCATCATCGCCAATGCCCGCCATGTCATCCTCGTCTCGGACTCTACCAAGTTCGAGCGCACGGCGCCGGTGCGGATCGCCCAGCTGTCACAAGTGCACACTTTCATCACCGATCAATGCGTGATGCCATCCGTCCGCCAGTTCTGTCTGGATAACGATGTCCGTCTGATCGAGACGAACGCTGAGAAGCACGAGCCGCATATAGAAGTCGTCTGAACGCCCCGCCTTTCTTCCCAAGGATAAAAACAGCAACGCCATGAGCCTTGAAACAGTCCGCGCATTTTTTGCTGCCTCCGCTCCCGACATCGAGATCATCGAAACTGCGCTCAGTTCGGCGACGGTCGCACAGGCCGCCGAAGCGCATGGTGTCGACCCGGCACAGATCGCCAAGACGATCTGTCTGCGGGTGGCAGACGAGCCCATCCTCGTCGTGGCCAGCGGCCTTGCTAGGCTTGATAATCGCAAGTTCAAGGATGCGTTCGGCGTCAAGGGACGCATGCTCGGTGCCGATGAGGTCATTGCCGTCACCAGCCATCCCGTCGGCGGGGTCTGCCCCTTCGGACTTCCTTCACGGCTGCGCATCTATTGCGACATATCGTTGAAGCAGTTCGATCTCGTTGTACCGGCTGCCGGTTCAACAAATTCGGCGGTGCGAATCTCCACCAATCGCCTTGCCGAGATCACCAATGCGACATGGGTGGATGTCTGCCAGTAAACTAGATTCGGCAGAAAGCTTCAAACGCCGAAAAAGCCACCTATATATATGTCTAATACTTATCGGTTGATATATGGGAGACCTCAAGATGCCTCGTGCCGTTTCACGTTTTGCCAAGGTTGCGGCGATAGCCGCCCTGACAGGCGTTACCGTATTTGCCTCTATCGGAGAGGCAGATGCACGGCGTGCGGGAGGCTCGGGTTTCGGTAGCCGTGGGACGCGCACGTTCCAGGCACCGCCGACGACCCAGACCGCTCCGACAATGTCGGCACCGATCGAGCGCTCGATGACCCCGCGGACGCAGACGAATGCACCCGGTGTCAACCAGCCGGCCGGCGGCATGCAGCGTCCTGGTGGTCTCTTCGGCGGCTTTGGCCGGTCGATGATCGGTGGTCTGGTGGCCGGCGGTTTGCTCGGCATGCTGCTCGGTCATGGCTTCGGCGGCGGCTTCGGGTTCCTCGGCATGCTGCTTCAGTTTGTGTTGATCGGGGGTATGGCGATGCTCGCGATCCGCTATTTCGCCAATCGCCGGCAGCAGGCGGCTTATGGCGGATCGGCGCCGAGCGCGATCAACCCGATGGCGTCCAACGGAAATTCATCATTCCGGATCCCGACGATCGGTTCCGGCGCAGGTTTCGGTAGCCCCGCGCCTCAACCGCAGAACGACAAGCCGAACGACGAGATTGGGATCAGACAGAACGATCTGGACCAATTCGAAGAGTTGCTGACTGAAGTGCAGACGGCCTATGGTGCTGAAGACTACGGCACGCTGCGCCGGCTGACGACGCCGGAAGCGATGTCCTATCTTGCCGAAGAGCTCGGTGAGAACGCCACCAACGGCGTTCGTAACCAGGTTTCCGACGTCAAGCTGCTGCAAGGCGATGTCGCCGAAGCATGGCGTGAAGACGGGGCGGAATACGCAACGCTTGCCATGCGTTATTCATCTATCGACGCTGTCGTCGAGCGTGAAGGCGGCCGCGTCGTCAGCGGCGACGCACATGCCCCCACCGAGAGCACTGAGGTCTGGACCTTCGTTCGCAAGTCCGGCACCGACTGGAAGCTGGCTGCTATCCAGGGCACCGAACAACGCGCCGCGTAACGTTACCCGCGGCGGCTGCCTCAGCCCTCCTGGGCTGCGGCAGGAACGACCCAGAGAGGACGATCTTCCCGCTTGGGTGACGAAATTGTCGGAACGGCCTCCTCTTCCTCGATGAGGCCGTTTTCGTTTTCATGCACGTCCACTTCATAGGCGTAGTCGTAAAGCATTTCGCAGGCGCGCTCGTTGGCCTCGATCTTGGCTTCCGTCTCGCTGATCGCCGACGCAATTGCCTTCACGCGGGCACGCAGCATCGAACCGAGAATGTCGGTGGACGGGCGCTTCTCCAATCGTTCCAAATGATGCTCTATGCGTGACGCGTGGCGTTCGAGTTCGCGTTTGCTGAAGCGCGCCTTCCGCATGTCCTCGGAAAGATCTTCCCGCATTCGTGACAGGGGATCGAACGTGCCGGGCTCGCGCTCGTCGAGTGTCAGTTCGTTGACCAGCTTCTCGATCACCATCAGCGCTTGCAGATCGACCGTGTCGGCAAGCTCGACGTCGTATCCCGTATCGTCGAACACCTTTCGGCGCACCGGATCGAGCAGCAGTTCATAGGCCTTCTGCACGCGACCAAAAGCCGTCGTGTCGCCGCCTGAGTCCGGATGCGTCGACTTGGCACGCCGGCGATAGGCCGATTTGATCTGCTCGTCGCTTGCGTCCCGTCGGACACCGAGAATCTCGTATGGATTGGTCACAGTCCCTCCGCTGCTGTCGGACATCGTCGTGACACCCGTGAAGGGCATTCGCTGTTTCAATGCACTTCTTCTACCATCACTGGGGCGGAGTTTGGACAAGAGATTGTATAAGTTTGTGTGAAGAGCCGGGTGCGGTGGGCGCCGAACGCGATCTTTCCACAGGTTGATGACGCATCGCAATTCCGGCTGCGTCCCTCCGTGCTGCTCAGGCTGTTGGTCCTCGACCGGAAAAAACGTATCACAAATCTGCTTAATCGATATTATGGCGGAGCACGCGTTGACGCTTTTTATCAAATCGCGTTTTATCCGCCACCTTGTCGCGCCCATTCTTCCGGCGGGCGGGTCTGGGAGGATGGTTTCATGCGTATTATCAAGTCGATAACGGATATCAGGGCTTATCTTGCTGCGTTTCGCCGGGATGGCAAGACGATCGGTCTGGTTCCGACGATGGGGTTTCTGCATGCGGGCCATCTTGAGCTGGTTTCACGCGCCGGGGCAGAGAACGACGTCACCGTCGTGTCGATCTTCGTCAATCCGTTGCAGTTCGGCGCTGGCGAGGATCTGGCGCAATATCCACGTGACCTTGACCGCGATGCCGGCCTGCTGGAGGAGGCTGGCGTCGACGTGCTGTTCGCGCCCGATGTGATAGATATGTACCCGCGACCAATGCTGACCGTCGTCGATGTTCCGGATTTGGGCCGGCAGCTGGAAGGTGAGGTGCGTCCCGGTCATTTTGCCGGTGTCGCCACCGTCGTCTCCAAATTGTTCAATATCGTCCAGCCGCACGCCGCCTATTTCGGGGAGAAGGACTACCAGCAAGTGGCGCTGATCAGGCGCATGGTCGAGGATTTGGCACAGCCAGTCGTCGTGGTTGCAGTGCCGACAGTGCGCGAGGCCGATGGCCTCGCCTATTCGTCCCGGAATGTCTATCTCAATCCGGAGGAGCGTGCCGCCGCCGTGATCGTGCCGACGGCGCTTGCTGAGGCCGAGCGGCTTTATGCTGAAGGTTGCGATGATCCGGGGTTTATGGAGGCGGCGTTGACGCGTTTCATCGCTAACGAACCCTTGTCCACGGCTGAGGTGGTCGCGGTCAGGCATCCCGAAACGCTTCAGCCGTTGTCGTCCCTGCAATCGGCTCCGGCGCTGGTGGCGCTGTTCGTGCGGGTCGGAAAGACGCGGCTTCTTGACAACCGTGTCATCGGTCTTGGATCGACCGCGAATTCGAGGGCGGCGTCATGAGTGCTCAGGGCAAGCAGCGCCGGCTGACCACTACATCGATCCGTGCCATGAAAGGCAGCGAACGCATCGTCTGCCTGACCGCCTATACAACACCCATCACTCGCTTGCTGGATCCCCACTGCGATCTGCTGCTTGTTGGCGACTCCGTCGGAATGGTGCTCTATGGAATGGACACCACGGTTGGCGTGACCCTCGACATGATGATCGCACACGGTCGCGCCGTCATGCGCGGAACGGCGCGTGCTTGTGTGATCGTTGATCTGCCGTTCGGAAGTTACCAGGAATCGAAAGAACAGGCCTTCCGCAGCGCAGCACGCGTCATGCAGGAAACCGGCTGCGACGGTATCAAGCTCGAGGGTGGCGAAGAGATGGCCGAGACCGTCGCTTTTGTGACGTCGCGCGGTGTGCCGGTTTTCGGTCATGTCGGCTTGATGCCGCAGCTCGTCAACACGGCTGGCGGTTTCAGGTCACTCGGTCATTCAGAGCAGGAGGCGCAGAAGATCCGTCGTGACGCGCTGGCTGTCGCCGATGCCGGTGCATTCGCGATCGTTGTCGAGGGAACCGTCGAGCCCTTGGCACGGGAGATCACCGCTTCACTTGCCGTTCCGACGATCGGTATCGGTGCGTCCCCGGCTTGCGATGGCCAGGTGCTGGTGTCCGACGACATGCTTGGATTGTTTGCCGATTTCAAGCCGCGCTTCGTCAAGCGATACGCCGAACTTGGGCCGCTGGTCTCTCAGGCGGTGGAGAATTATGCCGAAGAGGTGCGTTCCGGCCGGTTTCCTGCGCCGGAGCATACATTTCAGCCGCGTCGGTGAGACGGCGGATGGCTGTTTTTCGCGGCTGTTGCCGACCAATTGCGGATCCATGCTTTTAGGGTTGCAGCCACGTTTGGATGCCACGCGCCGCCGCTCTGCCGGTCGCAAAACATGCCGTCAGTAGATAGCCGCCGGTCGGCGCTTCCCAGTCCAGCATCTCGCCTGCCACGAAAACGCCGGGCAGCTTCATGAACATGTAGCCTTCGTCGGTCTCATCCCAGGCAACGCCACCGGCGGACGAGATGGCTTCCGCAATCGGGCGGGTGGACGTGACCGGGATGGAGAGCGACTTGATCCGCTGCGCCAATCGCTTCGGATCGTGAAGGTCGGTATCGCTGCCGCACTCGCGCAGGAGGTTTGCCTTTACGCCATCCAGCCCGGCTCCCTTGCGCAGCCGGTTCGCCAGACTTGTCTTTGGATCCTGCTTCAACAGGTCATGTTCGATCCGCTCGCGAGAACGGCCCGGTGCCAGGTCGAGTTCAAGGGCTGCTGTCTGGCCCGTCGTCAACCGGTCGCGCAACGGGGCTGCATGTGCGTAGACGAGGCTGCCCTCGATGCCGTGTTGCGTGATGACGAATTCGCCGGGCGAAGATCCGATCGCCGAGGTTGCGACTACCGATTTTACCGCTGCGCCGGCGAAACGGTCGCAAAAAATCGGGCTCCAGGCGACGTTGAACCCGCAGTTGGCCGGTCGGAAATCGTTGACGGAAATGGCCTTTGCCTTCAGCCATGCCGTCCAGTGACCGTCGGATCCCAGCTTCGGCCAGCTTGCGCCTCCGAGCGCCAGCAGGACAGCGTCCGGCCGAATTGCCTTAGGTCCGTCGGGCGTGTCGAAGACGTAGCCTGCATCGGAGAAGCCCCGCCAGCGATGCCGCGTCAGGATGTCGACCCCGTTCGCCTCCAGACGCCGCAGCCACGCGCGCAGCAGTGGCGACGCTTTCATGGCGACGGGAAACACACGGCCGGACGTCCCGACAAATGTCTCTACTTTCAATTCCGCAGCCCAAGCTCTGACGTCCTCCGGCTGGAAAGCATCAAGAGCGTGTCGCAGCTTGCCGCTTGCCGTACCGAACCGCTCGGCAAAACGCAGATAGTCTTCGGAATGGGTGATATTGAGGCCGGATTTGCCGGCAAGCAGAAACTTGCGGGCAACTGTCGGCATCGCCTCGTAGACCGTCACATGGTGCCCTGATATCGACAGCACCTCTGCCGCCATAAGCCCTGCAGGGCCGCCGCCGATGATGGCTATCTGTATTTTCGGCATCTCTCTATCCGGGAACTGAACTCTCAGGTCCCGTCATGGCGTGTGACGGGTGAATGTACAAGCCACTTTAAAAGCTGGCCTAACGCAATGCATCCGTCGGCAATGCCCGACTGCGATCAAAGATCGCAATGCGCACCTTCTAATCAGTCAACGATGCGTGGTATAAATCGCGGCTTTGGCAACGCCTCTTCCTGCTTCATGGCATCGTCGTGATACCAGCAGCTGTCGTAGACACAGGGCACCATCGCCGCTTCCAGATCCGTCATCTGTCGAATTGCAGGCGAGACAAAGCGCTTCGCCGGGAAAGCGTAAATCGTTGCCGACTCGTGATGCACACCAGTAATCATGTCATGCCTCCAAAAATGAGTCCGCTATAAAGCGTTGAGAGGGATGATATCACACTTGCACAGAGAATGCGCTATTTGATTGAAAAAAGTGCAACAAATGTTGGTTTAGTGAGCACTCTCACTTTGGCTAGCTTTATATCAGGAAACTAGCACGTACAAACTATATGCATATGACTAAATAATAATCATTATTCGGCATTGAGGAAAAAATGCGTGGTCGTGTGCTCATCCTTCAAACGTGCATCCAAATCGGTTAAAGGGAGAACGCCTTCTCCTTAACCGGTTGACTCCGTTGAGAGTTCCTTAACGTCGCGTTGCTGGCAATTTTTGCTTATCCGCCATTTTCACTCCTGAACATGACGAAAAGTTTTCATTCCTGTCGGCAACTGGCACGGTACGTGCATACTCTCAGGCATCCCTTCACGGGCGGGATGGTTTCGGCTGTTGCGTTCGCTCGAGGGTTTGCTCACACCTTTGTTTGAGAGACTCGCACATGACCAAGTTTAAGCTCGAGTACATCTGGCTCGATGGATATACACCGGTACCAAACCTTCGCGGTAAGACGCAGGTCAAGGAATTCGCAGAGTTCCCGACGCTTGATCAGCTCCCGCTCTGGGGCTTCGATGGTAGCTCGACGATGCAGGCCGAAGGCCGTTCGTCGGATTGCGTCCTGAAGCCCGTTGCCGTTTACCCGGACCCGGCTCGTACCAATGGCGTGCTCGTCATGTGCGAAGTCATGATGCCTGATGGCGTTACGCCGCATGCGACCAACGCACGCGCCACCATCCTCGACGATGAAGGCACCTGGTTCGGCTTCGAGCAGGAATACTTCTTCTACCAGAACGGCCGTCCGCTCGGCTTTCCTGAGCAGGGTTACCCGGCTCCGCAGGGCCCTTACTACACGGGCGTTGGCTACTCCAACGTTGGCGACGTCGCTCGCGAAATCGTCGAAGAGCACCTCGATCTCTGCCTCGCTGCCGGCATTAACCACGAAGGCATCAATGCCGAAGTGGCAAAGGGACAATGGGAATTCCAGATCTTCGGCAAGGGCTCCAAGCGCGCCGCCGACGAAATCTGGATGGCTCGCTACCTCCTGCAGCGCTTGACTGAAAAGTACGGCATTGACATCGAGTACCACTGCAAGCCGCTCGGCGACACCGACTGGAATGGTTCGGGCATGCATTGCAACTTCTCGACCAAGTACATGCGCGAAGTTGGCGGCAAGGAATATTTCGAAGCGCTGATGGCGCAGTTCGACAAGAACCTGATGGATCACATCGCTGTCTACGGTCCTGATAACGACAAGCGCCTGACCGGCAAGCACGAAACGGCTCCGTGGAACAAGTTCTCCTACGGTGTTGCCGATCGTGGCGCGTCGATCCGCGTTCCGCACTCGTTCATCAAGAACGACTACAAGGGCTATCTGGAAGATCGCCGCCCGAACTCCCAGGGCGACCCCTACCAGATCGCTTCGCAGGTCCTGAAGACGATCTCGGAAGTTCCGCTTTCCGGTTCCGCTTCTGCTGCTGCGTAAGTCAGTCGTTACTCGATTTTGTGGCGCCGGTCGAAAGACCGGCGCTATTTGTTTGTGACTGACATCCAACTGCTTCGCGATGGGGCGGATATCCGGTCTTGGATACAGTCTCTTCAGCCTGTTTTCAGTCATCATCATCTAACGGTTGAAAAACTCAACCGAGCAGGCGCAATCCTTTTGCGTTACAATCGCTTTTCTCTATACTTGCGTTCGGATCATCCAAACGCGAGTTGTCCGTGGTATCGGTGGCTAACAACAACGGCCTTCTCCTTCGCTTGCTCGGAAAGCCCGCGCTTTTCGCCAATGGCAGCGAAATCGCGCTCCCCGAAAAGGCCTACCCGTTGCTGGCGTTTTTGGCGCTGGCGAGCCAGTTTGGCATGGAACGTGAAACGCTGCGGGGTATGCTTTGGCAGTCCGATGTTTCCAAGCAGCGCGCGGGCAGTCTGCGGCAGTTGCTAGCCCGCATCGATCGGAGCGTGCCCGACGGTTTTCCGCGGTTGATCAAGGCAACCAATACTCATGTCTCCTTCGACGCCGAAAGCTGGGCTTCCGATGTTCTCCTCTTAAGGAGCGCGACCCAGCCGCTGCCGCGCAGCGATTGGAGCCTGCTGCAGGGGGATCTTCTCGATGGTTTCCGTGCGCCGACAATGGAGGCCGACGAGTGGGTAGCGATCGAACGTCGGCGTATTGCCGAATGCCGTGATGCGCACATCGTCACATTGCTGGATACGCCTGAAAAACTGACGCTGGCCGACACGGTTTTGCTCGCCAGTATGCTCGCGGCGACCGACCCTGCGCACGAGCTGGCTTGCCGGGCCCTGATGAGCGCGCATGCCGCTTCAGGTGATCTGGCATCGGCTCGTCAGGCTTATTTTCGCTGCCGCAACGAGCTGAAGGCCGAGTACGGCACGGAACCGGATGCTGCGACCGTCGCACTTGCTCGGCAGCTCGGGGTCATTGCGCCGGCTGCGTCAATCACAGCCGAGCCGGTATCGGCTCGATCGGAAACAGTTGATCCGCTTGGCCAGCCCCGAGTCCTGATACTGCCGCCGGAAACGATGCTTTCGGAGCCTTTGCTGCAGCGTGTTGGTCGCGCTCTTCTCGAGGACGTCACCATCGGCCTGAGCCAGCAGCGCGGCTTCAAGGTCATTGCGGCGCATACCAGTGTCGAGATTCTCAACCGCAGCCTTGCCAGCGGCGAGCTGCAGCCCATGCCGCCGGAGCTGCGGTTCGACTACACTGTTTATGTGACCATTCACGGTCGCGAGGACGAAATCTATGCCACGTGCCGACTGACAAAGACATCGACCGCCGAAGTGTTGTGGGCGATCGACCTGCCGCTGGCCATGCAAAAGGTCAACCAGTCTTTCGGGCAACTGGCACGGCGAATCGTCATGACGCTTGCCGATACGATCGAGCGGCGCGAACTGACTGACATGATGCACGACGTCTCGCCGTCGGCCTATCGTCTCTATCTCGAAGGCAAGAGGCTCGTTTCCAAGACCGATTTGCAGCATCTCCGCCAGGCGCGAAAATGGTTCAAGTCGGCGATTTCGCGCCACGACCGTTTTTCGTCGGCGCATGCCGGTATGGCGCGCGTGCTGGGAATGGAATGGCTGGTTCGCGGTATGAAGGATACGGACCTTCTCGAGGAGGCAGACAAGTCCGCCTGGTTGGCGCGTGACAGCGATCCGAACAGTGGCCGGGCCATGCGCGAGCTTGGTTTCGTCGCACTTTATCGGCGCCGCTTTGCCGACAGCCTGGACTTCTTCGCGGAAGCGCAGATGCTCAATCCTAATGATGCGGACATTCTGGCCGATCACGCCGACGCGCTGCTGCATGATGGCCAGAGCGAGCGCGCACTGGAACTCAGCCATGCCGCGCTGAAGCTCAATCCGCTGCCGCCGGACTATTACTACTGGAACTTGGGCGGCATCCACTTCGTTCAGGAAAATTATGCCAAGGCGATCGAGGTGCTCGATCGGGTCAAAGACAGGCCTGCAACGTCGCGCTTGCTGGCCGCAGCACATGCCAAGAACGGCGATGCGGTCTCCGCGGCGCATTATGCTTCGGTTGTCCTCGAGAATTTTCCGGATTTCCGCACCGAAGATGTCTGGCGTTTCGTACCGGATCGCAACCCTGAAGATACACGCCAGCTGATAGACGGACTCAGGATGGCTGGCCTGTCCTGAAGCGTTACACCTTGTTGCATGGACCCGTTTTCTAGGGTGATTTCGAGTCACACCTGAATAACGCCCACCCGTCATTGTCCTCCTGCATGCAGCACAAAGCTGCTACCAACAGGAGAAAAACATGAACAGCACCGCAAACAAGGCATCCTCCACCGTGCGTCTCTCGGCAGCAGCACAGGCTGTTCTCAAGCAGCACGCCGTCCAGTTCGACACGAATGCTACGGCGAACATCGTTCACGCTCTGAAGTTCCGTTGAGGTTATTGCGAATGTCTGTTCAGGCCGCACTCAAGGACTTGGCTGGGGATCTCAAGCTTTCCGCGGCAGGCGTCAGCGCCTACCACGACCGTGCCTTGACGCCTGGACAGACATTCGCGGCCATCAAGCCGCATTTCGCAGAGCTCGGCATTACCCGTGTCGGCCTCTTGACGGCGCTCGATCTTCTTGAGATTCCGGTCGCCTTTGCAACCAGGCCGAACAGCTTCACGCTGTCCGTCTTTCAGGGCAAGGGAATCGACGAAGATGCGGCCATGACGTCGGCTGCCATGGAAGCCGTTGAAACGCGGGTGGCCGAGATGCAACCCGACGATCTCGTTGTCGCAACACTTGCAGGCATGAAGGCAGAGCGCGCGCCGCTGATCGATCTCGATTCGGTCGCGCGATGCGTTCCCTCCGAAATTGAAGGAGGCCCGCTCGCCTGGGGCGAGGGGCTGGACATCATGAACGATCGGCAGGTTTTCGTGCCTTGGTCGCTGGTCGGGCTTGATCACCGCGGCACGCGCCCTGCTGGCTTCGAGCAATCGAGCGATGGGCTGGCATCAGGCAACCGGCCCGCGGAGGCTGTGCTGCACGGTCTGTGTGAGCTGGTGGAGCGCGATGCCTGGGCGCTGACGCAGTTGCGTCCGTTCGACGAGTTGCGCGGCTTGCGCATTGATCCTTCGGCCTTCGGCGATCCTGTCATCAATATCATCACCGACCGTATCACCCGTGCCGGCATGAAGGTGCTGCTGCTCGATATGACAACGGACATCGGCATTCCAAGTTTCCTTGCGGTGATTGTTCCTGGCGATCTCAGCGATCGTGTCGATGCCCGCTGGACCCATGTCTGTGGCGGCTGCGGTTGCCATCCCGATCCGATCCGGGCCACATTGCGCGCCATTACTGAAGCGGCGCAGAGCCGTCTGACGGCGATCGCCGGCAGTCGTGACGATTTCTCACCGCGCGTCTACCACCGCCTCGATGGCGAAGGGCCGATGCAGCAGCTAATCGACCTTTGCGATGAAACACCGGTTGCACCGACGTTGCCGGTACCGGTGCAGCGCAGCATCCAGGAAAACATCAGCCATATTCTCGAACGGTTGCGCGAGCGAGGCATCGAGCAGGTGGTTGCCGTGCCGCTGCCGCATCCCCGGCTGCCGGTCTCGGTCGTCCGTGTCATCGTTCCTGGTCTGGAGGTCGATGTCAGCGGTGAGTTCATCCAACTCGGTCTGCGCGCCGTCGGCGCCATGCAGGGAGCTCACGCATGAGAGTGATATTTGCAGGGCCAAGCTTCGGGCGAGATATTGCGCGGCTGCAGCAAGCCTATCCGGCGGTGGAGTTTCACGGCCCGGCCGCTCGTGGCGATATCCTGCAGGCTGTACAGGACGGCGCGCGCGTAATCGGCATTGTCGATGGCTATTTCGGCGAGATGCCATCCGTCTGGCATAAAGAGATACTATTCGCGCTTGAGCAGAATGTCGTCGTTGCCGGTGGTGCCAGCATGGGTGCGCTCCGCGCTGCAGAGTGCTCGGCGTTTGGTATGGTCGGTGTCGGCACGATCTACGAAGACTACGCCGATGGCCGGTTGATCGACGATGAGGCGGTCGCACTTGTTCACGCCCCGCAGGAACTTGGCTGGATGCCGCTTTCGGTTCCGTGGGTGGATTACCAGCCGACCATCGACGCCTTGAGCCGGCAGGGCCTGCTGCTTACGGGCGAGTACAAGAAGCTGCTTCTTGCCGGTCGTGGATTGCATTTCTCTGAGCGCAGTTATTCGAAAGCCGTTGAGCGTTGCGCCTTCGACAGTGCGACCCGTGCAAGCGAAATCCTGCGACTGATTCGCGCCAACAGAATCGAGCGGAAGCGTGCCGATGCCGACATGGTTCTAGACTACGTCAACAGCGTGAAATTCGGTGCCGGAACGCGCAGTTGGGGGTTCTCCGCGACATCGCATTGGGAGATGCTGCATGCAGAAGTCACCAGTCCGTCACGCCTGTAACGCTCGAATAACGCCCCGCCTGGATGATGGCCCGGGACTGAAGCTCCAAAGTGGTGTTTGGAGCAGCTCAGAGAGGCAGACGAGATGAACATTCAGACGATGGACGAAGGCACGGGCAGCGAATACGCGCGGATATTCCGTCTGCTCGCCGCAGCAAAGGACGAAGCACAGAAGCTCAAGTTGAACAATCTGATGCATCTGACAAACATGGCACTGCTGCAGGTCGTGATCGATTGGGATGGAATCGACCCCGAGCGCGAGTTAGACGTCAACCTGGAGAAGTTGATCGGCACAAAGACAAAGCTGGCCATGAAAGACGCACGAGAAAACCTCGTCGTCCTGGAACGGCACTGAGCGCCTTGATGTTGCGAGGCTGCCTTATTCGGCAGCTTCGCTTTCAATCTGCTCCATGCCGGCAATCGCCTGCACGAGCTTGACGATCTTCTTGCGGACCTGTTCGTTCTTGATCGACAGGAAGGCGGCATTCAGCAATACACCATCCCGCGATACCACGAATTCGTCGCTTGGGGTCGGGTTGTCGTTTGCATTTGCGGAAAGATCCTCGAAGAACGAGCGAACGTCGACTTCAAGAGCACCGGCGATTTCCACGAGCATGCTCGCCGAAACACGGTTGGAGCCCTTCTCGTATTTCTGGATCTGCTGGAATGTGACGCCGACGCGATCTCCCAGTTCGGTCTGCGAAACCTTGCGCATCAAACGCTTGATACGGATGGTCTTGCCAACATGGACGTCGACGGTATGGGGAGCTTCTTTCATGGCCTTATCCTTCTAACGCCAGGGAGGCGTGATTATTATTCCCTGCGGCAACCTAACCAAGATATTTAAACGGATCAATTGTGCTGCCTCATTTTTATTCCCCTTTGCGCATGTGCCTGATGAGCCTGACTTTCAGCTGAAAATCCAGGCTCAATGCGGCAAAATTGCGTAGTGCAGAATACAAGCATAAGTAATCAATCCGGCTCATTCCGGCCCGTTGAAACCAAAATACTACCTTTGGTGGCGTTAACCATTTGGAAGCTTATCCGTTTCGTAGTCCGTATCGTACGCGCTGCGGCAGTTATTGCCAGTCACTGCTTTGCCGCCGACAACACGATTTACGCGTGGAGTTGTAATTTGGATTAGTGCGTTGTGAACTTATTGTTGTGTTGGCGGTTTGTTCGCGTATATGGCCAGATCGACTGCTCAGCAGTGCTTCTGACGTAAACTGCCGATGATTTTATCGGTCGCAATTCGGCACAATTCCGGCAGTTAACGTAACGTGCGATTGTGTTCCGCTTGGTCTGAGGGGAGGGAAACGTAAGCAGTTGTTTTTCTTGGTGGTGATAAGCATTACACACACGACGGTCCGATTGGCGTGTAGTGTCTTTCTACCGGAGGTGGACTGTTTGGGGATTCAGGTCAGAAAATTCGAGCTTGCTTGTGTCTCAAATTGACACAGCCGGTTAACGGCTTTGTCTTCTCGTTAAATAACGCAAAAGAACTACCCGCGGATAGCAACTGCGTCGAGTTTTTGGCGCAACCGCCGTCTCACGTCATCGTTCTGCTGTTCCATGGCGCCAAGCATGCCGCGCAGCGTGCCACGCAAGCCGTGGATTTGGTCGACGAGCTCCATGATCAGGTCGATGCCGGCCTCGTTGACGCCCATGTCGCGGGTCAGATCCATGATCAGCCTCGCACGGGCGACGTCGTCGTCGTGAAATTCGCGCTCGCCGTCGTGCGATTCCGGAATAAGCCATCCTTGCTCGATCCAGACGTTAACCACGGTCACGTCAATCTTCAGCGCACGACGGAATTCAAGATCATTCATGGCTACTCCTCCATGCTCTTTCTCGGATACTGAGGATGGCTTGCCGACCATTCGGTCATGAAGTCGGTCAGCGCCTGCTCGGGAGCATCCGGCAGGACTATTTTCAACGAAACATAGACATCACCGGCACCGCCGCCACGCTTCGGTACACCCTTGCCCTTAAGTCTCAGGACCTTGCCGCTGTTGGAATGCGCGGCCAAGGTCACGTTGACCGCGCCGGAGGGCGTCGGCACGCGCACCTTGCCGCCAAGGACCGCCTCTGGCAGCGATATCGGCAGATCGAAGCGGATGTCGTCGCCATCGCGGACATAGAATTTATGAGGGCGGACGCGGATCTCCACAAGTGCATCCCCCGGCGGTCCACCGCCGATGCCAGGCTCGCCCTTGCCTTTCAGTCGCAAGCTCTGGCCGTCGCGGGTGCCTGCTGGGATCTGCAGGTCAAGTGCGGGACCGTCTGGCAGCCTGATCTGGGTTTTGGTGCCGTTGATGGCGTCGAGGAACGAAACCTCCATGGAATATTGGCGGTCCTGGCCCTGAGATCGGAACTGGCCACCGCCTCGCGCGCGGCCGGAGAAAAAGCTGGAAAAGATGTCGTCGTTGTCGCCGAAATCGGCAAAACCGGCATTGTTCTGGTACCTGCCACCGGCAGCGGATTGGGATGCATAGTCGCGGTAATAGTTGCGCTGCGCTTGCTCGGCGCCATTCACGTCGATCTCGCCCTTGTCGAAGCGCTTGCGCTTATCCTCGTCTCCAACGATCTCGTAGGCGGCGGAGATTTCCTTGAATTGGTCCTCAGCTTTCTTGTCACCGGGATTGAGATCCGGGTGCAGTTTCTTGGCGAGCTTGCGAAACGCGCTTTGAATCTCTTTTTGCGTCGCGTCCTTCTTGACGCCCAGCAGTTCATAGGGATCGCGGCTCATACATATCTCCGTTCAGCCGGCACAGATCGCCAGCGTTTTCGGGTTTCTATATAGGTTGTATTCGCCGCAACGACGAGAGGCCGACTGGCCCTGCAGCGCGCCTCAAAGCGATTTTCGTTGCGGACAATAGGCTTAAACGCCGGCAATCTTGCGCAGGTCTTCGATTGCCCCCGGCGCCGCAGCAAGGGGAAGAGATGGAACCAGCCGCCAGCGTCCTTGACGAAGCGATAACCCGCCAAACAATCCCTCGCATGCGTGTCGGGCTCATAGTATCCGACAAGGCGACCGGCTGCCACATGGGCCAGCATCAGGGCGCCGGACCCGCTGCGAATCAAGTTGCCGTCTGCTTCCAGGCGCGCTTCGACCATTTTTGCCACGAGGGCAGGGGGGCACGTGGCTTTTTGCGCCAATGCCGGTGACGGCATTGCGGATGTTACGTTCGGGATCGAGGGCCAGCCTCTTGCCATTCAGCGTCGCACCGGTGTCGAGAGCGGCTGCATACAGCTTGTCATGGCAGGGAGCGGTGATAACGCCGACGACCGGGATATTGCCGTGCAGCAAAGCGATTGAGATACACCAGTTCGGCACGTCGTCGACGAACGGCTCGTCTCATCGATTGGATCGATCACCAGTTGAAGTCTGAAGTGCCACTCGTCAGGCCGTATTCCTCGCGTAACACGCCATCCGCCGGACAGGTTTCGGCAAGTCGAGCCCGGATCAGGGTCTCCACGTCGCGGTCGGCGATCGAAACCACGTCCTGAAGATCTTTCTAGAAACTTGCAAGGGCGTGCAAGCGGTGCGTTTTACTTGTCCCGATGTCAATAATTGTCATGAAAACTTCACGTAAGTGGACGCCATTGCGATTGCACACACGTGCAAGCGGATGCAAAGTTGCGTGCATCAAGAGGGGTCTCATGTCGTCAAAATTATTTGTCAGCGCCCAGGAAGTCGCCGAGAAGGCCGGTGTCTCTCGGTCTGCCGTGTCACGCACCTTTACGCCAGGCGCGAGCGTATCGGCGGAGACCCGCCGACGCGTGCTCGAGGCAGCCGAGGCGCTCGGCTATCATGTCAATCATCTTGCCCGCGGGCTGATGCGCAACGAAAGCGGCATCGTATGCCTGATCGTGTCCGATGTCGCGACGCCCTATCGGTCGGCGCTATTGCGAGAGTTGACGATACAGCTGCAGAATGCCGGCAAGGTTGCGATGTTCATCAACACCGATCGTTCCGATGGCAGCGTCGATAGGGCTTTGCAGCAAGCGATCCGCTATCGGGCGGATGCGTCGATCATTCTCTCCGGCCTGCCTGATAAGTCGATCACGCAGCTGTGTCTGCGCAACGGCCAGCGTTTGGTCTTGATCAATCGCGATGACGACCAGCCGGGTCCCTTGAAGATAAACCTCGACGATTTCGAATCCGGTGGACGGATCGCGACCGCGTTTGTTCGCGCAGGATGCCGGACGCTTGCCTTCGCCAATTCCGAGGCGGGTACGCCCAGCCTGATGCGCCGTGAGCGCGGCTTCGTTGCCGCCGCCGCGAAGCTCGGGCTCGATGTTACGGTCGAGCGGCACGGATCGACTGGCTATGAGGCCGGCAAGGTTTTGGCGCAGCGCATGCTGACCCGCGCGGAACGGCCCGATGCCGTCTTTTGCGCAACGGATCTGCTGGCCTGTGGCTTCATGGATGCTGCTCGACACCAGTTCGGTTTGTCTGTCCCCCGTCAGCTCTGCGTGGCGGGCTTCGATGACATCGAGCAGGCCTCATGGTCGTCCTTTGATCTGACTACCTTTGCCCAGCCGGTGATGACAATTGCAATGCGGGCCGTGGAATGGCTCGGCAGTGGCAGGGATGACGCTACCTCAGAAGTGGAGCACTCGGTGCGGCTGACGGCGGAGCTGATCTGGCGGGGCTCAATCCGAGCGGGCTGACGAAATCTCTGGGATGTCTGCGCAATGGGTTCGGCGCGTTCGCACGCATTGCCATTTTAATTCCCGTAAGCTAAACTTGAGTTTAAGACGAAGGTATACCGCGTATCCTATCCATGACATTTCAACCCCGCATGCAAAACAAGATCGAAGGATTTTCCGTTGTGGGCGGTCTTCACCGGAGGTGCTGGAACGGCATTGTCGCTGACGTTTGGGATGTGGAATGCGCGCCATATGCGGGTGGCTATTACGTGGCAAACGACCCGCGACTATTCATCCTGCTCGACATGCGCGGACCCGGGAATTCGATGGTGAAGCTCGCTCCGAAACGTGAGGCCGGGGTCCAGGACAAAGAGCATCATCCGATATCCTATGTTCCGGCCGGCATGGAGCTTTGGGCCGATATGACTGACGTAGAGTACCTTCGTCATCTTGATCTTCATTTTGATGCTGAAATCGTTGCTCGCCGTCTGATGGAGGAACTGGACCCGGTACGTTTGATGAGCCCGCGTCTTTTATTTTCCGATGAACGAATCCTGGCGCTCTCCCGGCTTATCGCCACCGAGTGCGCGAACCCGCAACCGCTTCACGATCTCTATGGCGACGGTCTTTCGCTATCTCTGATCATCGACGTGATGAAACTCGGCAAGGCTGAGGTGCGAAAACGCAGCAAGCTTGCCACCTGGCAGCTACGCAAAGCGACGGAATTCATTCAGGAGAACTGCATGCGCAGTATTCGCCTGGAGGAACTTGCGACCCTCGCTGGCGTGTCGCAATCGCATTTCAGTCACGCGTTCAAGGCCTCAACCGGGGTTGCGCCGCATCAGTGGCAGATGAATGCCCGCCTTGAACGAGCAAAGCAGATGATCCTTCAGGGGAATCAGCCGTTGACTGTCATTGCCACCGAAACAGGGTTTTCCGATCAGGCGCATTTTACGCGCGTTTTCCGCAAGAATGTCGGAACGACGCCGGCTCATTGGAAGAAAACCCGCGTTGCCTGAACACCACATCGCTCGAGCGTTTGTTTCTCCGCGAAACAATTGCCCAAAATCGTTCAATTCTTCCCGGATCGCGACAAGCTGCTCTCTTAAAATTGAGTTAATCACTCACCTTATTCGTAGGTATGCCGCAACTCGTTGGGATGACGGTGGGCATGAGTAGGGTGACATAGACATGGGTGCGAGAGCAAACCGTTTGATCTTCAATGCAAAGCTTTTGGCGGGCGTCGCCATGTTTGGGGTGAGCGCGACAATGGCCTCCGCCCAGAGTGCGACGGAATTGAAACCTGTTATCATCCAGGGCGAGGGCGCTGGCAATTCGACAGGTGAGGCTGCCGTCGAAGAAAACGGAACGGGCGCCGTCAAGGGCTATGTCGCCAAGAAGACGACGGCGGGATCGAAGACCGACACGCCGATAAGTGAGATTCCGCAGGCAGTGTCGGTGATCGGTCGGCAGGAACTTGATGACCGCGGTGTCGTCAACAAAGTGGATGAGGCGCTGAGGTACACACCGGGTGTCACGACGCAGCCCTATGGCACGGACCCGGATACGGACTGGTTTTACATTCGCGGCTTCGATGCCAGCCAAACAGGCATCTACATGGACGGCCTGAACCTGTTTTCGTATGGGTTTGGCAACTTTCAAATCGACCCATTCATGCTTGAGCGCGTCGATGTGCTGAAAGGCCCGGCGTCGGTTCTTTATGGCGGCGCAAATCCTGGTGGTATCGTCGACATGGTTCGCAAGCGGCCGACGGACGAGCCGTATTTCTACACGGATATCGGCATCAACAGCAACGGCAACGCGTTCACCGGATTTGACCTGTCCGACAAGCTAGGAAGCAGCGACACGATGAGCTATCGGCTGACCGGCAAAATTGCTGGTGGTGATGGTTACACGGATTACACGCACGATATTCGAGGTTTCGTCATGCCGCAATTGACGGTGTCGCCGGACGATTCGACGAAGCTTACGGTGTGGGCTTACGCTGGCGGGCTTGATCAGGTGCATACCGGAAATGGCTTCCTGCCTTATGTCGGGACCGTTACCGACGCGTCCTTTGGCAAGATCTCTCGCCGCTTCTTCCCCGGTGAGCCCGAAATCGATATTGGTCGTTACGACCAGCAGATGTTTGGCTACGAATTTGAGCACGAGTTCGACAGTGGCTGGAAGGTTACGTCGAACTTCCGTTACGGGCATCTCGATAAGTACGAGCACTACGTCTACCCGTACCTATACACCACAACGCCAACTGAGTTGAACCGCATCAATTTCGAGGGTGACACCGGCGTCAACAGCGTTGCCTGGGATAATCGTGTCGAGAACGAGTTTGATCTCGGTGAGACGACGCACAAGTTCATGGCCGGCGTCGATTATCGCTACTATCGCATCGACAACGTGCAAAATTCGAAGTTCGGCGCTAGTGCAATTGATGTGCTCAACCCGGTATATGGTGGCGCGCAACTTCCGATGGATCCTCTCTACAGCGAAGTTGCTACGATGCAGCAACTTGGCTTCTACGCTCAGGATCAGATACGCTTTGCCGACAAATGGCTTGTGACGCTTAACGGTCGCTATGATTTTGTTGATAGCGATTATAAGAGCCGTCTGTCGCCCTCGACGAACTACAGCGACAACGACGGAGCGCTTAGCGGACGTGCCGGCATTGCTTACGAATTTGAGAACGGACTTACGCCCTACATCAGCGCTGCCACCTTCTTCAATCCGTTGGTTGGTCAAAGCGCGACCGGACCGCTCGCGCCCGAAGCCGGCGAGCAGTTCGAGGCCGGCGTAAAATACGATCCGACGTTCTTCGACGGAAGCTTCACGGCATCTGTTTTCCAGATCAACAAGCGCAACTACACGGTTTCCCTGCCAGTTGCTCCCTATACGCGCTCGCAGTTGGGTGAGGTCGAATCCAAGGGTGTAGAACTCGAGGCAAAGGTCAATCTGGACGACAACTGGAAGGTCCTTGGTTCGTTCACCTACACCGATATCGAGGTAACCAAGAATCCGCTGAATACGGCATTGATCGGCAAGACACCCTATATCGTGCCGGATTACACTGCATCGCTTTGGGTGGACTATAGCGTGACACAGGGTGCTCTAGAGGGTGTTAGTGTCGGCGCCGGCCTGCGTTACAAAGGCGAATCCTGGGCTGATGACGTCAACACGTTGAAGGTGCCGTCCTCGACGGTGATGGATGCCGCTATTCGCTACGAGAAGAACAATTGGATGGCTTCACTCAATGTCACAAACGTTTTCGACAGAACTTATGTCGAAAGTTGCGGTGGCATTGGCGCTTGCGGTTATGGCGATGCACGGACATTTACATTCAAGCTCAGCAAAAAGTGGTGAGACTGAAGGCATAGCTTCAAGTTTGAGGCCGTGGGACAAGACATCTTGTGCCGCGGCCTCAGCTCGTTAGTCGCTGCTTATGATGATCTGCGTGTGGGATAAAGCCAGTCAGCCGGTCACTCTGAAATAGACCCATGCCGCCGCGAAGATGATGATCACTGCGGCGATCGACAGCAATTTGCGTAGCCACGGCCTTGGCGGCCGCGGGGTCTTTTCCGGCTTCGGCTTGCGGAACTGAATGACGTTGTCGCTCATCTCGCGCGGTTCCTCGTTCTGCTGGGGCGATGTTACGTTCCCATAGCAGCGACAGCTTAAATGAAAAAGCCAAGAATGGCGGATAGCGGGCGCTTTTTCCTTAACAGGAGGTCAAGCTCGACCGCGCTGCAACGCATGCGAGCGTAGCATATTCGCACAGGCCAGGGCTCCGACATCAGCAGGTAAAGAGCGGGCAGATGATGCCTGTGTGGCATGGACAGGAACACTGCAGTCCCCTATGAAACAACAGATTTTTTCGTTTTTCTGGTGGCTTTATGAATGATCAGTTCGCGTCCGTCCCATGGCCTATCGGCGGCGGCAACACCGGAGAGCTTGTACGGCGTTTCGACTGGTCGGGGACGTCGCTTGGACCGATCAGCAAGTGGCCGCAGAATCTGCGGATAAAGGTCAACTCGATCGTCAACTCGCCCATTCCGCAGGTGCTGATGTGGGGCGACGATCATGTGATGATCTACAATGACGGTTATGTCGAAATTGCCGGAAACTATCATCCACAGGCGCTCGGCGCGACTGTGCCGAGCATATGGCCGGAAATATGGGACTGGAACAGCAAGATCCTTGCTGCCGGCTTTCGCGGAGAGGTCCAGTCGTTCCGCGATCAGAAGATGACGCTGAAACGCAACGGCGTGCCGGAGGAGGTTGTGTTCGACCTGTTCTACACGCCGATCTACGCTGACGACGGCAAGGTCGACGGCGTCCTCTGCACCGTTCTTGAAAATACCGAGAAGGTGAGGGTGGTTGAGCAACTTGCGGAAAGCCGCGAGGAGCTGAAGAGACTCACCGATGCGCTGCCGATCCTGGTCGGCTTCCTTGATCGCAATCATATCTACCGCTTTGCCAATCAGGGATATCAGGAGTGGTTCGGGCTTGATCCGAATACTGTCTTGGGTCGGCACGTTGCCGAGGTTATCGGCGATGCGTATTACAAAGCGCGTCTGCCTTTTATCGCACGGGCGATGGCCGGAGAGCGGATCATTACCGACAACGTGGTCAATCGTCCGGACGGAACGCGCCGCACCGCCGAAGTGCGCTACGTGCCGCGTCGAACCTCGGGCGGCGAGATCGACGGAATCTACGTGATCATGATCGATATCGAGGAACGCAAGCGATCCGAGATCGAGTTGCATCGAAGCAACGGCCGCTTTCGCGCCGCCGTCAATGCCGTTCACGGTGTTCTTTGGACGAACAGCGCCGATGGGCGGATGCTTGGTGAGCAGCCGGCTTGGGCGGCGCTGACGGGCCAGTCCTTCGACGAATACCAGGGCTACGGCTGGGCAGAGGCAGTGCATCCTGACGACCGCGAGGGCTCGGTCGAAAGCTGGAAGGCGGCTGTCGCTGCCAAAGCGACATATATTTACGAGCATCGCGTGCGACGCGGCGACGGTGTCTACCGGACATTCGCGATCCGGTGCGTTCCGATGCTGGATGCGGACGGTGAGATCGAGGAATGGGTCGGCGTCCATACAGATATAACCGAGCAGCGCGAGGCCGAAGCCAGCCTGCAGGAGCACGCCACCAGCCTTGAGCGTCAGGTCAGGCACCGGGTGAGGGCGGAAGAGCAATTGCGCCAGCTCAATGAGAGCCTCGAAGCGCGTGTCGAAGCCGAGATCGCCGAACGCCATCAGACAGAGCGCGCGCTTCAGCAGGCCCAGAAGATGGAGGCGATCGGTCAACTGACCGGGGGCGTCGCTCACGACTTCAACAATCTGCTGCAGGTCGTCTCAGGCAATCTGCAATTGCTGTCCAAGGATCTGGTGGGCAACGATCAGGCGGAGCGGCGGCTGGCCAATGCGCTGGCGGGTGTCAACCGCGGTGCCAAGCTTGCCAGCCAGCTGTTGGCGTTCGGTCGCAGGCAGGCGCTCGAGCCTCGCGTCATCAACATCGGTCGCTTCGTCAGCGCCATGGATGATCTGCTGCGGCGTTCACTGGGCGAAGCCGTGGAAGTTGAGATCATCACCAGCGGCGGCCTGTGGAACACCTATGCCGATCCGACGCAGGTGGAAAATGCTCTCCTTAACCTTGCGATCAATGCCCGCGACGCCATGAGCGGCTCCGGTAAGCTGACGATCGAGATGGGCAACGCTGCCCTTGATCAGGAATATGCCCGCAATCATCAAGAGGTCTTGCCCGGCCAGTACGTGATGCTCGCGGTGACGGACACCGGATCGGGTATGATGCCTGAGATTCTGGATAAGGTTTTCGAGCCGTTCTTTTCCACCAAGCCGGAAGGCAAAGGCACCGGGCTCGGGCTTTCCATGGTCTATGGGTTCGTCAAGCAGTCGGGCGGACACGTCAAGATCTATAGCGAGGTCGACCAGGGAACGACGGTGAGGATCTATCTTCCGCGTTCCGTCGCCGATGAAGACCGCGAAGTCGTTGTGCACAACGGACCGGTTTTCGGTGGAACCGAAACGGTCCTCGTTGTCGAAGACGATGAAGACGTTCGCTCGATTGTGGTCGAAACGCTGACCGACCTCGGCTATCGCGTTCTCACGGCCAAGGATGCGCAGGCCGGTCTCAACGTGATCGAAAGCGGCATGGCGATTGACGTGATCTTTACCGACGTCGTCATGCCAGGGCCGTTGAAGAGCAGCGAGATGGCCCGCCGTGCGAAGGAGAGGCTGCCAAACGTGGCCGTGCTCTTTACGTCGGGTTATACCGAAAACTCGATCGTCCACGGCGGCAGGCTGGATCCTGGTGTCGAGCTTTTGTCAAAACCCTATACAAGAGAAGCGCTGGCGCGGCGGCTTCGCCATGTGATCGCCAACCAGAAGCAGCAGGCGGTTACCACCCCCAGCTCGTCGCCTCAGCGCCCATCGGTTCTCGCTTTGCAAAGCCCCCGGATTCTGTTGGTCGAAGACGATTTTCTCATTCGTTCGAATACGGCGGAAATGCTGATCGATATGGGTCATGACATAACGGAGGCATCGGATGGCGCCGAGGCCATCGATTTTCTGAAGGCCAACGAGATCGACATTCTGATCACGGATATAGGACTTCCCGACATCAACGGCGTCGAACTGGCCGTGAGTGTTCTCGCCATGCAACCGGACGTCGCCGTTGTGTTCGCCACGGGCGAGCAGAGCTTGCCGGCGCATGCACCAGCCTCAGCACTTTTGCTGCGGAAGCCTTACTCGCAGGCCGAGTTGATAGCCGCTGTCGAACGAGCGAAACTTGCCAAGCAAGGCTAGTCGAGCGATTTACTCGCTGACAGTCGAGATAGGGGAGGATTTGTGACGGCAGCGAGCGAGCTGTTCATATCAACCAACCTCCGATGTGGTGGATGTCGGATATGGGAGTGCGCAGCCGCATTGAACGAAATGCGCGATACGTTTAAATCATCATCGCTAGCGTGCCGGTCTTAATGAGAATTGGTTTTGGCGACACGTTACATGGTCGAAATGATTAGAGCGCTGCTCGCCAAACATCTAACTGACGAGACGTATTAGCCATGTCTATTGCAATTGAAGATCCTGTCTCCATCGAGCAGAGCCGCACGAAGCGGCTTAAAGGCGCGACACACACTGCTCATGATCGCCTTGACAAGCGTATCATGCAGCTCGAGCCGTTCGCCGATCGCGATCACTACGCTCGGCTTCTGAATATGCAGTATGTGTTCCACCGCGATGTTGATGCGCTTTTCAGCGATGAACAGCTTGATGCACTGTTGCCGGATCTGGCAGGCCGCCGACGGCTTGGTCTGATCGAGCGGGATTTTGCGGATCTGGGCATCGCTCTGCCGGTGCCTCAAAATGCCCCGATCTTTGCCAATGGCCAAGCTGTGCCGCTTGGGACAGCGCTGGGCTGGCTCTACGTGATCGAAGGCTCCAACCTCGGAGCAGCATTTCTGCTCAAGTATGCGGCGAAGCTCGGCCTCGATGAGAATTTCGGTGCGCGTCATCTGGCCGGCGCGCCAGAAGGGCGAGGCCTCCACTGGCGCACTTTTACGGCTGCGCTGGATACTGTCGAACTGACAGACGCAGAAGAACAAGCCGCCATTGCCGGCGCGGAAACAGCATTCCGGCGCGTCTATTCGGTTGCGGAGGAGGCATTTTCGGTTGCGTGACGTTAGGCTGAGATTGCTCCCGGAGATGACGCATGACGTGTGTCGCCGGCAGCTAAAATGATCGCCCGCTTTTCAAGGTAACGCGCATTTCAGCGTTGCCGCAGGTGGGCGTTTCTAAACTGTGGTCAAGTCAGTATCAGGAAATTCGCGCAGCTTGCTTCCACGCTTCCGACGCGAATCCTGTATTCGGTTCCAGCGAAAAGCGTCTGGAGCGTTACGGCTCGTGCCTTCTTGGCTTTAATCAGCAGTTCCTCGCCCGCAAATAGCAATCCATCACGCTCGCTGAGTTCATACGCCACGTGACCACTGTGTCCATCATCGATGATAGTGATCGTTCCCAATCCTGACTTCATTTTCTGCGCCCTCCCCGCTTTGGGGATCGTCTATTAGAAGGGCGAGAAATTCAATCGCGTGTGCCGCTTTTCCTTCTGATCCACAGGGTAGATATCACGACGCGAGAGAAGGCAGCTAAGGTGCAGCGGATAGGTTTCGACTGGCCCTTAGCGTTACTTGGGCCGTGTGCCGGACAGAAAGATACTGATGCATAACTGCAGATGATGATCTCTGCGGTCGGCGCGGGTCTGCCAGTTCTGGCTGTCAGGGCCTATTCCACCAAACATCATGTCCATGAGGATGCGTGCGCCGCCTAGCGGATTGTCGATCGCCAACTTCCCGCGTTGCACCTCGCCGCCAAGCCAATCGGCGAGATTTTTCTGCGACTTCTCGATGCCTTCTCGGATAAGTATCTCGCCGATCTCTGGAATTTGCACGCCCTCCCGAAGGATGATCTGGATGAACGCCTCGCGTTCGCGCTCCATTTCCTCATCGATGTCGATCATGAAGATTTTCTGCAGCACCTGATCGACCGGCAAATCTTCGTCCGATGGGCGCGGCAGATCCAGCATCATTTGCCGATGCGCTGTCACTACCGCCAAGAAAAGATCGATCTTGCTTGGAAACAGCCGATAGAGCGTCTGCTTCGAGATCTTGCAGCGGTTGGCAATAATGTCGGTTGTCGTGCCAGAAAAGCTGAGTTCGACGAAGGTCCGGCGCGCGGTATCGACGATACTGGTGCGGCGGTCAACGTCGCTGTGGGTCTTCGGTCGGCCTCGCCCGCGCTTGAGCGGCGCGCCATGTCCGCTCCTTTGAATTCTGCTCATGGCGATGTCCATACCACTTGATCGGGAACCATCCAGATTTATGGTCTGTATATGCTGCTTACACAGTGAGCGTTTATCAAGGCGCGGCATCCGCGCCCTGGTTGAACGGAAGCGTGTGGCAATCTAGACAACGCCGGACACTCGGCGGCCGACAAGGTCCGATTTGTGTCGAGCAGCCAGTGCTTGTTAAACGTAAGCGATACGTTCGCCGAAGTCGGTGGATTCGTCGAAATTTGTGCTGCCAATTCGCTCGCTTTCGCCGGATGCCTTCGGCGGCGCGGCCTGTTTCTGTGTTTGATCGGAAGACGCCGACTTGGCGCTGCTGCTCTCAGAGCTTGCCGATGCCTTGGCGATTTTCGCTTCCAGAGCGGAAATCGCCTTTTCGATCGTTGCTTTCTCGTCCTTGTCTTCCGTCTTGGCCAGTGCCGCCTGTTTTTCAGCAAGCTGCGCTTCCAGGGAAGCGAGATCAGAAGAGCTGGATGTTGAGCTGATAAGCGTCGAAGATGAGCTTGAAACTGCCGAAACCATATCGATGTCCTTAATGAAGGGAGTGCTCAATCTGAGCCACACTCTTTAATTTTCGGGAAATATCGTACTGTCTGGTACTAATTTATTTGCGATCGCTGATCCGACTCGATTAAGATGGTCGGGACGTGGCGACACAGACAGTTTTGCGCAGATATTAGGGTGTTCGCAAAGTCGGCCGCATCACTACGCCTCGCACCCGAGGCTCCCGTGGCCTGCGCTCGATGTCCGCTCCTCGCGCGCCGTCTTCATTGACAAAACCTCAGGCATCATATTAATGGTACGCCAAAGTACCAATAATAACAATTCAAGGATGCATGATGTGTCAAAGTTGCCCATAGATAACGCTCACCATTCGGCGCCGGTCGGGGCGGCCAGGGGACGAGCGCCGGGCCTGTTGCTGTTTCTTGGTTTGTCTTCGGCATTGGTCTTGGCTGGCTGCAGCGATAGCAAGAACGATGCTGCCACGGCGCCCGCCGTCAAGCCCGAGGTGAGCGTGGTCGCGCTTCATCCAAAATCGGTTGCCATCACCGCCCAGCTTCCAGGACGCACTGCAGCCTCACTCGTTGCGGAGGTTAGGCCACAAGTCGGCGGCATCATCCGCAGTCGCAATTTCAAGGAAGGAACCGAGGTCAAGGAAGGCGATGTTCTCTATGAAATCGATCCTGCTTCATTCCAGGCCTCCTACAACAGTGCCGTGGCGGCACTGCAGAAGGCGCAAGGCGCCTTGCCAAGCGCTCAGGCAAAAGTGGATCGCTACAAGAATCTGACTGCGCAAAACGCCGTCAGCGCTCAGGATCTGGATGACGCGCAGTCCACGCTCGCGCAGGCGCAGGCCGATATCGCGTCTGCCAAGGCGGCGCTTGAGACTGCGCGCATCAATCTGGACTACACCAAAATCCGGGCGCCGATCAGCGGGCGCGTCGATGCTTCATCGATCACTGTTGGCGCTCTGGTTACGGCGGAGCAGACAACGGCACTGACAACCGTGCGCCTGCTCGATCCGATCAATGTCAATGTCAATGTCACGCAGTCGAGCACAAATCTGCTTAAGTTCCGATCGGCGGTAGAGCAGGGAAAACTGAAGATATCAGGTGACAATGTAACGGCCAAACTCACGCTGGAAGACGGCTCGACCTACAAGCAGAACGGCAAGCTTGAGTTTGCGGAAGCTTCCGTCGACGAGAGTGTCGGCACCTTCACTGTGCGTGCAGAATTTCCCAACCCTGACAGGACGCTGCTCCCAGGTATGTATGTTCGCGCGACTGTTGAAGAAGGCGTTGCCGAAAAGAGCTTCCTGGTGGCGCAGCGCGCGGTTGCCCGCAACACCAAGGGCGAGGCTACAGCCAAGTTCGTCACCCCGGAGGGGAAGGTCGAGGAGCGGGTGCTAGACGTTCAGCGCAGCATTGGCAACAGCTGGCTCGTCTCCAGCGGCATCAATGATGGCGATCGCGTGATTGTCGAAGGCAGCCAGCGCGTCAAGGTTGGGCAGGACGTCACCGCCACTGTCGTCACAATCAACGACGCCACCGGCGAGATGCAAGCGTCCGCCACCGGCGCGCCGAATGAGGCCGCCGCTCTGGCGCCGGCGGCAGCGGCCAGCGCGTCGCAGGAAAACTAGGGATCGCCTTCATGTCTCGCTTCTTTATCGACAGGCCGATCTTCGCCTGGGTGATCGCCATTTGCATCATGCTCGGCGGCCTGCTTTCCATTACGACGCTGTCGATCTCGCAATATCCGCAGATTGCGCCGACCACTGTTCGCATCAGCGCCACCTATTCCGGTGCGGACGCCCAGACCGTTGAAAACTCCGTCACTAAGGTGATCGAGCAGGGCATGACGGGGATCGACAACCTCGACTACATGACGTCCTCGTCGTCATCAACGGGCAGTGCATCGATCTCGCTGACGTTCAAGAATGGCACCGATGCCGACGTCGCTCAGATGCAGGTGCAGAACAAGCTTCAGCTCGTCACCTCGCAGCTGCCACAATCCGTCCAGAGTTCCGGCATTACCGTATCGAAATCGACCTCGAATTTTCTGATGGTCATCGGCTTCGTGTCGACCGACGGCAAGATGAACTCGACCGATCTCGCGGATTACATCGACAGCACGCTGAACGATACGCTGAAGCGTGTCGAAGGTGTCGGCGATACCCAGCTGTTCGGCTCCGGCTATGCGATGCGTATCTGGCTCGATCCGGACAAGTTGGCGAAATATTCGCTGATGGTCAGTGATGTGACCACGGCCATTGAGGCGCAGAACACACAGGTTTCTGCTGGCCAACTGGGCGCTTTGCCGCAACGCAAAGGCCAACAGCTCAATGCAACAGTGACCGCCAAGAGCCGGTTGCAGACGCCAGAACAATTCGAAGGCATCATCCTGAAAAGCTCCAGCGGCGGCTCGCTCGTTCGTCTGAACGACGTGGCAACGGTTGAGCTCGGAGCCGAAAGCTACACGAGCTCAGGCACCTACAACGGTCATCCGTCTGCGGGCGTGGCGATCAATCTTGCGTCTGGTGCGAATGCAATCGACGCGGCTGAAGCCGTACGCAACACCATCGACGGCCTGAAGCAGACGCTGCCGGAGAACGTCGAGGTCGTTTACCCCTACGATACGACGCCGTTCGTGGAGTTGTCGATCGAGGAAGTGATAAAGACGCTTGTCGAAGCGATCGTGCTGGTCTTCATCGTCATGTTCGTTTTCCTGCAGAACATCCGAGCGACCCTCATTCCGACACTCGCCGTTCCCGTCGTGCTGCTTGGAACCTTCGGTGTGCTGGCGATGCTCGGATATTCCATCAACACGCTGACCATGTTCGGCATGGTTCTCGCGATCGGTCTCCTCGTCGACGACGCCATCGTGGTGGTGGAAAACGTCGAACGCGTCATGGAAGAAGAGGGTCTTTCCCCGAAGCAGGCGACGATAAAGTCGATGCAGGAGATCACCGGTGCGCTGATCGGCATCGCGACCGTTCTCTCCGCCGTCTTCGTCCCGATGGCTTTCTTCTCGGGTTCGGTCGGCATCATCTATCGCCAGTTCTCCGTCACCATCGTCTCTGCGATGATCCTGTCTGTGGTTGTGGCGCTGGTGCTGACACCGGCACTGTGCGCGACCATCCTGCGCAAGCCGAAGCACGGCTCCAAGGAGAAGGGCGTGTTCGGTTGGTTTAACCGTAATTTCGATCGTGGCGCGCATGCTTACCAGCGTGGCGTGGGCGGGATTATCAAGCGCAGCGGTCGCTTTCTGATTGTCTTCGTTCTGATTGCGGTGGCCGTTGGTTGGCTGTTCAACCGTTTGCCAAGTTCGTTCCTGCCTGAAGAGGATCAGGGCATCCTGATCACCAGCGTGCAACTGCCCGCCGGCGCGACGCAGGACCGCACCTTGAAAGTGCTTGATCAGGTCAGGGACTACTATCTCGGCAGTGAGAAGGCCTATGTTGACGGTGTCTTCGCCGCCGCGGGTTTCGGCTTCGGCGGCTCCGGGCAGAATGTTGGCATCGCCTTCGTCAAGCTCAAGGCATTCGCCCAGCGGACCGATAGCAGATCGTCGGCGCAAGCCATAGCCGGACGCGCGATGGCATCGTTTTCGAAGATCAAGGATGGCAGCGTCTTTGCGCTTGCGCCACCTGCCATCCCAGGCTTCGGCAGCTCCAGTGGTTTCGATTTCTACCTCCAGGACATTAACGGCGCCGGCCACGACAAGCTGATTGAAGCACGAAACCAGTTGCTTGCCGCGGCTGCCAAGAGCAGCCTACTCACGGGTACGAGACCGAACGGCCAGGAAGACACGCCACAATACTCTGTTCAGATCGATCAGGAAAAGGCGAGCGCTCTCGGTCTTGATCTCGCCGACGTCGATACCACGCTGTCGGCGGCCTGGGGCGGATCTTATGTCAACGATTTCATCGATCGCGGCCGCGTCAAGCCGGTTTATGTGCAAGGCGCGTCCGATTTCCGGATGCAGCCGGAAGACTTCGACCGCTGGTATGTTCGCAATTCGAGTTCGTCGATGGTGCCGTTTTCGGCTTTCGCAAGTGGCAATTGGACCTTTGGGTCGCCACGACTTGAGCGCTACAACGGTTCCTCCGCTGTCGAGATTCAGGGCGCGCCAGCCTCCGGCGTGAGTTCCGGCGACGCGATGAACGATATAGATGCGATGGTCTCCAAGCTGCCGCAGGGTTTCGGGCACGAATGGACGGGGCTTTCCGCGCAGGAGCGCCTGTCGGGAAGTCAGGCGATCCAACTCTATGCCATCTCCATCCTCGTCGTTTTCCTGGCGCTTGCTGCACTCTACGAGAGCTGGTCGATCCCGCTTGCCGTCATGCTGTCCGTGCCGATCGGCATTTTCGGTGCGCTTCTGGCTGCGACGCTGTTTGGCCAGTCCAACGATGTCTATTTCAAGGTCGGTTTGCTGACCACGATCGGGCTCGCGGCCAAGAACGCCATCCTGATCGTCGAATTTGCCATCGAGCAGCAGAAGCACGGCAAGGACCTCGTCAGCGCGACATTGGAAGCATCGCGCCAGCGGCTACGACCGATCCTGATGACGTCGCTGGCCTTCATCCTCGGTGTGCTTCCGCTGGCCATCGCCAGTGGTGCCGGCTCCGGCAGCCAGAACTCCATCGGCATCGGCGTCATGGGTGGCATGATCGCCGCCACGGTTCTGGGGGTTTTCTTCATACCTCTGCTCTTCGTCGCCGTACGGCGCATCTTCAGAGGCAATGAGGGTGGACAGGCCATTGATGATGAGGTGCCGGCTGCCCAGCCTGCCGAACATTGATCACCTCACTTTCGGAAAGTAAGTAGATGACACGTGAAATGCTGATGCGTTCGTCGGCGCGGCCGCGAACGCCCAAACTCCGGTTTGCCGTCATTCTGGCGGGCGCCGGTCTGCTTGCCGGCTGCGTCGTCGGCCCGGACTACGAGAAGCCCAACCTGTTGATACCGGCGAGCTGGAATGGCAAGAAGGAAAAGGCACCGGCCAAGCCCCCCGGAGCTGTCGGAATGGTGGAAGCAACTGCACGACCCGGTCCTCGATCAACTGATCGTCGAGGCCGTCGACGGCAACCTGGATGTCGCCACATCGAAGGCGAAGATACGCGAAGCGCGTGCCGTCACCCGAGAGCAGCTTGGTGTCCTGCTGCCCACGCTTAGCAGTTCTCCTTCTGCGGAGCGGATCAGAACGGCGGCATCAGGAACGAGCGACGCAAGCAGCTACAGCCAGTTTCAGGCCGGCTTCGACGCGAGTTGGGAGCTCGATCTCTTCGGCGGCAACAAGCGGGCGTTGGAAGCCGCACGGAACAGCGAACAAGCCGCGAACGATGACCTTCGCGATACCTTGCTGACACTGGTCGGCGATGTTGCTTCCTATTACGTGGAGGCACGGGAATATCAGGCGTTGATCAAGCTCGCCGAGCGCTCCGCGAAGTCCCAGCGCCAGACGGCCGCTCTGACGAAAAGCCAAGTCAGCGCTGGAGAAGCAACGGGCGTCGATGCTGCAAAGGCAGATGCGCTCGCCGCCTCAACGGAAGCCGACATCCCGACCTATCGTATCTCCTATGCGCAATCAGTCCATCGTCTCGGTGTGCTGCTCGGAAAATCGCCTGATGCGCTCGAGGCTCGCCTTGCGAAGGGCAGTGGCATTCCGATGCCCAAGGTCGCGGTCTCGCCCGGCATCCCTGCCGATATCCTGCTTGCTCGTCCCGATGTGCGTGCGGCCGAACGTCGTCTTGCCCAGTACACGGCGAGGGTTGGTCAGGCTGAAGCCAATCGGTACCCTTCCATCAGTCTGACCGGCAGCATTGCAACCTCGGCGACAAGCATTGGCGATCTCGCCAAGAAGTCGACGATAGGCTGGTCGTTTGGACCGACGGTGAGCGTCCCGATTTTCCAGGGCGGCCAATTGAAGGCGGCCGTCGATGTCGCCAAGGCACAGCGCGACCAGTATTCTATCGCCTATCAGTCGTCGGTCCTTTCAGCGATGGAGGATGTTGAGAACGCCATCGTTTCCCTCAACCAGACGCGCCTGCGGCACGAGAAAATCAGCGTTTCCGTAGCCGGATATCGCGAGGCTGCCAAGTTGTCACGGGTGTTAAACGAGACCGGCGCTACGGCGTTTCTCAACGTTCTCGATTCTGAACGCTCGCTCTACACCGCCGAAGAAAGCTTGATCGCGAGCCGTACGGCAATCGCCACCTACTATGTTGCGCTCAACAAGGCGCTCGGCGGTGGCTGGGACGGTGCTATCGATGTGTCGAAGCCGGTTGTGGTCGATCCCAATGAGGCGCCGCATATCGTTGCGGCCAAGTGAGGAATTTACCCAGATGACGACTTCGGTCTTCACGCGCCGCCGCATTGTCGTTGGTGGCATTGTTCTCGTTGCAATTGCTGCCGGGCTTTTGTTCGCCCGCAACTCTCTGTCGGCAAGCACGGAAACGGGTATCCTGACCACAACGGTCGTTCGCGGCGACGTGGAGGAGACCGTCCTGGCCACCGGCACGTTCAAGCCGGTCAAGCTTGTTGCCGTCGGCGCGCAGGTGTCGGGCCGGATTACGGCGCTGCATGTCAAGCTCGGCGAGGAAATCAAGACGGACGCACTTGTTGCCGAAATCGATTCCGTCACGCAGAAAAACAGCCTGAGGACGGCGGAGGCGGCGTTGGCGAACGTCAAAGCGCAGCGCGTTGAGAAAGCAGCGACGCTGACGAACGCCCAACTGACGCTCGATCGGCAGAAGTCGATCTACGAAAGCAAAGCTGGGCCAAAGTCTGACCTCGATAGTGCAGAGGCGACCGTCAAGGAAACGGAGGCACAGATCGACGCGCTTGATGCGCAGATCACCAGTGCGGAAGTCGCCGTCGAGACCGCCAATGCAAACCTCGCCTACACCCGGATCACCGCGCCGATGGACGGAACGATCCTGGCGATCGTCAATCAGGAAGGTCAGACGGTGAACGCGGCGCAATCGGCGCCCACGATCGTCATTCTCGGGCAGCTCAGTACCATGACCGTGCGTGCCGAGATTTCCGAGGCCGACGTCGTGAACGTCAAAGCCGGCCAGCTGGTTTATTTCACCATCATCGGCGATTCCACGACCCGGCATGACGCCGTTCTGCAGTCTATCGAGCCGGCACCGGAATCAATTACCAGCGACAGCAGTGTTTTATCGTCGAGCAGTTCCACCACTTCTTCGACGTCGTCGTCAACCTCGGCCATCTATTACAATGGCATCTTCGACGTGCCGAACACGGACGGGCGTTTCCGGACATACATGTCTGCGGAGGTGCATATCGTGCTTGGCGCGGCCAAGGCTGTGCTGACGGTTCCGTCGTCAGCCTTGGAAGATGCTGCCAAGACAGGCGCGAATACCGTCCGGGTGATGGATAGCGACGGCAAGCTGACGAACCGCAAGGTCACGGTCGGAATAAATGACAGCGTCAAGGCCGAGATCCGTGATGGGCTAAGCGAAGGCGAAAAAGTCGTGATCGGGCAGGCAAGTACGACAAGCGCTCCCACGAACGGCGGTGGCGGCCCGCCACCAATGGGGTTCTGAAGACATGAGCTCCGATGTCCTATCCTCGCCGCTGCTCAAGCTTAGCGGCATATCGAGAGCCTATCAGTCCGGCGAGAGCACCATAACGGTCCTGAAGGGTGTGGACCTCACCGTAAATCGCGGAGAGATGGTTGCAATCGTCGGCTCGTCTGGCTCGGGCAAGTCGACGTTGATGAACATCCTCGGCCTGCTCGACCAGCCGACCGACGGCACGTACGAGATTTCGGGCAATGATACGGGCGCACTTGACGGCGATGCGCTGTCGGCTCTGCGCCGAGAGCATTTCGGGTTTATTTTTCAGCGGTATCAACTGCTGTCTGATTTGACCGCTGCCGGCAATGTCGAGATGCCGGCCATCTATGCCGGGCAGGCTGCACGCCTCAGGCGCGAGCGCGCGGTATCGCTGCTCGACCGTCTGGGCATGGGGGACAGAGCGCATCATCGCCCCGGTCAACTCTCCGGCGGGCAGCAGCAGCGCGTGTCGATCGCGCGTGCTCTTATGAACGGCGGCGAGGTCATTCTTGCCGACGAGCCGACCGGCGCGCTTGACAAACAAAGTGGCGAGGAGGTGCTGCGTATCCTCGATGAGCTTCATGCCGAAGGCAGGACCATCATCATTGTCACTCACGACATTTCGGTGGCGAACCGTGCTGAACGTATTATCGAGATATCCGATGGAAGAATCATCGCCGATCGCCGGCAGGAGAACCATAAGAAGACCAAACCTGCAGCCGAGCCCGGCATTGCAGGAGGGCAGCGGTGGGCGGCGCTCGACCGGGCGCAGGAAGCCATGCAGATGGCGGTGCGGGCCCTGATTGCGCATCGGCTGCGGACATTTCTGACCATGCTGGGCATCATCATCGGTATCGCGTCTGTGGTCTGTGTCGTCGCTTTGGGGGAGGGCTCACAGCAGAAGGTCCTGGCCAACATCAACAGCCTTGGCACCAATACCCTGGAGATTTTCCCCGGCAAGGCATTCGGCGACACGCGATCAGGAAAGATCAAAACCCTGCGTGTGGCCGATGCTGATGCGCTGGCGAAATTGACGTATGTTGCAGCGGTCACGCCGACAGTCTCGACATCGAGTACGGTGCGTTACGGTTCCATCGAAGCCAACGTGCTCATTAACGGCGTCGGCGAGCAGTATTTCGCGGCCAAAGGATCGAAGCTGATATCGGGGCGTCTGTTCGATGCGGCGAGTGTTCGGGCGATGACGCAAGAAGCGGTTGTCGATGAAACGACGGCGTCGTCACTTTTCGGCGCCAGCCACATCGATGCTGTCGGGCAGGTGGTGATCCTCGACAACGTCGCGGTGCGGATCATTGGTGTCATCGCCTCGCAGCAGGGCGGCTTCGGCTCCAACTCAAACCTACAAATCTATCTGCCTTATACCAGCGTGCAGGCGCGCTTCCTCGGAGACATGTCTCTGCGCAGTATCACGGTGCGGATCGCCGATGATGCGGATAGCAAGGTTGCCATGTCCGCTGCCGTCGCATTTCTCGAGCGGCGGCATGGAGAAAAGGATTTCTTCGTTCTCAACACCGACGAAATCCGTGAGACGATTACGAGCACCACCCGGACGCTGACGCTGTTGGTGTCGGCGATCGCCGTGATCTCGTTGATCGTCGGCGGGATCGGCGTGATGAACATCATGCTTGTTTCCGTTTCCGAACGAGTTTCGGAGATCGGTGTTCGCATGGCGGTCGGCGCGCGGCGTCAAGACATTCTGCAGCAGTTTTTGTTCGAGGCGGTTCTCGTCTGCCTGCTGGGCGGATGCCTGGGAATTCTCGTAGCACTAGGCTTTGGTTCGGTATTCAACAGCTTCGGTGCCGGGTTTACTCTGGTCTATTCGATGGGATCGATGATCCTCGCATTCAGTTGCTCTTGTCTGATCGGTCTCGTCTTCGGTTTCCTGCCGGCGCGAAATGCATCGAGAATGAACCCTGTCGCGGCGCTTGCGCGAGACTGAACTGCGTCGTGAACAGCAGACGGCGCCGCTTCAGCCACGCCGTCCTCGCTCAATGACATTGCGGTGCTGCGCCGGCTTGCGAAAGCATTTGCGTCCGGCAGCAACGCGGCTATTCTCCTAACTCGCTGGCCAAAACAGCGTAATGGTAGACCGCGATGATGCGGCAGATCATGGGAGGATCTCAGAAGTTTGGCCGCAAGCAATGGACAACAAAATCCAGTCGAAAGCAGGGGGGATTCTGATGGCACGCATTACGCTGAGGCAGTTGCTCGATCACGCCGCCGAAAAGGGATATGGCGTTCCGGCATTCAACATCAACAACATGGAGCAGGTTCTCGCCATCATGGAGGCGGCCAACGCGACCAACTCGCCCGTCATCATGCAAGCGTCGCGCGGCGCGAGAGCCTACGCTAATGATATCATGCTGAAATATATGATGGACGCCGCCGTCGAGATCTATCCGCATATTCCGCTGTGCGTACACCTCGATCATGGCAACGACGCCGGAACCTGCATGACGGCGATTCAGGCCGGCTTCACCTCGGTCATGATGGATGGTTCGCTGAGAGCCGACGCGAAGACGCCCGGCGACTGGGACTACAACGTCGGCGTCACCAGCACCGTCACGACAATGGCGCATCTTGGCGGTATCTCTGTGGAAGGAGAGCTTGGGGTTCTTGGCTCCCTCGAAACCGGCGTGGGTGAAGCGGAAGACGGCCATGGTGCGGAGGGAGTTCTCTCACATGACCAATTGTTGACCGATCCCGATGAGGCCGTGAAGTTCGTGCGGGAGACCAAGGTCGATGCACTGGCGATCGCGATGGGCACCTCGCATGGCGCCTACAAGTTCACGCGCAAACCCGATGGTTCGGTTCTTGCCATGGATGTGATCGAGGCGGTGCATCACAAGCTGCCGAATACCCATCTCGTTATGCACGGTTCGTCCTCGGTGCCGATCGAGCTTCAGGATATCCTCAACCGATACGGCGGCGCGATCAAGCAGACCTGGGGGGTGCCGATCGAGGAGATCCTGCGCGGAATCAAGAACGGCGTGCGCAAGATCAACATCGACACAGACGGTCGCATGGCAATGACCGGTCAGATTCGCCGCGTCCTCTAGGAAGACCCGAGCGAATTCGATCCGCGCAAATACCTGAAGCCGGCGATGAACGCGTTGACCAAGCTCTGCACTGAGCGTTTCGAGCAGTTCGGCACCGCCGGTCACGCATCGGCCATCAAGCCGATCCCGTTGTCCGACATGGCCAAGCGTTATGCCTCTGGCAGTCTCGATCCGGTTTTCTCTTAATGTAGCGAGTGGGATGCTGGCCTGATTTGAATGAGGGCGCCAGCACGGCGCCCTTTTCGATATCGGCTGCAGGTCAGCCAAACTTCGAGTAGCTCGCCTGTTAAAGTTCCTGACCGTGGAATTGTGAAAGCGTGGTCACCACGTCATCGATCTCTTTTTCGGTGCGATCCTGATCCCAGTCGAGTGTTTTAGCAGTGACTGCTGCGATCTCGCGCAAGCCTACCATCGTCAGTTTGGCCTCGATGGCAATCGTCGTGCGTCGGAGGACGATGTCCGAAAGGTGCACGACGAATTCATGTCGAGCAATCCAGTCTATCTCGAGCTTGCTGTAGTCAGGTGCGCCGGAGAGACGCTCGTCATCGCGGTGTGTCGATATCGACGCGTGATCGAGGATGGATGACGCCGTGGTGCCGTATCGTGAGAGAAGCAGATCGACGCGCTTCGGATCGATGCCGCTCCGCCCCGCAAGGTCATCGATCCAGGCGCGGCGGGAAGCCGTATCCGATGGGAAATTCCGTCCGCCGCCGATCGCAAGACGCTCGGTGGATTGCCGGCGTTCCCGCTGCAGCCGCTTCAACGCCAGATCCGCCACTTCTTCGGAAAAGCCGCGGAAGGTCGTCCATTTTCCGCCGACGAGAGAGATGACAGGGAAGGGCCGATCTTCGCTCGGCTCCAGCACCGGCGCTGAATGGTCGCGGCTGATGAGACCGGGCGAGGAGGCGTCTGACGCCGGCAGTGGGCGGATGCCGCTGTAGGTATAAACCACCTGGTCGCGGGAAAAGCGCAACGACGGCAACAGGGCGCGTACACTTTCCAGGAAATATTCGATCTCGGGCTCCTCGCACCGCACGCGATCCGGATCGCTGGCAGGGATGTCCGTAGAACCGACCATTGCCAGGCCGAGATAGTCGTAGACAAGGCAGATTCGGCCGTCATCGGCTTCGAAATAAATCATATGCCCGTTAAGGCTCTTCACCAGTTCCGGGTGATCGAGCAGGATATGCGAGCCCTTGGTACCCCCGATCATTTTCGTGGGCGCGCCAAGCGAAGCATTGGCGGTGTCGATCCATGGTCCTGCGGCATTGATCACGAGTTTCGGGCGGACGGCGAACGAACTGCCGTCGGGGCGCTGAAACGTCAGTATGCCCTCGGTCGAGGACAGTAACCTGGTGAAATTGGTGGCCAGCGCCTTTTGGTTGGCCTGCAACCCGTCGGTTACCAATTCATAGACGAGACGCTCCGGACGGCTGACCTTTGCGTCGTAATAGATGCCGCCAGCGACGATGTCGGGCGTGACGTGTGGCATTTCTCGCAGCGCACGTTTTCGCAACAGGAAGCGGTGATTGGGCATGACCCTGTTGCGTGCGCCAAAGAAGTCGTAGAGCCTGAGCCCAATCTTCACCAGAACTGCGCCGCGGCTGCGGGGGGCAGTCGTTGAACCCGTCAGTGTCCGCAGGGCCGCCCAGATTCCTTTCGTCCAGGAAAAGACCGGAATGAAGGTGGGCAGCGGTTCGACGCAATGAGACGCGTTTCGCAATAGCAGATTGCGCTCCAGCGTCGATTGCGCGACCAGCCCGAATTCGCCGGTCTCCAGATATTTTAAGCCACCATGGATCAGCCGTGACGGCGCCGCGCTGGTACCCGATCCGAAATCCGCCTTGTCGACGATCAGGCAATCGACGCCCTGAATACAGAGATCTCGAAATACGCCGGCACCGTTCACGCCGGCACCGATGATGACGACGTCGATCTCCTTGACGTCGCCGAGCTGTTGAAAGCGGCGGTGATTGTCGGCTGAAATATCGGTCATGTGAAATCGCCTTGCTGAATATTGGTGATGGCGCCTGCCGCTTTAGCGTGCCGATTGGGTGGTGGTGATCTTGCTGATCTTCGGCCAGATCGGCGCCATGGCATCGGCGATCTCCCGGAAGAGATCGTAACGTTGCTGATAGATGGCGCTGCGCGCCGGGTCGGGATAGCAGCGGTGCGCGATCGCGTTCGTGTCGCGCGGGTCGTGACGCGGGCTTTTATAGAGGCCAACGCCAGCGCCGGCGCACAAGGCAGCACCCCATGCGGCCGCCTCATCGGTTTCGGTCACCGTCGCCGGCATGCCGAGAACGTCGGCGAACATTTGCACCACCCGCTTGTTGCGTGAAATGCCGCCGGCAAGCCGTGCCTCGCTAAAGCTGAAGCCATCGCGCAACGCATCGACATGGATACGATGATTGAAGGCAATGCCCTCGAGCACGGCGCGCAGCATGTCGCCACGATTATGCCAGCCGCCAAGGCCGAAGAAGCCGGCGCTGGCGGCAGCACCATAAGGCGAGCCGAACAGATAGGGATGGAACAGCGCCGTCAGCGGTCGTTCGAACGCTGCCTCGATCTCAGGTGCCAGTAATGCATGAACGGAGCCGCCGCCCGCTTCAGAGCTTTGGCGCTCGCTTGCGCAGAGCGTATCGAGAAACCAGTCGTAGTTGGCAGTCGATGCCGGCGAGATCGACATGTTGTTCCACTGACCGGGCTCGATTGCGTTTCGGCAGAACCAGCGGCGATCCATGCGTGGTTGCGGAGACAGTGTCTCGTTGATCGAGTACGTGCCGGCGATCACAGCAACGACATCGTCGGCATAGCCGCCGGAACCGAGCGCAGATGCGGTGACATCATGGAGCCCGGCGACAACCGGCGTTCCCACGGCGAGGCCGGTGCGTCGGGCGGTTTCGCCGGTGACATGTCCGATCACCTCGTCAGAGCGCGAGATCGGCGGCAATGCGCCGGCCATCTCTTCGAGCCCGAACAGGGCTAGCGCGGTGAGATCGTAGTCCTGGGTCCTGACATTGGTGAACGAGGTGCTGGCCTCGGTACGGTCGGTGCCGATGACACCGCTGAGGCAATAACGCAGCCAGTCCTTGCAGGAGAGAATATGGCCGATTTCGGCATAGCGCTCCGGCTGGTGCGTCTTGATCCAGGCGAGCAGCGCGGATGGCGCCGAGACGTGCGGTACCTGCCCGGTGAGATCGAGGGCGGCGTTGGCAATAGGACTGGCGAGCCAGTCTTCGACGATATCGACGGAACGGCTGTCGAGTGATAACAGCGCGCGGCCGAGCGGTGCACAGGCTTTGTCGGTCAGATAGATGCCGTCACCATGGGCAGTCGCGGCGATGGCCTTGATGTCGCTGGCCCGGCGACCGCTGAGTTCGATCGCTTCGCGGATCGCATCCGCCGTTGCCGTCCACAGTTCGTTCATATCACGCTCGACATGGCGGGCGTGCGGCATGAACTGGGTCACGCGTCGGCGGGCGACGGCGATCGGGGTTCCGTCGACATCAAAGATCACGGCCTTGGTCACGGTGAGGCCGCTGTCTATTCCAAGCAGGCTTGGCATTTCAGGCTTACTCCGGCTGGTGAGCTCGATGGCGCGCCTTGTCCTCCCGCGCGACGATGACGTTCATGTCTCTGGATCGCATGCGGTCGATATGGATGGCGGGCGTCTTGTCATCGACGATGATGACGTCGAACTCGCTGAGGGCTGCGAAGCGGTGCAGGGCGCGCCGCTCGAATTTGGTGTGGTCGGCCAGGAGGATGCGCTTGGCGGCGCAATCGAACATGGCGCGTTTGGTGTCGACCATCTCTGGCGACTGATGAAACACGAGGTCGTCGGTGATTGCCGACATCGAAATGAAGGCGACGTCGGCGCGTAGCCGGTGGATCTCGTTGACGGTCGTGCGGCCGACGAAGGCGTTGCACCAGTTGTAATACTGGCCGCCAAGCGCGAGCAGCGTCAGGTCCTGCATGCCCTTCAGGGCATTGATCAGCGTCAGCGAATTGGTGATGGCGGTGATCGGAACCTTGGCCGGCAAGTGTTCCGCCATCGGCAGAACCGTGGTGCTATCGTCGAAGAAGATCGCCTGGCCCGGCTCGACGAACTGCATCGCGGCGGCCGCGATCATGTTCTTTTCCGTCGATTGGCGACCGGAGCGATAGACGTCGCTGGATTCGATCAGGCTGGAGGCTGCGGCGGTCACGACGCCGCGGGTCTTGCGAAAAAGGCCACGGCTGACGAGATCATCGACGTCGCGGTGCGCTGTCATCAGGCTGATGCCGAAGCGATCGGTCAGATCCTCGATCCGCATCTGTCCTTCCGCCATCACGGCCTCGGCGATCATCTGCCGGCGCACCAGCTGGCGGGTCTGCCGGCTGTCGCTCGGAAGCTCGTCCAGGGGGAGGGCGCCTGCGCCTATCTTCTGTGTCACGATGGCCTCTGCGCTCGAACGACTGGTTGAGAGCGTTGTATCGCGAAGATACGAAACTGTGGAGGAAAAAGGGGGCGCCCTTTTCGGGCGTCCCCTCTCAATCGGCTTACTGCTCGAGAACGAACGGTGCCGTGTACTTGTCGACGTTGTCCTTGGTGATCAGCAAGCAATCGAAGAGCTGCTTTTCGCTCTTGGCGCCGGTGCTGCCGTTCTTGATGACATTGTCGGCCTGCTTGACGGCTTCTTCCGAAAAGACGGCGACCGGCTGCAGGACAGTGTACTGCAGTTCGCCGGCCTTGATGGCGGCAACCGCGTCAGGCGAACCGTCGAAACCGCCGACCTTGACGTTGGCGAGCTTGCCGGCTTCCTTCAGCGCTGCGATAGCGCCGAGGGCCATTTCGTCGTTGCCGGAGATGACGCCGATGATGTCAGGGTTTGCCTGCAGCATCGACTGCATCTTGTTGTGGCCTTGGGTACGATCCCAGTTGGCGACTTCCTTGGCCGACTTCACCAGGTCAGGATACTGGGTCAGGACCGATTCGTAACCGTTCGAGCGGGTCGCGGCGTTGTTGTCCGACGGCGAGCCGAAGAGCTCGGCGTACTTGCCCTTGTCGCCAACAGCTTCAACCCACTGCTGTGCACCGATGGCGGCGCCCTGCGCGTTGTTGGAAACGAGCTGCGCCTTGGCGAGGCCTTCCTGGTTGATTTCGGCGTTGACGAGAATAACCGGAATGCCAGCGGCAACGGCCTTCTTGACGGCACCGACCGAACCATCGGCGTTTGCCGGGTCGAGGATGATCGCAACCGACTTGTTGGTGATCGCGGTATCGATCAGGTTGCTCTCGGTGTTGGTGTCGCCCTTGTGGGCGCCGACGGTCGCGGTGTAGCCGAGCTTTTCAGCGGTTGCCTTGGCAACATTGCCTTCGGTCAGCCAGTAGGGGTTGGACGGGTCGTTGACGATCACCGTCATCAGACCGGCTGCCCATGCGGAGCTTACGAAGATCGGCGCAACGGCAACAGCTGCCAGAAGAACGCGCATGCCCTTTTTAAACATAGTCTCTCTCCCATTGATGAGTTCGTGTGGTGCCAGTTTCCCGGCGGTGCTTTCCGCGTTTTCGTCGCGGAGAAGTTCGGTTCGGCGCGTCAGGAGGATTTCACCCGACGCCCGTATTGGATGCTGTTCATGAGAACGGCGAGAACGATGACCGCGCCGGTGAAGACCGTCTGCCAGTAGGCCGAGACCCCGATGATCACGAGACCGTCCGACAGGAAGCCGATGACGAAGGCGCCCAGCATGGTGCCGCGTACGGTCCCCCGTCCGCCGGTCAACGCAGCACCGCCGATGACCACGGCCGCGATGGCCGTCAGTTCATAGGTGGTGCCCGCGGTCGGACCGGCGGACGTCAGCTGGGAGGAAAGGACCAGGCCGGCAATGGCCGCGCAGACGCCGGAGAATACATAGACGAGGATCTTCACCCGCTTGACCGGCACGCCCGAAAGCTCGGCGGCGCGTTCGTTACCACCCGATGCGTAGAGCCAGCGACCGAACGCGGTCTTGCTGAGAACGATGCCGCAGATGATCGCCAGCGCTGCCAGCACGATGACGCCGATCGGAACGCCGCCCAGGCGGTTGAAGCCAAGCCAGTCGAAGCCTGTGTTGCCGAGTTCGGGGCGTCCGCCGAGGTTGTTGTAGGTCAGGCCGTTGGTCATCAGCAGCGCGATGCCGCGAGCGACGTAGAGCACGCCGAGCGAGGCGACGAAGGCCGGAACCTTGAGATAGGCGATCAGCACGCCGTTGACGGCGCCGACCAATGCGCCGAGCGCGCAGGTCATCACCACAACCGCCCAGACCGGCGGATAGAGGATGACACCGAGGGCGGGGAGCTGCACGCCCTGCATCAGGAAGCCTGCGATGCAGCCGGCGAGGCCGAGCGTGGAGCCGACCGACAGATCGATGCCGCCGTTCAGGATGACTAGCAGCATGCCGATGGCGAGGATGCCGAAGATCGCCACGTGCGAGGCCATGATCAGGAAGTTGTTCAGGCTGAAATAGTAGGGCGACAGGAACGAAAAGACGGCGATGATGACGATCAGCGCGAAGAAGGCGCGACCTTCCAGCAGCAGGCGAATGATATTGAAATCGCGCCTTGGCCCGTTCGAAACTGTCTTTTTGTTGGTTGCTTCCGTGACTGACATAATCAGTGCTCCATAATTCCGGGCTTAGTGCGCGACCACTGCTTCGCCAGAGGCGGCCATGATCTTCTCTTTGGTGACGTCAGAGCTGAACTCGGCGGAAATCTTGCCGCGATGCATGACGATGATGCGATGTGCGATGCTCAGGCATTCGGCGACTTCCGAGGTCGAGTAGATCACCGCCAGCCCCTGCTTGGCGCGCTCGGCCAAAAGCTTGAACACCTCGGCCTTGGCGCCGATGTCGATGCCGCGGCTCGGTTCGTCGAGCAGGATGACCTTCGGATGTGTCGCCAGCATCTTGCCGATGACGACCTTCTGCTGGTTGCCGCCGGAGAGCGAGCCTATCGGGGCGCCGCCGCCGTCGGTCTTGATGTGAACCTTTTGGATCGAATCCGTCACCAGTTCGCGCTCGCGGCCGCCTGAGGTGAAGAGCCCTTTGGTAAAGGCGCCGATGCTGGCGAGCGAGAGGTTTGAGCCGACGGTCATCGTCTGCACGAGGCCGTCGCGCTGGCGATCTTCGGGCACCAGGCCGAGGCCGCTGTCAATGCGATTGGCGATGCTGAGACCAGCTACGTCCTGGCCTTCGAGTAGGATCTGGCCGCCGCTGGCATGAAGCCGCCCGGCAACGCATTCGAGAAGCTCGGTGCGCCCGGCGCCCATGAGGCCATAGATGCAGACGATCTCGCCGGCGCGCACATCGAGCGACAGGCGGTCGACCGCATTATACGCGGCGCCCGAAGGGCCGGGAACAGTGAGTTCCTTGATCGAAAGGGCAACCTTGCCCATCTCGTAACCATCAGGCGGGCTGCCGAGGTCGAAGTTTTCGCCCACCATGTTGCGCACGATCCATTCGAGATCGATGTCCTTGCGCTCGGCATAGGCGGTCATGGTGCCGTCGCGCAGAACGACGGCGTGATTGGTGATCTGCAGCGCCTCTTCGAGGTGATGCGAGATATAGACGATCGACACGCCGCGGCCGGTAAGATCGCGGATGACCTTGAACAGCACTTCCACTTCGGTCGCGCTCAAGGCCGAGGTTGGCTCATCCATGATCAGAATGCGCGAATTGACCGACAGCGCGCGGGCGATTTCGACGATTTGCTGCTGGCCGAGACGAAGATCCTCGACGGGTATTAGAGGATCGATGTCCTCTTCCAGCTCCTCGAGCAGCGCGCGTGTCTGGCGCTCTTCCTCGGCGAAATCCACGACACCGCCGGTGATGATCTCGCGGCCCATGAAAATGTTGTCACGGACGCTGAGGTTCGGCGCCAGGCTGAGTTCCTGGTGGATGATCGAGATGCCGCATTCGCGGGCATGGGTCGACGATACGAAGTTGACCGTCTGGCCGTCGAGGATGATCTCGCCCGATGTCGGACGCGCCACGCCCGAGAGGATCTTCATCAGCGTCGACTTGCCGGCACCGTTTTCGCCGAACAGCGTGGTTACCTGGCCGCGATGAATGTCGAAGTTCACGCCCTTGAGGGCCTGGACCATGCCATAGGTCTTTGCGATGTTGCGGGCGCTGAGCACCACTTCGCCCGGCTGACCCTTGATCTGACGTTGGGCTGCCTGGCTCATTTGACTTCAACCTTGACCGGGGTGACGAGCCAGTTCTTCGGGTTGATGAGCTTGAAGACGCCGGTGACCGTGACCGTCCTGCCCGTCAGCTGCGCCGGGTCGATACTGCCGAGTACCGCCTTCTTCATCTCGTTGTTGATCGCCGAACCGGCGTCCTGGTACTCGATTTGGTTGGTGAACTGGCCGAATTCGATCGTGCCCGTGGCGTCGCGAAGATCGGTGCCGTTGATTGCCGGTCCGGTCTGCATGCGAATGACGATTTCGGGCGGAAGGCCGTCGACCTTCACCTCGTTGATGTTGCCCTTGCGTTCGCCGACCACGCCGCTGAAGGACACCGGCAGAACCGGGCCGGTCGTCGTCGCGACGCCATATTTCTCGCCGGCGGCCTTCTTGTCGGCGAGGGCGGCAGGTGCCAGTTCGGCGGCCGGAACGGCACGCTTCTCGACGTCAGCTGCGATCTTCGGGAACTGATCAACGCCATAGGTCTCCGGAGAGAAGGCCTGCTGGCGTACGTCATTTTCGGAACCGATGTGGACGACCTTCGTATCCAGCGCGATGGCGCCAACGACGGCCACGATGGCAGCGATGCCAACCGCCATCTTCAGTCTGCCGCTCTTCGGCCCGGTGGGCGCGTAGTCTGCTTGTATGCTCATTTTCTGACAACCTTCGGCATCGAGTGCCGCATTTCCTGTTGAGGGAAAGAAGACGGAGAGGAGGGTGCGACTAGCGATACCGCGATGGGCTGATCTGGCGACACTGGCATCCGCATCCAAGCTGCGGCTGCGCGCTGCGGCTAGAATGACGGCGATACGTCGCGTCAGTTGCTGAAAGATAGATTTGCATCGCGATCCTCCTCAATCACCTGGCGCTTGTTCTCCTCCAATCGCCGGGCACTGAACGTCCATACCGCATCTAGCTGAAGCTATGGTATGGTCGTGTTATCAATGGCAATAAACATGTTATAAATATTAAGGCTTGTCAATCGAGATGCGGAGCAGATTTTGCCTCATTGGAATCTGGCTACGCATCAATGATTTTTCCCGTGATTGCTCCGCACGCAGAACCACTGCAGGTCGTAGCGGTAGCTTCACCGTCAGGTCAAATGAATAAGCAGCCAACGTCAACCGTTCAAGAATATTTTTTATCTATATGATATAAAATGAGAATTATCGATGTTGGCCTTCGAGTTCATCGCCGGCGATGCGCTTTGATCTAAGTTGCGCAAACTAGGGAATGCATTCTGCATCGCCTTATAGCGGCCGCATACGACATGCTCGTGTCGTCGCTCAAGTGGAATTGACAGTCGCCATTTTATCTGAAAAAATTTGCGAAGACAGAAAAAAATTACATTTATTATGATAACTTTGTGATATGTTCACGTGAACTTGAAGTTTAGGCCTTGCTGAGTGCGACGTTGCCGCATCGGGAGGGCGTCTATTTGCGCTGTCGAAATGCGGTTGCAATATGAGGTATCCAGCTCCTGAACGTCGCGTAGCGCGTTCTGGAGGGTGGCGGCCTGGGAGGAGTGACCATGGATCGGAAGAGAGTGTCGTATCTTGCGGCATGGGTCGTCGTGGCGGGTGAGGCGTGCGATGGCTGAGAATGGAAAGATTATCGTCGGTATCGATGCCGGCACCTCAGTGATCAAGGCTGTGGCCTTTGAACTGTCCGGACGGCAGATCGCCTCTGCATCCGCGCGCAATCAATACTCCACCGGCGACGACGGATCGGCAACCCAATCACTGTCACAGACATGGACCGACTGCATCGCAGCGTTGCGCGGTCTTGGCGAAAAAGTGCCGAATCTGGCGAAGCGGACGGCTGCCATCTCAGTCACCGGGCAGGGGGATGGCACATGGCTGGTCGGTGCGGACAATCGCCCGGTTGGCGATGCCTGGCTATGGCTGGATGCGCGCGCGGCGCCCACCGTGACGCGGTTGAGTAGCGCCGCTGAGAACCGCGCCCGCTTCGAGGCGACCGGAACCGGACTGAATACCTGCCAACAGGGCGCGCAGATCGCGCATATGAACCGCACGCAGCCGGATATTCTCGATCGGGTCGAGACAGCGCTTCATTGCAAGGACTGGCTCTACCTGAATTTGACGGGTATCCGTGCCACCGATCCTTCGGAGGCGAGCTTCACCTTCGGCAATTTCCGCACGCGGCAGTATGACGACGTCGTCATCGAAGCCCTGGGATTGTCGCGGCGTCGCAACCTGCTGCCGGAGATCATCGACGGCACCGACGTCACGCATCCGCTGTCGGCGGACGCGGCGCGCGCCAGCGGGCTGCTTGCCGGAACGCCGGTCAGTCTTGGCTATGTCGATATGGTGATGACCGCGCTTGGCGCCGGCGTCCGCACCGCAGGCCAAAATGCCGCCTGCTCTACCGTTGGCTCCACTGGCGTGCACATGCGCGCCAAGGCCGTGGCCGATGTGCAGCTCAACGACGAGGGGACGGGCTACGTGATCGCTTTGCCGATGCCCGGCATCGTGACCCAGGTGCAAACCAATATGAGCGCCACGATCAACATCGACTGGCTGCTGCAGATCGCCGGCTCGTTGATGGCCGAAGGCGGAAAAGACGTTTCTCATGCCGACCTGATCGCACGCATCGACAGCTGGTTTGCCGAAAGCCGGCCGGGGTCGGTGCTTTATCACCCCTACATCTCCGATGCCGGTGAGCGTGGTCCATTCGTCAACGCTTCGGCACGCGCCGGCTTCACCGGGCTGTCGATGCGGCACGGGTTCCCCGATCTATTGCGGGCCGTGGTCGAAGGGCTGGGGATGGCGACGCGCGATTGCTACGCAGCGATGGGCAACATGCCGGCAGAGCTCAGGATCACCGGCGGCGCCGCCCGTTCCCGCGCATTGCGTGGCGCCATTTCGGCGGCCGTCAACGCGCCTGTGAGAATTTCGAGACGCGAAGAGGCGGGCGCCGCGGGCGTCGCAATGATGGCGGCGGTGGCGATCGGCGCTTATTGCAACATGGACGACTGCATCGCCGAATGGGTGACGCCGTTGCTGGCGGAAGCCGAAGCGCCTGACAACGAGCAGGCGAAACGCTTCGAGCGGCTGTTCGAGGCCTATGTCCTGGTCCGCCAGGCGGTGGCCCCGGCATGGGATCGGCTCATCGCCTCCCAATGATCGGGGTGCCATGCCACGCGGCCAGCCAGGCCAAATGAATGAGTTGATGCAGGAAGCATCCGAAGGAGCTTGAAATGACTGAGACCGGAATGTTGGATCTGTTCGTGATTGGCGGCGGGATCAATGGTGCGGGCATCGCGCGTGATGCGGCGGGCCGTGGTCTGAAAGTGGTTCTGTGTGAAAAGGACGATCTGGCGCAGGGCACTTCCTCGCGCTCGGGCAAGCTCGTGCATGGCGGGCTGCGCTATCTCGAATATTACGAGTTCCGGCTGGTGCGTGAAGCGCTGATCGAGCGCGAAGTGCTCTTGAACGCCGCCCCGCATATCATCTGGCCGATGCGTTTCGTGCTGCCGCATTCCCCTCAGGATCGTCCGGCTTGGCTCGTGCGTCTCGGCCTTTTCCTCTATGACCATCTCGGCGGCCGAAAGAAGCTTCCCGGCACCCGCACGCTAGACCTCGGCCGCGATCCGGAGGGAGCGCCGATCCTCGATCAATACAAGCGCGGCTTCGAATATTCGGACTGCTGGGTGGATGACGCGCGCCTCGTGGTGCTGAACGCCGTCGATGCCGCCGAGCGCGGCGCCGAAGTGCTGACCCGCACCGCCGCGACGTCGGCCCGGCGCGAGAACGGTGGCTGGACGATCACCACCAAGAACAGCGTGACCGGCGAGACGCGCAATTTCCGCGCCCGCTGTATTGCGAATGCGGCCGGCCCCTGGGTTTCGGATGTCATTGGCCGCGTGGCCGGCGCCAACAGCAGCCGCAATGTTCGTCTGGTCAAGGGCAGCCACATCATCGTGCCGAAGTTCTGGGCGGGCTCGAATGCCTATCTCGTGCAGAATCACGACAAGCGCGTGATCTTCATCAACCCTTACGAGGGCGACAAGGCGCTGATCGGTACCACCGACATTTCCTATGAAGGTCGCGCCGAGGACGTGGCGGCCGACGAGAAGGAAATCGACTATCTGCTGGCAGCGGTTAACCGCTACTTCAAGGAAAAGCTGCGTCGCCAGGACGTGCTGCACAGCTTCTCCGGCGTGCGGCCGCTGTTCGACGACGGCAAGGGCAATCCTTCCGCGGTGACCCGCGATTACGTTTTCGATCTCGAGGAGACCGGCGGCGCGCCGCTTCTCAACGTGTTTGGTGGCAAGATCACCACCTTCCGCGAACTCGCCGAGCGCGGCATGCACCGACTGCAGCACGTCTTCCCTGAGATGTCGGGTGACTGGACCGAAAAGGCAGCCCTGCCGGGTGGCGATATGCCGAACGCCGACTACGAGACCTTCTTCAACGGCCTCAAGGAGAGCTATCCCTGGATGTCGCGAACCCTCGCCGGTCACTATGGCCGCCTCTACGGTACCCTGACCCGAAAGATCGTTGGCGCTGCGACAAGTGTCGAGGGGCTAGGCCGTCACTTCGGCGGCAACCTTTACGAGGCCGAGGTCCGCTATCTCGTTGCTTCGGAGTGGGCGCAGACGCCGGAGGACGTGCTGAAGCGCCGGACCAAGCACTACCTGCATCTGGCCGACGCCGAACAGGCCGCCTTCACAGACTGGTTCGCTGGCGCGAAACTCGTCGCTGCCGCCTGAGGATATCGCCATGGCCTTGACGCTCTCGCTGAACACCAACCCGCTGGTCAACCGCTTCGCCGAGCCCGACGATCTGATCGAGACCGTTGCGCGCGACCTGCGCATCCGCGACCTGCAATTGACGCACGAATTCATCAATCCGAGCTGGCAGGCCCCGGTGATCCGCAGGCTCACCCGCACCATGTCCGCAGCCCTGCAGCGCACAGGCGTGCGGGTGACATCAGGCATGACGGGACCCTACGGCCGCCTCAATCACTTCGGCCATCCGGATGCTGATGTGCGCCGCTATTATGTCGACTGGTTCAAGACCTTCGCGGACATCACCGCCGATCTTGGCGGAACCTCCGTCGGTACGCAGTTTGCCATCTTTACCTATAAGGACTTCGACGATCCCGCGCGGCGCGAAGAGCTGATCAACATTGCCATCGACTGCTGGGCGGAGGTTGCGGAACACGCGAAAGCGGCCGGTCTCTCCTACGTGTTCTGGGAGCCGATGAGCATCGGTCGCGAGTTCGGCGAGACGATCGCCGAATGCATCAAGCTGCAGGACCGGCTGACCGCGGCCGACATGGCGATCCCGATGTGGATGATGGCCGACATCGACCATGGCGACGTGACATCGAGCAATCCTGACGATTTCGAGCCTTACGCCTGGGCACGCGCCGTGCCGAAGGTCTCGCCAATCATCCACATCAAGCAGAGCCTGATGGACAAGGGCGGCCACCGCCCGTTCACGGCCGAGTTCAACGCCCGCGGACGCATTCAGCCGCCGGCATTGCTCGAAGCGTTCGCGCAGGGTGGGGCGAAGGACAACGAAATCTGCCTCGAACTTTCCTTCAAGGAGCGTGAGCCGAACGATCGTCAGGTCATTGCGCAGATCGCAGAGAGCGTCGCGTTCTGGGCACCTTATATCGACACGGGTATCGACAGTCTGCATATCTGAGTGAGGACGAATCAGAACGAAGACGGGATCAAGACGTGACAAAGCCGAGAGAGATCGCCGATGACTGATCCGGAACAGTCGCTAGCCGTCCGCGCCGCCTGGCTGCATTATGCTGGCGGCCTGACGCAGTCAGAAGTGGCCAAGCGTCTCGGATTGCCGTCGGTCAAGACCCATCGACTGATTGCCCGCGCTGTCGCCGATGGCGTGGTCAAGATTACCATCGAAGGCGACATTATCGAGTGCGTGGCGCTGGAGAACCAGTTGTCCGAGCGCTTCGGCCTGCAATATTGCGAGGTTACCCCTTATGTCGGCGAGGAAGAATCGCTGTTTCGCACGCTTGGTCTTGCCGGCTCGAACTTCCTGAAACGCGAGATCGAGCGCGGCGACAACACGGTTATTGGCCTTGGACACGGCCGCACGCTTTCGACCGCCGTCCAGCTGTTGCCGCGTGTGACCGCGCGCGACCTGCGTTTCGTCTCGCTGCTGGGTGGGCTGACGCGCAATTATGCGGCTAACCCCTACGACGTGATGCACCGGATTGCCGAAAAGACCGGGATGCCTGCCTATGTCATGCCCGTTCCGTTCTTCGCCAATACCGTCGAAGACCGTGAAGTGCTGCTCGCGCAACGTGGCGTGCGGGAGGTGATGGAGCTCGCCAATACCGCGAGCCTCAAGCTTGTCGGCCTCGGAACAGTCGATATGCAGGCACAACTCGTGCAGTCCGGCATGATCGAAGCACGCGAGATCAAGGATGTGGCGGCCGCGGGCGGCGTTGGCGAGATTCTTGGATATTTCTTCGATGCAGACGGTCGCATTCTCGACACGGCGCTGAGCGAGCGCACGCTTTCTGCTGCCTTGCCGCAACCGAGGACGGAGCGGCTGGTGGCACTTGCCGGAGGGAGCGGCAAGGTCGGCGCGATCCGCGCCGTGCTTCGCAGCGGCAGCCTGTATGGGCTCATCACCGACGAGCGAACGGCGCAGGCGCTGCTGCAATAGAACGCTTGGACTGACAACGAGATGGAACAGGATTGTATATGACGAACGCACCACGCTTCTGGATCGGCACCAGCTGGAAGATGAACAAGACTCTTGCCGAGGCACTGAGCTTTGCAAACGGCCTCAAGCAGGACGATCCCGCCCGCGACCCGCGCATCCAGCGTTTCGTCATTCCGCCGTTCACGGCCCTGCGCGAAGTCAAGGCTGCGCTGGCGGATACGTCGGTCAAGGTCGGCGCACAGAACATGCACTGGGCCGATGACGGCGCCTGGACCGGCGAGGTCTCGCCGGTGATGCTGAAGGACTGCAATCTGGATATCGTCGAACTCGGCCACTCCGAGCGGCGCGAATATTTCGGCGAGACCGACGAGACGGTCGGCCTCAAGACCGAAGCCGCCGTACGGCACGGACTTATCCCGCTGATCTGTATTGGCGAAACGCTGGCCGATCGCGAAAGCGGCCGCGCGCCGGATGTTCTGGCAACGGAAGTTCGCGGGGCTCTGTCGAAGTTGTCGGGCGCGCAGAAGAATGCCGAAATCCTGCTCGCCTACGAGCCGGTCTGGGCAATCGGCGTCAACGGCATTCCTGCGACCGCCGAATATGCGGATGCCCGGCAAGCCGAGATCATTGCGGTCGCCGAAGAGGTTCTCGGCCGTCGCATTCCGTGCCTCTACGGCGGATCGGTCAATCCCGGCAATTGCGAAGAACTGATCGCAAGCCCACATATCGATGGACTTTTCATAGGGCGTTCCGCCTGGGATGTCGAAGGCTACCTCGGCATTCTCGGCAAATGCGCCGCAAAACTCGACAGCAAAATCTAAGGAGAAAAAGCATGAAACTCGCAATCGCAGGAGACAGCGCAGGCGAAGGCCTGGCCAAGATTCTCGCCGATCATCTGAAGGATCGCTTCGACGTCTCCGAAGTGTCTCGCACCAGCGAAGGTCCGGATGCGTTCTACGCCAATTTGTCTGATCGCGTCGCTTCGGGCGTCATCGATGGGACATACGACAAGGCAATCCTCGTCTGCGGCACAGGTATCGGCGTCTGCATTTCGGCCAACAAGGTGCCCGGTATTCGCGCCGCGCTGACTCACGACACCTATTCAGCGGAACGGGCCGCCCTGTCGAACAACGCCCAGATCATCACCATGGGTGCCCGCGTGATCGGCAGCGAACTGGCAAAGGCCATCGCCGACGCTTTCCTGGCACAGACCTTCGACGAAAAGGGCCGCTCGGCTGGAAATGTCGATGCGATGAAGGCGCTGGACGCCAAGTACAGCCAGCGTTGATTTCTTGAACATGCAAACGGCCGGTTCTCACCGGCCGTTTTGCTAGGTCGACTGTAATGCTCTGCAAACAGGCTTTATCAGCGGCAGGTCGTCACTGAATTACCAGTTGTTCTTGGCCAACTCCCATTCGCCTTCAGTATCCTGTTCCACGCGCTTGTTTCCGCGATAGAATACCGGCTTTCCCGTCTTCTTGTCGATGGCGAAGCGGCTCGGCGAATATTTCGCCTTTTCGCGCCCGTCGAGGGCCAACGCCAGCGCTTCCTTGAATTGTCCATTTTTGCAGAGCGCGAGAAATGCTTGTTCGTTCATGGAGCGTCCCTGATTTTGTCGGAACGACTGTTTACACGCTTCGCACTGAAGAGCGTAGCGTTTTTCGTTCCACAGGCTTTTCGATCGGCAGCAGGCGTTCGGCGCCACGACACCCTGGAAGCGGCGCCATGACCTCTCGGATGATTAACCGGCCATGACGCCGGCCACGCCGCGTTTCCAATAGCCGGCCGCCAGCGTTTTGTCGCGACCGTACGCCATCGTGTTGCGCCAATACTCCTGCACCTCTTTGGTCGCCTCGTTCTCCGAGGCAAACCAGCCGAAACTCGTCACATCTTCCGGCCACTCGACGGCGCGAATTGACCGGACCAATTCGGGGTGTTCGCCGCCTGGAACGCCGTTCCGGTGAATCCAGCGCAACTCGATCCCCTCGGGATGGGCGATCTCCTGCTCGTCGTCGGCCGCTGCCACTTCGACAAAAGCGACACCGCGCGCCTGCGGAGGCAGGCGTTCGAGGATGCGGCTCAATGCCGGTAGCCCAGTCTCGTCGCAGCCCATGATGTACCAGTCGGCCGGCCGAACCGGGCGACCGAGCGGCCCCATGATGCCGACCACGTCGCCCTTGACCGCATGCATGGCCCAAGCGCAACCTACACCTTCGTCGCCGCCCTCGACGTCACCGTGGACGACGAAATCCACGTCGATATGGCCGGCGGTCACATCAAGGTCACGGATCGTATAGACCCGGCTGACCGGCCTGCGCTCCTCAGAAGGCCAGAAAGCCAGGCCGTTCGATCCTGCGATCGGCCAGACGGGCTCGGGAACGGCGGCCGTCGGAAACAGTATGCGGATGTGCATGCTGTTCGGGTTATCGAAACGCTCGAGATTGTCGCCCTCCAAACGCACGCGGCGCATTCCCGGCGTCACCTGCCAGGCGCTGTGAACGCGCATGAGGCGGAAGGACGAGAGAATGGTGTCGTCGGCAAGGTCGCCGGTCCATGCCATCTGCGGTTTTTCGCTCTTGGCGTAAAGCTCGATCGCGACGCCGAGCAACTCCTTTACACGTCGCAAACCCTCGACATCCGGCGCTGACGCCTCCACGGCAAGCAACCCGGGCTGCATCAGAAAGCGCGCGGAACCGTATGGAAATTCGAACGAGATTGTATTGACGCCTTCGGTGACTGTCGCGTCGAAACTTGCCAGTCGATCGACTATCTGGTGCAGGTACTCCGGCAATCTCAGCAGAGCGATTTCAGTCCGGCAGGCAAGGCTTGTCATTTCTGTCATCCGTATATCAAGTCGTTCGAGATACTGGTCGCATGCCCGTCCTCCGGTGACATCGGCGCGGGCGGAATTTTCCAACCGGTATCAAAATATGACTGTCTTTGTCATCTTTTATTTTGGACAAAACGAAAGCGGTGCAGGCTGGCGAGGTTGTTCAAGTAGCAACACGAGCGGTCGCGAGTTCATCTGAGGTTCAGGCGGTTTTCTTAGGATCTGTAGGTGATGGAAGAAAACAAGGGAGAGATCGCATGCCCTTCGCAATTGAACCGCAGTATACGTTGCAGCAGGATGAGAACGACAGTTGGTCCGTTGTCGATCTGGTGACCGGCGGAACGGTGCGAGCGGAGAACGGTGAGTTGTTGCAGCATCTCGACCCTGAAACAGCATTGACGATTTACAGCACGCTGAGCGACGATGCGACCGCTGGTCGTGGCGCCATCAGCGACATTCGTTAACGCCAAGGCGGTTGGAAGTCGGTGGTTTGTGGCGCCCGAAGATGGCTCGCCACGGGCCTTAGGCTGTTGTGGCTCTATGAGTGATTTGATGTTCTGTCCAGGGCTCCTGAAAAGAAGACATACGTGGCGACTCATCGGTAAGTTTTGATATTATTCAAGGCCAGTTATTTTTGAGTATTACCATAAACGTCTGATTTGTAATAATTATTTATGTTATTGATGCGGCTCGGTCCTCCCGCCAACGCTGATATCGCTTAAAGGCGTGCTCTGACGCTGAGTCGTTTTGTGCCCCCGATCCGCTCGATTGGTGTGAGTCGTCGAGAGGCAAGCGTTTTCTTTGGTTTTTTCATTCGCGCTGCTACCCCCACATGGCGGAAAAGGAGCCCAGAACGACGCTCCGAAAGTCTGCGTTAACCTTTTGTTAACCATCCGGGCCGTACAAAAGCGTCAACGATTTCTTAACATAGATGACTCAATTGCTAACAGATGCACGCTCCATCCGTATCAAGGGCCGCTCCTTTCTGGCGGTGATGCTGTCGCCTGATCTGCCCCTCGACGATTGGCTGGTGCGGCTCGACGATCTGGCCGCTCGCTCTGCCGGTTTCTTCCTCGGGCGCCCGGTGGTGCTCGACATTACCGACCTGGCGATCGATCGGACGCAGTTGAAGGAGCTGATTGCCGAACTCGGTCAACGCAACGTGAGCATCATGGGCATTGAGGGTGGGCGCCCCTCCATTCTTGGTCCCGGCATGCCGCCGGCGCTCAAGGGTGGCCGGCCGGTATCGGATTTCGAAATGCCGTCGCATGAGGCGCCAGTCGAAGTGGCACGCAAGCCTGACGCAATCGAGACGCGTCAAAGTCTGCAATCACTGATCATTCGGGAGCCGGTACGCTCCGGTCAGTCGGTGATCTTTCCCGAGGGCGACGTGACGGTCATCGGTTCCGTTGCTTCAGGCTCCGAGGTCATCGCCGGCGGATCGATCCACATCTACGGCACCCTGCGTGGTCGCGCCATGGCCGGTTCCCTGGGGAACACCTCGGCGCGAATCTTTTGCCGGAAGCTCGAGGCCGAACTGGTCGCGATCGACGGTATCTACAAAATGGCGGAAGACATGGAACCCAGCCTTCGCGGACAAGCTGTCCAGCTCTGGCTCGACGACGATGCGATCAAGGCCGAGAAACTTAATTGAGCCGAAGCTGGCTAGGACATTAGGAGAGAAAGATGGGGAAAGTCATCGTCGTCACTTCAGGCAAGGGCGGAGTTGGAAAGACAACCTCGACCGCAGCGCTTGGAGCGGCTCTGGCCCAAAGGAATGAAAAGGTCGTGGTCGTCGATTTCGATGTCGGCCTTCGTAACCTTGATCTGGTCATGGGCGCAGAACGTCGGGTCGTGTACGACCTGATCAACGTCATCCAGGGCGACGCGAAACTCTCGCAGGCGCTGATCCGCGACAAGCGGCTGGAAACGCTGTTCCTGCTGCCGGCCTCTCAGACCCGCGACAAGGACAATCTGACCGCCGAGGGCGTGGAACGCGTGATGGCCGACCTGAAGCGCCATTTCGACTGGGTCATCTGCGACAGCCCTGCCGGCATCGAGCGCGGTGCGACGCTGGCCATGCGCCATGCCGACGTCGCCGTCGTCGTCACCAATCCGGAAGTGTCCTCGGTGCGCGACTCCGATCGCATCATTGGTCTGCTCGATTCCAAGACGCTCAAGGCCGAGCGCGGCGAACGCATGGAAAAGCACCTGCTGCTCACGCGCTATGACGCCAATCGCGCAGAGCGCGGCGACATGCTCAAGGTTGACGACGTCCTCGAAATCCTGTCGATCCCGCTGCTTGGCATCATCCCGGAAAGCATGGATGTGCTGCGCGCCTCCAACATCGGCGCCCCGGTCACGCTGGCGGATAGCCGCAGCGCGCCGGCCATGGCCTACTTCGATGCCGCACGCAGGCTTGCCGGCGAGGAGATCCCCATGACGATCCCTGGAGAAAAGCGGGGTATCTTTGGCAAGATTTTCGGAAGGAAGGCAGCATGAGCATTTTCCGCCTTTTCGCCAAGCAGAGAACTGCGCCGGCCGCGCGTGAGCGGTTGCAGGTCTTGCTCGCCCACGAACGCTCCTCAACCGGATCCGATCTGATCTCGATCCTGCGCGAGGAAATTCTCGCCGTCATTGCCAAGCATGTGCAGGTCGATAGCGATCGCGTGCATGTGAAGATGGACCGAGACGAACATATGTCGATCCTGGAGATCGACGTCGAGATACCGCTCGACGCCGTCGTCAAAGCGGCCTGATATTGATGCGGCACCTTCGGGTGCCGCTTTCCGTTTCGGCCCGTGAATGATTCGCGGGATCCATGGCAACTTTGCCGTATTCGCGGTTCACGTTCATCTGACGCTGGGCCAACGAGGATGGTCGATGAGGCAGCTCTCTTGCAGGCATATCGGTCCCACCTGTCTTTCGGCGGCAGCTTTTCTTCTGGCCTCCGATCCCCTTATGGCCGCATGTATTTCGGCGATGAACACGCCGCAGTGGCCAACTATCGCCAGATCGATCCACACCGTGCAGCTTTGCGAACAGATACCGGTCGGGCCCAATCATACTGCACGGTTTCAGATTGTCTCCCTGGACGCCTGCCAGACAACTCCGGGCATCTCGTCGATCGTGGCGCGAGCATTGCTGACCTGCGAGTCAGGGGCCGATTCCATCTTGCCTCTGCCGCCTGTCGAAGGCGAAGTCACGGCTGCGATCACGCTGGATACGAACGCTTGCATGATCAGGGATACCAGGGTTCAGATCAGCGGCGATCTCGGTATGCTTCTTTCGGGACTCGACGAGACTCAGCAATTCGCACGCGACTGGGCACAGACGCAGCTTTCCTCGCTCTGCCGTCTGCATTGAAACGGCAAGGGCCTCCATGGAGATAATGTGCGACAAGAGGGTGTGACAGACCTTGTTCGCAAAATCCCGCAATCCTACACATGCCCCACGTCAACAGCTCGGTTGGATTCCAAGGCCATGAAACATACGGCGCTCTGTTCGCTCGCCATCGTCCTCCTCACAATGACGACGGCGTTTGCACAGGACCTTGAGAATGGACGACAGCTCTTCCGCAATTGCGTCTCCTGTCACAATGTCGATTCCGATCGAAACAAGTTTGGGCCGCATCTCAAGGGCGTTGTGGGGCGGCATGCTGGCGCGGTGGCTGACTACCAGTATTCGCAGGCGATGCAGGCTGCAGGTGCGGCTGATCTAGTCTGGGACGAAACGACGCTTGCCGAATTCCTGGCCGATCCGCAGCAGAAAGTCCCCGGAACCAGAATGCGCTTCTGGGGTATGAAGCCGGGATCGGACATGGACGACCTGATCGGATACCTCAAGGCCTATCCATAACAGGGCGGGAATCGCTGTCACTCGGCCACCGATAGGTCTTTTCGAGACGATTTATTCGGCAAGCGCGCTGCTTTGCTTGCAAACGCTTTGCAACCGACGAGAAAGCACCTTATCCTGAAGGTTCGATCGTCAACGAATAAGGGTCCCTGTGTTTCTCGAAATTGGAATTGTGGTCTTGCTCACCATCCTCAACGGTGTGCTGGCCATGTCGGAATTGGCTGTCGTGTCCTCCAGGCCGGCTCGCCTCAAAGTTCTCGCCGATCACGGAAGCAGAGGAGCAGCGCAAGCGATCAAGCTTGCTGAAAACCCTGGCAGATTTCTGTCGACGGTGCAGATCGGCATCACCCTTGTCGGCGTTCTCTCAGGTGCATTTTCCGGCGCGACATTGGGAAGCCGGTTGACCGCGTGGCTGCAGTTGCAGGGCGTTTCGCCAACGGCTGCCGATGCGATCGGCGTCGGCGTCGTCGTCATGGCAATCACCTATCTTTCCTTGATCGTCGGCGAACTCGTGCCGAAGCAGATCGCCTTGCGGGAACCAGAGGCGGTTGCTGCCAAGGTGGCGCCGGCCATGGTGGTCCTGTCGAAGCTGGCACTTCCGCTTGTTTGGCTCCTCGATAATTCGGGCAATCTTGTTCTGAGACTGCTCGGCCAGTCAGGCAAGGGCGGTGACAACGTTTCCGACGAAGAGATCAAGACCGTGCTTGCCGAAGCGCAGTCGGCGGGCGTCATCGAAAGCGAAGAGTCGGCGATGATATCCGGCGTCATGCGTCTCGCCGACCGCACCGCGCGTGCGCTGATGACGCCGCGTCGCGAGGTCGAGATCATCGATATCGATGACAGCTTCGAAGAAATCCGCGCGCAACTGCACCAGACGAAGCGGTCGCGCCTTGCTGTGCGCCGGGGCAGCTCCGACGAGGTGCTCGGCATTCTTCCCGTCAAGGATTTCTACGATGCGCTGTCTGCCACCGGAACAGCCGATGTCTTGCGCCTCACGCAGGAAGTTCCTGTCGTCTCCGACCTTTCCAATGCCATCAGTGTCATCCAGGCCATTCGCAAGTCACCGGTGCACATGGTTCTCGTATTTGACGAGTACGGTCATTTCGAAGGCGTCGTTTCATCTGGCGACATTCTGGAAGCCATCATGGGCGCGCTCCAGGAGGGGCCGATCGACGAGCAGGCGATCGTTCGCAGACAGGACGGATCCTATCTGGTTTCCGGTTGGACGCCGATCGACGAGTTCGCAGAATTCATGAGCTTGAAACTTGGCGACGACTTCGAGTTTCAGACCGTTGCGGGGCTGGTGCTGGAAGAACTCAAGCATCTTCCCGAACTTGGCGAGAGTTTTGTCAGGGACGGCTGGCGCTTCGAGGTTATCGATCTCGATGGTCGTCGGGTCGACAAGATCCTGGTGAGCGCGGTCGATGCAAATGGCGAGGCGGTGGCGGCTGGATAGTCTTGGGTCGCCTGTGGAAGGCAGCAAAACCCGGCCGCGCGCGCTTCGGAGTGATATAGCCGTGAAGGGCAGGCGGCTTGAAACCGCCTTCCATCATCCTCATCTGACTAACAAGTTCTATACGCGGACCGACAGCCCCCATTATGCGCCGCGCTGCCTGTCACGGGAAAGTTCGAAGGAAAGTATGTCACCCCAAATGCGTAGCCTTCGTAGTATGATGGCTTACTGCACAACGAGTCGTGAGGAAGTGAACATTTGAACGCGCTGTTGAATTCGACGCAGGGTGCAATTCTTATCGGGGCCGTCATCGCCATTGCCGGGGTGTTGATTGGCTGGATCGTGGCCTCCGCCTCGACGCGCGCTGTCACCAAACGCGCCGCCAAGGCAAAGGGTGCCGCAGACGCACGCGACCTAGCGATGCGGACGGTTCTGGCTCTGGATGATTTCATGGGCAGCTGTTATTCGGCCGCCTACGATCAGCCCGAGTTCAATCCGATGGATCCGGGCGACTTCATCCTGCACACCGACGACCCGGTGCTGGTGCTGCCGCGCGATGCGAACTGGGCGCTTTTGCGTTCAGACCTAGGCGATGAGATCATCTGGCTGCCCAACCGGCTTCGCAATGTGGTGGAAGCGCTCGAATCGATCGATATCTCCCGCGCTGATTTCGGCGACTATTTCGAGCATCGAAGCGACGAGTTTTCGCGCCTTGGTCTTCGTGCTTTCGAGCTGATGGAAACCTTGAGCGCTGCCTACTCCCTGCCGATGCCTTCCCGGCCGGATTTCTATCGTCCGAAGGAAGGAATGCAGGCGAAGGTGGCGGAGATGGCTGCGATGTGGAGCCGTCGCCGCAAGGCACAGCGCAGTGTCGCCAGCGAGACGTCGAATGTCATGCCCTTGTTCGCTGGCGTGACGCCTACGAAGTCCGCGATCACCCCGGACTCTGATCCGAACAGCTGAGTGCAATTGTGTTGCGTATAGTCCGCCGCGCCAGTCGCGGTTGGATCTCGGGCCTTTGCCAAAAACATGTGGTTATCGAGCACGCGGCGATTATTCGTTCGCGTGCGCGGTATCAATGAGCCGGTCGGCCTTCTAGTCTTCCGTGGATCGGGTGAGAGCAGAGCAAGCATATGACGTCCTTCAAGTTCATCCACGCTGCGGACCTGCATCTGGGCAGTCCTTTCCAGGGGCTTGCACTGAAGGATCAGGAGATCGCGGCGGTGTTCGTGGAAGCGAGCCGTCGGGCGTTTTCGACGCTGGTCAGTCGCGCGATCGAACTCGGCGTCGATTTCTTTCTGATTGCCGGTGACGTCTATGATGGCGACTGGAAGGACAACAAGATCGGGCTGTTCTTCAGCCGCGAGATGGGCCGCCTCGATCGCGCCGGCATTCCTGTCTACCTCTTGCGCGGGAACCATGATGCGTTGAGCGTCATCACCAAGACGATCTCGCTGCCGTCCAACGTTCACGAATTTCCAACCGCAAAGCCGGGATCGTTTCGCATCGACCATCTGAATGTGGTGCTGCACGGGCAGGGTTTCGCCGAACGGTCCGCAAACGAGAACCTGGCGCTCAATTACCCCGGACCCGTGCGCAGGTACTTCAACATCGGCGTGCTCCACACCTCGATGACCGGACGCGAGCCGCACGCCCCCTATGCGCCGTGCTCCGTCGCCGATCTGCGTTCGCGTGGATACGACTATTGGGCGCTTGGTCACGTGCATGAATATGAGGAGGTGGCATCCGACCCGCCGATCATCTTCCCAGGCAATCTCCAGGGACGCAGTGTGCGCGAATCGGGCGCCAAGGGCGCCGTGATTGTCACCGTCGAAGACGGTCATGCCGAACTGGAACGCCTTATCGTCGACGAGGCGCGATTCGCGGTCCGCGACATTACTATCGACGCGGATCACGGCGCGCCCGATATTCTCCATCTTGTCGAGCAGGCTGCGCGGTCGGTATGGGACGATGCGCAGGAGCGCAAGACGGCGCTGCGCATTCGTCTGAAGGGCGTATCGCGGTTGAACGGGCAGTTTATCGCCCAGCGGCAACAATGGATCGACGAGGTTCAGGCCGCGTGCCACCGCGTGCATGAGGACATCTGGCTGGAGAAGCTTGAACTGCTGGTGACAGAGCCGCCTTCTGCTGTCGAAACCGAGAGTGCCGTACTCGATCTCGGACGTCTGGTCGCTGAACATGGCAAGGAAGACGATCTGCGGGCGGAAGCGGAGATTTTGATGGCCTCTATCGTGCCGAAGCTGCCGGCCGGTATTGGGGCAGGAGAACTGCCGCTCGATGTCAGTATCAATGCGCTGATGGAAGAGGCGCGCAAGCTCCTTCTCGCGCGCGGCGAAGGAACGGCATAATGCGTTTTGGCCGCCTTGATATCCTGCGCTATGGAGCGCTGACCGACCGTGTACTGTCGTTTCGGCCGGATGCGAAACTGCATATCGTCTACGGCGCCAATGAGGCGGGAAAATCCTCGGCGCTGAAGGCGATCTCGGATCTGCTGTTTGGTTTTCCGCATGAGGTCGAGCACGCCTTCCTGCACGATGCACCGGTGCTGCGGCTGGGCGCACTGGTTTCTTCGCGCGCAGGAAGTGAACTCTCGTTTCGCCGCCGCCGCGGGCGCAAGAATACGCTGATATCGCATACGGATCAGGAAACGCCACTCGCCGACGACGCACTCGTCCCTTTCCTCGGTGCCTTGGGTCGGCCGGTGTTTGAGCGTGCTTTCGGGCTCGACAGCGCCCGGCTGCGCGATGGAGCAAAAGCGATGTTGCAAAGCGGCGGCGAGATCGGCAGCCTGCTGTTTTCCGCGGCTTCCGGCCTTACCGGCCTGACGAACCTGCGCCGCACGCTCGATAACGATGCCGAAGGGATTTTCGCGCAACGCCGTTCCAAGGACCGGCTGTTCTATCAGGCGTTGGAGCGCCATGAAGATGCGCGCAAGGCTGAGCGCGAGCACGAGTTGAAGTCCGGTGACTGGAAACGTCTGGTGGAGCAGGGTGAAACTGCCTCGACGGCGCTGGCCGCGTTGCAGGCCGAGCGCCTGGCCAAACGCCGCGAGCACGGCCGCCTGACGGCTCTGCGTGCGCTAGAACCGTTGATCCGCGAGATCGACGCGGAAGAAGTCGCCGTCGCTGCCTTTTCTGATATCGATGCGGTCGCCGAAACGGAAGACCGGCTCGCTGCTGCGAGCGAACAGAACCGGGTTGCGGTCGAGAAGCAGACCGCTGCTCGCGCCAATGTCCTGCGCCTGCGTGATGAGTTGAGTGTGGTGCAGGTCGACGACGCGCTCTTCGCAGCTGCCGGCAAGATCATCGAATGCTACGCCGGAAAATCCGCCTATCTCTCGGCCAAGGCCGATATCGCACGCGTACGCGGCGAAGTGGATGACTTTGATCAAAGGCTTGGTCAGCTGATCCGCAAGCTCGGCCTGGATATCAGTGCTGACAGGCTAGAGGCGATGCAACCCGCCGATGCCATACTTGCCCAGTTGCAGCAGTTGAAGGAAGTGGGCCGTGAATTGCACCGTGCCCACGCGGATGTTGAGCGCAATCTGGCAAAGGAACGCGCTTACCTCCGCGATCTCGAAAACATCCACGAGGGGCCGCAGCCGGTGGACCCCCGTCAGCATGCTGACCGGCTTTCGGCCTTGCAGGCGGAGCTAAATGATATCGCGCGCATCGATGGACTGCAGGTCCGGGTCGATCGCGCGCGATCGGAACTTGAAGAGGGTGTCGGGAGGCTCAACCCCACAATCGCCGACCTTGAGAAGATCGTCTCGGTTCCGCTGCCTGAGGTTTCCACCCTTACGTCGCACCAGCGCGCGATCGACGCTGCAAACGCCGTCGCACGGGATGTTGCAAGTCAGATCGCCAATGTCATCTCGGAGGCGCGCTCGGTTGGTGATGAAATGGCCCGGCTAGAAGGCGGCGATGTCATCGTTACCCGCGAGGAGATTGCGAGGGAGCGGGCGCTGCGCGATCAATTCTTGCGCAGCTTCTTAGAAGAGCCTGTGAAGACGGCGCGTGTGGCTGTCGAAACCGCGGTGGTGCAGGCGGACAGGCTTGCCGATCTGGCTCTCGCCGACGCCCAGCGTGTCGCCCGCCATACGCAGCTCCAGATCCGCTCCAACGAACTGGTACGGGCGCAGGCCCGTCTTGAAGCAGAGCAAGCGGAGGCCAGCCAGACGATTGCGTCATTGGATGCCGACTATCGCGCTCTTTTTTCAGCTTCGGATGTCGAGCCGCTTGGTTGCGCGCAGATGATCGATTGGCGCCGCGCGATCGACACGCTGGCGAACCAGCGGACCGCGTTGAATGCGCTTGCGGACGAACTCTCGGTTCTGCGATTTGCCGAAGAGCGGGTGACGCCGTTGCTTGTCGAAATCGCGCGGGAAACCGGCCTGCCTGGCGGGCGGGGTCTGTCATGCACGGCGCTCGGCAGGGCGCTCACGCGCCATCTCGATGCGATGGATCAGCGCTGGGGCGAGAGCCGTGCAACAGCAGGGAAACGCGCCTCGAGTCTCGAGAGCATTGCCGATTTCGAAGCGGATGCCGCAAATCTTGGTATCCGGATCGAGCGCTGGCAGCAGCAGTTCTCGGACGTAACCGCGACATTGGGACTTGCTGAAAACGCCACGATCGAGATGGCGGAGGCTACTCTGGATGTCTGGAGACAGGTCCCGCAACTGCTTGCCGAGCGTGCCAACCGGGGCCGCCGTGTCAATGGCATGTCGCGCGATATCGCGTCATTCGAACAGGCGGTTGGCAGGCTGACCACGGAGAACGCTACGGATCTGTCGTCACTTTCAGCGGATGCAGCGATCGATTTGCTGCACCAGAGAGCGGTGTCTGCAAACGCTGAACAGCAGCGGCATTCTCGGCTTGTGACGGAGTTGGGGCTCGCCGAACTGTCGCTCGGCCGCTGCGATCAGGAAGCGGATGCCAGCGAGGCCGCTCTGTCTACGCTGACCAACATGCTTCCGTTGGCGACTGATCCCTCAGCGCTGCTGCAGCGCATGCGTGACCGGCGATCTGCAATTGCCAACCTTCTCTCCAGCCGCCGGCGGTTCGTCGAGCAGGCAAATGGCGAGAGCGAGGCTGCTGTGCGGTCCTCGCTTGTTGACTTCGATCGAACGGAAGCAAGTCTTCAGATCGAGCAACTTGAGCGGGAAGATGCCGATCTCGTTGCACGCCTCGGTGATCTTGCCGCTGAGGTAGCAGACAACCAGCGTCAACGAAAAGAATTGGAAACCAGTAAAAGCGTTGAGTATGCCGTGTTCGAGCGGTTGTCCGCGGAACAGGAGACGAAAGATCTCGCGAGACAATGGCTGGTGCTAAAGCTTGCATCTCGAATGCTCTCCAGTTCGATGGAGGCATACCGCGAGGCGCAGTCCGATCCAGTGATCCTGCGTGCCGGCGCCGTCTTTTCATTGCTTACGGAAGGCGCGTTCAGCCGCCTAGCTCAGGAGTATGGTGACGATGACACACTTCATCTAACGGCGGTGCGCGCTAGCGGCGAGCGTGTTCCGCTTGCGGGCCTAAGCGAAGGCACGGGCGACCAGCTTTATCTGGCACTGCGCCTGGCGTTCATAGAGGATTATTGCTCCCGGAATGAACCAGCACCTCTTGTTATAGACGACATATTCCAGACCTTCGATGACGACCGAACCCGCTCCGGCCTGAAGGCGCTGGCTTCCACGTCAGCGGGGTTCCAGACCATTCTCTTCACTCACCAAGCAAGCGTTGTCGAAATCGCCAAGCGCGAACTTGCCGCAGATGTCGATATCTTAAGGATGTAGGCCGTTGACTGGAAACCTTCAGGCCGGCTGAGCCGGTATGGTTTCCGCAGTTTGAAACGCACTTTCGGATAGTAGCGCGGGCTCGGGTTTGGCGCTGACGAAGAGCGAGGAATGGCTGTTGATCACCGTGCCGTCCGCCAGCTTGAGCAGCGGGCCATCGATCGCGGAAACAACCTCGGAAAAGGTAAGTTCGCCCCATCCATCGGATGTGCCCTCGATAATCGTAAATCGGTACTGCCGTCCTTCGTCAAACATCATCTTCCTCCAGAAATGTTCAGCACCAAAGTGACACCACGGTTTTCGGAGTCAATATCTTTGGCTCCCAATATCGTGATGAGAAAAAATCAATTTTTCTGTTCCAGTATAGAAGTAGAGGAATGGAAAAAAAGACAATCCATCTATCTTATATTGGAGTTGGAGAGAACTATGTTTGAATCGCCGTCTAGCCTGAGTAAGTTGCAAGAAGTATTTTTCGAAACTATCGGCTATTCAGAATACTTTCTGGGGCTGCATGCTTTTTTCGAAGGTGAGGTTATCTTCGCGCGCGATGTTGTCCATCTCAACCTCGAGCTACCACCGTTTCCCGGCGATGCGGACGCCGCCTGGGACTGGTTTCGCGACAATCTTCGCGGTGCAAAGGAGCAGGAGACCTTCGTCTACGAGTTGTCCTTCGCGATGAACAATGAGGACGACCCGGATATGGAAGCGCTGGTCGAACTCAGCCGGCGATCACCCATGACAGTGTGGATGATCGACCTGGCCCAGCAGGAAACGCCGGAAGCAGGGCGCCGCTACGTGGTCATCACCATCCCTACAAAGCAAGGCGCACGCGCCTTCAGAAGCGAGTATCACGGCAAGGACGGCGTGGCTCTCCTGAAATAGGCCGGAGCGTGAAACGCGGCCTCTTTACTCGGACTTTGAATTGAGTTCTTCCCGGGCAAGCCTTGAAAACTCGCTCTCGTCGCGTATCCCGAACTCAAACCAATCAACAAGCGCCTTTGCCGCCGATAGACCCCGCTGGCTGGCTGTTTCGACGCCATTCCCGCTGCAGGCCTCCCTGAGCACACGATCGAGCATGTCCATCACATCAGGTGTCAGCGGTTCTTTTGGCCAGTCGGTCTTGGTCATCAAATCAGCCCTCGTTTACTCAAGGATAGCGTGTATTCACGCTGGCGCTATTGCGGCAGCAACACAGCTATCGGAATTCAGGCCGGTGAAGCGGTTCTACGCAGATCCAGCAAGTGCGTAACTCAGCGCGGCGCGACGATCTTGCTTGCCAGCCGGAATGGGCTCGAGAGTGCTGCACCAGCGGCGTCGAAGACGAATGCGCCGACCTCATTTGCGGAGGCGCCATGCTGCCCCTGGCTGGAAACGAGTTGCGGGCCGAGCTTTGCCAGACTGGCGTAGCGGTCGTGCCCGAGGCCATCGACGCCTTTGATGGAAGTGATGTCGATGATCCGCACGCCATATTTCCGCGCCGCCGCCTGGATTGCCGGATCATTGACATCAAGTCGTCCGATGCGCTGGCGCTCACCGCCGATGAAGCTGGAGACGGCCAGCGCTCTGTCATCCTTCGAGACGAACAGGATAATCGGGTTTTTCATCTTGCCGATGACATCGAGCTGGGTTTCGAAAACGTCGGCGTCGATATCGGGCGCGGCTAGTACGACCATCAACTTGCCAAGCACATCATCACGCCCCTCAAGCTTCAACTCGCGCAGCGTTTCCATAATCAGGAAGCCGCCCATGCTGTGGCCAAACAAAACGATACGCTTCAGTCTTGGCTGGTCAGCGACCGATAGTAAAAGGTCCCGAAGATCGTCCCGCGATGCAAGAACAGCGTCGCGGTCGGCAACGTAACCGGTGACTGCACCCTCGGATGGCCACGAGAACAGCACCGGCGTCCCGCCGGTATTCGCATCGGCAGTGATCTGTGCAAACCGGAACAGCGCTTCCTGGAAACTGTAGTTGTATCCGTGCACAAAGATAGCGGTCGTTCCGGTCTTATCGACGTTGTCGGCTGCGGAGGCGAGAAAATCCTGTTTCGACAAATTGCGACGGTCGGTAACGAGCATATCGTGCTTGGAGTCGGGTCGGGTGCCAGGATACTCGATCTCTGGAGATTTGTGTGTCTGCGGAATGGAAACGGTGTAGCGCTGGTAGGATATCGTGGCGCTTCGCACTGTATCGTAGCCGTGCGTCGTAGGGTTCGGTCGCCTGTTGGTCGCCGATAGAAGGACGATTTCCCGATCGCTCGCTTGGGTTGTGGTGACGGGCTGCAGAACCGCGGCGCTGGGGCGGGATGCGCAGCTGGCTAGCAATGAAAATGCCGTCAGAACAACTAGGATGCGCGCAACCGGCAAAAGGCACGGCAGAGACCGACGAATAAGCATTTATGTCCTGAGACGGCTTTGCGCCGTGGAATTGCTAGATGAGCAGTTTTGGCTAGACTTTGCCTGGGCACGCCGACTGTGCACTACGCTCTAGCAGATTGCCGATAGGCATGGCAATCGTGCCGTCCACTGGTTTTAGATGGCTCACCTACGAACGGGTTTCATGAGAATTCCGCAGTCTCTACAATTGTCGGGATTGTTGCTCAGCCTGTGTTGCAAGGTGTCCAAACCTCGCCAACTGCGCGCTTATCCTGCGCTTTTCGTGATCGGATAGCCTTATAGCAAATGTCGAATTTGCCGCGCTCTCGTCTTCAGCTTTCAGCCGAATGACGCTTTCTGGTACGGTCGTCATATATCCACCCTGAGATATGCGAGGGCATTATCTGCCTCTTACATCAGTCTGTGTCCCTGCGCTTTTTACGATCGGCAAGCGCAGGCTCCTTTCTATACCGAAGCCGGTGGCAACGGGCGATTCATCGAGTTGCTATCAGCGGCGCAGCAGACGCATCGCGAGAGACACCACGAAAAGAACCACGAAAATGAAGAACAATACCTGAGCAATCGAGGCGGATGCGCCTGCGATGCCGCCGAAGCCGAGAACGCCTGCAATCAGCGCGACGACCAGAAATACGAGGGCGTAGTAAAGCATGGAAAATCTCCTTTGTCCGTGTGCTTGAAACGAACAAAAGTCGAGTAAGTTCCGCGGGCGGAAAAATCTTTGATTTAAGTGGCGGCGCCAAGTGCGGGGCGGGCGAACCGGTCACCCTCATTGGGAGCAGGCGGTTCGGCGGCATTCAGGTAGAATTTCAACGGTGCCGTCAAGACGAACCACAAAGAGGCACCGAGCATGAAGTAAGTGCCGGAAACATCGTCACCGAGGTGGGTGAACGGAAGGAGTGCGGACCCGAAGAGCACAGCCATTCGCAGCGCCCATTCGTTTTGCCTCTTATCGAGCGCGCTGGCGCGCAATGCCTTGAAGTCATTTGGCCCATATCGCCCGTCCGGCGCTTTCATGCGCAGCAAACGCACCCCCGATGGCAGGACCAACATGATCAAGGCGCCCTGAGCGAACAACAACATGGGGCCCGTCAAATATTGCAGGCTGGCAATCATCAAGAGAAAAACGACGAGCACATGCCACACAGGCTCAAACGTATCCGGACGCTGCCCCGTCTTATCGTGCCATATTTTGAGGATGATTGCCGCGCCGTCGAGCAGCGGTTCGTCTACGTACCGATTGATCCAGTTCATGCGCTCGCCCAAGACGCTTTGTCGTCGGACCATTCTTGCACATCAAATTCGTCGGTATCGTGGCAAATGCCAGATGCAAAGGATCAATGTCGGATCACCGAGCGGCATGTTCTGGCTTGCTTTTCGTCTTGGTGGCGGCGAATTCCTCAAGCTGCTTCTCGGTCATCGATTCCATCATCTCCCGCGACGCGCCCTTAAGCTTGCTCTTGGGCGTCTCACCGCGCTTTGCCGACAGCGCTGCGCCAGCGGCCTTCTGCTGAGCTTTCTATTTGGCTGGCATGGGCTCCTCCTTCCGCTCAGAGTTTTCCGCATGACTCGATCGAAAAAGCCTGTCCAGATCGCCTTGACGGCGAACTGGACAGGCAATCTCTATTAGCGGCAGCGTGCCTCGTATGTCCGGCCATATCGGTCGCGGTAGACGCAGTAGCCGCGACGTTCGGTGGATTGACCGATCAACGCGCCGGCAACGCCACCTGCGACAGCACCGACTGCGGCACCGCCCCAGCTGTTCGTCACCGCACCGCCGATGACGGCGCCCGTGCCGGCTCCAATCGCCGTTCCCTGTTCTGTCGCTGTGCAAGACGCAAGTGTGCCAACCACTGCACTCACCAATACTATTGTTCTGATCATTTCCTGCTCTCCTTGGACGAAAAATCTGAGACGTAAACCAGCGAAATCCTGATCAACCCACCTCCGGGCAACCCCGAACATTGGCGAAGACGATCCTGTCTGGCCTACCGCCCGTCAGACCATCGACTACCACGCTTCGTGACGTTACGCGCACGATGTGCGCACGGCGAAAGCCGGCGTCACGGGCAGAATCAAGGGCGTCATCGGGGTCGCAGGCCGCCCGTGAAACCCGTTCACGTCGCATGCCATTGTCGTATCTGTCACGATCTCGATCGCGGTCGTAGACATTCACTCCGCCGGGTCCGACGCGCAATTCTAGATCCTGCGCATGGGCGGGTATTGTCGTCAACGCAGCGCTTCCAACCGCGAGGGCGCCGATGATCGCTATGTTCAGAAACTGTCTCATGAGCTCTCTCCCTGTCACATGTCTGTGATTGCAGAACAGCTTCAGGAGCATTTTGTTCCATTCAGGACGGCATTCGTGAGTGTTCGCTTGACCGCATGACGTGCCATGTGGCCCTGGCTTCTCTCCTTTTTCAGCTCGCCGCGGCAGCCGTAGGCCGAAGCCATGGGAACCCCGCTGAAGATCACTGGCATGCGCTTTGCTATTCGTCCGCTTCGCGCTTGACGCTGCCCGTCGGCATCGCCTAAGTGGCTGTCGATGGTTCCCTGAGGGATGACTCCCGACGGGATTAATAGGGAACACGGTGAGGATGACCCGAATGGGGCCAAAACCGTGGCTGCCCCCGCAACTGTAAGCGGATTGCCTGATGTCCTCGTGGTGCTCGTGTCGGACGCCATGCCACTGCCGGGAGCATTGTTCCTCGTGGGAAGGCAGATGTCAGGCGCATATGCGCAAGCCAGGAGACCTGCCGTCAAAACAGTGTCCACCATCCCGGACGGGGTTGTCCGGAGAGGAGCATCTTATGATGGTTTTTGACGTTCGCCGCTGCGGCGGCCCTGCCTATTTCCCCTCTGCAAAAGCGTCGTCTGCAATTCCGAAGCGGTAACTGTTCCTTCGTCAGATGGTCGGCGGCCGTCCGCGTGCGCATGTCCGCTCCATCTGCCACGGTTCCCGTTTTGCCTTTGGCCCAGTCACAGCCGATCGGGTGTGGACTTCATCCATCATATGAGGATTATCATGAACCGCATTATCTCGCGGAGCGCACTGCTTGCCGTGTCTGCGTTTTTCGCCGCGCCAGCCTCTTTCGCTCCGGCCCACGCGGCCACCACCTATCCGTTGACGATGACCAATTGCGGTCAGCAGATTACCTTCGACAAGGCGCCGGAAAAAACGGTGTCGATCGGGCAGGGGATGACGGAGATCCTCTATTCGCTCGGTCTCTCCGACAAGATCGTCGGCACCGCCGTCTGGGTCGGTCCGGTCCTGCCCGCCTATGCCGAGGTCAACAAGACAATCAAGCGGTTGGCCGATAATGATCCGAGCTTCGAGTCCGTCGTGGGTCAGGAGCCTGACCTCGTTACGGCCGAATTCGAATGGCACGTCGGTACGCAGGGCTCGGTCGGCAAGCGTGAGCAGTTCGCGGGCCTCGGCATCAACACCTACGTCTCGCCCGCGGATTGCGTTGCCAAGGTCAACACGTCGGGCGGCGATGGTGTCCGCAGGGAGCTGTTCACGATGGACCTGATCTATCAGGAAATCGCCGAACTCGCCGAAATCTACAATATCAAGGAGCGCGGCGATGCCTTGATTGCAACGCTGAAGAAGCGCGAAGCCGATGCCGTGACCTCGCTCGGCAACTCGTCCAGGGATCTGCCCATCGCCTTCTGGTTCTCTAGCAAGGAAGTCCAGGGGGACGCGTTCATTGCAGGCAAGAACAGCGCTCCGGCCTACATCCTGAAAACCCTCGGCGCCAGCAACGTCGTTGCCACCGACGAGGAATGGCCGCTGGTCGGCTGGGAAACGATCGCCGAGGCCAATCCGGCGGTGATTGTCATAGCCACGATGGACCGCCGCCGCTACGCCGCCGACGATCCGAAGGTGAAGATCGACTTCCTGGAGACGGATCCGGTCACCAGCCAGCTCGACGCGGTGAAGAACCGGCATTTCGTGGAGATGGACGCCCAGGCGATGAACCCGACGATCCGGACAATCGATGGCTTGGAGATCCTTGCTGCCGGCATCAAGTCGTTTGGTCTTGCCAAGTGAGCCAAGGTCTGCTGGCCCGTCAGGGATGGAGGGCGCTGACGACGCTATCCATCCTTGCGCTGATCGCGCTTGGCTTTGCCATCAGCCTCGCCGTGTCCACCGGTGAAATTTCCATTCCGGTCGATACAACGGCCAAGGCGGTGGCAAACCGCGTGTTCGGCACGACATTCGAGCTGAGCAGGATTCACGCCGGCATCATCTGGGACTATCGTCTCAGCCGGGCGTTGGTCGCGGCAAGCGCAGGTGCCGCCCTCGCGCTCTCCGGTGCAATCCTGCAGGCGCTGCTGCGCAATCCGTTGGCCGAGCCCTATGTGCTCGGCATTTCCGCCGGCGCGTCGACGGGCGCCGTCGCAGTGATGATCCTCGGCTTCGGCTATGGCGTGTTGACGCTGTCCACGGGCGCATTTGTCGGTGCGGTCGTCGCTTTTCTCCTGGTGTCTCTGCTCGCGGCGGGCGCTGGCGGCGGGGCAGATCGCGTCATTCTGGCCGGCGTCGCCGGCTCGCAGCTGTTCAATGCGCTTACTTCGTATATCGTCACAACCTCGGCCAATGCCGAGCAGGCGCGCGGTGTCATGTTCTGGCTGCTGGGTAGCCTGTCCGTCGTGCGCTGGCCGGATGTCTATCTTGCCGGTCCGGTGGCGCTCGGCGGGTTCGTGATCTGTCTGCTCTATGCCCGGGCACTCGACGCTTTCACCTTCGGAACAGATGCGGCAGCGGCGCTCGGCATTCCCGTCGCTCGGGTGCGCATCGTCCTGCTCGGCCTGACGGCGCTGTTGACGGCGACCATGGTCAGCATCGTCGGATCGATCGGCTTTGTCGGGCTGGTCATTCCGCACGCGGCCCGTTTTCTGGTCGGGCCCGGCCATGGGCGCCTGCTTCCGGCAACGGCATTGACCGGCGCCATTTTCATGGTGGTTGCCGACATCGTCTCGCGGATCATCATTCCGCAGCAGATTCTGCCGATCGGGGTCGTCACCGCTCTGTTCGGCGCTCCGGCATTTGCCTTCATTCTCTACAAGGCGAGGAAGCCTGTATGACCATATCCGTCAGCGACGTGCATTGGGGCCCGTTAGGTATGCTCGTGGTCAACGGGGTCAGTCTCGACGTCCCTACAGGCCAGACGCTCGGGCTCATCGGGCCGAATGGATCCGGAAAATCGAGCCTGCTGCGGCTGATCTGCCGATTGCGTAAAGTCCGAAGCGGCGTGATCACGCTCGGCGATACCGACATTGACGCCATGACGCGGCTCGATATCGCCCGGCGCGTTGCCTTTGTCGAGCAGCAGGCGACCACCGAAGCGCAGGTCACTGTGCTCGAGGTGGTGCGCCTCGGACGGACGCCGCATCGTGGGCCGCTCTCGGCTTGGAGAGGCGGCGACGACGTCGCTGTCAGGGAGGCGCTACGGCAGGTCGGCATGCTGGAGAAGTCGCAGCAGTTATGGCACACGCTGTCGGGCGGCGAACGACAGAGGGTGCATATCGCCCGTGCGCTGGCGCAGACGCCGAGCGAGCTGCTGCTGGACGAGCCGACCAACCATCTCGATGTCCAGCACCAGCTCGAGATTCTGTCCCTGGTGTCGACATTGCCGGTGACCAGCATCATTGCCTTGCACGATCTCAATCTGGCGGCGATGTTCTGTGACACGATCGCGGTATTGAGCCAGGGGCGCGTCGTCGCCGTCGGCACCGCGGAAGAGGTTCTGACGGAAAAGCTGATCGCCGATGTGTTCGGGGTGCGTGCGCATGTCGAAAAGTCGCCGCACCACGGTCGCCAGCACATTCATTTCCTGGTCGGTCAGACCGGTCACCCGACCGATACCTGATCCTTGGCGTGATCGGTCAGCTGGCTTGCCTCGACACCCGCAGCCCACCGCATATTTGCCATAAGCGGCAGATGATCGGATGCGCGTCTTGAGAGCGGGTCATTCAGTACCGCGGCAGAGACGGCATCGAAATGCGGGGACACAAAGATGTGGTCGAGGCGCAGCAACGGAAACCGGGAGGGAAATGTCGGTCGGGGCTTTCCCGCAGTTAGACGCTGAGTGTCAGCAAAGCGGCTGGCCAGCAGCCGGTAGGCCGGCGAGGAGGGGATGGCGTTGAGATCACCGCAAACGATTGACGGTTCGGCCTGAAATGCCGAATGTCCGATCCAATCGTCACCGAGCAAGGTTGTGACCTGCCTCACTCGGTCGATATTCCTCAATCCGAGATGCGTGTTGAGCACATTAACCTCTCGACCGTCCCAACCGACCTGCAGCCATATGGCGCCGCGGGTTTCTCCCACCGAGGGTAGCGGCCCGGCGCGCATCAGGCGGGTCGGAAGCGCTGTGAGGATCGCGTCGCCGTACTTCTCCTCTTCCACATGCAACGCCGGGTGGAAGTGCGCTTCCATCTTCAGTAAGCCAGCGATTGTATGCGCCTGGTCGATGCCGCCCGTGCGCTTGCGGCCGACGTCCAGTTCCTGCAGTGCTATGATATCGGCACCGCAGCGTGCGATCGTGTCGGCAATCCGCCCGGGATCCAGTCTGCGGTCGGTGCCGATACAGCTATGGACATTGTAGGTCAGAATCTTGAGGTGTCGGACGTCCGCAGTCGGGCCGAAATCTGCAAATGCGCTCATATCGGGGGAACCCGCTTTCGCCTGTTTCGTTCCCTTGCTGAACAGATCAGATCGAAACGGAATCTCAATGTCGGCGAAGCGCCTGCTTATCAACGCAACCCTCATTCTCGGCCTGCTGCTTGCCGGCTATCTTCTCTACAAGGTGTTCAACCGCTACTCGTTGGACGAGGTGATACAGTCGATCGAAGCGATCCCGGTCTCCAGGCTTGTTGCCGGTATCGGCTTTGCAGCACTCTCTTATGTCTGCCTGACCCTCTTCGACTGGATGGGGTTGCGCTATGCCGGAAAGCCGCTCAGCTACCCCAGGGCTGCCATCGCCTCGTTCACCGGCCTTTCCATCGGCCATAATCTCGGCGTCGCGGCGCTGAGCAGTGGTGCGGTGCGCTATCGCTACTACGCGCGCTGGGGGCTGAGTGTGGAGGAGGTCGCGAAGGTCATTCTGTTTTGCGGGGTCACGGTCGGCATCGGTCTCTCGGCGCTGGCGGGCATCGCGCTTCTCGTCAATCCACAGGATGCCGCCAATCTGCTGAACCTCAGCGCCAGAGAATTGTTTCTCCTCGGACTTGCCTGCCTCGGCGTGCCCGCACTTTACGTGGTGCTGGCTGCGACTGTTCGGGCGCCGTTGCGATTGTGGAAATGGCGTTTCCAGATGCCGACACTAACGCTCGCAATCGGTCAAGTCGTCATCGGCACGCTGAACTTCATCTTCGTTGCGGCCTGCCTGCATCAGATGCTGGTGGAGCAGGGCGATGTCGGCTTCGTGCAGACGGCGACGGCCTTCGTGCTCGCCAACATCGCAATCCTGCTCACGCATGTTCCCGGCGGTCTTGGTGTGCTAGAAGCCACTGTCAGCCACGTCCTGCCGGGTGCGGCATCGATCGGCGCGCTGGTTGCCTTCCGGGTGATCTATTTCGTTCTGCCACTGCTGATCGGGCTGCCGGTCTTCGCCGTCAGCGAGATTGTGATCCGCAAGCGCGGCAAGCCGGCGTCAAAGGACAGCGCTGACCAACCGATGAATGCGCAGACGCAGCTTCTGTAGCGGCCAGTAGGGTCGGCGCGGGTCCACGAGGCCGGTGCCGATCAGCGGCGTCGTCTCCCCATGTAACAGGTCAACCGCAAAATGACGAAGGCCGCGCTCGCTCGTATTAAGCGCTGCAATCGCGTCGTTCATGGATCGCTTTGACAACTCCATGTCACGCACGATCGAAGGCGCGGCATCAAGATGCTCTCCAATCAACCGATGGCGCAGCGCGGTAATAGCGCCGCGATGCGCTTCGCTGGACGCTTCGATGGCAAGATCGCATTCCGTGTCGAGACCCTCGGAGCGGTTGTTGAGGTTCGATGAACCCATGCGGATGAAGTGATCGTCAACGATGAGGAGCTTCGAGTGAATGACGATTTCCTGCTCGCCGCCGTCCGCATTGGGAACGACCGCGTACATCACCCGAAGCCGATCGTAGTGATCGATCCGCTTCAAGCGACGGATCAGCCGGTCGCGATTGTTGCCCATGGTCAGTTTCTCGAGAAAACCATGCGAGCTCCTGGTCACCAGCACGGTGATCTCAGGCCCGTCAATCTCTTTCAGTCGCTTGGCAATCGCGCGCGCGACGCCGAACGAGGCCAGATACTGCGTTTCGATATAGATGAGCTTTTGTGCCGCCTTGATCGCATCACGGGTCAGCCGGTACGCCTCATAGTGTCCGCGCTTGCCAATCAGTCCTGGTTCCGTCAGTGCGATCGCCGCCGTGGCGTCGGCCAAATCAGGTGCGATGCCAACGGGCCAGTCAGCGCCCTGCGCGCCGGATGGCTTCAATCGTTGTCCGGTCGCGCGTTTCCAACGCCGACGGGCGACGTCGCCGATCAGGCCGGCAACCGAGCCCGACACCATCGACTGCATGTCATGCACCGGTTCATAGGGAGTGCCATCTGGTGATTTCCGCATGGGATTGCCGATCCGATGATCGGGCTCATCCCACCGTCGCGCAGTGAGATCTATGCCGCCCATGAAGCCGAGGCTATCGTCGATCGAGACGAGTTTCTGATGGTGGCAGCCGCGCACCGGATGCCGAAGATCGAACCGCATCGTTATCTGCGGATGCGAGGAAAAGCCACTTTCACGGAAAAGACGAAACGATTTGCCCGAGTATATGGGGCCCATGCCCCAGACCAGAATTCTGATCTGCAGCGTGGGCGTTTCGTCCGCTAGTGACAGAAGCAACTCGCCGAGCGTTTCGGAACTCTGATGCGGCCGCAGCCTTATATCCGGATTGAAATCCCAGCCGATGATCCAGATCGTGTGCCGGGCTTTGCGAAGAGCCTGGTCGAGCGCCGTGAAATAGGCGGCACCATCAATCAGGAACGCGGCCTTATCGGCTTTGCCGGCCTGCCATGCATTTCGGCCGGGGCGGATGATGCCATTGGGAAGGGCTGAGCTTGCCGCCGTCCTTGTTTGTGCGGCGCGCGTGATGAAATCAACCGCGTTTGCCCGTGCCGTGCTTGTCCCAATGGCCTGGAAATCCGTCATTCGCTGTCCGCCGCCCCACTCGTTTTCAACGAGCGGATGAACGTGCGAGAATGACAGTTGTTCCCCGCAAAGCGGAAACAAGTGAGCAAGGCCAGATCTCGCCCTGCTCACTTGTCTCAAGCGGTGGTAGCCGTAGCCTTCCTCAGAGCCACATATTCCCACAACGCGACGACGAACAACGCGGCTGTGCTGACCATCTGAATGGTGAAATTCTTCTGCGGCAGCAGAAACGCCGCCGCTAGCAGAACGGCCAATCCGACGACGTGCGAGATCGGCAGCCTTTGTTGCGAAGCAAGCTTCAGCCAGATGTTGCCGATCAGGAAAAGTGCAGGGCCGCCGAGGATGGCCAGCGCGACGGTAATGCCGCTCTCTTCTTCCGGATGGGAGAGACTGAAGTCCGCACCGACGGCGGTCAGGATGATGCCGGCGACGATCGGCAGATGTCCGTAGGTGAAGAGATTATGGGCGACGGCTTCGGGTTCTGCGGTCTCCTCCGCCTTGTCGGCGGCCTTTTCCTGGCCGTGGTGAAAATAGATCCACCACATCAGCCCGGTCACCAAAAAGGAGCTGCAGAATACAGCGAACGACAGATTGATCTGCATGTGCTCGGCCGCGTTCCTGCCTGTCGTCAGGATCGTCTCGCCGAGGCACAGGATGACGAAAAGCGCGCAACGCTCCGCCATATGCTCGCCCGACAGATCGAGCGTCTCGCGCGGCGATGCGCCAATGCCGGGCACCCAGAAACGCGCGAGCGGTGAAGCGTACTCGATCGTCAGCGCAATCGCCCAGAAGATCGCACGTGTCTCCAACTCGCCGAAGGCGCCGGCCATCCAGAACAGGCTGGAAACGATGATCCAGACCGTGATGCGCACGAAGGTCATGTAGGATGGACGGTCTTCCTGTCGGAACGCGTATAGCATGAAGGCCGACCGCCCCAGTTGCATGGCGCAATAGAGGCCCGCAAACACCACCCCCTGATCGCCGAACGCTTCCGGCAGGGCGATGGCCAGAAGCACGCCGCAGAACATCAGCGCAAACAGCAAAAGCCGGACGGCTTCCTGTTCGGTATCAAGCAGATTGGTGATCCAGGTCGTGTAGATCCACAGCCACCAGATCGCCAGAATGAGCAGCAGTGTCTCGGTCGCTGTCGTGGAACTGAAATCCTCGGCCAGCGTATGCGACAGCTGGATCAGCGCGAAGACGAAGACGAGATCGAAAAACAGCTCGGGAAAGCTCGCCTTTGTCGGCTTGGCATTCTTCTCGCGCAGCCAGCCGCTCAAGACCGGTCACGCTTGGTTACCTTGGTGTTTTCAGGCATTGCGGCTCTCTCCTGTAGGAGGGTGGAACTAGGGCGGCGTGGGGCCCCGGCAAATGACGGATCGTCGGCGTGCGCAATCGGTTATTGCCCATCGTCCGGAATGTTCAGCAGATGGCCACATGCCTTGCAGTGCACGGCATCAACGTCGTGGCGCTGCAGACCGCATTGCGGGCAGGAAAACCGGACTTTGTAAGGACGGACCACGGCCTGTGCCAGGCGCACGAACAGGGATATGCCGATGATCATCGTCACGATCGAGGTCAGCTTCCCCATTGTACCAGGAAGCGTGATGTCGCCGAAGCCGGTCGTGGTCACGGTGGCGACGGTAAAATAGAGGGCATCAACAAACCCCTCGCTGCCATCGCGGCCGTAGAAGAACGTCGTGTAGACGAAACCGGTGACGATGAAGAGGAAGACCAGAAGGTTCAGGCACGCCCTGACGACATCGAGCAGATGAGCGCAGCCAAGCCTGCGGAGGCCCTCGGTTAGCAGGTGGCTGTTGCCGATCGCCCAGATACGCATTGCCCGCAGGAACGCGAAGTTTAAGAGCAGATCAGGAAACAGCAGGGTGGCAAGGATGAACAGGTCGACCCAAGTCATGATCCGGCGGGCGAAGACCTTGAGACTGTTGGCTAGGATCGCCTGAGCCACAAGTTCGATCCCCACCCATACGGCGATGGTGTAGTCGAGAATAAGGTAGGATCGACCTTCCCGGAGATAGGGGCCGAACAGGAAGAAGGCGAGGATCGCCAGGTCCACCGTCGCCATCAGCGCCTGGAGACTAAATGCCCGGATGTCCTTGCCGCGTTGCAGCCAGGTCAAACGGCCTCTGATTTCTTGCACGCATGCGGTGAGGCGCGGCGATTGGATAGATTTATTCATACGGCAGACCTGTCAGCGGCCATCGTCTTTTCAGGCATGCGATCGGATTTAATGGGCTTTGACGAATATGTCGGCTGTGGTGTTGACGCCCGTCCCGGCGTCAACGGCGTCGCACCAGCTTCGAAGCCTGCGCGACGCCAATCAAATTCCAGCAGGAGGCGATCAGAAGACCGCGAGATATTTCAGCAGCGAAATGATGCCGATGATGATCACGATGATCTGGACGATCTGCTTCGCCCGCCCATCGATCGGCAGACGCGCAACGAGATAGAGAATAAGAACGATGACCAGGAAAGTTATCAGTATTCCGATCAGTACAGATGATGCCATTGGAACCCCGCTCCATAAGATTATCTTTTGACGACAGGGCGTTAGATAAATCGCCTTTGACAAAAGGAAAGGTAGCTGAGGTGATAATTTATGTTTCGTGATGTTAGCTGGCGTAGCTTTGGCAATCACCTGCGACGCTATGGAACCGCTGGGCGATTTAGAAGTTACATCGGTCATGGATCAGATGCCGCGCCAAATCAAAATGGAAGCATGCTCGGACGCTTCGAGCGAGCCCCCCGCTACGCTCGTCTACACCGCATCACTGTTGGATGGTTTTACCAGGAAAAGGACCAAGACACGGTTCCGGTATCTTCGGTGTGACGGCACGCCGGTTGCTGATGCCGTACATCTCGCGAGGATCGCGGCACTCGCCATCCCGCCCGCCTACGAGGACGTCTTCATATCAGCCGATCCGAACTCCCATCTGCAGGCGGTCGGCATCGACGCGAGAGGACGCAAGCAGTACCGTTATCATCCTCTTTGGACGGCACAGCGTGGTCAGGCCAAGTTCGAAAAGTTGCAGGGTTTCGCCACTGTTCTGCCAGCGCTCCGCGAACAAGTCGATATCGACCTGCGTGGCCGGTCGCTGACTATGGACAAGGCCGTCGCCACGGTGGTCCTTCTTCTCGACAGGCTGTTCATCCGGATCGGCAATGCGGCCTATGCCGAGGCGAACAAGTCTTACGGCCTGACAACCCTGCGCAACCGTCACGTCACGGTCGATGGTTCCAGCGTTCACTTCAAGTTCAAGGGAAAATCCGGCAAGGAATGGCGGCTGACACACCGGGACCGGCGCATCGCCAATTCGATCCGCAAGCTGCAGGAACTGCCGGGGCAGCATCTGTTCCAGTATATCGACGAGGATGGCGCCACCCACCCGATCAGCTCTCAGGACGTCAACGCCTACATCAAGGCAGCAACGGGCGAAGGCTTCACCTCGCGGCAGTTCCGAACCTGGGGCGCGACCTGCCTTGCCGCGTCATCCCTGTCTCGACTGGAAATCGCAGAAACGACTACCGCGCGGGCAAGGCAGATGAATGCGGTGATCGACACGGTGGCGGCACAGCTGGTCAATACTCGCGCCGTTTGCCGATCTTCCTATATCCATCCGAAAGTCCTGGAGGCGTTCGAGAGTGGGGCGCTGGCCGAACTGGCCAGAATTCGCCGCGGCGGAAGTGCGCTACAAAAGCGCTGGATGGACGAAGACGAGATCCGTGTGCTGCGATGGCTGCGGGATGTTTGCGTCTAGACGCTTGATGTGGTGATCTGACTGTGGGTAAAGCCTGGGTCCTATTTCGCCAGTACATAATGAAATATTTTTCTAAGGATGAGCGGCTTTCTAGTTGAATGCTGACTGCAAACACGCTTCGTTCAATCCTACCTTCTTTTCAACGTGCAAGGTCATCTTATGACGGCGGCACCGCAATTGATTGTCCATTGAGAGATTAGAGCAAGTTCATGACATCCGATCGGAAACTGCATCTCGGCGCCTTCATGCGTCCCGTCAGCCTGCACACCGGAGCATGGCGCTATCCGGGATCCTACCCGGATGCCAATTTCAACTTCGCGCACCTGAAGTCGTTCGCCCAGAAGCTTGAAGCCGCGAAATTCGATGCCTTTTTCATGGCCGACCACCTTGCCGTTTTGAACATGCCTGTCGAAGCTTTGAAGCGAAGCCATACGGTCACATCCTTCGAGCCGTTTACCCTGCTGTCTGCCTTGGCGTCTGTCACCAGCCGCATCGGATTGGTAGCGACCGCATCGACGACCTTCGATGCGCCGTATCACATTGCCCGTCGCTTCGCCTCGCTCGATCATATCAGCGAGGGCCGTGCGGGCTGGAACATCGTGACGACATCAAACCCGGATGCTGCCCTCAATTTTGGGCGGGAGGAGCATGTGGAACATGGCGAGCGCTATGAGCGCGCGCGCGAATTCTACGACGTGGTCTCCGGACTATGGGACAGCTTCGCCGACGATGCTTTCCTGCGCGATGTAGAAAGCGGCGTTTATGTCGATCCGGCGAAGATGCATGTGCTGGACCACAAGGGCGAGGCGTTGAGCGTGCGCGGGCCGCTGAACATCGCGCGGCCGCCTCAGGGTTGGCCGGTTATCGTGCAGGCCGGTCAGTCCGAGCCCGGTCGCCAGCTTGCGGCCGAGACTGCCGAGGTCGTCTTCTGTTCGCCGCGCGATCTGGCGGGTGGCAAGGCACTCTACGCCGACATCAAGTCGCGGATGCGGGCAATCGGGCGCAATCCCGATCATCTGAAGGTTTTGCCGGCCGGCTTCGTTGTCATCGGAGATACGGTCGAGGAGGCCCGCGCCAAACGCGCCAAACTCGACAGCCTGGTCTACTACGAGAGCGCGATCGCATCGCTGTCGATCGCGCTGGGTCATGACGCCTCCGGCTTCGATCCAGATGGGCCTCTGCCCGATATTCCCGAGACAAATGCCAGCAAAACGGGCCGTGCGCAGGTGATCAAGCTTGCAGAAGACGAAGGCCTGACCGTGCGCCAGCTCGCGCAGCGCTATGGCGGCTATTCCGGACTTGCGTTTGTCGGAACGGTCAATACGATTGCCGACGAGATGGCCGAATGGCTGTCGCAGGAAGGATCGGACGGCTTCAACGTCGTCTTCCCGTTCCTGCCGCAGGGATTGGACGATGTGGCCGAGCGGCTGGTTCCGGAATTGCAGAGGAGAGGGCTGTTCAGAGATGACTATGCCGGTACCACCTTGCGCGATCATCTTGGCCTGCCGCGGCCGGCAAACCGGTTCTTCGATCCGGCGTGACGAGGGGCAACCGCGATGGCTTAACCATTCGGGCTCCTGGATCGAAACGGATCGCAGTCTCCGTGGAGTGATTGGTATGGGTAGCCTAAGGCGATGTCGCTCGCGGCGCACCGCCATAAGGGAGAGGAGTGTAGTTTGAGATATGACGTCGCCATCGTTGGCTCAGGGTTCTCGGCCATTGCCGTCTCGATCAACCTCCTGAAACTCTTGCCGCAATCGGCTTCGATCGCGGTTATTGGTGACGATCCCGGTTTTGGGCGCGGAACGGCATACAGAACCGAATTTCACCTTCACCGCCTGAACGTGCCTGCCGGACGCATGAGTGTGTTTCCCGACATGCCAAACGACTTTGTCGACTGGCTGCAAAGGCAGGGACGCGCAATTACGCCCGATGACTTCGCCTCGCGCGGCGATTACGGCCTCTATCTCCGCGACACGCTGGCGGCCCTGTTGCGTTCGCGGGATGGTCGCCCGCGGCTGGAATTCGTCAAGGCCAAGGCCACAGGTTGCGTCAATCAGTACAGCAGTGGAACGTCATTTCAGCTCGACAACACCGACGAGCTTCTGGCACGCAATACCGTGCTGTGCCTCGGCGTCGGCAACGCCAACCTGCCGATCTCCGATACTGCGATCGCTGAAGCAGCAGAGGCGCGTATCATCCGAAACCCGTGGCGCCTGAGCTGGCTGTCGCGGGTGCAGCCCCAGGATGACGTCTGTATTCTTGGATCCGGACTGACGATGATCGATCAGGTTCTGGCTTTGCGGGAGCATGGTCATCGCGGCACCATCCACGTCCTTTCCAGGCGAGGGCTCACCCCGCACGCACACGGGGCGCACAAGGCTCCCGTGCCGCCCGAATACCCAGCGGATACGCGAGAACTCAGCGCGGTGCTTGCGACTTTTCGCAAGCAGGTGCGTGACGGCGCCGAGTGGCGATGTCTGATGGACGGGCTGAGATCGAGGACGCAGGCGCTCTGGCAGGAACTGAGCCGGGACCAGAGGGCGCGGTTCCTCCGGCATGCGCTGCCATGGTGGAACATTCACAGGCACAGGATATCGCCGGCTGTTGCCAACCGGTTCAATGCCCTTATCGATGCCGGATCGGTGGTCGTCCATGCCGGGTTCATTGAGGCGATCGGTTGGAAACAGGACATGGCGGAAATCGACTACCGACCGCGTGGGACGTCCGCTAAGGCGGCATTCGCGGTTGACTGGATCGTCAACTGCACCGGCATGGAACGCGCCGGTATCGCGCATTCGCCCTTGCTGCAGGAAATGAAGCGGGACGGAATGATCCAGGCAGATGAACTCGGGCTCGGAATCGTGGTTGATGCTGCGGCGCGCGTGATCGACAGCCATCAGGCCGCTAACCCGCATATCTTTGCCGTGGGCGCGCTGACGGCGGGTCGTTTCTGGGAGATCACTGCGGTCCCTGATATTCGCGTGCAGGCGCAGCATGTCGCGGGCGCTGTTGCTGCCGAGGTGAACGGCAAGGAAAACCAGCAAAAACTCAGGGCCGGAATAGCGATCTAAATCCTCGACGTCAGTCGCAGATCGCTTCCGCCTCGATCTCGACCTCATAGTCGCCGATCAAATTTCCGGCCTCGATCAGCGTATTGGCGGGGAGCACGTCGGCGAAAGCACGGCCATGCGCCCGCGAGACCGGTTCCCACTTGTCGGCAGCACGCAGATAGATACGGGTTCGGACGACATCATTCATGCTGCCTCCCAACGCCGAAATGGACGCGGCGATCTTGTCGAGAATGTATGTCGCCTGTGCACCGGCGTCGCCCGGTGCTACGCAGCGATCCGTACCGTGGGTGGCCGTGGTACCGGAGACCAGAATGCGGTCGCCGATGCGCACGGCTCGGCTGTAGCCGGCGATCGGCTCCCAGATGCTGCCTGAGGACACGCGTGATCGGCCGGGGCGACCCGGTACCGGTTCCGCCGTGTAGACGGAAGGAATGGCATCCAGATGATGGCTGAGATCGCCGGATGCCGTCAGGAAGGGTGGTTTGCGGTATTCGTCGCCGCAGTCGCCGGGAATGGGATTGGTGCCGGCAAAGGCTGCGTCGAGCGCGGCATGATCCGCATCGTCCAAGGCAAAGGAGAAGACCTTCAGGTTGTCGCCGCGATGCTCGTTCTCGCCGATGCGCGCGCCGACTATGGTGGCGGCAACCGCATCGTGCTCGAGGACCCAGCGGCTGGCGACATTGGAAATCGAGACGCCGTGTTTGGCTGCGATCTGGCCCGCTGCGCTAAGGATGCCCTGGAAAGCGTCCCAGCCGCCGGCGGCGTCGATGAAGCGCTTGTACTTGGAGCGGCTCCAATCTGCGATTTCAGTCGGTTCGGCTTGGCCAAGCCATCTCTCGGACAGAAAACCGCCGCAAAGCGTACCGTAGGCGAGCAACTTGACGCCACTCTTGGCGCACAGGTCCGACAGTGCGCCGGCGGCCCGGCGGTCCACCAGTGAGAAAGAAACCTGGTTGGTGGCGATATCGATGCCATCGGCCAGCGCCAAAGCCAGATGCCCGGCGTCGAAATTGGTCAGGCCGAGTGCGCCGATCAATCCCTCCTCGCGTAGTTTCTGCATCTCGTGCAAGGCGTCGAGCCATGCCGGATGCTCGAAGCTCCACCAATGGAATTGCAGCAGATCGACCTTGTCTATCCCAAGCCTCTCTAGCCGCTCCTCGACGCCACGGCGGACCACGTCTGCTGTCATCTGGCCAGGTTCAGGGCACCATTTGGTGAAGGCGACTGGGCGCGCGCCTTGTGAGTAGCGCGAAAGCAGGCGGCCGGTGATCAGTTCCGCCGAGCCGTAGTGATCGGCCATGTCGAACGTATCGAAGCCATCGCGGGCATAGGCCTGCAGCGCGTCGGCGCCTGTATCGGGATCGATGGTGGCCCCGCTCTTCTCGATGTCAGCCACTTGCCAGAGACCGCAGACGATGCGGCTGATGGAGAGATCCTTGGTGAGCGCGATGCGCCCGGGCAGTTGCGACATGGTTCTATTCCTTGGTTTTTTGCACGCGCTTCCGCGTTAGCGATGCCAGGGCGTTGGACGCGCCGAGAATGCCGCGTGGGCGCAAGAGTAGGATGAGGCAGAGGCCGACGCCGATCATGACGATCTGCAGTGAGGCGGCGCGTGCCTGCTGTTCGGGCGGGACGAGGGCCGAAACAGCTGCGGCCGATACCGCCCAGAGGCCCCAGACGAGCACCGCACCGAGAATCGCGCCGCGATTGTTTCCGGAGCCTCCGACGATCAGCATGGCCCAGACCTGGAAGGTCAGGATCGGCAGGTAATTGTCGGGTGCGATGAAGCCTATGAAGTGCCCCTGCGCCGCGCCGGCAAGCCCCATGATAGCGCCGCCGATCGTGAAGGCTTGCAGGCGGAATCGGATTGGCCGCTTGCCGAGCGCCTGGGCTGCAGTTTCGTCTTCACGGATCGCCCGCAATACGCGTCCCCAAGGACTCTTGGCCAGATGTTGCAGGGCCAGATAGAGAGCGAGGACGACAACCGACATCAGCGCCAGGTTGGACAGCGCGAACGCTAGCGGATCGCTGGCTAGGCTGCCGAACGGCCGGGGAATAAAGCCGATGCCGAATGCACCGCCGGTCAACGGCTGCAGGTTGAGAACGCAGAGCTGAACGGTGACAGCGACGCCGAACGTCGCGATGGCGAGATAATCCGACCGCAGCCGGATGGTCAGTGCTCCGACGAGCCAGGCGGCAAGGCCTGCGACCAGCGCACCCCCGATCCAGCCGACGGCGATCGGCAGGTCGAAGCCGCCGACACGACCAGCGGCATCGGGCGTGGTCAAGAGGGCCGACACGTAGGCGCCGATCGCCACGAAGGCGGCAATGCCGACGTTGAAAAGGCCGGTCTGGCCCCATTGAACGTTCAATCCGAGGCACATGATCGCATAGGTCAGCGCCATGGTGAGGAAGAATGCGGCGTAGGCGATCAGGTCGAGGCTCATACTGCTCTCCCGAAGAGCCCGCGCGGGCGCAGCAGGAGAACGGCGACGAGGATGACGAAGGACACGGCCGCCCGCCACTCCGCTCCGACCAGCTGAACGGCGGCAGCCTCGGACAGACCGACGATCAGGCCGGCGATCATCGCACCCGGAACGCTGCCGATGCCGCCGAGAATGGCGGCGGCGAACAGCGGCAGCAGGAGGTCGTGGCCGAGATAGGGGCGGATCTGCACCAGCAGGCCGGTCATGATGCCGGCGATGCAGGCCAATGCCGCGCCGACGAACCAGACGACCCGGATTACCCGGCGGACATCGACACCGGCAATGCCTGCAAGCGCCGGGTTTTCGCTGACGGCGCGCATCGAGCGGCCGATACCGGTGCGGGTCATCAATAGATGAATGGCAATCACAGCCAAGATCGACACGCCGAGCGACAGCAACTGATCTGGCGTCGCGCGCAGACCGCCGCCGATCTTGACCGCGATCTGCAGCGCCTTGGTGTAATAGGCGGGTTTGGAGGTGAAGATGAATTCGAGCAGGCTGCGCAGCGCCAGCGAGGCACCGAAACTCGCCATGACGAGAATGATGACCGCGCCGCCGCGCGCCCTCAGGCGTCCGAACAGTACCGCATCCACAGCAAGCGCCAGAAGGCCGGTCAGCACGATGGCGATAATGGCGGCAAGCGGAAGCGACCAGCCGAACGAGAAGGGTCCGATCGGCTTTGTCAGCGACGTCGAGAGCAGGCCGAAACCGGCGCTGACGGCGAGCGCCAGGTAGGCGCCCCACGACAGAAGTTCGCCATGGGCGAAATTGGCAAAGCGCAGGATCGAGTAGGTCAGCGTGACGCCGATGGCGCCTAGGCCGATCATTGCGCCGGCGATCAGTCCGTCCATCAGGAATTGCGGGTTCATTGATGCTCCGCCGTATGGGGCTGGCTGGTGCCCAGATAGAGTTTGGCAATCAGTGGATCACCGAGAAGAGAGGACGCTTCGCCTTCATGGCGGATCTGGCCTTCAACCAGGATCACTGCACGGCTGGCGATGGCCAGTGCCGCTTTGACGTTCTGCTCGACCAGAACGACGGTCACGCCGTCGGCATTGATTGTCTTCAGCATCGCAAACACCTCGGCGACGATCTTGGCGACAGGCCCGCCGA